>Ga0209390_10000034_pt1 | contig 191053 bp, 140 predicted proteins | sample BON01_FD_187212 | JGI IMG/M metagenome (GOLD analysis project Ga0209390, IMG submission 187212) | Freshwater microbial communities from Lake Bonney liftoff mats and glacier meltwater in Antarctica - BON-01 (SPAdes) (version 2) | ecosystem: Environmental > Aquatic > Freshwater > Ice > Glacier... | reverse complement strand
CAGCCACTGAAGCTGATCAACAACCGCATCTGAGGAAACAAACAGAGAACTCATCACGCGCTGAGTAACGAATCCCCCAAATCCTCGCCAGACCAATCACACATTCACCACTTCAGCGATTGTTTACATTGCATGAGCCGCGGCTCATAAGCCAATAACGGCAAATGCTTTCCATCCTCCGGAGAAATTCTGGAATTGAATCAAATCGTCCGGCCACACTGTGAATTTTGCATATTTACGCCACAGCATTATCTCAATGAGGCCGCTGCCTGGTCGTGGAAATATTCACCCCGACAAGAAAATACTCAGCTCAACATTTGTTCTTCACACTACTTATGACACAGAGTGCGCCAAGTCCAATTCAGGCAGAAGTTCACGAACACCAGCCCCGTCCAGCCTTTAGAAAAACAGCAATCCAATTCTGTGAATGTTGTATGGAGCTTTCCGTGGAACGCGTTCCTAAAACTGCTCCGACGCAGTTTTCAATACAAGCACGACGAGCCAGTGAATTTTGTAATGGATGGATTGACTTGCTCGCGCCGGGTGCCTGTAGCTTTGCGATCTCAGGACCGGCTCCAGGCATGAACATGGTGAACCTGTGATTGCAGACCAGACAAATGAGTCTGCGCCGATGATAACGCCGGGTAAACGAAGTATCGGTGCATCGTTACCACTGAAAATGTGGGGTGAATATGTCGCGGAAGTCGTCAGACTCTGGGAGTCGTTCTTGAAGCCGCGAATGTTTTTTTTTGCGATCTCAGCCAATTCGTAATCAAAGCGTGCCAAAAATCTAATGAGCTTCCAGCCAGTTAACTCCGGTGCCCATTTCCACAACAATCGGAACTCGCATCGGCAATGCATTTTTCATCGCATTTTCGATGATCGGTTTCACAACTTCTGCTTCAGACTTCAACATATCAAACACAATTTCGTCATGCACAGTCAGCAACATCTTCGTCTGAAACCCGCCTTCTCTGAGCTCTCGATGAACTTTGATCATTGCCAGTTTCAGCATATCAGCAGCAGTTCCCTGAATCGGGCTGTTCATCGCCAGACGTTCGGCAGCATTCGCCAGTGATTTGTTTCGTGAATCAATGTCTCGAAGGTAACGACGGCGGCCGGTTTGAGTTTTCACGTAGCCATGTTTTTTAGCAAACTCAATCGTCGCGTCGATCCAGCGCTGCACGCCCGGATATTCTTTTTTGTAATTTGTGATCAGTTCATTGGCCTCAGCTCGAGGAATGTTCAGACGCTGCTGAAGCCCGAAGCCGGAAATTCCGTAGATGATTCCGAAGTTAACCATCTTTGCTTTGTCTCTCATTTCTCGCGTTACGTCTTCGAGTACAACACCATAAACCTTGGACGCAGTAACCTGATGAATGTCAGTGCCATCCGTGAAAGCCTGCAGCATCGCTTCGTCGCCGCTTAGTTCTGCCATAATCCGCAGTTCAACCTGGGAATAGTCGGCCGATAGCAACAGATAGTTTTCATCGCGAGGAACAAAGGCTGCCCGAATTTCCCGACCTCGCTGTTTGCGAATCGGAATCGTCTGCAGATTGGGGTCGTTGCTCTGCATGCGGCCGGTGGCCGTCCAGGTCTGGCTGTAGTGCGTGTGCAGACGCCCGGTTTTGGGGTTCACGTGCGTTGGCAGTTGATCAACATACACAGACTTCAGTTTGACGGCGCTGCGGTAGTCCAGAACGTCGGCCACAATCTGGTGTCTCCCAAGCAGACGTTGCAATTCCGTTTCGCGAGTCGACCACTGACCGGTGGCCGTTTTTTTGGGGTTCTTATCGATTTCCAATTCTTCGTAAAGAACAACACCTAACTGCTTCGGCGAATCGATATTAAATTCGTGCCCCGCTGCCTGATAAATCGTCTCCTGCAGTTGAGCGATGTCGGCTTCCAGCTGCTTGGAATATTTCGCAAGAGCGTCGGTGTCCAGGCGAATTCCTTCAAATTCCATGTCCACCAGAACGGGCACCAGAGGACACTCAACTTCATAGCACACCTGAGCGACCCCGCGTTCCTGAATTTCAGGTTCAATTGCTCGAGCCACCTGCAAAGTAACATCAGCATCTTCACAGGCGTACTCTGCCACCTGTTCGATGGGAACGTCGCGCATGTTGCGATGTTCTTCGCCTTTCTTCCCGATCAGATCGCTGGTGGGAATAGGCCTGTAGGCCAGGTAAAGCTCAGCAAGATAGTCCAGCCCATGACGCATTTCCGGTTCCTTCATGGAATGCGCCAACATGGTGTCAAGCAGCTCACCGCGGATGTCAATGCCATGCCACTTCAGAAGAGTGACGTCGTATTTGAGGTTGTGGCCGATTTTACGAATTTCCGCATTTTCAAGCACCGGGCGAAATTCATCCAGCACAGCCTGAGCCGATACGCGGCTTCGATCATCGGCTTCGGCCGTCGAAAAATTCCCATCACCTGTATCGGACACAGCTTCAGGAATAGCGTCCGCATTCAATGGCTCGTCGCACACGACATAGTAGCCGGTGTATGGTTCAAAGCTGAAAGCCAGGCCAAGGGGCAGGGCGGTCCGCGGGTCCAGACCAGTGGTTTCAGTGTCGAAGCAGATTTCTTTTTTCTCAAGCAGCGTCTTAAGCAACGCCGATCGCTCAACGGCCGTGCGGACAATTTGGTAATTATGTTTGACGTCCCTGATCGTCTTTACTTCAACATCGTCAGCGTCATCAAACAGCGTCGCCTGAATCTGTACTTCTCGCTTTTCGCGGATCCTGGCCGTTCGACTGGCGGCCGAAGAAAACTTATTTCCGAACAGCTTTTTTCCAAGCCCATCAAATTCCAGTTCTTCGAATAACACCTGAAGTTTCTCTTCGTCGATTGGTCGCAGCATGAGCTTTTCAATTTCAATCTCATGTGGAACATCTAACTGAATTGTGACCAGCCGCTTCGACAGCAGTGCCATATCGGCGTTCTCCTCAATGCGCTCCTTCTGTTTGCCCTTCAGTTTCTGAGTATGTTGCAGCAGATTTTCGATCGTGCCAAATTCCGCGATCAACTTCTGTGCCGTCTTGGGACCAATGCCCGGAACGCCAGGAATGTTGTCGCTGGAATCTCCCATTAACCCCAGAATATCAATAACCTGATCGACACGTTCGATCTCCCACTGAGCCAGTACTTCGCGCACGCCAAGCGTTTCGTAGGCAGCCCCTTTTCGCCCCGGCCGAAAGATAACAACATCATCGCTCACAAGCTGATGGTAGTCCTTATCCGGCGTCACCATCAGCGTTTGAAAACCCTGAGCCGTCGCCTGGTGAGCCAACGTCCCAATAATGTCGTCAGCTTCATAACCCGGCATACGAATCACAGAAATACTGAACGCTTCCAACAGTCGATCAATAAATGGAAACTGAGCAGCGATATCTTCCGGCAGCGCATCTCGCTGCGCCTTGTATTCCGGAAATACCTTATGACGTTCCGTCGGTTCGGGCGTGTCAAACGCCGCAGCGATGTGGGTCGGACTTTCTTTTTTGATTATGTCCAGCAGCGTATTGGTAAATCCAAACACTCCCGACGTACACATCCCGCCCGACGTCATCCGCGGACTGCGAACCAAAGCAAAATGAGCTCGATAAAGCAGTGCCATTCCGTCAAGCAGAACAAGTTTTTTCTGGTCAGGAAAGAGATCGTTTTGGGCGGCCATTGGTTATTACGAGGGGGCTTGGGAAATTGATTTCTGAGCAAAGTAATCTGCCAGCAGGTTAACAAAATCCAGAAGCAACCTGTGCCCATCATGGACGGAATCGCAAGGTTTCGTCGAAGCGTTTGCCCACAATTTCGCCCATGCACCTTAAATACAGAATGCGCCTGCGACGAACCGACGGTTAAATCAAATGAACGAAAAAACACGGCAATTCCGAAATAATGAACTTTGCCCGAAAGACATGCGGTAACGCGACTGCTAGCGTAAAATTCTGATTCGGATGATCGAAGCCCGTTTTCCTGCAGAACCTGTGGAGTTCCCATGAAACTCTTAGCTGTCGTGTTTTTTCTAGCCAGCGTTCAATCGTCGTTTGTAGCAGCCGACCAACCCAACGTTCTGATTATCTATGCTGACGATCTGGGCTACGGCGACCTGCGATTTAACAACGCAGACTCGAAAATCCCCACGCCAAATCTGAATCGACTGGCAGAACAGGGTATGAGATTCACTGACGGACACTCGTCGTCCGGAATCTGCACACCAAGCCGATATGCTCTACTGACTGGTCGACACCACTGGCGCGACTTCCATGGAATTGTGAACGCCTTTGGAGGCTCGGTCTTTGAGAAACAGCGGTTGACACTTCCGGAAATGCTGAAACACAACGGCTATGACACAGCCGCCATTGGAAAATGGCATCTCGGCTGGAATTGGGAAGCCATCCGAAAACCTAATGCCACGTCAACTCGTAACGGCAGAAACGAAGTCTGGGGCCCCGAAGATTTCGACTGGGACCAGCCCATTCCCGATGGACCACTCGCTCATGGATTCGACCATTACTTTGGCGATACAGTCATCAACTTTCCGCCTTACTGCTGGATAGAAGATAACAAAGTCGTAAAAGCTCCCAACGTGCTGATGGATACTTCAAAGTGGAAGAAGATCAAGGAAGGCAACTGGGAATGTCGCCCGGGCCCCATGGCGGCGGACTGGGATCCTTACCAGAATATTCCCACAACAACCGCCCGCGGAGTCAGCTATATCAAATCGCGAAAGGAAACAAACAAACCGTTTTTTCTGTACTTTGCATTTCCCTCACCACATGCCCCCATCATTCCCAACGATGCATTTGATGGTAAATCGCAGGCCGGACCTTACGGCGATTTTGTTTATGAGACGGACGATTCCATCGGACAGTTGTTGCGAGCGTTAGAAGAATCGGACCTGGCAAGAAACACGATTGTCATTTTTTCCGCAGATAACGGACCGGAAAAATATGCCTATGCACGCGACGAGAAGTACGACCACTGGTCGAGCACGCCTTTCCGAGGTCTGAAGCGAGACATCTACGAAGGCGGTCACCACGTACCATTTATCATTCGATGGCCGGAAGTCACCAAACCCGGAACAACCTGCGATGCGCTTGTGTCGCAGATCGACATTTTCGCCACGCTGGCGTCATTTCTAAAGTTTCAGCTTCCAGACAACGCTGCCGAAGATTCACACGACCTGCTGCCCCTTTTGAACGGCGAAACAGCTGCGATTAGAACAACTCACGTACACAACACCATAGTCGACCAATACGCAATTCGACACAACAACTGGCTGCTGGTCGACGCCAAAGACGGCTACGTGAGTGGTCGCAACAAGGCGTGGGAACTGAAACACAATTACCCGGCAGATGACGATGGTTCGATCGAACTTTATGATCTGACCAAAGACAAAGGCCAGCGCAACAATCTGGCCTCACAAAACCCCGCAACGGTTTTAGAACTGCAGGCGTTATTAAAGAAAGTTCGACAGCAGGGCCATTCGTCGCCTCGGTTTACACCTCTGAGGTAACATGCTGCGACGATCCCCGCATTGATAATTTACGGCGTTCACTTACTTGCCGCTTCTTCCATTTCTGCACCAGCCGCATCCGGTTCACCATACAGTGGTAAGTGGCGATAATAGACTTCCAAAGTCATTGTGCACAGACACGTCATATACAGTCGCCCGCCCCTTGCGCCGTGAGTATCAGCGACATCCCAACTGCCAATGGCGTGGCCTTCTTGGATCTGAGTTTTCACAAGGTGATCGCGCATCACGGCGTTCCAGTTATTCCATTCAGCCCCACCGTAGTGCATCATTACCTGCGTTGCGTAATAGTTGTAGTACATGTTTCCAAAGTCAGGGCCCCGAGCGTTTAAATGAGCGATACCTTGTTTAAGCAGAGAATTGTTGCGGGCCATTCCAGACAGCATGCGTGCGATCATCCCGATGGCTGTTGTCGATAATGTTTTCCCTGGCGCTCGATATCCAAACCACCCGTCTTCTGTTTGCACCGAGTTCAAAAATTTGTTGGCGGCGACAATTGTGCTGCTCGGAAATGGTATCTTCGCATGGGCGGCGCTCTTCAGTGCCATGACCTGCCAACCAAGAATCGATGTGTCACCATCTGTTGCAGGATCATAACCCCAACCGCCACTCGGCGCGTGCTGCGCATTGACGATAAATGCGATACTCGCCTGAGCTGCCGGACGAATCTGCTTCATCAACACAAAACGTTCGCTGTTGATTTTGTTCCGGGCCCTATCTGACTTTGCCTCATCAAATTCATGCTGCGTCATGGCAAGAATTTCGCAAAGTGCCGTAGTGGCGATGGCGTGAGTATACATTCCAGTATTAGGCGAATGCTGGCCTCGCATATCCAGCCCCGCACCGACAGCGATAGAATTCTTCAGCAGGAATGCGACACCAGCCTGAACTTCCTTTTGGAAGTCTCCTTCAAACGGAGTGTTTCCGGCGCCCAACATTGCCAGCAACGCCATTCCCGTTGCGGCGTTGCGACAGTTAGCAACGAGGTTACCGGGCTGACTGCATTGTCCTTTACATTCCCCCTGCGAATGATCAAAGCTCCAGCCGCCGTCGGGATATTGGTGATGGGCCACCCACACGAGTCCCTTCGTCACCGCAGTTTCACTGGCGGCATTGCCGCCTCGCTTCGCGACCACTGCGGCTCGGCCCGCTTTACTGCGGCCGCCCATTTCGCTTTTCGAATTCGTCGTCGGCGGCCCGTTTGCAGAATCTGAAAGCACAGGTGTATCCGGAATACTCAGTTCGATATCACTGATGTCCATTTCAATCATGTCCGGACTCTCGATGTCAAACTGATTGGGCACTTCTGCCGCTGCCGTATCAGCCTTCAGTTCGACGGGTTGCTGCAATTCAACCGCTTCAAAGTCCAACTCAACAGGATCCTTTGGTTCAAAGGCGCTGGTGATCTCCATGAACATTTCGAATTCCGGTGTTGGCAGCATAATCATCGCCAGCAGCAGCACGATCAATCCATGCAGGCCGGCATTTGCCAGTATCACCTGCCATGTATTCTTCCCACCAAAATGTTGCGTACCAAACAAGAACTTAGACCTTGCGGATCCCTCAACTGCGTTCGATTGGCCAGGCTCAGAAACAGCATCGATCTGTTGAAAGACGTTTTCCTGTTCCTTGCGTGACCTGGTCGACTTTGACCTGGTCGACTTTGATCTCGGCGACTTTGATCTCGGCGACGAACTCAGCGGCTCGCTGAATTGAAATGCGGGACTTTCATCTGCGTCGGTCGATGCAAGACCAAGCTGAATCATTGCCTGAGAGATCAGGCCGCTTTCGTTGGCCAGCGCATCATGGAAACCATCGGATTCTGCATCCACAAGATCGTCCAATGGTATTTCAAACATTGTCTCGCCATTTGAAACAATCGTCTTCCCATTTAAAGCGGGAACATAAAAGCCATCAGCGCAGGCCTCCTGCAGATCGGCAATTGGAATTCGAAAAAAATCGGTCCCGTCAGACACTGTGATTGTGTGATCGCTCATTAGTTATCGCCCGCCTTTACCTGCTGTCGACGCGACTTCCAACCACCACTCTTGGCTTTTGACTCTTCAGAACGCGACTCTTGATTATCGGGTGACAAATCAGCAGTTTCAGAAATCAGGGCAGTGTCTTCCGCACCAGAATGATCGCCTTCCGCTGATGGAAACACTGCGGCAATCGCTGCATCATCTTTATCCGGCACGAAACGCGGCGGCTCAGGCACGCCAATCGACGGTTCCTTTACAAAAGACTGCGATGAAGGCAATCCCGTCTCCGCCGCTTGCTCTACATCTGAAGTCATGATTCCTGCGTCAATTCGATTCTTCCAGTAGATCAGTTCAGATTCTGTTAGACCGCTGCTGCGTTCGATTGTCAGATTCGCCTTTCTATTAATTGTTGGCAACTGAGCAAGAACCAGCAGACGGCCGTCCTGCGTGTAGTTGAAAATTACTTCAACCGGCGTTGCTTTGGGAAGATCCGGCGGAAGGTCACGAACCACACATCTGCCAACCAAAGTTGAATGCCGCCCCTGTTCGTCGCCACCTTCCACAACATTTACCGCCACGCTGGTTTGATTGTTCCTGCCCGTGCTAAAGCGTTTTGCCTTTTGGGTAGGAAGCGGCGTATTGCGTGGAATCATGATGGCGCGACGAGGAAAGCCGGTCGCACTGTCGGCCCCCAAAAGGCCAAGGTCATGCGAATTCACGTTGCTGATTGAGATTCGATGCTTTGACGGATCATTCGAATTCAGAAGAATCCCCGCGTAAATGGCCGCGCCATGTGCCACGGATTCGTCTGCAGACAACGAACGGTCAACCTTCAGACCGGATTCTGATTCAAGCATATTTTGGACCATCGGCATTCGTGAAGACCCGCCCACCAGCAACAGGCGTGAAAGATCCTTCCAGTTGCGGTCTGCATCCTTGAGAACACGACGCGTCGTAAACATGGTGCGGTCGATCAGGTCGCCGCAGAGTGACTCAAACCGATCTCGATCAAATGGCACCTGAATGCGATTGTCATCCGCCGTAAAGCGGATGACGACTTCCTGTCGCTGCGACAGAGATCGCTTGGCGTCTTCCGCTTCCGCCAGCAGTCTCAACCTGTGCGACGGGTCCTTGCGAGGATCGATACCGTGCTGTATCTGAAACTGCTCTGCCAGGTGATCGGCGATTCGCTGGTCCCAATCGATTCCGCCAAGATAGACGTCTCCGGCAGTGGCAATCGTGCGATAGTCATCGCCTTGAATCTCCATCAGCGTGACGTCGAAAGTTCCCCCGCCAAGGTCATAGACAAGAACAGTTTCAAGCTGTTCGGATCTTCCTTCTGCGTTCACAAACCCCTGCTGGACTCCATAGGCAAGGGCGGCCGCCGTAGGTTCATTGATGATATCCACGACGTTCAGGCCAGCCAGGCGACCTGCGTCCTGAGTTGCTTTGCGACGCGGCTCGTTAAAGTAAGCGGGGACGGTGACTACACATTTATCAATCTCGCCCAGTCGATGCCTCGCATCGTCTTTTAGTTTCGTAAGAATCAACGCCTGAATCACTTCAGGAGGAAACTGCTGCCCGGCCACAGAAATTGTAAATGCCTCTTTTCCAAAATGACGCTTTGCAAACTGCGCGACTCGGTCTGGCTCATATTCAGCAACTTTCAGTGCCTCTTTGCCAATCACAATACCGGACTGGTCAAAATAGACGACGCTCGGAGTTGTGGCGTCGCCCTCGAGATTCTGAACTGTGAACGGACGCCCGGAATTGTCCAGATGAGCAACCACAGAACGTGTCGTTCCAAGGTCAATTCCTACGGCAACACTTTGACCTATGTCAGACAACGTGATTGCTCCTGCTGCTCGTGGACATCCAAAAGAATGAGAAAGCCCTCTCTGCTCTACGACGCCACAACAGAGAAGCCTGTCAACCGCCAGACTGCCCACCTAAAAGGCGGTTCAACGGGTATGCAAAAATACGCCTTGCATGTGGAACTTCACACTCAAAAAACGGTAAAAAACTGTGAATATCCTCATATACTGAGCAGCGCAAGCACATTTTCGTTGCACATCACACTAGAAAGCAGTGTTTCAAAATTCGTCACCACAGGGCCTTAGCGAAAATCTCAGCTTGGGGGCGACTCATGGCTACTTCTGAATTGGCATCCAGACCAATCTGATCCGAATCGTCTGTCTCCCAAAATCGATCGTTTTGGGGATATTGCTGTACCCAACACGCTGAAAAATCACCTGATGACGCCCGGTAGGAATGTCCAGATACACGGGATCGGAATTGGGAACGCTAACCCGCTTACCATCAACAAGCACGACTGGCCCCTGACGTTCTTCCAAAGGCCACTCGACAATTAAGTTGCCGGAAGCCCCCGAACCACCGCTGCTCAGAAACCACACGGCAGCCAGAACAAGCACGACAACAACGGCAACTCCCACCGGAAGAACTGGCCGGCCACCGCGACCTTTTGATCGGCGACCACCAGCATCGGCTGGCCTGGCAGAAGACGATGACAAAGCTCGACGCCGGCGTGCTCGAAGTGCTTCGTCGTAGGCCACCTTTTTTGTTGCATCAAGCAGGCACCGACGTGCGCCTGAGACTTCGTTCAACAGCTTCTGGGAAGCATCCACATGACTGCTGTTCGCCATTTCCTGCAGCATCGCCATTCGTTCGCCAGCGGCGTCGTCAATTTTTTCGCGGTCAGACTCAAACAACTCAAGCCCGAGCAATGCATAGTGCGACGGTGGACGTTCTTGGGAACGAACATCCAGAAGGTCTCGATAGGGATCGAACTCAGTAGCCATGCCAATTTGCCTGACACAATTGTTGAAGATTGAAGGAATCGAAACGAGTGGCAATTGCTGTGTTACCAAAGTTCAAAATATCTGACCAGTCACCACATCAGACAACAATCTGCGTCGGCAGCAGTTATCAACGATACAGAATCAGAACTGCCGCACAATCGCCTGTTCGATGCGAAAGCAAAACATAACAGAAGTGCTCATTCCGCCGAGAACAGTGATCAACGGAACCAATGAACATCATCAGCGCCTGTGCTGACGCCTGATTTCGGTCTCGCAGTTATACGATTACTAACATTCACATGCTCAACATATCTACAAAACTGGCATTAAAACCGTTTCAACCGAACCGGAAGTTTACCAGACCATTACAACCGGCAAGGGCAATCGACTCTTAGGGTGAAAAAAAGCCACGCTGCAAAAAAAATCAACGTCGACGTTGAGAAACGGAAACTAGCTTTAACACGAACACTCACCGCCAACGTTGCGGATGAACTAGTCGTTACAAACTGATTTTCGGTCTTCTAAATGGTGCTTCAAGCGTTACCACAATCTACGAACTTTGCGGATGGACATCGTCCTTCCAGTACAGACACGGCACGTCGACACCTGTTGACCGTCAATGTCGAAGACTACTTTCAGGTCGGAGTTTTCCAGAAGTTTATCCAAACGGATAACTGGTATCGGTTTGAATCACGGCTGCAGCAAAATGTCGAACACGTGCTTGAGCTGCTTGACCAGTATAATTCGAAAGCGACGTTTTTCGTACTCGGCTGGACGGCAGAAAAACACCCGGAACTCATTCGAAGTATCGCTAATGCGGGCCACGAAGTGGCCAGTCGTGGACATTTGCATCAACCGCTTTTGCAGCTTCCGAAAAATGAAATCCGGAATGATCTGATAAAGGCACGAATGATAATCGAAGACGTCACAGGCCAATCTGTTGATGGGTTTCGGCTTTCTGATGGTTGGCTGAACAAAGAAACACTCTGGCTGTTGGATGAAGTGGTCGCTACTGGCTACCGATACGATTCCAGCCTGATGCCGAAGCAGCGAGACTTTGCTGACGCTCCGGAATGGCGTCGCATCCGAGAAGTACAGACAACTAACGGACCGCTTCTGGAAATCCCGCTGTCCACAATGCCAACGCCGGGCGGCTGGCTGCCAATTGCAGGCGGAAACTATCAACGCCAACTGCCGGACTTCGTGATGCGACGTCTGGTCGACCGCTCGGTTGAATCGCACACTGATCCATTTGTGATGTACTTCCATGTTTGGGAACTCGACGCGGAACAGCCTCGCTTAAGCATGGCCGATCGAATCACTCAACTGCGTCACTATCGAAAACTCGGCAAGTATCGACGCATCCTTCCGCAGTATCTGGAACGTTACTTGTTCACATCGGTGCAGCAGCACGCCACGTTACCTGACAGTCCGCTACAGCTGTTAGCACAGCCCCGCACTGAAAGCCAGGCTGCGCACCGAACAACTGTGGTATCGCAACCCGAGTTGAATGTATGGCCCCACACAGTTCACGAAAATCAGTCTCGCAACAGCATTTCAACTGACGTCGATAAACTGGCCGTAACAGTGATTATCCCGTGTTACAACGAAGAAACATCGCTGAAGTATCTGTCCAACACACTCAACAGCGTCATCCGCAAACTGAAAGAAGCTTACTCGCCTCGAATTCTGTTCGTCGACGACTGCAGCACTGACGACACATTCAACGTGTTACACAAGGTGTTTGGCAACGATCCAGCAGTCAAAATCGTACGTCATGAAATCAATCGCGGCGTGTCTGCTGCAATCCTGACGGGGCTTCAAAACGCGGAAACTGAAATCGTCTGCTCGATGGATTGCGACTGTTCGTACGATCCACACGAACTGGCCAACATGCTGCCACTGATGACGGATGGCGTGTCCATGGTGACCGCTTCACCATACCACCGCGATGGACTTGTTCGCAATGTGCCTGGCTGGCGACTCGTCCTGTCACGAGGGCTTTCCTACATCTATCAGCGTTTGCTGAAACAACAACTGGCTACATGGACCAGCTGTTTTCGAATCTACCGGCGTAGCCACATTCTGGACCTGCCATTAAAGGAAGACGGATTCCTTGGCACGGCAGAACTTGCGGCTCAGCTTGTCCTGAAGAAACGTCCAATCGTCGAATATCCGGCGACTCTGGAAGTCCGACTGTTTGGTCTCTCAAAGATGAAAACAGTCAAAGCCATTCTCAGTCATCTTCGGCTTCTAGCAGGCATCGCAACGTCGCGAGTCCTGGGAGGAAGCGAGTCGAGTGAAACTCAAACCGACGCAACCCCCGTAAAGAAAGAAGTCGCACAATGAACATGACACTACCATCTGATCAGGATTCAACAGGACGAACACTGGGCGCGGAAGAACTTGAACTGCTGCGACAGGTTATTGAATCTGGTACGCTAACCAGCACAAAAGGGGATTTCGTCAAGCAGCTGGAAGCCGGTTTCGCAAAGAAACTGGGCGCCAAACACGCTTTCGCCTGTGCCAGTGGAACAGCCGCCATTCACTGTGCGGTCGCCGCAATCAACCCGGAACCGGGCGATGAGATCATCACAACGTCGATAACCGACATGGGTGGCCTGACGCCAATCATCTTTCAAGGTGCCATCCCTGTATTTGCTGACGTTGACCCTGTGACTTACAACGTTACAGCTCGCTGCATCGAAAAGGTCATCAGCGAAAAAACCAAAGCCATTATTGTGACACACCTGTTTGGCAATCCCTGCGATATGGCTCCGATTCAGGAACTGGCAAAGAAGCACGGCATCCCCGTGATCGAAGACTGTGCTCAGGCATTTCTTTCGACGTACCGAGAACAGTACGTCGGGACAATCGGCGATATCGGCTGCTTCAGCCTGCAGCAGGGCAAGCATATCACCACCGGTGAAGGCGGAATCGTCGTCACCAACAACGACGCGTTCGCTCGCCACATGTTTCTGTACATCAACAAGGCATGGGGTTACGGCGATGCAAAGCCTGACCATTACTTCGCAGCCCTGAACTATCGCATGAGCGAACTTCAGGGCGCGGTCGCCCTGGCACAGCTGGGCAAGCTGGAAAACGTGGTGGCTTCTCGAACTCGACTGGCTGATTCACTCACCACAAAACTAAGCGGCATTGCGGGCATCTCTACGCCAGCCGTGACTCAGGACAGCTCGCACACTTACTGGAAATACTGCCTGAACGTAGATGCCAACATCATCGCAGGTGGCTCACCCGGTTTGGGTGCAGCTTTGCGAGAACGAGGCATCGCGTGTGCTCCTCGATACATTCAGAAGCCCGCTTTTGAATGCCAGGTTATTCGAGATCAAGTCACATTCGGAACAAGTCGCTGGCCCTTCAGTCTGGCAAGGCCAGAAGCTGTTGATTACAGCCGTGAAAACTTCCAGGGAACTTACAAGGCCCTCGAGCACGTGCTGGTTCTGCCATTCAACGAACTCTACACAGACGAACATATCGACTATATCGCCAACGTGATTCGAGAGGCCGTGTTGTCTGTGCAAAAGACCGAACAGACGGTCGCCTAGCTCAGGTTCACTGACTTGATTGCGAGACGAAACGGTTTTCACTGCGACGACGGCAGCAGCGTTCCGACCATTCCGCTCGGGACGCTGCTGCCCACATGCACAACACCTCTCTGAGCGAATTTCAACGCTCAACAACAGCTTTCAAAATTCTGTCACCCAGCGCACGCGGCGTTTGCGGCAACAGATTCAAACAAATTGCTACACGTCACTAACTTCTGAAAGTTCACTTCTGATGATCAATCGTATTCAGCCAACCTTCGTTCTGATCGGTGCCGGCGGCATTTCCAAAGCGTACGCTCAGGCTTTTGCCGATGGCCTGGAATACAAACTTGTCGGAGTCGCCGACATGCGAATGGCGGCAGCTGAAGAAGTGGCTGCCATGGTGGGAGCTCAGGCGTTCGACGATATCGAAATCATGTGTGCTGAACTGCAGCCAACCGCAGCCATCGTATGCACGCCTCCAAACACTCACGCTGCTATCTGTATCGAACTGATGAATCTGGGCATTCACGTTCTATGCGAAAAGCCGCTGGCTGTTACATCACAGGATGCCAAGCGCATGATCAGCGCTGCAGACAGCAACAACGTGACGTTTACGATGGGATCGAAGTTTCGATTCGTGGAAGACGTTCAGGAAACCCGACGCATTATCGAATCTGGAAAGCTGGGCGAAATTGTATTGTTCGAGAACACGTTCGCGGGCTTCTGCGACATGTCGCAACGATGGAATTCGAATCCGGAAATCAGCGGAGGTGGAGTTCTGATCGACAATGGAACGCATTCGATCGACATTATGCGATTCCTTCTGGGTTCAGTTACGGAATTGCAGGTTGTGGAAGGTCGCCGCATTCAAAATCTAGCAGTCGAAGACACTGCTCGACTGTTTGTCCGCAATGAAGCCGGAGCCATGGGCAGCATCGATCTGTCATGGAGCATGAACAAGGTTCAGCCACATTTCATCAGTATTTACGGTTCCAAAGGAACGTTGCTGGTTGGCTGGAAAGAATCAAAGTACCAATTGGCGGGTGAAAGCGAATGGACTGTCTTCGGCAAGGGCTACGACAAAGTAGGTGCGTTTTCGAACCAGCTTAAGAACTTTGCCGGGGCCATCCTTGGCGAAGAAGAACTGATTATCGATTCAACCGATGCTCTGGCATCCGTGATGACTATGGAAACAGCTTATGCCGCCCTTCGCACCAACGAATGGCATTCGGTGAAGCAGGTTCACGAACACTGGGTGCGTCCGGGTGTGACCGCCAAGGTTCAGTAGTCTGACAAATATCACTCTATAGAAACATGACTCGGCCATCACAAACCCGACTGCCGAGATCATGTTGATGTTTTCGACCTTCTCACTTTCACGTTACGGAGCTGGAATTTCACATGGCCATCAAAATTCACCCAACCGCGATCGTGGAACATGGAGTAACACTGGGCAGGAGCACGTCCATCTGGGACAACGTTCACGTTCGCTTCGGTACGTCAATCGGCGACGAATGCATTGTCGGCGGTAAGTCGATGATTGGTTATGAAGTTCAGATCGGCAATCGAGTTAAGATCAATTCAAATGTCTATATCTGCAACGGTGTGTCAATCGAAGACGGAGTGATGGTGGGCGCAGGAACGATCTTCACCAACGATCGTTTTCCGCGAGCCGCAACTTCTGACCTCCGCGAATTGCGGAGCTCTGAGCCTGACGAGCACACTCTGGAAACCCTTGTGCGAGAAGGTGCAACTATCGGTGCCGGTTGCATCGTTGGCTGCGACCTGACCATCGGCCGTTTTGCAATGGTGGGTATGGGCTCGATTGTCACAAAGTCAGTGGCGGATTTTCACCTTGTGATTGGTAGCCCGGCAAAACCAGCCGGTGTCGTCTGTCGATGTGGCCAGCCGGTTCACCGGTTCACCGAAGCTAACAACGCAACGGGGCCGATTCCGACAACCTGCGAATGCGGACTTGCCTACGAAATCGACGGGCAACATGTCACCGAACTACACCCACCTGGCTCAATAAAAACGGCTGTTTCTGAGGCCTTAAGCGTCTCACATCGGTGAAGTGCCATCGGTAATCAAATACCTGAATACGGCAGTAATTTTGAGATCCAATAGAAAATCGCGATGCCCCAGTCACCGACAAACAACATTAAGCCTTCCTCCGGTCGCCCACAGAAATGGGCCGTCCTTGGCGGTGGCATGCTGGGCATGACAATCGCCCATCGACTCAGCCAGCAGGGACACAAGGTCACTTTGATTGAAGGCCGCGACAATCTCGGCGGACTCGCAGATGCATGGCAGGTCGGTGATGTCACATGGGACCGGCACTACCACGTGACGCTGCTATCGGACCTGTATGTTCGAGACCTCTGGAAAGAACTTGGCGTCGAATCCGAAATGGAGTGGGTGGAAACGCGGACAGGTTTCTATACAGACGGACAGCTGTATTCGATGTCCAACACGGTTGAGTTTCTAAAATTTCCGCCGTTGGGGCTGATTGACAAGCTGCGATTGGGAGGCACTATTTTCTGGGCTTCGAAAGTCAAAAACTGGAAAACTCTGGAACAGGTACCCGTGGCCGATTGGCTGACAAAGCTATCCGGCAAACGCACGTTTCAGAAGATGTGGCTGCCGTTGCTGCGAGCCAAACTGGGTGAGTGCTGGCGCGACACGTCGGCCGCATTTATCTGGGCAACAATCGCTCGCATGTATGCAGCTCGACGATCCGGCCTGAAGAAGGAAATGTTCGGCTATGTGCGAGGCGGCTATCAGCGAGTTCTGTCAGCGTTTGAAGCCAAGCTGACGCACAATGGCGTTAACGTGGCATGCAACACCAGTGTAAAGCAGATTCACTCAACGCCTGCCGGCAAAGTAATTGTCGAAACGCAGCACGGTGAAGCGATCTTCGACAAAGTCGTTTCCACTCTGCCATCGCCCGTGCTTTCTGCAGGGCTACCCGAAATCGATGCTCAGCAAAAAGCGCTGCATGACGGCATTCGCTACCACGGAATCATCTGTGCATCTGTGCTGCTGACGAAACATATTTCTCCGTATTACGTAACAAACATCACCGATGATGGCGTGCCATTCACTGCGGTCATTGAAATGACGGCACTCGTCGATCCGCAGCAACTTGGCGGAAACCACCTGATTTATCTGCCAAAATACGTCACACCGGATGACGCGGCGTTCAATAAATCAGATGCTGAAATCGAGGAAGAGTTTCTTTCCGCACTGGACCGCATGTATCCGCATTTCTCGCGAGATGACGTGAAAGCCTTCCGCGTATCACGGGTTCGCCATGTGTTTGCTCTGCCAACGCTCGGATATTCCGAACGCGTCCCGCCCATTGAAACCAACGTGCCGAACGTCTTTGCAGTGAACTCATCGCATATCGTCAACGGCACACTCAATGTCAACGAAAGCGTAAAACTGGCAAACGACTTTGTAGATCAGTACTCCACAAAATCTGCGGCCACAACTGAACGTAAGCCACCGGCACCAGCGCTGGCATCAAGCTCGCGATAACAATCCGCCGCTCGCCTTCGTCCTGCTTTCTCAGGACTCCATTCGCCAAACGGAAGATTCAGGCTCTGTCGCCATGTCAAAAACAAAACCCATTGCCAGCCTTTCACTCGACCTTGACAACAAATGGTCGTACATGAAAACACACGGCGACGCTGGCTGGGATCAATACCCCACGTACCTTGATCTTGTCGTGCCGCGATTTTTGAAAGTGCTGCACGAACAAAGTCTGAAGATGACGGTGTTTGTCGTCGGCCAGGACGCAGCGCTAGAACAAAACTTCGAAGCCGTTGCATCCATTTCCGCTGCTGGTCATGAAATCGGAAATCACTCTTTCAAGCACGAACCGTGGCTGCATCTGTATACAGAACAGGAACTGGTTCGCGAAATCGCCCTGACGGAAGAACATCTGGAACGTGTGACGGGACAGTGCCCAATTGGATTCCGCGGCCCGGGCTTCAGCTTCACCGATGGACTTCTGCAGATTCTTGTTCGCCGAGGCTACAAGTACGACGGCTCAACGTTCCCGACTTTTTTGGGTCCATTGGCGCGGCTGTACTATTTCATGTCAACTCGCCTGGACAAAGATCAGCGAGCTGAACGCAGGGAATTGTTTGGCCAGTTCAAAGAAGGCTTTCGGCCGCTTCGACCATTTCAGTGGACCTTTCCTGAAGGCCAGCTGACGGAAATCCCCGTCACGACAATGCCCATCTGCAAGACACCGATACACGCCAGTTACATTCTGTACCTGGCTCAGTTTTCGCAACTTGCGGCAAAAAGCTATTGGAAAATGGCTATCACAATGTGCAGCCTGACCGGCATCGCACCGTCACTGTTGCTACACCCTCTGGACTTCATGGGCTGCGACGACGACAGCGACCTGGCGTTCTTTCCAGCAATGGGCCGACCGTCAGAACCTAAGGTCGAACTGGTTGCCTGGATGATTAACGAGATGTCAAAACACTACGACGTTCGTCCAATGAAGGACCATGCCGCTGCTATCTGTGCAGGAACAAAACAACGCAACGAAAAACTTCTATCGGAAGCAGGCCTTCCTCAAGATGTAAGAAAAGATGTCTGAATTACCCACTCAACCAGCATCGACCGAATCAGCTCGCCGTTGGATATGGATGGCTGCGCTACCCGTGCTTTTGCATCTGGTTGCGCTCGCGCCTGCAGAACCGGTTTTCCATGGTGATGCAAATCGCCATGTGATGACGTCAGTATTCTTTCGAGACTTTCTGGTCGACGCACCGCTAAGCCATCCAATGCAATATGCCGAAGCGTACTACAAACAATATCCGGCTCTTGGCTTGATGGTGTGGCCTCCGTTGTTTCACGGTGTCGTTGGCGCCCTAATGACGATTTTTGGCACGTCTGCACTTGTCGCTCGGCTATTCGTCTTCGCCACGTTTGCCTTTGCCGCATTCTGCCTGTTTCGATTATGTCGCCGACGCATGACCGACGAACAGAGCGTATTCGTTGTCGTGATTTTTTCACTGATGCCGATGATCTTCGAATTCAGTCGTTTCATTATGCTGGAAATGCCTACTCTGGCACTTTGCCTGTTCTGCGTGGAACGCTTTGACGCCTGGTTGAAAGAACAACGAACCGGCAATCTATACATCGCAGCAATCGCAGCGGCTCTGGCGGCGCTCACACGATTCGATGCCGCCGTGCTATTACCAACACTGTTGTTGATGGCCACATTCGAAAAGAAGCTGCGACAACTTTTCACCTGGCACGTCCCCGTCGCCACGGCAATTGCTCTCACGCTAATCGGTCCCACATATTTCATCATTTGGCGTGAAATGGGGGATCTGCATTTACGACAGGCCGCCGAAAGTGTTTCCGGAACAACCAGCCAGATATTTGCTTCCGGCTCATTTTGGTATTACCCATCCAGCATTCCTGGACAGGCCGGTTGGTTTGTCTTCGCATTCTTCATCGTTGGGCTTGTCGCCGCGTTCGCAAAACAGAACAGACCTGCAGCAAAAGTGTTTGCCGCATTGCTGATCGGCACTTATCTAACATTTACGCCGCTTGCCGAACTTCGTCCTCGACATGCAATCTACTGGCTGCCTGCCATCGCGTATTTTGCGGCCGTAGGAACCGGTGTCATCGCGCGTGCCATCCATCGCATTGGCTTCCGGAAAACCAACTTCGGAAACGTTACGGCCTGCGTACTGATCGTATGTGGCACCTGCATAACAACATTTCACCTTGCACCTTACCGAGTCGTCGGCTACGCCACGGCAGCAAATGCAGCGTTACAGCACTCGCACGTAGGTGATTCAATCTTCATCGATGGATGGTGGGACGGAAACATTACTTACCACCTGCGGCATCTTGATCCGGGCCGCTCGCGACACATCATTCGGGCCGATCAGCTGCTATATGAATTCACGAATGTACCCACGGTCGATTTCCAGCAGCACGTTGAAACGGACGCTGAAATCCTGAACGCGATTCTGAACACAAACGCCAGCTGTATCGTTTTCGAAGACCCTCAGCCGTTCGGCGAAATACCAATTTCAAAGCGGATACATGAGCTCATTAAATCGCTGTCTGAACAGTTTCCGCCACTGGAAACGGTGCCTGTTAGTGTCGCATTTCCCGGTGCACGCCAGTTCAAACTGAAAGTCTTCTCGATGAACGCCGCCCAGCTTCGCGCACATCTGGATCTTATGGATGGCAACACAACCAACGGTACTCAACGAGTCGCAGACTTTTCTGCGAGCAGCAAGACAAGTGATCTGCCGATATCACAGCTGGCCAAAAGCAGTAAACCATAATTCTTCAGCCGACATGTCGAGCCGGTTCAAAAGCGAATCAGCCCGAAACGGAAAGCCATCACGATGACTCGAAACAAACTTAAAGTAATGTGCGTGTTCGGAACGCGCCCGGAAGCGATTAAAGTCGCCCCAATCATCATGGCGGCTCAAAGTCGACGCGACATTGATATCATCAGCTGCTCGACGGGACAACACCGCGAAATGCTGCAACAGGTGACCAACCACTTTGGCATTCGGCCGGACATTGAACTGCAACTGATGCAGCCCGGCCAGACACTGACCAGCCTGACATCTCGATGCCTGACTGCTCTTGGCGAGGCCGTGGAGAAATACCGTCCGGACTGCATTCTGGGGCAGGGTGATACAACATCCGCAATGTGCGCCGGCATGGTTGCTTTCTACCAGCGACTTCCGTTCATTCACGTAGAAGCCGGCCTTCGAACAGCTGATATTAATTCGCCGTTTCCTGAAGAAATGAACCGTCGCATCTGCTCGCTGGTGTCGGCGGTCCATTGCGCACCGACACAGACTGCGGCCGACAACCTGCTTCGTGAAGGCTATTCAACGAACGACGTGTTCGTAACAGGCAATACCGTTATCGACGCTCTGAACTGGACCGTCCGCAAAGAACGAGCTGACTCTCATCGCTGGATCGAAAAACATCCCGATCTTGCGTACGGACGCCTTGTGCTTATCACCGCTCATCGACGAGAAAACCATGGTGAGGGAATTCGAAATCTTTGCAAAGCGATACTGCAACTCGCCGAACGTTTCCCAACGGTGAATTTTGTATACCCGGTGCATCTCAATCCCAACATTCTTCAGCCCGTTCACAAAATCCTTGATGGGCTGACAAACGTGCACCTGATTGCACCGGCTGAATATCCCGAGTTTGTCTGGCTAATGGATCGAGCCACACTGATCATCAGTGATTCAGGCGGAGTTCAGGAAGAAGCACCTTCGTTGTGCAAACCCGTTCTGGTAACCCGTGACAGCACAGAGCGTCCGGAAGCTCTGCATGTCGGTGCAACACGATTGGTTGGCACCGACACGCAGCGAGTGGTCGAGGAAGTTTCACACCTGTTGGTCGACAAGCAGGCCTATGCAGCTATGCAGGTCGAACAGAATCCGTACGGCGATGGCCACGCGGCGGAACGAATTTTACAACTGATTTCGGAACGCTTTTCTACTGAGAACATTTCGACAGACGGCCCCATATCGTCTAGTTTGCTGCACTCAAAGGTATCGCCATGAGTCGCGAAAAAAATCTCGGCAACTTCACAGACCCATTTGGCCTGCTCGGACGAATGTTGAAGTCGGGTAATCGAGCTGCGTATGCGGCTCTGTTTCGCGAAGGCCTGCGCCTTGGTGCAATTCCGTTTGATTCCGTGCTGAGCATTCTTGAACAGCGACGGCTTCGCAATTCACCCACATCTGACCATCCGTTGGTGTTTATCGTCGGAGCTCCCCGCAGCGGAACCACTCTGATTTATCAGACTCTGGCTGCATTTCTGGACGTGACCTACCCAACCAACTTAACAGCCATGTTTCCAAAGTCGCCGCTGACATCCGCGCGCTTGCAGCGGTGGATTCCTTCGTCCGGGCGGCCCGACTTTCGAAATTTCTATGGCCAGACAACTCAGCTGTCCGGCCCCAACGACGCGTTTCATCTTTGGAACCTTTGGCTCGGCAACGATCGATATCTTCCGGCCCAGTCCATTTCAGACAACACCGCCGCCGACATGCGCACGTTCTTCGATGCCTGGACAACAGCCTTCGATAAGCCATTGCTTAACAAAAACAACCGCAACGCATTCGCTGTTGAATTACTTGCAGGAAAACTTCCGAACGCTCGCTTTGTTGTCGTTCGTCGCAACCCGATGTTTGTGGCTCAATCGCTGATCATTGCCCGCCAAAAAGTGCAGGGAGACAAAACAAAAGCTTGGGGCCTGCAAAGTTCATCGACAGCTGAAGGCAACGATCCTCTGGCCTACGTTGATGATGTGTGCAAACAGATCGTCGATATCGATACTGAAATGGATCGACAGCTGGCCACCGTTTCCAAAGATCGAATCGTGAACCTCACCTATGAAAGTTTCTGCGAAGATCCTGCCCGCAGTGTTGCTCGAATCGCGAGTGCATTCGACAGACTTCAACTGGCCCCAAAGCTGAATGTCGAAGATCTTCCGCCGTTTGAAATTTCGCAATCACTTTCGCTCACAAGCGAAGAACAAACTCGCATTCGAACACGACTGAAGCAAACGCCGGCAGATTCACCGGTCACAGCTGTGTGAAAACCTTGAATAGTTGAGCATCCTCCCGATCCAGTAAATCGTCGAAGCAATCTGCGTGTGTCCCTCGCCCAATATTCAGGCTGACGGGGACGGCTACGCTGCGTCGTCCTTCCGAAGAGAACGCTGAACTCTCCAACTCTGGACGCGCAGACCAAGGCGACTAAACGCCGCATCGCCGAGGCGAGGAAATTAAAGTTCCCGAACGTGTCACGTTTCGCTAACTTTCTGTGAACCAAGTTGCAACGCACCGACTTAAACAGCGTACGCGGCAACTTTGGTTCAGATAAAGCCCGGTATCTATCGACTGTTTCCGACAGCGACCATTTAAGCCGCGTCACAGAAAGAACACGTAATGCAGCAGGTTTTTGAGCTACTAATTCGGATCCTGTTTGTGTTTCTGGTTGTTGTGGCCCTGCACGGCGTCGCCTTGGGGTGATATTCCGCCGCCACTACCAGAGATTCCCGGAACACAAATCGAGCTTCCGGCAACGCCAGCGATCGCCGTTGCCGGTTTACTGTTGGCAATTGCAACTGCCACGGCGGGTCGAATGGCCGCAGGAAACGGTAATAAGTCACGCAGTACCGCCGCCAACGTGGCTGCCGTGGGAATCGTTGCTGCCACAATCGCGGCGGCGACAATGGCGGCGACAATGGCGGCGAAAGAACACAAAGGCTACGAAAACATCCGCCGCCAATGGAGGCCGAATGGTCCAGTGGAACGGTTTGACCCACTTGATGATTCGCCAATACCAACAGTTCCTGCGGAGCGACCTCAGTCAGAAGCCGATGCCACAGAATCCGCCCCATCCGAATCAACATAGAACTGTAATTTCTGAATTATGCATCAAGTCTTCATCATTTTTGCAGACATGGTCTCTGTGGAAACGTTACTGATTGCCGGTGGCGTAATGACGCTGGTTATTGGCGGAGTATTCTTTGCCACGGCGGCATTGATCACGGGATTCATTAAACGCCGCAGGAACCAAACCATGGAGATGCAGAACAGAGCATCCGGGCCACAACACGATAATTCATCATCCGCTGACAACTAACAGTCAAACCCCTTCGAACCGCAATTCAGCAAGTACTGAAACAGATTGCCCGTGTCTACGACATTAAAACATCCAAGCGTGTCACGCAGCCAGTTGGCGTTCGCCACCTGTGCAACACTATTCATGACAGTTGCTTTCATTCTCACAGCAACTGCACCAGTGGCGATGTCGATCGGAATCGTGTTTCTGTTTGCCGGCCCGCACAACTATGTTGAAGCTCGATATTTTTGACACGACTTCCAGCCAGAATGGGCCGCCTGCGGACATTCTTTGTCGTTTCTGCAGCAGGCGTCTTAATTCTGACGATTGCCTTCCCGTTGCTAACTCGTTTAGCGACGTGGATGAACTGGCCGCAAGAATCGGTATTGTGGATAATCGGCCTGTGGATAATCGGCCTGTGGAACACCGCGCTAATTCTTTGGTGCACAACGCTGATCTGGCTCCGCAGTCAGCCGCCGCCGCGAAAACACTGGAACTGCGCGTTGCCAATTGGACTCGGCATTATTGGTCTCACATGGCTGCAGCCCATAGTCCTGTCTTTGCTGCTTGTCTTTCTGCACCCTCTGATGGGACTGTGTGTGCTGGACCGTGAAATCTATCGTCGCATCCCGAATGGCAGTCCGCCTACCGCGGTTGCCTGATGCTGCTATCACTAATGCTGGTACTTCTATGGACAATTGGCCCCATGGAAACAGCCGACTCGCTGCTGTTCGAAATCCCGAGGGCCGTTCAGGGCCAGATCACTCACCACGCCGGGGCCACCCTATTAACGACAATTAGCCCAAACAAGCTAATCGCGACTCATGCTTTCCTGGAACTGCTGCACTACGGAGTTTGGATGATTGCTGTGCCAGCCGCCAGTGGCCGGGTCTTCACAAAAACATTTCGCAGTATTCCACTAATGAAGCGTTCTGTCGCGTCGCAAAAAGTGATCAGTTTACTGTTAGCGTGTTCGGCGATGACCGTCGTCGTGCTATGGCTGTGTTTCACCGCAGACTATTCAACGACACGAGACATCTATTTCACGGTGGCCACTCTGCACGTTCTGGCGGAAGTGCCTTTCCTGCTGCGACTGCTGTGACACGACAGCCATTCATGAACACTTCAGAGGCTTTCCTGTTTCTACTGCTGGGATACTGTGCAACTGTCGCCGTCGAAATTCCCGTGTTGCTGGTTGGGCTTGCTCCAAAACACAACCGGCAAACAAAGCTGTCGGCCGGACTGCTGCTGACCGCGTTTACTTACCCTATTGTCGTGCTGGTGCTGCCGATTCTGGTGATGCAGCCATGGGGCCAAACAGCATATCTGGTGATCGCGGAAACCTACGCGCCGGTTGCGGAAGTTCTGTTCTTTCGTTTTCTTACAAACCAACGCCTGCTGGCACGTCCAGACCGCGACGCAGCGGCAATCGTGCTTGCCAACATCCTGTCATTTGCGTTAGGTGCCGCCTTCCTCAGCAGCTGGATCCTAAAAGCAATCCGACTCGTATTGAACTAACAAGGGCTGCATCTTTGACCCGATGTAAGTATACGCTCGGAAACACGCCTGCGTCGCGGCCCAATACTCTCGCGGCGTTTAACTATCGAGACGACGTCGCTCGCAGCGGCAGGTTTCCGGTCGACTGCAACAGTTTCTTAAGATCCAGCTTCACATAAGGCTGCTCAGCGGCGGGTTTTGAATGGCTGGCATTGGCGACATACAGCACACCGTCTTCCGGAACAAACAAGACGTTATGCAGATTAGACTGCATCGCAACCGGACGACTCATAAGCCACTTACCGAGGTCCGCATCGATCTGCCCATGTTTTTCCAAAACGCGTTCTCTGAGTTTTTCCAGACGACTTCCCGCCGACAACACAACCGTGTCCGGAATCCCACCTCCAAGACGTTCGTGTCCCTGGCCCGGAAGAATCAACTCAATTGATTCGGGAAGAGCAGCTACGCCAACGGCCTTATTGGTCTTTCCATCCGCAAAGACATAATAGTACTCACATGTTCGGGGACTGTTCGTCCACAACTGAATCACTTCCTCCAGAGTAGAACATTCTTCCAACGCTCGACGCATGAGAGTCGCCATCGGTACGCCGTCCCAGTTACCTTCGCCGCGACCACCCATTTCTCCCAGCGAAATGGCCTGAGTATTCATGCCACTGACACTGCCGATAAATGCAGCATAGCCCACGTTCGCGAACGGAATATAACCATCCGGCTGAACGATAAACGTAGTCGCAGCATCCTGTAAACCAATCGTGGTCATGTAGTCTAGAACTCGACCGTGATACAGCTTGCCATCCTTTGTCGCGCTGCCAAAAACCGCGAATCCCGAACAGTGGAACATCTCCGGAAAGACATTCAACACTTCCAGAGTTTCCGCTGGCACGTTTAGTGCTGTCGCCAGCGCACGCGTTTCAACTTTATGTCGTTCGGGAATATGCGGCGACAGCTTTGCATATGCGGCTTCAATATCGTGCCGAAACCAGTGGCCCGTGCGAATCACATGAGCAGTACCGAATGTATACAAAACGGATTCAAGACAACGCGTGGCTTCTGCTTTCAATAGCTTGCCGTGTGCCGTCCCGATTTCTTCCGGCGTGCCCTTCAGGATGGCCACTCGCTGACCGTTTATCCAACGCAACTCGCCGTTTGCCGTGTGTCGAGCGTCCTGTGGAGGATTCTTCAGAATCGCGGCAGGAGCAAGAATTTCTGTCGCTCGATGAATTCCCTGCGAAAGAGTCTGCTCTAACTCAGTTCTTGAAATTTCGATAACTTTAATGTCTGCTGCAAGGTCATCCGCAGCGACAGCAGAAGTTGTCACAAAACTCAGGCGGACTTCACCAAAGTTAGCCCGGACCAACAGTTCACCGCGTTTTGGAAACTGAACCGGACTTTCATCTGTGAGCACCCATTGATTTGAAGCAGCATCGTGTTTCGCCTTCAGCAGGTCGGCTCCAAAAGCGATTAGCGGATCAATGAAGTCGGGACTCAACACAGCAAGAATTGTCGCCACAGGCTTAGCATCAGATGCGGGGCTGATCAGTCTCTCCATGATGCCTTTCGGGCTCAAACAGACTTCATCAGCAACGGTACCGATCCCTCGATAAGCAACTTTGTGCAGAGGCAAAACAATCGTCGTCGAATCTTCACGACGATGAACTTCAACAGCGTATTCAGCATGAGATAACGCCAGGTCGAAAGCTTGATCGTCAAATCGCGAAAGCTGAAGTTGAATCGGCTGAGGACTGCCGTCAATCTGAATCGCCAGGTCACCCTTCAAGGTAAACTTAGATTGTTCGCCGCATAACATACTGACGAACGGCCTGAGACCTTCTACCAAAGACACGGCGGACGGCGATTCCTCCGCAAAGGTGCTCGCCGCAACAAACGCAAGGGAACCAACAACCAAAACGGCAGCAATCACAGCAGAGCGGACTAGTCGCAGCATAACGGGCTTTCCAGCATCAGAGTCCGGGGCGAAACAGAATTCGTTGTTCACATCGACCCATAATAGCCGCTTACGGTGCAATTGCGCGTCTAACGAAAGCACAAAAACCGTCACAATTACTAACCAGCCCGGCTCGCCAACTGTCAAATGTCGCGGCCGACATCCAATCCCAGACGGCAAGAAACCCACGGTAATATGTGGTTCAGCAAATCATCCGTGGAACCCTGTTGTTTGACCTGCGATAGAATTCTCGCTGTGATAGAAAGCCGCTCGAAGTTTCCATAGAAGTTTTTCCGACCCCGCCTCGGTCATCGACAGACCACACTGCACTACCAATTGGTTGCCTTCATATGAACCAAACCCGCCTGCGTTCACTGAGTATTTTCCTGCTGACATTCGCTGCCGACATCTTCGCCGATGAACGCCCGACCGTGGTATTCATCCTTGCGGGACAGTCCAACATGGAAGGGCAGGGAGTTGTTCAAATGGACGACCCCCAAAACTACAACAGCGGCAAAGGTAATCTCGTCTGGTCAATGGAGAACTCAAAAAACAAAGACCCAATGCAGCATCTGCGGACTCCGGACGGGCAGTGGGTAGTTCGCGACGATGTTCAAATCAGTTTCAAGGTTCGCGACAAAGTTCGGAAAGGTGGCCTCACAATTGGCTACACAGGTTATGGAAACAGCAGTCATATCGGACCCGAACTGCAATTCGGACACGTCGTTGGAGAACACTTTCAGCAATCGGTTCTGCTAATCAAAACCGCGTGGGGAGGAAAAAGTCTTCAAGTCGATTTCCGACCTCCCAGTTCCGGCGGCGCAGGTGGCCCCTATTACAAACAGATGATTTCCGAAATAAACGATGCCCTGGCAGAAGTTCGCGAACAGCCATACGAACTCGGTGGATTCATCTGGATGCAGGGCTGGAACGACATGGTTTCGGCAAATGCCATCAACGAATACGAAGTCAACCTGATGAATCTGGCAAAAGATATTCGCGGCGAGCTTCATTCACCGAATCTTCCTTTTGTCGTGGGCGAACTGGGGAACGGCGGACCTGCTCCTGAAAACAGCCCAATGACTGCGTTCAGGAAGGCTCAACGCAGTGGAACCGCAAAACTCGCCAACGCCGTTTTTGTACCAACACAACAGTTCGCACGGCCCAAAGAATTGTCACCAAACATTGGACACGGACATCATTGGTTCGGCAATGCAGAAAGCTACTTTCTGATCGGCGAAGCCCTGGGGCAGGCGGCAGTCAAGCTGAAGACTGTTCAGCCAAAGACGGTGAACTAACAAACGAACGTGAACATAAGCTCGTCCTGTGATGCGCTAGACAACACCGTTCAGGCCAACAACTTCAGACCATATTCACGCCACGGAGACCACAACGGTGAAATCACTCAAACGTTGCTTAGTGCTAATTCTTTTGATCGTCGCGTGCGTCGCAGCCAAAGAAGTCGCAGCCGAACAGTTACTGGCCGGCGTTGCCAAAATTGACGTCACCGACAGACAGGCCGGGCCGGTCAGTGACCCTCTGTATGTTAAAGCCCTTGTGCTGAAAAACGGTTCCACAACAGCCGTCATCGTAACGGTTGACGCGGTGGCGATTGGCGAAATCGGTCGCATCAAAAACGACTATCTCAACAAGGTTCGTTCGCGAATCGAAACCGAACTGGGAATTAAACCGTCAAACATCATGATCAATGCCAGTCACTGTCACGGCATTATTTGCAGCGACATCGACGACCGAACGGTGCAAGCCATTACGCAGGCATTCCAAAATCTAGTGCCGGTTAGCATTGGAATCGGACACGGCTATGAAGACCGCATCATGGAAAACCGACGCCTGAAACTAAAGAACGGAAAAGAGGCAGACGTTCGCCATGCGTACTCAATGCCAGCAGACAAAGACGTAGCAGCAGTCGGCCCGATCGATCCGGAAATCGGCGTACTGCGACTCGACCAGGCGGACGGCCACACATTAGCACTTGTCTACAACTTTGCCTGCCACCCGATTCAGGGAGTCCCCAGCGGGGGCAATTCGGCAGACATCACAGGTTTCGCGTCGACCGTTATAGAAGACAACCTCGGCACAGACACCGTTGCGTTGTTTGTCCAGGGCTGTGCGGGCGACATCAATCCTGTCTTTTACAAAGCCGTCGACATGCCGCGCGACGCCGAACCGCTGGGAAACATGCTGGGGCTCAGTACTTTAAAAGCAGCTCGCAAAATAGCGTGCAAGGCTGACAGTCGTTTGCAGGTACTAAACGAAGTCATTGAACTTCCTCGAGCCGACTATGCCGAACAGATTAATCTAATGGAAGACGAACAATCGCGATTGCTGCGATCACTGCGAGGAACAACGCTGAATCTCAAATCGTTTCTACCTTTGGTTATGAAGTACAGTCTGGCAGAAGACTTCCCGTCTTACTATTCGCACAGCTATTTGAACGAACAAAACCTGGGGCGACAAAACCTGACAAAGCTTGACGCAGATAACCGTCGCGCGATGGAACATTATATCCAGAACATCCAGACAATGGAGCAGCTTACTCGAGTGCAAACCAATCTGAAATTGCTGCAGATGCATCAGGAACATTATGTTGCTGCGGGCAAGCGAACGCTGGACGTAGAACTTGTTGGCATAAGAATCGGTGATTTTGTGATGATCACATTTCCCGGAGAACTTACCGTTCGCATTGGCCTGAACTTAAAGCAGGCTTCACCACATGAACACACTTTCGTCGCCGGGTATACCAACGGATACATCTATTACGCGCCAACAGCAGAACAGCTGCAAAACGTCGGCGGAGCACAGGAAGACAGCGACTGCCTGCTGGCACCTGAGTGGCAGAAGATCTTCGAAAGCAAGGCGATAGAGATGTTAAACCGACTTTGAAGGCCTGATACTTTTAACGCTGCGACGATGGCGCAGGGTCTTAGAACGTTACAGGCAACTGTTCAAGAAACTCGGCCGCATGTTTTGCCAGGCCTGAATGGTTACATTCGAAACGAAATAATGATCGAAAAGCAAGACTTAAGAGCGCCGCGTAATCGAAGCAAAAAAAGATGGCTCTCACGCGTAATCGTGGCTCTGCTTCTGCTTATTGCCCGATCAGGCGAAATCGTCGTTCAGGCTGCCAATACCGCTCCACCGGAAGTGATTTCCGCCCTGCTAAAACAAGCATGCATTGAGTGCCACAATGCTAACACAACAGAAGGCGGACTCGACCTCACAACATTAGCATTCGATCTGAATGTTGCATCCACCCGCGACCACTGGATTCGCATTCACGGTCGCGTCGAAAATCGTGAAATGCCGCCAACTTCCGAAGACCTTCCAGCCGAACAACGAGTCCAATTGGTACACCAACTTGCGACTGCGATTCACACAGCCGATGCGGCCGAAATTTCTCAGCAGGGACGTGGCCCTATTCGCCGACTCAATCGTGACGAATACCAGCAAAATCTCCGAGATATACTAAACCTTCCCACGCTCGACATTCGCGACATACTGCCGGAAGACCGTGAAGGGCACCACTTTAACAAGACCACGGACAAATTGGACATGTCCCGCGTGCAACTTGCCGCCTATCTGAATGCCGCAGAAACATCGCTGCAAAACGCCATAGCCAGCGGTGTCGAAGCACCAGCCAAAACCAGCTATCGCGCCGTCGGAACAAAGCTGTTTTCCAGTACAGAAACGTTCGGAACCCGCCCCGCGATGTTTTTCGTCCGCGACTCCAAATTCCTGCCGGTCGATGGCAAGCAGTTTGCCGAATTTCGAAAAACGGGCGAACACGATCCCGATATTGAACTCGCCTTATTCCGATCGGCACATTGGCCGTACTTCGGCTATCCTCAGGATTTCGTTGCGCCGCTGACAGGTGAATACCGTGTTCGATTTTCGGCCCGATCTGTTTTGCAGTGGCCCAACTTTGAACTGACTCCGGCCGTTCGTCCCGTGCCAATGACGTTTCGAGCTCGCAAGCCATCCGGTGCCGATGTTTCAGGCGACGTCCGCGCCACAGGTGGAGTTATGGACGTTCAACCGGAAATCAACATTTACGAAACTACCGTTTTTTTGAAGCACCACGAAACGTTTGAATACAGCCTGTTGGGATTGCCCGTTCCGCTCGCACGCAACGTAGACAATGGCCCGCCGACATATCGCTATCCACCTTTACCAATCGACGGGCAGCCCGGAGTTGCGTTTCAGTGGTTGGAAGTTGAAGGTCCGATTGTTTCAGAAACATGGCCGCCGCCGTCTCATCATGTCCTGTTCGATAAGCTTGCTGTAAAAGCAGCTTCAAGTCAAAGCCGCCTGCCTGTTGAAGTAGTTTCCGAAAGTCCTCATAAAGATGCCAGGCGTCTGCTAAACAGATTCATCCAGCAGGCCGCTCGAGAACCCGTATCGGAAGACGCGATACAGCAATTTGAACGACTCATCTTTTCGCGACTTGACCAAAACCTCCCATTCGCAGAAGCCATGTTAACGGGATACAAGGCGTTCCTTTGTTCGGGACATCTTCTGTATCTACATGAACCTCAACAACGCGAAGACCATTTCGCCATCGCATCGCGGCTGTCACATTTTCTGTCTAACACCCGCCCGGATGCAGAATTGATGTCGCGTGCGAAGAATCAACAGCTTCGTGACACGGTTACCCTTCGAACAGAAACCGACCGACTTATCCACGGCGAAAGATTCGATCAATTCGTCAAAAACTTCACCGACTACTGGCTGAACCTTCGCCAGTTGTATCGCGATGAACCCGACATACGACTTTATCCCGAATACCGCTTCGACGCCTGGCTGCTCGAATCGATGGAGCAGGAAACGGTTACATTCTTCACAGCAATGGTGCGTGAGAACCTTCCGGCCAAAGTACTCATTGACGCCAACTTCGTCTTCGCCAATGAGCGACTTGCGACTCACTACAATCTGCCGCCACTGAGTGGTTCGATGATGCGGAAAGTTGCCCTGGAACCAGACAGTCCTTACGGCGGCCTGTTGACACAAGCCGCCATTCTAAAAGTCACGGCCAACGGCACGACGACCTCGCCGATTGTGCGAGGTGCGTGGATTATGGACCGGCTTATCGGCCAGCCGCCTCCGCCACCGCCAGCCAGTGTTCCAGCCGTAGAACCCGATATTCGCGGCGCAACGACCATTCGTGAACTGCTCCAGCGACACACAAGTTCGGAATCCTGTTCCGCATGCCACGCTCGCTTCGATCCGGTCGGCCTGGCACTCGAAAACTTTGACGTTCTTGGCGGCTGGCGAAATCGTTATCGCAGCATTGAGCAGGGCGAAGAAGTGACGGGCATCGATCGCGCCGGACATAACTTTGCTTTCAAGCTTGCCACGCCCGTCGATGCGAGCGGTGAATTGCTCGATGGTCGAATTTTTCAGAACATCCGCGAACTCAAACAACTGCTGGCGGCTGATTCACGTCAACTGGCAAAGAATTTCCTGCATCAATTCACCGTTTATGCAACGGGAACACCTGTTCGATTTTCTGATCGGACTGAGATCGAAAGCATCCTTGATACCATAGCGGCGGACGGTTATCGCGTGCAGGATTTATTGCACGCATTTGTCCAGAGCCAAATTTTCCTGGGCCCGGCAGGATGTCAGTAACCAAATGACTATTTCGCAAACAGCTTTACCGAACAATACTGCTTCGCATCGTTCGGTTTTAAGACGAGCAGTTTCTCGCCGAATAGTTCTGCGCGGGATGGGCGTTACGCTTGCGCTGCCGTTTCTGGAGTGCATGGCCCCCGTCTTTGGAAAAACCGTAACGCCAGTGCCTCCACGTAGAATGTTACTTATTTCCAATAACCTTGGCGTACTGCCCAAGCCGTTTTTCCCGGCGACGTCGGGGCGAGAATATGAACTTTCGCCGTATCTTAGTGAGCTCGCTGAATTCCGTGACGACTTCACTGTATTCAGCGGCCTGTCACATCCGGATGTGGTCGGCGGACACAGCACGGAGAACTGTTTTCTGACCGGTGCTCGCGGACCAACTCGCAGCGGCTTCCGCAACAGTATTTCGCTGGATCAATTTGCCGCCGAAACACTGGGCTATGTTACACGATTTCCAACGCTGAATCTGGGCGTCAACATTGACAAGGCCAATCGCAGCCTGAGCTGGACGCGTGATGGAGTACTGCTGCCAGCCGGAGACAGCGCGCCGGCGCTGTTCAGAAAGATGTTCGTGCAGGGCGATGCTGCTCAGGTTGCTCGACAACTTCATCGGCTGGAAGAACGAGGCAGCATTCTGGACACTCTGATGAACGAAACTCGGCAGTTCGGCAGTCGACTTGGCAAGCAGGACAAAGCTCGGTTGGACCAGTATTTCACTTCCGTCCGCGAAGTCGAACAACGGCTCAACAGTGCTCGCGAATGGGAACTTCGCGTCAAGCCAGTCACTGACCAACCGGTTCCGCCTGACATTCAGGACAACAAGCTGTTCTTCGAAAAATTCGACCTGATGCTGTCAATGGCAAGACTTGCCCTTGAAACCGATTCAACCCGAATTATCACGCTGATGGTCGACGCCTTTGCCACTCCGTCATTCAAACTGCACGAAGATCAAAATACGTCTGATGGATATCACAATCTAAGTCACCACGGCCAGTCGGCAGAGAAACTTCAACAGCTTGAAGACGCCGATCGACAGCAAATGCAATTGCTGAAGAAGCTGATGCAGAACCTTGCGAGCAAAACAGAAGGCGAACAGCGACTGCTGGATCGCACCATGGTTCTTTTCGGAAGCAACATGGGAGACTCAAACACACACAATAATTCAAACCTGCCTGTCCTGTTAGCAGGCGGAGGTTTTCGGCACGGACAGCACCTGAAATTCAACAGCGAAAACAACGCGCCACTGTGCAACCTGTACGTCAGCATGCTTCAGCAAATGGAACTTAGATCCGATCGTTTCGGCAGCAGCAATGGTACATTATCAGGTCTGGAATCTGCTTGAATGCGGTCTTGCGCCGGAACGCACTGGCGGCAGATCGCACTGGCGGCAGATCGGCCGAGTTCACAGGCTAATCGCCGCTGCTCTAATAATTAACGCCTGCCTGAAACAGCACAGCGTTGGCAAACGACCGCTCATACTGGTCGGCTTGGTATTCGAGACTCCGATTGAAGGCCCAGCCGGATTCAATAAACATGCGGCTTCCACCATCAAACACCTTCTCGGCACCCACCAGCAGTTTTAAATAGCTAAGCGACAGTTCGTCGTGGCTGCCATTGGCTCTGGTAACGGCCCACGTATTGCCGCCAAAGCCGCCGGAAAGATACACCCAGGATTCGCTGCGACATCCGTCCTTCGCAACTCGCCACGAAAACCGTGATTCAGGAAAACGGATGTCATAAACAGCGCGAGTATCCGGCGTATATCGCAGGCCAACGGCGGGAAGAACTGGAAGGTCTGCGCGACCAAGAAACAGTGGACCGAATGAAAATTCAACGCGATCCGGCACCGCCTTCCAGGTCAACAGACCAAGACCAAAAAAGCGCAGAGCATTTTCGCTTGTCGTAAAGTCACTACGGATAGAAGGGGACACAATTCCGAGTGCCGACCATCTGTCCGAAATTTTTCGCCGCAGAAAAAAGCTCACTCCAACCTGATGAAGTTCGTTTGGAGTATCGATGCTCGGCGCGGCATGGATGTAATCTGTCCTGAAATTTGGCGTAATTCCAAAAATGGTGTCCATGCTGCCCAATGGAATGGCAGATTCCACAGACACTTCAACAAAGCTGGAACTCAGACCCGTGCTACTAAATGTGCCCAGCCAACCGGTGGAAATAGTCGCCTTCTGAATCAAGCCTTTCTTGAAACGATCCAGCGGAATTTCCTCAGTGGGTTCGAAGGCAACATTGCCGTAGCCGACTGTTGTGCCCGGCGTCTTAAGGGTTTCATCCAACAACGAATAACCGAATTCCGGCGCAGGTTCAACCGCGATCGCGGGAACCGCAATCAACAGCAACACCAAATGTACCAGACGACTCATCATGCTATGCCATCAGTAACGGGAGTAAAGCCAGCCGCCAATGTAAGCGGAAAGCAACCCTGGCAATAGAGTGACCCGCCGTTCTATGAGCTCGCTGGCAAAGACGAATTCTGTAATCTGGCAGATTCGGCGGTAATTGCCGCGGCTGGCGATATGGCAGGCCGTTTGCCTGGATTCGAGCGTTCCCAAACCGTCTGCCAGGTAAAAACGGGGTCTTGCTTTTCCCCGTAGATAAGGTTCTGTAAAACGGGTTTTCACAAGTCAGGCGAACTTTTTTTAAGCGAGAAAACCATGACGATCGCAAATCGGATTGAGCAGCGGCGGCAGCCAGCTTTCCAGAATAAGGGGCAGAGGGTCCTCAGCTCATCATCTGATACAGTGGTTCGTCAAATGCAGCGTTTCTTGTTTTGCCTGGTCACCTGTGTCGTGCTCATGACAACTTCAACCACCATTGCCAGCGCAGCAGAAGCGACAGAAGTGATCAGATTATGGCCTGGCACACCGCCCGGTCCGTTTCGCGAAGTGGGTGAAGAAACAGACCTCACAAAACCAACCGACCGCTTAATTGCGGGTCGACGAATTATCAAACTGGCCAACGTCTCGTCACCTGAAGCACACGTCTATCTGCCACCAGCTGATAAACGCACAGGAGCATCCGTTGTCGTTTGTCCGGGCGGCGGATTTCATATCCTCGCATGGGACCTTGAAGGAACCGAAGTTGCCGAATGGCTGAATTCAATCGGGGTCACGGCAGTCGTATTGAAGTACCGAGTACCCACGAATCAGGTGAATCCCAAATGGCTGCAACCCGTTCAGGATACTCAGCGAACGATCAGCCTGATTCGCAGCCGATCAAAAGAATGGGGCCTCAACGCGGACAAGATCGGAGTGCTTGGATTTTCGGCGGGCGGCCACACAGCAGCTCGAACCGCATTGACAACAAGCCGACTGTATGACGCCGTCGACGAAGCCGACAGGGAATCGTGCCTGCCCAATGCTTCGATGCTGATCTATCCAGCTTATCTGGCTAACCAGGAAAACACTCAGCTGGACGACGATCTGCACGTCACTAAAGATTCGCCTCGCGCGTTTCTCGTACACGCTTTCGATGACCCCATCGCAGTGCAGGGCAGTCTGCTGCTGACATTGGCGCTCAAGAAAGCCAACGTAGCTTCAGAACTACACGTCTACGATACCGGTGGGCACGGTTATGGCCTGCGTCCAGTAGAAAATCAGCCCGTCACCTTGTGGCCGGAACGCTGCACAGACTGGCTACGACGCAATGAGTGGGCGAATTAACGCCCAGCCGCGATGTCAGCATTCAGATGCGTTTCCCGAATCCGTCTTAATACTGACACGATCTTATGTGCATCGTTCCGATGCACATTGCAATTCCGAGCACTGCACGCGGCAGCTGCCAAAGTCGAAGTCATCCATTCTGCAAATCACTCGTTATGTCAGAAACACCCAAGCAACTGTGTGCCGCTGTTGTCGGCACTGGATTCATCGGCCCGATCCATGTCGAAGGGCTGATCCGCTCAGGAATTCGCGTTGCCGGAATTCTTGGTTCAACCACCAGCAAGTCGCAGCAGGCTGCCGACTCGCTGCGACTTGATAAGGCGTATCAATCGTTCGACGAACTTCTGGCCGATGATACTATCGATGTCGTGCATATCACGTCGCCCAATCGATATCACTTCGAACAGGCATCCAGAGCAATGCTAGCGGGAAAACACGTTTTATGCGAAAAGCCGCTGGCAATGAATTCGCGCGAATCTGCAAAACTGGTTAGAATCGCGAACGAAGCCGGACGGGTTGCCGGCGTCAATTATAATGTTCGCTACTACCCGTTGTGTCTGGAGGCGGCGGACAAAGTTCGCAAGGGTGACGTCGGCGAACTGTTTCACGTTTCAGGCAGCTATGTTCAGGACTGGCTGTTTCACGAAACAGACTTCAACTGGCGAGTTCTGTCGGCAGATGGCGGCAAATTGCGAGCCGTCGCGGATATTGGCACTCATTGGCTGGACCTTATGCAGTTCATCACCAATCGGCGAATCATTTCTGTCTGCGCAGATCTGCAAACAGTTTATCCTCAAAGAAAGAGACCAGTCGGGGGAGTTGAGACTTTCAGCGGCAAAGTCAACGCTTACGTCAAGACAGAAACAATAGACGTCAATACAGAAGATTTTGGCGCAGTGATGCTAAAATTCGAAGGCGGTGGCCGCGGCATCATGTGGGTTTCGCAGGTTACCGCGGGCCGCAAAAACTGCCTTCGTTATGAACTGGCCGGTTCAAAGCAGGCGCTGGAATGGTGCAGCGAACGTCCCAACGAAATGTGGATAGGCCACCGAGATCGCTCAAACGAATGCCTGTTGCGAGACCCTGCTTTAATGGGCAGCCTGGCAAGTCACCACGCGGACTATCCGGGCGGACACAATCAGGGATTTCCGGACACATTTAAACAACTGTTCCGAGACTTCTATGATTACATCGCAGGCAAAGACTTCACTGCCGCAAGAACGTTCCCAACATTCAACGAGGGACACCATGAAATTCTCCTGTGCGAAGCAATTCTGAAAAGCCACAAAGAACAACGGTGGATCAACGTTTCCTAATCCTGTTTTCCAGCTGACCAGCTTCCCAAGACAATCGCTCCGCTGCACAAAACCGGTGGCACTTACTGTAAAACACAAACTCATCTCAGAAAGAACATGATCATGAAACTCGGATTCGTCACTGCTATTCTGCCCGATCTTAGCTTTGAAGAAGTGCTATCAACAGCCGCTGACATCGGTTACGACTGCGTCGAAGTTATGTGCTGGCCGGTTGAAAAAGCCAGCCGACGTTACGCCGGTGTCACTCACATTAACGTTACTGACTTTAATGATGCGGCCGCCGCCAAGGTCAATGCTCTGACAGCTAAGTACGGCGTTTCAATTAGCGGACTTGGCTACTACCCCAACGCTCTGTCGGGGGATTCCAGCGAAGCGGCCGCTGCGGTCAAGCAGATTAAAGCGGTGATTGCGGCCGCGGCAAAGCTGGGCGTCAATACCATGAACACGTTTATTGGACGCGACTGGACAAAGTCAGTCGATGAAAACTTCCCCCTGTTCGAAGCCACATGGAAACCGCTGATCGCATTTGCAGAAGAGCACGGTGTTCGAGTCGCAATTGAAAACTGTCCGATGCTTTTTGGAAATAATGAGTGGCCCGGCGGAAAGAACCTGGCCTTCAGCCCCGCCATCTGGCGACGAATGTTCGAAGCGATCCCCAGCGATCATTTCGGACTGAACTACGACCCGTCTCATCCATTGTGGTTGCAGATGGATTACCTGAAACCGATGCGGGAATTTTCGCACAAACTGTTTCACGTGCACGCAAAGGATGTTCGAGTCGACCAGTTTCTGCTGGATGACCTCGGCATCCTGGCTCACCCGAACGATTACCACTCGCCGAAATTGCCCGGTATGGGCGATGTCAACTGGGGCAGGTTCTTCTCGGTTCTGACAGACACCCGATATAACGGACCGGTATGCGTTGAAGTCGAAGACCGCGCTTACGAAGATTCGCTGGAATCACGAAAACTGGCGTTGGTGCAGAGTCACACCTATCTACGGAACTTCATTCCCAAGATGGCGTGACGCATCAAAACTTCACGACAAACAGGTTCTCTAAACATTGAATCAAGCCTCAACGAAAACCGACAATGGTATATTCCTACACTGACATTTCGAAAATGATCGATCACTCGCTGCTGCAGCCAACGATGAGCCAGGATGTTCTGGAATCCGGCATCCGGCTGGCACTGGCTTACGATGCGGCAAGTGTTTGCATTATGCCCTATTACGTAAAACGCTGTGCCGAACTGCTGGCAGGCAGCACCGTTAAAGTGTCCACCACAATTGGCTTTCCACATGGCGGACATACAACCGCCATCAAAAAAGCAGAAGCACTGCAGGCGATCGCCGACGGCTGCGAAGAACTCGACATGGTCGTCAACATTTCCAAAGTACTAAGTGGCGACTGGGACTATGTGACGGCGGATATCAAAGCCGTTATCCATGTGGCACATACAGCCGGTCAAAAGGTGAAAGTCATCTTCGAAAACTGCTATTTGAATGATGAGCAGAAAGTTCGCCTTTGTGAAATCTGCACAGAGCTGAACGCGGACTGGGTCAAAACATCCACCGGATACGGTACCGGCGGAGCAACAATCGAAGACCTGACGCTGATGCGGAAACATGCGGGCGCACAGGTGCAGGTGAAGGCCGCCGGCGGCGTTCGAGAACTCGACAAACTGCTGGAAGTCAAAGCTCTGGGAGTCAGCCGAGTTGGCGCCAGCGCGACCAAAATCATGCTGAACGAATGCCGCAAACGACTTGGCCTGGATCCAATCATCACAGAAGATGCGGGCGCGGCATCCGGCTATTGATTCATCTGCAGAATGCGCCCCACGCTCGCAACCGACATCAATTACGATAACACTCAACGAGAAACAGAAACACAGTGGATCAGACGATCGAAGATATCTGGAAAAGCAGAGACCTGATTCAACAGATTCAGGTGCGCCGACTTACAGAGATGCTGGAAACCATCATTCCACGCAATCGGTTTTACACAACAAAGTTTCAGGCCGCGGGCATCAATGTAGAAGACGTCCGCAGCTTTGAAGATCTTCAGAAGCTATCCGTCACCACCAAGCAGGAACTCGTCGATTCTCAGACGCAGCAACCGCCATACGGTGCCAACCTGTCGTATCCTTCCACAGCTTACGCTCGATTGCATCAGACATCCGGAACCACCGGACGCCCGATGCGCTGGATGGACACGGCAGACAGCTGGAACTGGATTATGGAATGCTGGCGGCAAATCTATCTGCTGGCCGGACTTACCAAATACGACCGACTGTTCTTCCCGTTTTCATTCGGCCCCTTCATTGGCTTCTGGGCGGCGTTTGAAGGCGCAGCGCGACTGGGAAATTTCGTAATCGCCGGCGGAGGAATGACAACATCGATCCGCCTGCAGGCGATGATCGAAAATGAAGCCACCGTTGTATGCTGCACGCCAACATATGCGTTAAGGATGGCCGAAGTAGCGGCCGAAGAAGGTATCGATCTGCAGGAATCCAGCGTACGTATGTTGATTGTGGCGGGCGAACCTGGCGGAGCAATTCCGGCAACTCGCAGCATCATCGAATCCGCATGGGATGCGCGAGTGATCGATCACTGGGGAATGACAGAGATCGCATCGCTGGGCACAGAAAGCGAAGACCGTCCCGGTGGCATGTATCTTCTGGAAACAGAACTCATTGCGGAAATCGTCGACCCCGACACGCTTGAACCAGTGGCTCTCGGTGAAGTCGGAGAATTGCTGATCACAAATCTCGGTCGGCTGGGTTCACCATTGATCCGCTATCGCACGCGAGACCTGGTCAGAGCCTGTACAGAAGCAGATCCCACGGGGCGCCAACTATTATGGCTACCCGGTGGAATTCTGGGACGCAGCGACGACATGGTCACGGTTCGCGGCAACAACGTGTTTCCGTCCAGCGTTGAAGCTGTACTGCGTGAAATCGATGATCTTGCAGAATTTCGCATCGACGTAAAAACTGTGCGAGCCATGCATGAATTGAGCATCACCGTTGAGCCTAAATCGGCGGATGCCGGAGCAGACCTTCAACTAAGAGTAAAGGATTCGTTGCGCAACAGATTGGGTTTCTCGTGCGAAGTTCTGCTGGTTGCACCTGGAGAACTGCCGCGGTTTGAGCTGAAGGCTCGCCGTTTTCACCGGCATTCGGAAGACTGATCCACAGTAAATAACAGGTCGGCATAGCAAACGGTCACGGCACGTTCGGTGGCGTGATTGAAATGACACGAAAATGCGTGATCGTTGAAAAAGACTGCAATCACGTGATATTTTGACCGACTGCATTACGGCGTCTCGACCTGCTGACCGTAAAGAATGGCTGTTTTGGCGGGAATTCACCGAACATTTACTCGGCAACGCGCGTTATCATGTGGCAAAATTATGTTCCTGCCATGCCGCTGCTATATGCCTCGCCCTTGAGATCCGATTGAGCCAAATCATGCGTTTCACACTGTCACTTTTCATTCTGACGGTTTGCTGCAGCTTCGCCCCCGCATTCGCTGCGTTGCCTCCTGAAGTCAAAAAAGAACTGTCGGGATTATCCGGCGAACTGAGGCCAATTGTCGGCATGGTTCGAAAAAAGGAAGTGGATGAAGCCAAGGCCATCATTCAGAAAGTGGAAGACCGCGTCAAAGAACTGGCTATTGCCGACGATGAACGCGATCGCAGTTTCACGGCATTAAAGTCTGCGTTACTAAAAGCCAAGGGCCTGATTCCCGTCAGCTTCGAAGCAGACGTTGCTTCGATTATTAAAGACAAGTGCATTGGCTGTCACGGCGAAGCTCGGTCCAGTGCGAACCTGCGATTGGACACCTACGCAAATATGGGAAAAGGCGGCCAGGCGGGCGCTCTGCTGCTGCCAAGAAATCCTCAGCGCAGTTTGATTATGGCCCGGCTGATGGTTGATGGCGCAGCAAGAATGCCCAAAGATGGAGCAAAACTGTCAGACGATGAAATTGGCGTTATTGGTCGCTGGATTGCAGGTGGCGCAGAATTTGATGGCAAAGACATGTCAGCGATGATTGGCGATTCTCTGGTAGAAAAGAAACCAGAAAAGCCACCAATCAAAGTTGTGATGGCGGATGGCAGCGAAACTGTTTCCTTCAAAGACGACGTGGCACCTTGGATGGTGAATGTATGCATGGGCTGCCACAGCGGCAATAATCCTCGAAGCGGCTTCAACATTACGACATTTGAACAACTTCTGGCAGGTGGAGATACAGGTAACACCGTTGTTCCTGGCGATCCGGACGGCAGTTACATTGTTGACTTGGTTTTGCGCCAGGATCCGCTCAAAATGCCGGCAGGCAATCAAACTCAGATCAAACAATCACAGGCACTGGCACTGGAAAAGTGGATCAAAGAAGGCGCCCATTTCGACGGCAAAGACCCCAAAGCAACACTTCGAAGCCTGGTCCCAACGGCAGCAGAACTGGAAGCCGCAAAACTGGCGACGATGTCAGACGCCGACTTTACTGAACGCCGACTTACGCAGGCGGCCGAACAATGGAAAAGTGTGGCTCCGCGCGAAGATGCAGCATCGGCAACCACTGAAAATCTTTACGTCTACGGCAGTGTAGCTCAAAGTCGCCTTGATGAAATCGGCGCATGGGGCGAAGAACTTGTCGCAAGCCTGACATCAAAATATAAACTGCCTGATGGAGAAAAGCCCTGGCGAGGTCGGTTGATTGTGTTCGTCACAAAAGCCCGCTTCGACTACGAGGAATTCAATACGGTTCTGATGAATCGCCGCACACCAAGAGGCGTTTCGGGGCATTCGGTTGTGACACCCAACTTCAACGAAGCCTATGTCGCTATGCACGACGTCGATGACGCAGATAGCGCGGATTCTCTAAACGCAAAACAGTTGCTCGGGTCATTGTTGGCTCAGGCCTATCTTTCCCGAACAGGCGTTGCGTTGCCAGACTGGCTGGAACAGGGTTTCGGCATCATGGAATCCGGTGCTGGATCTGAGTCGCAATACCTGAAACAGCTGCCCCAGAAAGCCGGACAGGCACTGTCCACGGTTACCAACCCGGCCACCTTGTTTGACAATGGCACGTTCGCGCCTGAAGAAGTCGGTCCGGTTGGATATCTGCTGACTCGATTTTTGATTACCCGAAGCGGCATTGGCAAACTGAGCATGCTTGCGAAAGAAGTCCAGAACGACCGAAACATGGGACGCGCCGTTCAGGCAGCGTATGGCCAAACAGCCGCAAGCCTAGGTCAAGCCTTCCTACAAAGCGGCGGACGATAGAGCCGCTCCGTTGTAAAACGAATGATGCCGGTCACACACACGTCGGCTTGACAGAAATCGCAAACGGCTTCTGCCAGGCCACGTGAGTTTAGTCGATCGCTCTACGAAAATGTTTCGCGCTGACTCGTTGCAGCAAACTATCTCTTCCTGTCCGATACCGGCAATTCCCCACGAGCCCAAGCTTACTCAGCGGCTCTCTCTAACTAGTTACTCTGCTTCTTCTTACCGCGATTCTTCTGCTTGGAATCAGCGTCTTTCTCGGGGCCGGCCTGACGCTGAGTGATTGATGCTGCAGGAAAGGTCATTACTTTTTCTGTGGCAGGCTTTCGCAGATTCGCCGGAGCATGGTCAACATTTCCGGCGACTTCATGCCAAAGCTCGGTCAGTTCCTTTGCCAGTTCGGGCCGACTGTCGGCGAGGTTATTCAGCTCAGTCCGATCGTCAGCGATGTTATATAGCTCCCACTTTCCACCGATCGCAGAAACCGCCTTCCAATCACCTTGTCGAATAGCTCGATTATTGGCGAACTGAAAGTACAGCCATTCATGACCCTCGCGCTGCTGACCTTGTAAAATCGGCAATAGAGATTTCCCGGCAATGGGCGTTGTCGGCTGGCCGGCAAATTCAGAAGGGTACTGGGAAGCCGACGCGTCTATACATGTAGCCAACAGGTCGATCAAATGCCCCGGCTGATCACTAATCGAACCCTTTGCGGCCGTCAGTCCGTTCGGCCAATGAGCAATCAGTGGTGACGAAATGCCGCCTTCGTGCTGATTCTGCTTGTACCAACGAAACGGCGTGTTACCAACATGCGCCCACCCGACATCGTAGCACCAATAAGATTTTGGATCCCACGGCTTTAGTTCTTTGCCACGAGTCCGTTCAAACGGACAGGCACCATTATCTGAACACAGTAGAATCAACGTATTGTCAAACACGTTCTTCTGCTTCAAGTGCTCCACCAAACGACCGACGTTCTGGTCTACACAATCCACCATCGCCGCGAAAACTTCCATTCGAGCTTCTTCCCACTCGCGTTCTTCGTCAGTCAGTTGCTCCCACGCCGGAATATAATCCGGCCGATTGCCCAGCTTATGCTTCGCATCAATCAGTCCCAACGATTGCTGCTTTGCATATCGCTGACGGCGAATCTGATCCCAGCCCTTCGCATACCTACCACTGTACTTCAAAACGTCCTGTTCCTTCGCCTGTAGCGGGTAGTGAGGCGCATTAAAGGCGACGTACTGAAAGAACGGCTTATCCGCAGCCAAGGCTTCGTCAATGAACTTAATTGCGAACTCAACGTTGGCATCCGTCGTATAGAAATCTTCGTCGAATTCAGACCATTCCTGACCATTCAGACGAAAAGAATCATCACCGGTAAAGAAGTTGGTGGCCCCGGAAAGATGGCCCCAATATCTCATAAAGCCGCGATCAGTCGGCTCTTTCTGCAAATGCCACTTGCCAGCCATAGCGGTAAAATAACCATTGTGCTGCATAACTTCCGCAACAGTCAAAGCCTTGTCCATCGCTTCATTGCCTGCCTGAAACGTGTACTTTCCGGTCAGCAGGCAGATTCGCGACGAATGGCATTTGGCTGTGTTATAGAACTGGCTCATTCGCAGCCCGGCATCCGCGAGGGCATCAATGTTGGGTGTTTCGATTTCGCTGCCGTAGCAACCAAAATCAGAAAATCCCAAATCGTCAACCATCATCAGCAGAATGTTGGGACGATCAGCAGCGACCGCTGAAGCCGATGCCAGAAAAACAAACAACCAAAAACCACTAAGGCGAACGAATTGCAACATAGCAAGGTCCATGCATTCAAGAAAATGGTTAGGAATTCAGCACAGCCAACGATGTGCTGAACCCTGACTGCCAGGTGCTTACCAGTGGATCTGGCTGGACGGATAGATTACTTACCGGCCAATTGTTGCAAAGCTTCCACAACTTCACCATCGTGACCATCGACTGTCACGGTTTCCCAAACGTTTGCAAGCTGGCCAGCGGCATTGACCACAAACGTCGAACGCTGAATGCCCATAAACGTTTTGCCATCACGCGTTCGTTCTCTCCAGGCACCGTAGGCTTCTGCAACTTTGTGATCCGTGTCAGCCAGAAGTGGAAAATTCAAATCAAACTTTTGAGTGAACACGCCGTGGCTTTCAATGTCGTCCGGGCTGACTCCCAGAACAACGGCTCCCAGATCGGTCAATTCCGCCTTACGGTCACGAAACGCGCAGGCTTCGATGGTACATCCGGGAGTGTCATCTTTCGGGTAAAAGTACAACACGACTGGCTGCCCTTTTAGTTCAGAAAGTTGCACAGTGCTGCCGTCGGTGGCCTGCAGAGAAAACTCAGGAGCGGTATCGCCCACCTTAACCCATTCAGACATTATTCATTTATCCTTCAAGTAGAAGTTGCTCAAGAAAGGTCTCATCATAACGGCGTTGAACACTTCGCTGTCGACCGTCCACATAACTTCCGGTGAATTCACAGAAATCCAATATTCGCCGAAGCTGATCAAAACAGAACGCGCCTGAATCAACCAATGCAGAACCATAAAGGGATGTTGAACGATTCCCGATCAATGCAAATCGCATCGCCTTTTCAATGCGGCACTGGGTCAGTTCAGCTTCACTCAATGACCGGCAACAACGATGAATCGCACCACTACAACGCGGGCAATGGGAAAACAGTTTTCACCGCTGACCTAGGTGGCATGCGGTAAGCCGACAAACGGCATTCCCAGCAACATTGCCTAAAAAAAATTCGGCAACGAGTGTCCAAAATCGACAACGCGTTCCGGGACAGTGCGATCCCCAACGCGTCAACAATGACGTGTCACGACCGAAACGTTCGAGATACTTAACCAGGATTATTTAACCCCGAATGAATGATTCGGTTGAACACCACGGCAAAAACTCGCCGTCCGGAATGGGTTGGAGCCCGGAATGCTCTTCCACTGAACCGCTGCAGTCGCCGAAGGCATTTACTCTGCTGACAGAACTACCGCCCAGCCAAACACATACGCCGAACGCATTAACGCGACTGAATCGATGCACATTGTGCATGCCACATCGTCACGTTAGTATCGAGACTTACTGCCCACGACCCGCCGACCAGGCCCTTCGTCAGGCAATACAGTTTGTCGGGTGGCGAGCAGTGGATATTGAACAATGGACATCGAACAACTCCGCTATTTTCTGAAAGTCGCCAAACATGAAAGCTTCACTCGCGCCGCAGCAGACATGGGCATCAGCCAGCCAGCACTTAGTCGTTCTGTTGCTAAACTGGAACAGGAACTTGGGCAACCGGTGTTTGAGCGGCAAACTCGAAAACTGGTGCTCACAGATGCGGGCATGCTGCTGCAGTCACGCGCTCAACAGATTGTCTCGCTTGTCGAAGACACCAAAGCAGAAATCACAGACGACGGTGAAACAGGACGCATTCGCATCGCCGCCATTCCCACCATTGCTCCATATTTCCTTCCGCCACTGCTTCGCGATTTCAGCGATGCATTTCCCAAAGCCAGCGTTACGGTGCAGGAAGACACCACGGACCAGTTGCTGAAAGCAATCACAGACGGAACCGTGGACCTGGCAATTCTGGCAAAGCCAATCGATGCCAGATACCTTGAGATCGAAGAACTGTTTGAAGAAGAACTACTGCTGGTTGTACGGCCGGATCATTTTCTGGCAGAAAAAAAGCAGGTGCGTCTGGCAGACATTGCTCCGCTTCCATTTGTCCTGCTAAGTGAGGCTCACTGCCTGGCAGACAACATCGTGACTTTCTGTCGGCAGAAATCATTCCACCCAGTGTCCGTAGAACGCACCAGCCAGTTGGCGACCGTTCAGGAATTGGTGTCACTGGGCCATGGGGTCAGCATGGTTCCCGAAATGGCCAGACGCCTGGATACAAGCAATCGTCGCATTTATCGCTCACTCTCCGGCACGCGGCCGACCCGAAAGATTATAGTTGTCTGGAACCCGTATCGATTTCAAAGCAAGCTGATGATGGCGTTCCGCAAAAGACTGCGGACGGCCCACAAGCACTGATGACTTTTCACAACGAACTCCACGTTCTCGCAAAATCGACATTCTCTTCTTAAGCCTTCAGGCAACTCAGTTTCTCAAACTCCATCGTTTGCAGGCACGCAGCGCCGGCTAACAACTTCTACAATCGCTGCGCACTTAGTCGCTAACGCCGGTGGCGCGTCGATGATCGCTTACCAACATTCAAAATGTAAACCTTGCTCGCCACCAGCCACCAAACCGTGCCTGTTCGCAACGTGAAACGAACAGAACTTCGAGTACGGCAACAACGTTCCCCGATGGCAGCAACGCGAACCTCGCCAAAGTCGTTAAAAGGTTCATGCTCAAACGAATCCCCGGTCCTTAACCGTCGCCAAATATGCAAATTCTTGCGAAACCAACGGAACCGCAGGCCAACCAGCCAGTCTTCCCGTGTAAGCTGGAAGCACGTTTATTTTTGACAATATTGCTGCAAGTGGACACTGGTATTCCACACCAACGCGACTGCGGATGGACCGCTTGATTCGCGTGAGGTGACTCAGAATTCCTTGATCTGCTTCTTTGATCAGGTTTGCAGTGGTGGACGAAAACAACATTGTTCTGCCGGGGCAGTTGAAATTCTTCTGGGACTCTGACGCAGAGCCTCAGGCAGACGTGGCGCGTCTTGAATCGGGCAACGATATGGCTGAACTGAAAAAACTAAAAAAAGCCGCGAAGGCCAGTTCAGCTAAAGAAGTTCGAATTAAAAAGAACGCAAGAAAACCGTTGGGGCCGGCAATACAAGCTCCCGCCAAAAACAGAAAGAAAGCGTCTAACAGAGTTGCTGCGCCGAAATCTGGAGCGCCAATTTCCGAAGCCGCCACGATACTTGATGAGCTCGCTACGCCACAAACAGACGATGTTGAAACAATTGTAATAGAACCCGAGATATCCGAATCACAGGTGCTGGAACCAGCGGCCGCAGAACTCGTTACACCAAAACCCGTTACACCAGAACCCGCCGTGAAAGATCCAAGCGTGCAGTCTCCATCCGCGAACTCTTCACCCGTCAATCATGCCGATCAAGTCGAGTCCTTCGACATGCAATGGGGCGCAAAATTACCAAAGGTCGGCTTTGGTTTCTGGAAGGTCGAAAAAGAAAAAACGGCTGAAGTCTGCCGCACGGCGATTGAAGTCGGTTATCGACATTTGGATTGCGCATGCGACTATGGCAATGAAGTCGAAGTCGGGCAGGGGATTGCTCAGGCGATCAAAGGTGGCATGTGTGACCGGGAAGATCTGTGGGTCACGTCTAAACTCTGGAACACATACCACGCGCCCGAACATGTTCAGCTGGCCTGCGAAAAATCGCTGCAGGATCTGAAACTCGATTACCTGGACCTCTACCTGATTCACTTCCCGATTGCACAGCGATTCGTTCCGTTCGAAAAGAACTATCCACCAGGCTGGTTCTTCAACCCCAACGCAGCCAACCCAACAATCGAAGAATCCAGAGTTCCCATCAGCGAAACCTGGCAGGCAATGGAAGAACTGGCTAAGTCCGGTCTTGTCCGCAATATCGGCATCTGCAACTTCGGCACCAGTCAGATTCGCGACCTGCTGACTTACGCCCACATCCGCCCGGCTGTGCTACAGGTAGAAACTCATCCTTATCTAACACAGGAAAAACTGTTGCGATACTGCAATCAGGAAAAAATCACTTACACCGCGTTCTCGCCACTGGGCGCACAAAGTTACTTCAGCTTGGGCATGGCAGATCCATCGGAAGCTGTCATGGCCAACGACGCTGTGAAGGCAATTGCCACAGAAACAGGCAAGACCATTGCCCAGGTTCTGCTGCGATGGGGCGTGCAACGTGGCACAGCAGTCATCCCGAAGACTTCCAGCAAGCCGCGGATGATTGAAAACATCGATGTGTTCAACTTCGAACTCAGCGACAATCAAATGGCCGCAATCTCGGCACTGGATCAGGGACGACGCTTCAACGACCCGGGATATTTTGGCGAAGCCGCATTCAATACGTTTCTGCCAATCTACGAATAAAATTCACCAGCGACGAACATTGATCAACTCGCACAGTGGACTCGCACAGTGGACTCGCACAGTGGATTCGCACAGTGGATTCGCACAAGTGGATTCGCACAAGTCGGCACTCAAACAGCAACAGGTTCCTGCAATGCAAGTTTCCGAACTCAACGTTGATGGCCTGCGAACCGACGACGGCAGCGCCACGTTTCCACTGGTACTGAACTCCAACCAGACAGTGTCGCTGCACGAAACGGCTGCCTGGCTGACCGAAAACAGTGAATCATTGAACAGAAAAGCGTTTGAACACGGCGCGATTCTGTTTCGCGGATTTCCGCTGGTGACAGCTCAGGACTTTGATGCTTTTGTCGCCGCCTTCAATCTACCGAACTTCACATACGAAGATTCGTTATCGAACGCTGTTCGCACCAATCGAACCCCGAGAGTCTTCACTGCCAATGAAGCTCCGGCCGATGTCAGCATTTTCCTGCACCACGAAATGGCTCAAACTCCGATCTATCCCAGCAAGCTATTTTTCTTCTGCGAACAGACGGCAGAGCAGGGCGGAGCGACTCCCATTTGCCGGAGCGATGTTCTGTTTGGGCGCCTAACAAAAGAACTTCCCAACTTCGCCACCGATTGCGTTAAGAAAGGCCTGTTGTACTCACACATCATGCCCGCCGCCGATGACGCGGCATCAGGCATGGGACGCAGCTGGCAAAGTACGTGGAAGGCAACCACTCCGGAACAGGCGGAAGCCCGCATGACTTCGCTGGGCTATACGTGGCAATGGCAGAACAATGGCTGCCTGAAAGTGACCACTCCGCGACTGCAGGCAGTCCGAGATCTCGGCGACGGCCGAACGTCTTTCTTTAATCAGTTGATTGCAGCTTTTCGAGGCTGGAAAGACACTCGCAACGATCCGTCGAAGTCCATCACATTCGGCGACGGGACAGCCCTGGATAAAGCCACCATGCAACGAGTAATCGATATGGCCGAAGAAATCACGTTTAACATTCCATGGCAGACGGGGGACGTCGCCCTGGTTGACAACTACGTCGCCATGCACGGACGCCGCACGTTTCAGGGAACACGCAAGGTTCTTGCATCGCTCGTTGCGTCGTGAATGGCAAAGCTATTAAACCACGTATCCCGCCGGAGTGAACCTGCAACATTGCTCGCTGGAATTCCCCCCGACCGCACAGCTGAAACCTGCCGCAATCATTTCGGCTGCAATTGTATCAGCGTTTTTCCCATCTCGAACCGCTTCAGAACCTCCTCGCCTATCGGCACGCGTTCGGACTTCGAAACAACAAAGCCCATTGCCGCAAACGCCGGTTGAGCCATCAGACTTGCATGAACCCAAAGTCTGGATTCTGAATTTTTCTGAGCGTACTTCTCAATTTTCACATAGAGTCGACGGAACAGCCCCGTTCTCCGGGCTACAGGACGGATGTAAGAAAAATCGATATAACCATCGTCAGCAAGGCTCATGAACCCCACGATTTGCGTTGAGACTTCGGCGACCACGACCAACTGAGAATCAAGCCGTTCCTGCCATTCAACACCAGTCCGTGGATATGGAACCCAAGCTTGGCGCTGTTGCTGAGAGTACTTGCTCGAACCATGCCGAACAGCAGCGAACATAACTTCTCCCAAAGCGTCGTAGTCATCGATGGTTGCCCGCCGTATGGGTAAACATGATCGCATTTGAAATAAGCAAACCCAACACGCAAGACGACGATTCAACAAGACAAGCCCAGCAACTCGATCGGTAGTTCAAGACAAGCCGTTAGAAAAACACAACCACCCGTGGTGCCCGGAATGTGCTATTCTAAACGTTCGCATATTGCTCACCAAATTCTGGCGAATAGTAGGCCGCTAAAAAAACCAAGGAGCCCCCAAGGAGCGTCCGCGTACAGGAAACAAAATTCTGTGGCATGATGGCAAGACCATGGATCACGCCGAATTACGAGGCCCGCCGAAATCCCGATCTCTGATAAAACATGAGCATCCACTGCCGCTTCAATTCATCAGACAGAAACATTCCGGCGACGCAACGTGGTGCAAAACAACAGTTAGTACCATGATTCCATCATGATTCGGAGTAGACAAAAAAACAACGTGGCAACACCCAAGTAGCCACGTAGACAGTTTTTATGATTGCTCAACATTCGTTACACAACTTCATCAATAACCGGGTTAGTCAACGTTCCGATCTTTTCGATTTCAATACTCACACTGTCGCCTTGCTTCAGGAACACCGGAGGATCCTGAGCGAAACCGACTCCATGCGGTGTTCCGGTCAGGATAACAGTGCCGGGCAGCAACACTGTGCTGGCGCTTAGAAATTCAATCAACGTGGGCACGTCAAAAATCATGTCGTCCGTATTCCAGTCCTGCATCACTTTGCCGTTCAGGATCGTTTTGATCGACAGCGTGTTCGGATTCGGAATTTCATCGGCCGTCACCAGATATGGCCCGAGTGGGCAAAACGTGTTAAACGTTTTGCCTCGGCACCACTGCCCGCCTCCGCCGTTTTTCTGCCAATCACGAGCACTCACGTCATTCGCTGCTGTGTAGCCCAACACATAATCCAACGCGTCTGCTTTCGAGACGTTTAGACAGCGCTTACCAATCACAACTGCCAGTTCGCATTCGTAGTCGACCTTGTCGCTCTTCAACTTCGTCGGTAGAACGATTGGGTCGCCTGGGTTTTGAAGTGTGCTGACAGTCTTCATAAACAGAATTGGGTTTTCCGGAGGCGCAGAACCACCTTCCGCCGCATGCTTTCGATAGTTCAGTCCGATGCACAAAATATCAACGGGCTGCAGAGGTGCCAGCAGCTTTCCACTGACGGATTCGCTTGTGTCGGAAAGCCCATCAAATAATTCACCCGCTAATCGGGTGAAGGAACCATCGGCCTGCTGGTTTGCGTAACATTCGGAACCATCGGACAACTGAAGGCGAGCAATTTTCATCGTGGATTCTTCATTAAGTGATTGGAGTGAAACGGCAGAGCACACATGTAAACAAAAAAACGTGCCATGATCCATCAATCCGGACCGTGACACGTTTGGTTTTTTTGAAGACTCGGTTTTGTCAGACGCTTAATTCAAAAGAATGGCGAATGATGGATAGACATGCATGGGCGGAGCGGCGGAACTGCCCGCAGGCTGCTACTGCTACTGCTACTGCCGCGATGACCGTTGTTGTGGCAATATCGTCCGCATCAATGGTAACGCGAGTTCTCTGACCGTCTGCACCGTCGGGTCGCTAACAGGCTGCGTCATTATCTGCGGTTTAGTCTGCTCGGGGTAGTGCACCAGACCACTTAAAGATTCAGCGTTGCCGGCCTGAAGATTTCCATCAAGGTATGACGTGCGATACCTGTTGAAGAACTGGTGAGAATACGTCATCCCATGACTTGCTCCCCAATTTGAAGCGATCTGGGCCTGCGGAGCGACATGGCGGTAATTGTACGGACGAAAGCTGCGATAGCCGCCGTAAGATGGAACTCGCTGATGTTGCCCGTGCAGCCATGGATCCTGTTGATCGTAAGGAAACATTTGCCCCGCTGAACCACCTGCGTAATACCCGCCGCCGAAGTCTGTGGCACAGCAGCCAGCCTCCTGACACAAGGCCACGCTGGGAATAAGAAAACAGCAGATGCAGGAAGTCAATATCTGGGATCGCATGGCGGACTGCTCCGTGCCGGGATTCCGGACTGAAGAAACTGAAGGCGAAAACGCTGCGTCCACAAAATAAGCAGCGGTCTTTAAGAGAGCTATCGGATGTCTTTGCCGGCATCTTTTTCCTAACGTGAAAAAGTGGAGACTTCCGAAGTATCGTTGCCGAATGAACTTCCCGCTTTCCTTAATCGTCAAAGTCGGTCGCTTGAAGCTGCTGGCGATTCGGCGACGTTGCAGTCGCATCAGCCACCCGTCCGCCGCAGATGAACAGACCAGACAGATATTAGCTGATTTCCAGGCATGCGAGGTCATCGTCGGTTCTGGCCTGATTCCACCACATATAGGCCTCCGTTCTTGCGCAGGCTCACTAACTGTCAAAATTGTTTTAATCGAATTCGGATTATCGACATTCAAGTGAAAAGTTTCGGAACTGCTTCAGTCGATGCTACAGCTGAGTATCCACACTTCAGGGCAGTTACGGTTGCGCGCCCTGAATGCGATATTGTCGGGCTGGCTGTTCCAGAACCGAAGATGCGTCGCTGAAGGAGCACCTTCGAAATGCGTAATGAAGTAAATCGTAGTTTCAACATGAACAGATCGGCGCAAGCAGTCTTCAACTGTGCAGCGTGCGTCGTTGTTGCGGTAGTTTTTTCTGGGGTTGCAACATCCGCGTGCGGTCAGTTCCAATTGCCATCGTCCGTTGGTGCGCCAGCGCCGCGGATGACGTCTGCTGCTCAATCGTTCGAAACATCCAATGTTTCCGGTCAAGTCTCAGCTCAACACAGCCCGAACGTAGAATCTGTTTTGAAGCCGGAATACAAATTGATTGTTGAGCGGCGTCACAGCCAGCTCGTAATCACACGCAGCAATGTTCGACGGCTTGCCGTTACTGATTCAACCGTTTGTAACTATGTTCAATACAGCCCGACAGAACTGGCGATCGTTGGCCTGGAACTCGGAACGACCGACCTGATGATCTGGTTCGAAGGTCATCCCGTGCCAGCCATCTATGAAGTCACCGTTATTCGAGATGAAAATCTGGAAGAACAACGTCGGGCACACTTTGCCCGGCTCGAGCGTCGTCTGTCTGAGTTGTTCCCGAATTCCAACGTCTACCTGGTGCCCGTCGGAAGCCAGGTTCTGGTGAAGGGACAGGCTTACGATCCGGAAGAAGCGGACCAGATTTTGCAAGTCGTTCGTGCTGAAGTATTCCGGTCGCTAACTCAGTTTAATGGCAACGGAGGAAACGGCGGAGGATCGGCCAACATCTTCAACAATGGCAATCAGGGACAGAATCAGTCGCAGAACGGCGGACAGCAGTTTCAGGACACCATTGTCAACATGTTGGAAGTTCCAGGCGAATACAACATCAAAATGCGTGTGGTGATCGCCGAGGTCAGTCGCAACCAGCTAAGAGATCTGGGTATCGACTGGAACGTGTTGTTTAACAATGGCCGCCACGGAATTGGTGCCTCATTAGGAGGTGCCAGCGGCGCTACGCTGAGCGGCATTTTTGAAAACGGCGAGATCAATGTTCTGGTGAAATGGCTGGCAACAAACGGCACCGTCACGCTGCTGGCCGAACCTACGATTGTCTGCATGAGCGGTCATTCTGCCAGCCTGCTGGCTGGCGGTGAATTCGCCGTGCCAACAATCATTGGGCTTGGAGGCGGTCAGAATACTTCCTTCCGTGGCGTCGGAACAAGCATGGTTGTGACACCAACAGTGATCGACCACGACTTGATTCGCATGCAGATTGTCCCGGAATTCAGTGCCATAGACGGCAATAATTCCGTAAACGGCATACCGGGCACAACAGTGAAACGCGTGCAAACCACGGTTGAACTTCGCGAAGGGCAGACGCTGGCCATTGGAGGATTGATTTCTCGTCAGATGTCCACGCAGATCAGCCGTATCCCGTTGCTCGGGGACATTCCTTTCATCGGCAGTCGACTGTTTCATAGCAAAAACTCATCAGAAGACGAAGTGGAACTGCTGGTTCTGGTGACTCCTGAAATTGTTAGAGCGATGGAGCCTGACGAAGTTCCTCCGCTGCCAAATTACTACATCACACATCCGAATGATCATGATCTGTATAAGTATGGACGCAGTGAAGGCAACCCGGATACCAATGTGTATCAGGTGCGGCCATTTGGAACCGGGCAGAATCGGGGTATCGCGTCAGGATATAGTCTTGAGCGTGCCAACATGCTTCCTCAGTACGCGAATTCAGGTTTCGGACCGGGCCAAATGCAGTCGCTACCTCAAGCAGGGGCCATGCACGGACAACAATCGATACTGCAACTGCAGCCCGAGAACAGTATTCCTTCACCGTCAAATAGCTCCAGCCTGCAGCATTTGCCATCGCAACAAACGTATTCTCAACCACGGTCGGTTCCGCTGGCGGCGCCAAATCAAAACACGGCACCACAGTCAATGACGCCTCCGAGCAATAATCAAAACTACGTACCGCAGCCGTCGCTGCCCCAGCTTCCAGCAAACTATCAGGGATCAAGATCTAAACCACGACAAAAATCGATTGAACAGGCAGCGGCGGCACGCTTTCGTTCACCATTTCATCGAAGCAGTGTTCGAGTGCAGCCAGCATCTTATTCCGTACCAGTCAAACGCTAGTTTCGCTGGCTGTTTTGTTGTGCGTATCCATATTTATTCAGCAGGTGGTCTCCTAAATACTGACTACAGCGAGCCGGAAAACGTTATGCAGTTGATTCAGATGAAAACTTCGAAACTGTTCGTTGTCGCCGCCGTGAGTGGATTTTTCCTGGGTTGTGTTTGCCCGGGTTCGGGTCTGCCGTTTCCGTCGTGCGGATTGGGCCAGTCAAGAAGTATGGCCGTGCCCGACGTGATACCACTTGGCGCAATCAGTCGGGCGCACTGGCACACCATGGAAACCAACGGCGAAGCAAGCGACTTTGTTATGTACCGCAATGAATTCGTTGACGGCTCAACTGAATTTTCTCCGTATGGCCGAGACCACATCATGGAAATCGCCGCCCGAATGCCATCAACACCGTTTCCTGTCATCGTGCAACGCAGCGATAACAACGCCGATCCTGAACTGGACGCGGCTCGTCGACAACTTGTCGTGCAAGTTCTGACCGACATGGGAGCTCAGGACGCAGAACAGCGTACAATTGTGTCTCAGCCCTATAATGACGGCATTAACTCGCTGGAAGCCGAACAGGACTACGCCCGGTTTCGTCTGTCAAGAAACCGAGGCGGCAACGGAGGATCGGGGTCCGGCTTCTAGAAGCCGGACGAAAACCGCCCCGACCAACTTCTCAATACAAGCACGAGCCGGCAGCGAGTGTATCTTGCAATGTCTGGATTTGCTTGCGCCGCGTGCTTGCAAATTTTTGGTTGTCGGACCGCCTTTAGCCTGATCACACACGCCCGCGGCAACATCGATTTTTCGACGAGTGCACCGAAGCAGAGTTCCCCCGACGGCCATAGCTTTCTCGCTCTATTGCCACGGAACGCTGCTGTTAGTGTCGAGACTCGTCAGCAAAACGAAGCTTGTGAGCGACACGCGCAATCCGGCAGAAATTGCCGCACGGGCTGTATTTTCTAGTTTTTAGGAGACGTTGACGCAGCATCGGCGTCGATCGAGCAATGCGAATCGGCAGAAACCGCTCAACGGTTTGCGTGCGACAAAAGTCGTCTCGACACGATTTGCGGCCATTCCTATAAAGCTCACTCTCTCTCCTAAATCAGCAGCAATTCTCCTATTCTCTGAAGCTGCTGAATCTCGATCAATCTCTCCTTTCCTAAACGGATGCCTTGTCATGACAAGCCGCGCCCATTGGATCGTTTTAATTTGTTTGTCTTTTGCCTCTGGATGTCAGTCGCTCGGCACGGTGTTTCCATGGCAGGCAAGTCGTGTACCCAATTTGACCATGGACGAACTGACTGCGATTGATGCTCCCGTAACCGCTGCGGCGCGAAACGGAACACCAGCATCGTTGAGCGAGTCGACGAAAACTTCATCCGCAGAGTCTGAAATTGCGATGGCATCCTACAACGCTAATTCACCACCTGCTTCTGCTCAGCAAGTCGACCAGTTGGTGCGTGCAGGTCAGGCTGCGATACGAGCTGCGGGTCACGGAAATCCGCAGGGGTTTCAGGATGCACAACAGAATTTCGAACAGGTACTTTCACTGGATGCAGCAAACCCGTCAGCACATCACGGAATGGCGATCATCGCCGACCTGCAGAAGGATTGGCCAGCCGCAGAATTTCACTACAAGCAGTCACTCAGTGCGAACCCACAGGATGCCAATTTCCTGAACGACCTTGGCTACAGCTACCTGCTTCAGAATCGCTTTCATGAAGCACAACAGTATCTTAATCAGGCACTCAGCGTCGCACCTCAACATGAACGCGCTCAGGCGAACCTGGCGTTGCTGTCATTAAAACGCGGTGACAAAGCAGGCGCTGAGCAGCGTTTGGCAAAGATCTATTCTCCCGTCGATGTTCAGGCAACGCTTGCACGACTCGAACAGGATATGCAACAGAACCCAGCTCCAAAAACAAGTGTCACCACAGCAAGCCTGCCTGACCCCGCATCACCTCAGGGTTTGATACACCAAATGCAACAGGAACGTGCTCGAGCTGAATCTGTTCGAAATCAGAACCTGCCAAATACAGGACAGCAAAACCCGGCACAGAACCCGAACCCGAACCCAAACCAGGCACAGAACCAGGTTCCGATTTCGGTGTACCCGCCGGGCATGTTTGGCAGCGACGATCAATCGCAGCAGAATCTGAATTCACAAACAGAAATACAATATGGCGATCCGCGATCAACTCAACAGCAGATGCCACAGCAGCAACAGACATCTACACAAATGGGCGGACAGGCATTCCCCGTAACTATGGAATCAAACTCGAATGCACCGAACCAATACACTGTAAATCAAAATAGAATGATGCCACAGAACTTAAATAATGGCGGAATAGCTCAGGGACTGCAGATACCGCAAGTTAACAATCCAACACAACCACAGCAGGGCCAGCCACCCAATAACGCCGGACAGTACACAAATTCTGGCGGCAACTATCATCAGAAAAATCAGACACCCCTTGCAACGCGGCCCTTCGATCAGCAGCAGAATCCGGGCAATGGCCTCATTCAGCAGTTGCAACCTGGTTTGCCACAGCAACATGCCACGCAGAATCAGTATGGATCGCAGAATCAGCTGACTGTCCAAACAATGAATGGCCAATATTCGGCCCCCAATGCTCCTCTGGCGGGATTGAACGCAGGCCCTGGCAGCCTGTTCCCAATCAACACGCCGATGCCACAGCAGGCGACACAAAACATGAATGCACAACAAGGTTACACGGCTCATCCAAATGGCCAGCCATCTGTCAACGCGGGATATCCGCAGCAGCAGTTTCAAGAACCAAACAGCCTTCAGAATAGCACAATGGCAGCTGGCGCAGCTTCAAACGGAACTATGTATCCTCACGTGCGTCAAACTTTGCCTGCTGAAAAAATGATGCAGATGCAATCTATTCCACAGCATGGACAAAATGCATCTCAGCCGCAGTATTATCCCAACTCAGCCCAACAACAGCAGTTCCAGCCGGCCAGCATGACACAGACTCAATACCCCGGAGTAGAGGGACAGAATTACCAACAGCCGAGTTCGGCAAATCCAAACATGTACAGGGCGGCAACAAATCAAAATCAACGGTCGACAGCGTCAGGACCACTTGAGGCATATGAGCAACAGCTACAAAGCCTCGACAACCAATACAATCAGGCATTGCGGCACATGGACGGATCGGGTGCAGGCCTGCATCCAGCTCAGCCACAATACTAACGTCTGGCCAATGTGCAACTTGACGAACGCTGCTGCATGGAATGATGCCACCGGGGATAACTGTTTCAGAGCTCGATGAACTTCCGAGTTCATCGAATTACCCCATTTAGCTAACGCAAGGAAACCGGGAAGCTGGCCCTACACTGATGTTGTCTGCAGAGTAGAGCATGTCACGAAAACGTGCGGTCACTCGTAGAGAAAGTCATCAGGACTTTCGACATTGCCGTGTGGTTTCACCGGCCGAAACTCTACACAAGTTTCGCTGCGTCATTTAGTAAACCTCTCCAGACAACATCAGTGAACGTAAAGAAAATCGCTAGTACTGCATTCGCAGATCATTGTTTTCACGTTGGTGAAGCTCTGGCCTTGAAGTGGGATTTGATAGCGTGATCCTGGTGGGCTCGCCTCCACTCGGAGAACTGAATTGTGAGCCGAATGTCGACGGCGACCGGCCAGGCGATGCGAATCAGCCGCTGGCGAACTTCCGGCGCCGTGAGCGGAATCACGTCGCCTTTTTTTTACCGTCCTGCAGATTGGCCTGGCAACGAAGCACGCTGAGTATCGCATGAGCGAACATCGACAACGTAATGTGCCGATGCCACGCATGCCAACTGCAAAATTCGTATTCGTCCAGTCCGGTTTCCTGGTTGGAGTGCTCGAAATATTCCTCGATAGCCGACCGGCACTCCGCGACGTTCACCAAACTTTGCAGCCGCGTTCGTGCGCGAGCGAGGGCGAAGTAGTAGGCGATGTCCGTTTGATCCTTGCGTGATCTGCGAACCAGTAGACCTTTGCGTTTGCCGGCAGCGGTGGGAATTCTGAACGGGACAAACGCCCATTCATAAACACGATTGCCCTTCGTGCCACTGCCGCAACTAAGTTTCTTCCACGCTTTGCTTCGCAAAGCCTCAACATGTTCGTCGACGCGGCCATGGGCGTCGTTCAGAAATAATCGCTGCTGGCACGAGATCGTCACCACATCGTTCAGGCCACGCGTTTCCAGAAACATTTTGAACTTTGAGTCGCTCCCGTAGACCTCGTCGGCCGCTACCCAAAGTGCTGGAATTCGGGCGTGAACCGCGCGATCCAGCATCTCACGAACCAGAGCCGGTTTCGTGGCAAACTCCTTCGTGTCTGGAATGCGCGTTTCGCGACAGCGCGACCGCTCTTCACGCCAGGCGTTCGGCAACTATAATTCGCGGTCAATCAAAGCGTGTGCTTTCGAAGAGCGATAAGCGAGGAAGACTCCGATTTGACAGTTCTCAATTCAACCGGCCGTCCCCGAATACTGCTGCCCCACGCCAGCGGATTTGGTCCCCTTTTTCAGGAAGCCCGTTTCATCAATGATCAGCACGCCATTCTGCTCGGCCAGATGTTAGACGACGGATTGCTGCAGGTCATCGCGCACGTCATCGGCAGCTCATTTAACGCGCCCCAGAAAGTGCTGAATGTTTCTGGACGTCGCATCGCCCGCATGTTCGGCTAACTGCCGGCTGTTTTTGCGCCGCACATTCGAAAGCAGAACTGCCAGGTAAACGGGTGCTCGCTGACGAATTTTCAGGCGACCAAAACGAGGTCCAATGTGATCGTTCAGACGACAAAGCTCATCCCGCCATTTCCTGATATCACTCGCACCAGGCTTCCATGCCATCTTCGCTCTCCCAAGCAAACGAGTCCTAGAATCAACAGCATTTCAGGCATCTGCGACTGTAGTACTAGGCGGAAAGACTTAGAAGTCGTTCTTCGATCTCCTGAACCACTTCCGCAATTGTTCGACCTCGGCAGGAACTTGGAAGTTCAAGCGGCGTTTCTTCCTTGAGCCACTTCTGAACACGTTTTTCAGCAGCCACAACAGTGCTGTGATCTCGGCCGCCAAAGTACATTCCAATTTCGCGATATGCTGACTTCGTAAGTTTTCGAGCAATAAACATAGCCAGCGCTCGAGGACACGTTAGCGCTTTACGGCGAGACTTGGATCGCAGGTCTTTGGCTGTCAGACCGAAGGCATCGCATATAACTTTTTCAACATCGCTGATCCGAACAAGTCGACTGCATTCACGCTCCATGTCGCCCAGAATTTCGCGAGCACGGCTGAGCGTGATCCGTTTTTTGTTCAGCGAGTAATGTCCATGCAGACAGTTCAAAGCTCCCTGAATTTCGCGAACGTTCTTGCGGCATCGGCGCGCAACGTAATCAAGCGTTTCCTGAGTGAAACTTTCTTTGAATGGCAACGCCAGCGAAGCCGCAATTCGACGGCGAGTATCTTCTGATGGTGATTCGATCCGGCAGACAAGACCACTTTGAAAACGCGTGGTAAGTTCTTCGCGGTGCTTCGTCAGCAGTCGAGGATGACGGTCACCCGTCACGACTAGCTGACCGCCGTGTTCAATCACCTGCACAATCGTGTGCAGAAATTCTTCCTGAGTCGCTCGTTTGTTGTCGAGAAACTCAACGTTGTCGACAAGCAACACATCGACATTTCTAAAACGCTGACGAAACGAGGGCACCGTTTTCGTTTCCAATGCCTGAGTGAAATAGTTTGTAAACGCTTCACTGGAAATGTAAATCACATTCAGGTTTGGTTGTTTTTGTCGTAGCTCGCTGTAGATCGCTTCAATTAAATGTGTCTTACCAACACCTGTGGGACCGTGCAGGTACAACGGATTAAAACGCTCGCCCGGAAATGCGGCGACCTGCCCAGCGGCCATCACAGCCAGATCGTTGCATTCGCCTGTGACAAGACTGGTGAACTTACGAAATCGACGACGATTGGAACTTCGCACTGCAAGAGTCTGAACGCCATCAATCGCAGCGGCCACGCTGGACGGTGAAGGTCCTGACGATTGCGTTGCAGGCTTCGCCAGTTTACTTTCAGAGACGCGAATGATCTGTTTGCTGTCGACGCTTTGCCTATCCTGCAACTGTTTATCAACCGATAACTCAAACGTGCCGGATGGACCAAGCAGTGAGACTGCGGCCTTCGAGAAGTTTGAACGAAATCGCTTTAGCAACCAATTCGAAATGAATGGGTTGGGCACGAATATCTGAAGCGTTTCGCCGAAGATGGAAAAACGACTTCGCTCGGTGAACCAGTGCTTGTAATGCTGTTCGCCAACGGCGTGACAAATCGCATCAGCAATTCTTCGAGGATCGTTTGCTGCGCAATCCACTGAAGTCTTTCCGTGATCAACGGGTTGCGTCATGCGACCCCTCCGTCGAAACTCCGCGCAGCAGCAGGCCGGGAATAAAAGTGCAGTGAAAAAACCGGCACTCCGTCGCCTCAGCGTGTTACGCAGGGAGCAGTATGTCTATGGAACTTCGCGACTGGGTGCAGATTCCGATCGCGAACGTCTTACTCAACTCAACGTCTGCGATCTTAGCCTCGATAGACCAACTGTCAATTCACGGCAGCTCAATTCTCGTCACACAGTTTTCATGAGTTCCATACTGTGACGTTTAGGGAGACTTTGAATTTATTCCAACAGTTTACGCGTTCAAGGTTGATGGAGCGGATTTTTTATGTAGCCCAACATATGACGAATTTCCGCTGCCTCTTCCTGTCGTCTCAGGCAATAACTACATATGGTGCGAAGAATCCATTTGTAATCTGAAATCTGTTGTAACGCTTCATTGATATGTCACCAATTCGAGTTGTTTTTTCCATTGGAGCAATGCACGGAGGAGGCTCCGAACGACAACTGGTGTCGTTGTTGCATCACCTGGATCGAAGTCGTTTTGCACCAAGTCTGTATTTGGTTTACAGATCAGGTCCGCTGCTTAACGAAGTCCCGGACGACGTCCCGATAGTCGCATTTGAAGAACGCGATCAACGCAGACACTTCTATATGCCGGGGTCGATGCATCGTCGCCGAGTCAACGATCTTTCGCGTTACCTAATCGAAAACAAAGCCGACGTATCGTACGACCGGACTTTTCTGATGACACTGATTGCAGCTGAGGCAGCTCAACGTGTGAGTACTCCCAACGTGTCGACGATTGTGACGGATCCATCGCTTGGGTTTGCTCCGGTAGCAGGGCGTTTCAAGTGGTTTAAGAAACGCATTCTAAGGCGGCTGTATTCCAGGTCATCGGCAGTCGTTGCAAATTCGGATGGGGCCGCACGTTCTGCAGAAACCTTCTATGGTTTGAAGCAGAATTTGGTAACGACTCTTTATAACGGTGTCGACATAGCACGAGTTCGGCGATCTGCGGAATTGTCAGTTCAAAATCCATGGTGGAACGCCCAATTCAGTGGTCGGCGGGTGTTTCGGATTGTGACAGCGGGAAGGCTGAACCGTCAAAAGGGATTCCACCTGCTGATTGAAGCGGTTGGCCTAATTCGTCTGAGTCATCCCGAGATCGACATTCGACTTGCAATTTTGGGAGAAGGGGCAGGACGGGGCGACCTTGAGTCACAGATCAATCAGGCAGGACTGGCAACTTCAATTCAACTTATGGGGTTCCGTCATGAAGCGCCGGCGTGGTATAAATCGGCTGATTTGTTTGTGCTTCCATCGTTTCTGGAAGGCATGCCGAACGTTCTGCTTGAAGCCATGGCTTGTGGAACGCCGGTGCTTTCAACGGATTGTCCATCAGGGCCTCGAGAAATTCTGGCTAACGGCATTTGCGGGGCGTTATGTAATGTCGGCCGTGTCGGTGCGTTGGTAACGGGAGTGACTTCATTTCTGACGGACGACAGCCTGAAGCCGAAATACGTATTGGAGGCGACCAATCGGATTGAAGCCAAATTTTCAATTGAGCGAGCGACAGCAAAACTGGAACAAATTCTGGAAGACGTTGTGAGTCAGAACCCACGCGTCTGACGAACATCTCATTTGCCACATCGAGATATTGTGAGACCGAAAGTTATGACGTGTGCAAGCTGTTTTGAACGGACGTTCGTCAACCAAATCAGGCGGCCATTTGTAATGAGCCTGCTACTGTCGACCAGTTGCATCTTCGCCCCTGAAGCCTGTTCTCAAACCGACCGATTTTCTGCGCTGAGGCAGCACATGGTGTCGACGGTTGTGGAAGCCGAAGGGATCAAAAACCCTCTTGTTCTGGATGCCATGCGAACCGTGCCACGACATGAGTTTGTGTCGGGAACATTGCGTGGCCGAGCCTATGAAGACACGGCGTTACCCATTGGTTCCAAACAGACGATTTCGCCGCCTTACATTGTTGCATACATGACAGAGACCATCGATCCGCAGCCAACAGACAAGGTGCTTGAAGTTGGCACAGGCAGCGGCTATCAGGCAGCTGTGCTGGCTCAGATTGTCAACGAAGTCTATTCGGTCGAAATTGTGTCAGCTCTTGCCAAGTCGGCCGCTAAACGACTGGAAGATTTAGGCTATGGAAATGTTCACGTGCGTGATGGCGATGGCTATCTGGGATGGCCCGAACATGCTCCGTTCGACAAAGTGATTGTAACGTGCTCTCCCGAGGATATTCCGCAACCACTGATTGATCAGCTACGTGACGGCGGGTTGATGATTATCCCCAAAGGTGAACGATACCAGCAGTCGTTCTATCTTCTTAAGAAGGAAGACGGAAAACTAAAGGAACAGAAACTCGTGCCAACACTGTTCGTTCCCATGACCGGAACATCAGAACAGCAACGCAGAATCCAGCCAGATGCAAATAACCCACAACTGGTAAATCCCGACTTTGAATATGACGTCAACGAAGACGGAAAAGTGGATGGATGGCATTATCAGCGACAGGTCAGCATGTGGACCGAACAGCCGATGAAGGGAGTTCATTGCCTGAGATTTACAAATCAGGAATTTGGCGAACTTTCGCAGGCACTTCAGGGCTGTGCCATCAACGGACGTACCATCGGTGCTCTGGACTGCGCCGTCTGGGCTCGCCTTGAATCGGTGGTCCCTGGACCTGCGGCGACCGATCAGGCCGCTGTTGTCGTGCACTTTTACGATTCTGTCCGGCGAGAAGTCGGAACACAAATCGTGACTCGCTGGCGGGGCACTTCCAACTGGCAGCAGTCTCGGCGTAGAATTGGAGTTCCCCCGGCAACGCGAGAAATGATTGTTCGCATCGGACTGAACGGTGCGACCGGGACACTGGATATCGATGATCTGCAGTTGATTGCTCAGCCGCGTTAACACAGTCCGTTTTAATCGTCTGATTTTCGTAGCCGTTTCTTTGAGCCGTTGAATATCGCACTCTTCACACAACTGGTAGCTCGGCAGATGTATTCACTTCAATCAAGTCACTTGCCTTCAAGGCAATTCGTTATCTGCGGCCTGCTGCTGTCGATTATCTGCTTAAATCGAAGCGTTGCCGATGAAGTTGGAAATGTGGTGCGATCCGCCATTCAAGAAGCCAGCCCATCTATCGTGCGAATCCAGACCATTGGAAACGCTGGCAGCGATGAACTGGAAGTGTCTTCTCAGGTGACGACCGGAATCGTCATTTCCGACCACGGCGAGATCCTGACAAGTCTGTTTGGGTTCAGCGGCCAACCAGCAGCAATCTTCGTTGAAGACTCAACTGGGCAGCGCGTTGCAGCCACAGTCGTTGCTACAGACTATCTTAGAAAACTCGTGTTACTGAAATGTGCAGAAGGGCGATTTCGCAAAGCCGCCTTTTCTGAATCTCAGTGGCCGGCTGTTGGAGCCTATGCCGTGGCCGCCGGTAGAATGTACCCGGCAAAACTACCATCAGCATCTCTGGGAATCATAAGCGCGGTAAACCGAATACATGGTCTGGCAATTCAAACAGATGCCAAAATCAGTCCGGTCAATTTCGGAGGTCCGCTACTGGAACTGAACGGGCGCGCAATGGGAATTCTGGTCCCGTTATCACCTCGAGATTCAAGTGAAGAAATTGGTGGCGGTGTGGAGTGGTACGATTCCGGGATCGGATTCGCCATTCCAGCAACGGACGCACTTCGTTCTGCGGAGAAACTGCGATCCGGTACGGATCTTTTTCCAGGCGTGCTGGGCGTAAAACTTTCGACGAAAAATCCGCTGGCGGAACAGTTTGAACTGACGGAAGTTTACCCCGATTCTCCTGCAGCCAGCGCAGGCCTTAAACAGCACGATACGGTGATCGAGGTCAACGGAACAAAAATCGATCGTTTTGGTGTATTCGAGTCAGTCATTAAAGGAGCCTATGCTGGCGATCGCCTGGCTTTGAAAATAAAGCGTGGAGACGACGAATTCGATGCAGAACTTCAGCTGGCAGAAAAGCTGAAGCGGCCTCCAAAGGCTTTCCTTGGAATCATCAGCCAGAAGGTTGTGAAATCCGGTGACAATGCGATCGGCGTGAAAGTTGCAGTCTTGCCCTTGTCGCCGCTGTCCGTCGCTGGCATGCCGGAATCTGCGATCATTACCGAATGGAACAGTGAACCGTTGACATCGCTGGACGAACTTTCAAAACATCTGCGTTCAATAATTGTCGGAAACGAGATCCAGCTAACGTACAAGGAATCAGAATCTGGCGACAACAACACGATGACAGTCGTGCCGGGGACCAGAAGCTCGATTGTCGTGCCACTGTCAGAGACCTTCGTCGACGAGGCGATCGGCATAACACACATCGGTTCCACAGATTGGCAGCGACAACAGGATGTCCTCAAAGATGACGCCGGAAAAGTGTGGTACTACGCGGCTTCCGCAACTGAAGATCAGGCCTGCGGAATCGCGGTGCTGTTATCAGAATCTCAAACACCTCAGGAACTTCTGTTGCGGAAATGGGAAGCACTTTGCCGACTTCACAATTTGATCCTTGTGGTTGTTCAAAACAAAGAAGACACAGAACTAAGCCGAGAAGATTCCCCCCTGGTACCGTTGGCGATTGCCGCTGTTGCTAAAGGTCGCAAAATCGATCCTGACCGAGTATTCCTGGTAACGGAGAAGCGGCAAACCGAAGTGGCAGTTGAACTCCTGCTGAATCCACGCCTGAGACAACTGCGATCTGCTGTATTTCTGGAAACGTGGCCTCGAATTTCAGGCATACCAGAAGAAGCGATTGCACAAAAAACGCCTGCACTGCTGCTTCTTACGGGACAGATTCAGTCACGCCAAGATCAGGCTCTGTTGGCTCAGACGGTCAACAAACTGACCGAATCCGGGTCCTCAGTAGCACAACACAAAATTGATACGGACTCCAACATCGAAGAAACGATCGCCAGCTGGGCAGTCAGCCTGAAGGCTCGATAGCCGCCGCATAGCCAAGACACTTTCGAACTTATTCATGGATGGATAATTAACGCATGGAGTACATTCACGCTGCAATTTTGGGGTTGGTTCAGGGAATTGCTGAATTCCTTCCGATCAGTTCATCGGGGCATCTTGTAATCGCGGATGCGCTGATGCATCAATTGGTGGGTGGTACTGTTCCTCAGGAAAGTGCCACAATGGGAATCGCACTGCACTTTGGAACACTTTTGTCCATCCTACTGGTGTTCCGTAACGACCTTTTCAAACTGCTGAACGATCGACACACGATGTTAATGATCGTCGTTGCGACGATCCCGGTCGGAATTGTTGGAATCCTCTTAAAGAAATACGTCGACGCCGCGTTCCAAAGTCCGATGGTTGCCGGAGTTGCACTACTGATTACTGCCGCCTTTCTGATGACGGGGCGGCGGTTGCAGAACAATGCATCACAACTGCCTTCGGTGAATTTTGGAGCAGCAATCGCGATTGGCCTGTTTCAGGCAGTGGCCATTGTCCCGGGCATTTCGCGATCCGGAAGCACAATTGCGGCTGGAATGGCCTGCGGACTGAGGCGACAAGACGCCGCCAGATTTTCATTTCTAATTGCCATTCCGGCCATCGGAGGGGCAGCAGTGATGCAGCTAAAAGATATATTGACAGACGAAGAAGCGTTTACTGGTAGCCCTATGGCAATTGCTTTTGGAAGTCTGATTTCGTTCATTGTAGGCGTCTTTGCCCTGAGATGGCTGTTAAAGATGGTCGTTGCCGATCGGCTACATTGGTTCGCCACCTATTGCGTGATTGTCGGTTGCCTGACAATTATCTGGCAGATGTCACTACGGATGACGAATTAACTTCGGTTACATCATTATCCGTTGCAACCTGCGGCTTCGGGGACTTGGACAATGACACATGGGATGGTGACACCTGCACGGCTGTCTGTGCTTCCAGGCTGATCGTTATAGTTGATCGACCGCGATTTCCGATCCACGAACCAACGATCAGCAAGATCGCGATCCCCACAGTGACGATGGATAGCATCGAAGGTTTCTTTGGTGAACGCACCGTAATTTCCGGTTGCGTTAGATTCATCAGACGAGCTCCTTCGACCACGATTTCCGACTGCTGCTCCAGAAATCCGGCAAGCGATTTTGCTGCGGTGGGCGAACGGATAAACAACTGCTGCCAGGCCACATCAGAAAGCTTTGCCGGTGACGGAGGAAAGGACTCAGGTGCTTTCGTTTTTTTATCAGCGGGATCAACTTCTTCAACCATTCGCAACCCGGTCATGACAGACGCGGCTCGCGATGAGCTATAACTACTATCGCTTTCGGCTGGGCCCTTCAATGACCACCAAAGCTTATTAGACGTGGGCGGCAGCACGGTGATGCGATTTTGGACCAGAGGAGAAATAGCGCTGGGTAATGGAATGATCTTTTGCATCTGACTTGCCGTTGTGTCCTCACCCCGCAACCAGTCGACCGCAACGTGACAGATCCGGGCCGGTAATGCCAGCCTGCAGACGCCTCGATAAATAACAATCGGCACGCTAACCTGGTTGACTTTGATCTGTGTCACCGTGGTTTGTTCTGGAATGCGCACGCTGAGAATGGAATCGGGCTGAGACACAAACACCAGGAATCCAGACGTTCCCAGATTGCTGTCGACTTCGCTGCGGACGGCATGTTCGCACTCAATATGCAGCGCCTCTTTTTTTGTCGACGCCTTAGCCACGCTTTGCGTTCGCGTTGCCGGACGTACGACAACACGCCGCGTTGTTGCGTCGAATTCTGATGGTTGTAATCGTCCATTCTGCACGGTCGCAACAACCGTCAAATCCCTGAAAGCGTCCACGGCCCACTTTGGCAATGGAGCCATGACATCAGTTGACGTCAAATTCACTGCACGAATGTCATATGCCGAACAGTGCGTCACTTCCAGTTCGGAATCAAATTCAGGAGTCTGCACCGTCAGCGCACTGTTCCTGTTAACCGGTATCAAATCGCTAAAAATCACAATTGACTGCATGTCCTGGGTCCGCAGATCCGGCGGCGGAATTGAATAGATCTCTCCGTCGCTGGTTAGCTTCACTCGCTCGTCATTTCGTTTAGCAATTGGCTGTGGTGATGTTGCATCGGAACTTCTTTTCTTGAAGCGAAGCGCTGAAGAGTTGTCCGACGAATCAACTGCCAGGGCAATCGCCATTCGGCTTTGACCGGAAACCTCATAGAGTAAGGCAATAATTTCGGCCGTCAGTTTCCGATCCGGACTGGCGCGAATCAGAACAGGGAGGGTATCGTCGGTTACGGTCAGGCTGACTGGAATTTTGGGCAGTGGAGAAGACATGTCTACTGGCGTGTTCGGACGGGCGCCGGCCAGGCTGCTGATAAATGTCTTCGTCGCAGAGTTGGCAGAAAGTTCCAGTGACGATTCAAGCACGACAACATCTTCGAAAAATGCAATCACCGGAAGGGATGTGTCCGAATCCTTGTTTCGGCGCAGCGCCCCCTTAATGTCTATGGCAAGAATTCCTCGCGTCGCTTCGCGCAGTGATACAATTACCAGATTCTTGCTGCGAGTCCACGACTGAAGCCTTGTAGCACCGCCGTTTGTGACAGTGATCTCTCCAATTCGGACATCTTCGGATATTGACAGCACCTGACGAAACGCAGGTTTTCCGCTGATTTCAATTTCCACTTTACAGGTCCAGTCAAGACTATCGTCTGTGACAACAACTGTCTGAGCAAGACGGGCGACTCGCGTTGCCGTTCGCTCAGCCAGTTCGACTTCCACGATTCGCAATGTAGCAGGTACTGCAACGCTGCGTTCTGTAGCTCTGCTGTTTTCAACTTCCCGGTCCGTTGTCGACGTTGCCAATTGCTGAAGCGGTTTACCGTCTCCCAGAATCGACTTGACGATAAACTGCTCTGTAGTTTTCACCTGCAGAACGGCTTCATCCAGCAGTTGGCCGTTTACTCGGGCAAAGTCTTCGAAATGGATTGTCTGCGACAGGCTGACGGGAGTGTCTGCCGTCTGTCGCACGATCAATTGCTGTTCTCCCGCAGAATCCGGCAAAACCTTAACCACGATATTTCGATCGCCAGCGGTCCATGGCAGGGAATTGCCAGCCAGCGATTCGACTCCCGTTATTCGATACTGTGGCGATGTGCCGATTACAACTTCAGTACTCTGAGAATCCGCTGGAGTTACGCGGTACGTCGATGTCGACCGAATACCGCCTGGATCCAGATCGACTGAGCACAATAACTTTGCCTTCTGGCTAACCTCATTCAGCGTGCCAGAAGCTGCATCCAGCCGAATAGATAATTCGACGGCGCTGTCATTGAAGATTGACGGAAATGAAAACTGCTTCGCTGCCAGAACTGCTGGCGACGACACAACCTGCGATTGAATTCTGGCGGACAGGATTGCCCTGGACGGATCAATTAGAACGACGTCCGCTCTGGGCGACGGAGGATACGGAACTGGCAGTCTATATTCTGAACCGGCTATTCTTGTTGCAATGCGGACTGTGTACTCAACTGTCCTCAGATGCCAGTCGCCATACTGGCGCGGCCCAACAGCGGCTTCCGGACTGATTCGCTGTCCAAGATTCCGGTTCGGCAGTATCGACACCATGGGAAGTTCGATCGCCGTCTGTCCAGCCTGATCCTGAGTCGGAAAAACGGATTCCCCGTCGACGCTACAGTCCACAAGAGTGACACCGGTTAGCGGTATTGGCAATCTTTGATCAGCACGTTCATGAGTCGCAACTGTCAACCTGATTCTGGCATAGCTGGACCCAGGGGACTCAAACGTCACGTCAATATTTGATTCAACAACGGCTGCCATTGTATCATCTGTTGCCGTGACAGCATTCAGCGATTCAAGTAACGTCTGATCGATGTACAGCAGAGGAAAATCCTGCCCTTCGACATCGGGAGCAACAATTAACGGGCGTTCTGCATTTTCCTGAGCCAGCAATGGGACGGAATGCTGGGAACATATAAGAAGGACCAAAATGCCTGAACCCGTGAACAGAACCTTCTGAATAGCAGCCGGCATTCCAAAGACCTGCTTTACGAACACCTTACTCCATTTGCAAGTCGCAAAAACGATGACTCCAGCCATCATACCCCGCATGGCAAGTTGCCAATCGTCGGACAGTAATCCCTGAAGCAGAACCAACAGCAGAAGCACCATTCCACAGGTTGCCGGGCGTATTTCGCCTATCAAAAACAGGGCAAACACACTTCCCACAATCCACAAAGTAATGATCGTAAACTGCATTCGCGTGTCAATCATGCTCAACACAATCGGGTCTACAGAAACTCCGGCGCCGACGGCCACAGCGTTCTCCGTTTCAGTGGACTTCATCAACCATCGCGAGCGAAACTCTTTGAGAATCGACGCAAGTTTGGGGTGGACATTTTCCGGAGAATGATCATCCATAAGACGTGCGATTTCGATCGCCGGTCGCGAAGTCAACATCTCGGACTGTTCAGATCCGTCTGCGATGGACAACTGGAATTCAGTAAGCACAAACGATGCAATCTGTGACGAATCTGCATCAGGAAATAATGCGACAGGCAACTGAAAGTTGTCTCTCCGATCCGTCACATCGGAAGCATCCACGTAAACATCCACGGTTGCCAGCAGATCGTTCAGCGGTAATGGAATCTGTAGATTCTTAGCCTTTGTTTCCGCGTATGCCGGCCGGCCATTTACAAAGACTCGAACGTCAGCCCCCTGCGCCTTCAGAACCAAGTTCCTTCGATCCGGAGTCGACTGAACCAAACAGCGGCAGATGGATTCGGCAGCGTAGCCGTTGTCCGTTTTCTTCAAAATAACAAACTCTCGCCCAGAAACGATCTGCTGCGACACCTCAATCTGAGTGCGTCGGATATTCATTAGAAAATTTGTCGCGGGATACTGCACAGCCTCCGTCAGCGGTGATTCTGCTTCTTCATTCCGCATCGTCAACTGGATGCCAAAACTCGGGTCCGGCGTTTGAATTGTCCCACCATTTCGACGAATGCCATCGAGCATGACAACCATTGCAGGCATGCCGTCAACAAATGGGCGGCGTCCATTCAGAATGAAGTCCAGTTCTCTTGTTGCCTGCGTTCCGGGTGGGATTTCTAACATCCATTCGTCCATATTTTCGGATGGGTTAATTCTCATCAAGGACGGCATAGGCTGTAGGGCTGATTCATCGCCGACGCGGGCATCAATACCCGAGGTAATTAACAGAGGAATCCGGGCTGGCATTTCCCCGCGGCTTCGCAAGCGAATTCTGGCAAACTCAACAACCACTCCATCGTCTTCGGTTATGCTATAATCAACAGTCGCAAAGATTTCTTCTTCTGCCAAAAGTGTTGAAGATTCATTTGCAAATCGCTTTCGCTCATACGCAGTCGTCAGTGTAAATTCATCAGCCGGCAACCAGGAAAGCTGTTTGCTAAGATCTTCACCGGAAATCCTGTTGGTACTCCAGCCATCCGCGAATGGGTTTGCTGTTCCTGGAGACGTAACCAGATAGTCATATTTTCGGTTATATTGCGAAGTATAAAGTGCGGCAGGATCCCGCTGTGAAACATAAGCACCTTCAATGGACTGCATCTTCACAGCAAAGCTTTGGTTGGCACCAGGCAACAGTGGAGTCCTCAGAGTTGCTTCCAGCACAGTCTGCCGTAAAGAACTTCCGTCGGGCGTGACACTAAACAGCAGCGGTTGACTATCGGCATTCAATTCGCGAACTTCAGTCACGCGCCACGCTGTTGGAATTGTCCAGCCTACCGTACCGGCCGAACCAGTCTTCGCCGTGACATTCACGTAGGCCGTCGCTTCGACTTCTGATTCCGAAGCAGTAACCTTAACAACAACAGCATCTGCCAGAATCGCCTGAGACGAGGCCAGAGATACAGACACATTGGGGGCCGCCGCATGCTGAACCATTTCAATTACATAACTCCCGTCGGGGGGATATGAAACAGATCGTTCGTGAACACCAGCCAGGCTGAGTTCGTTAACGACGATCTGCGGTGCCACAGTCATGCGAATCGTGTTGGCGTGTAACTGCAATGTACCAATATGGTCTTCGTTGAGAATGGAAAACGATGCTGGCTGCAGAAACGGCAATTGAAGGCTGTTGTTCTTGATACTTTCGAGCTGCGCTTCAATTGTGAGTAGTTTTCCAGTGGAAATGAAAGGCAAAAACACCTCTAAAGCCTGCTGCGAACCACCGGAATTAACGTTCCATTTCACATCCGTTCCGTCCGAAAAGCTGACTTTACTGACTGTGACCGAAGGGCTGAATTTAAAGTCAGTGCGGCAACCGCTAAGTTGCTGAGTAACCGGAAACACCCACGTTGCGGCTGATTTTTCCGGAGCGATGCGAATGTCTGTCGACAGATCAACAAAGACTGTTTCCAGTGGAACCTTTGTGGATCCGCCCGAGCAATTAATTGTCAAAGACGTTCGATTGTTCGGATAAAACTTCCAGATGATTCGGTCCGGTGTCTCGGCCTCAGAATAGACAAATGCATTCGGGCTGGTGATTTGTGTGGAACTATCTGTTAGCACCGAAAAAACAGACACAGCAGCATTGGGCAGCTGGAGTTCGAACAGAACTGATCTGCCAGGCTGACTGCCCGTCGCATTCCAGGTGCCGGTCAATGTTGTGGATTCTGGTGCGGTTAACGCCACAAGAACACCGTCCGGTTTTGAAGCCAGAGGTATTGGACGGCCAGCCGAATAAACCTGAAGATTACTTAGGTTGGTCCGCCCCAGACTTGGAAGCTTCATCGGCGGTTGGCCGGCGACGGCACTCGGTAGTTCGATGGAAACCGTCCCATCTACCAAAGCCGTGCCTGACAGTGTGGAAGAAAACTCAATTCTGCTGATCGAACTTTCCGGCAAACCTTTCTGTTGCGCCTGTTGGCGCAACAAAGCATCCAGCCGCTGCCGGGCAATCGGAACAAAACGTGACCACCGGGTATCGCTTGCGATTTCGTCAAGAGAAACCTTGGGAAACCTGTCCTGCTGTTCATCTGTCTGCGCAGACTGCAACTGACCCGCGTTGGCAGTGAGGAATCCTATGACTAAACAAGATGTTAGACGCAGCAGCATGATTCATGCTAAGAAATGACAGGCGCCAGCGATGAAACGCTGATCAAAACGGAGAGACTTCATCATATTCTTCCGATCGACAGCGACGTCGCATCAGGCCGAGTCGCCGGTTGATCGACGGCAAAGACAGTACTGCCTTCCGAGTCAATCAGACTCGGAATAAGCGAAATTCGCTTTCTGAAATAGGAACGCTGCGCAAGTGCCGCAACAAAGGCAATCACGCTTCCGGGAAGAAGCTGCAGCAGCATCATGTGTGCAGTAGTGGGCGTGAGGGCCACCACAAAGACGATTGAAACCATTGCGATGCACAGCGCTATGGCAAGTTGTACGGCGGAAAGCTTCAGGCAGCAAAAATATAGCACCAAACTTAAAATTGCGGCCACCAGAAAGACAGCTCGACGTGACACAACAACAATTCTGTGATCTTCCGCATAGACAGCGCCGGCCATTATTTCGAAACGGTCCGAGGACTGCATCGCCTGATCAACCAGTTCCACAACGGTAGTCTGAACACCTTCGTCATATGGTGACAGCAGCCCTTTTACAGAAGCCGCAGCAGCTCCTTGAGTTTCTGAAATCCTCGACAACACGTTTCCGCCCAACTGAGTCATGCCATCACCAAGATCAAACACAGACTGGTCCGAAGTCTGCGATAACACCCAGATAGCGTTGCATTTACGTGAGGCATCACCGGACAGTCCAGGTAAGTTAGGACGACACGCTGAAAACAGATGATGCTGCTGATCAAACGGCTGCTCAACAACCAGCTTGATCGTGATTGGTCCGGACGCGACAACGTCCTCTTTCGGACGAACCTGAAAAAGCAATTCATCGCTATCGTTCTCCGAAAGACGATCGAAGAACGCGGACTTCCCGTTGAAGAAAGCATTCAATATTTGCGTATCGGCGTTTGTTGTGAACAAAGCGGATCGCGTTCCCTGCGAGAAAACTCCGCTGACTGAAGTAATGAGCTTTCTTCCAACGACTGCGCTGTTCAGAACAATAAACCGGGGCACGTTGGTCGCGGGATGTTGAAGCGTGTGACGAACAATAACAGGTATCGTGTTGGCTGATTTTCCCGACTGCCACGCTGCGGTAAAATCATCGCTATGAATACGTTTCCAGTCTGCCGATTGAGCCAGTAATAAAGACTCAGGCGAATTCGTTGCAACCACGGATGATTCAAACTGTTTTTCCAGCAACGACGGCGCAGCAATCGGCAACTTAATCGATTGACCGAGCAAATTGCGCCCCGTCCCTTCAGGAGCCCAGAAATAATCGACGGTGATCTCAAATTTCCCTCGCCGAGGTGCCGGCAGATTAAAGACAGCCTCGTCTGATGTGGTAGCGCTGCGAGAAAGCAGTTCCTGCGTTTCCTTTAACCGCACAGTGGGAGCAACGTTTGGAAGCAGCAGCCGAATTTCTGACAGGTCTTCGTGCCGCACGTCGTAAGAAATCACCTGATTGACGGCGATGCTATCGTTAACCACAGACAGCGCCGTTAACACACCGACACGCACTTCTGATTTCTGAGCGGTGATCTGAATCCTGACTGGTTCATTTGGAGAACCGACCAGCCAGGCCGACAACGGCTTGCTGCTGTCTTTCAAGACTTTAGGCCAGCGACTGTAGGGCAATGCAGGAAACGAAGCTTCCTCGCCATCACGGCTTAGCACCATCGAATCGGCATCTGATTCAATCAGTGAAACGGTCGTCGTATGCGGGGCCGGAGAAATAATGTCAGGCAGAAACAAAACGCCATTCGCTGCCTGTACAGACTCCAGGTCACGGAATGCCTGCAGTTCAATTTCAAACTGCCCCGATCGTCGTTCGGGAAAAACAACCGTATATTTGTCGGGACTGTCCTTGGCCGAAAAACCGGTAATCGGCGCAGACTTGCTGTCGGTAATCAACCGCGTGTCACCATAAATCTGCCATCCATCACTGGTGAACCCCGGCCAGGTAAGATCCATTTCGTTTAACAAACCTTCAACGATATTAACTTTAAATCTAGCCGTCAGAAACAGGTTATTGCGCTGCAAAATCTGGTCACGTTCCGTCTCAAAGCTGATATGTGGAGCCACAAAAAACAGCGTCTCACGTTCACTCACCGTTAGGTCAAGACGGGAATCTGCGGACAGCAGCCGATACGCGACAACGGTCGTTCTTTCGCCCTTGGAAGACTCCACACGAATTTGACGCGTATTCTTTTCTTCAGGCCGATTCATTTTCACGTCCAGCCCGATTGGCACAAACAGTTCGATATCGCCCGTTTCGTTGGTCGCATTTTCGATGTCGGGCAGGGCGACCGAAATGTCCTGAGGATACGATTTCTTACCGAGACCAAGATCGTAGTTCAATGTAATTGGGCCGGTGATTGGATCGTTAAAGGTTATGAGCCACTGTCCATCCTGAGACTGCTCCGACATACGAACGATGGGATCACCATCGGCACCGATCCCCGTAATGGATACTTCTGGAAAGTCGGCTGGCAAACGCACGTCTAAGTGGTCAACCGAACCACCTGAGATCAATAGTGGCTGCCGAATACTGAGCGAACCGGGGTCCGTCGTCATGTCCAGCGTCAAACGGGCCGGTGAGCTTGTTCGCACCGTGATCGTTTGATTTTCAGCTTTAGGTTTTGGTGTCCAGACAACTTCTGTCTGTTTGCCAAGCCCCCATGTCTGAACCTCAGAAAGATCCGAATCAGCAACCTTTCGCAAATCGACTGGATTGCCATTCATCAACTGAGCCGATTCAACGGTTTCGTGGAACTTCAACACCAGACTGCTGAGCGGGGCGACCGGCGTATCGATACGAATTCGTTGCTGCCCATTGGTGTTCGTACGTACCTGTCCGATCAAATCAAACGTCAAACGATGCAGCCCTTTCCCGAACAGAATCCAGCTTTTCAAAGGCAGCTTGTTGGTTTCGAGACTTGCCCAGGCTCCGGACGAATCGCAGACATGGTCAATGCGATCGCGAAGCTTGAAGTCGTTAAACCCAACAGGAACGCGAACACGTTCATTTTCCACGTGAACACGAACCTGCAGGTCAGCAGTCAGATAAGCGAATCCATTCTGCTCTTCTCGGCCCGTGATTTTCAATTCAACAAAGTCAAACAGACGAATTGGAGCCTGCAGCCGAGCGCGGTCCAGCACATCTTCGAGCATCTCTTTGGAAAACGCAGGCAGCGGCGTCAGCTTGTTTGAGTCGGGATCTTTATAGATCAAGTTCGCCCCAGGCTTCAGCGATTTCAGTAATTCCTGAGGCGTTTCCGGTTCAGTTGTTGTACTTTCCTGAGCCTGTGCGACTGCACAAACAGTAATGACAACAAGCAGCAATGCTTGACGTAATATACCGCTGGCAACCGTAACCGGATTGGCTACCCCGAACAACATTCGGACACCGTTCAATAGCGTGAGGAGACGAAGATACGAGCCGAGCCCCCTTTTCGATGCTCGCACTTACTGTATTCTATGTTCCAATCTGCCCAAAGTGAAGGATTTACCGTATTGCTGGTCCTTCAGTGAAGAATGGTCACAAGATCTTGCGCGATTTTCTCGCTGCTTGCGGATAAAAGGCTTGGCACCATAACATCGATTGTACTGCCATCAATGGCGGTAACACTGCCTCCCGCTTCCTGGACAATCAAAATACCCGCTGCCATATCCCAGGGCTTCAAACTCGTTGACCAGAACGCGTCAATTCTTCCGCAGGCCAGATAGGCCAGATTCATTGCCGCCGAACCGCTACGTTGAACGGTTTGCAGATGATTCATAGACTTCAGAAAGCGATTCACCGCCGGATGACTCGGGTCAGCTCCCACGGGCAGGCTAGCCATGGCCATGGCCATGGCCACATTCGTTTCGCCACTCGTCGAAATGCGATGTCCATTCAGCTCAGCACCTTTTCCTTTTTGAGCCGTGAAGGTTTCGTTTCGATTCGGATCAAAAATAACCGCTGCCACAAGTTCGGTTCCCTTCTGAACACCGATCGAAACGGCATAGTAGGGAAAGCCGTGAACATAGTTGGATGTACCATCTAACGGATCAATTACCCATCGGTAATCAGACGTCAGAGATTCTTCACAGAGACCTTCTTCTCCTAGAAATCCATGATCGCTGAACCGTGAAGATATGATCTGGTGAATCAGTTTCTGCGAAGCATGATCCGCTTCGGTTACAAGATCCGCCCTGCGTTTTTCGGTGACGGAAAAGCGACCGACCCAATCCTGAAGCACGGCACCTCCGGCATGGGCGGCTTCGATGGCTGTTGCCAGCAGGTCTGTGGTGAGAACTTCCTGCGTAGTTTCCACGTTCATTTTCACTCCAACTCGGGCTTGATTGGTTCGGGTTGTAGCGATTGTTTCGACTTCGGTGCAGAAGGCAATGTACCCGTTTAGTGTTTGACCGAAAATGAGCCAGTTACTATCGAATCAGAACCAACACTTAAAGACGTGATGATTGCTGTTGCAATTCAATTTGCTGATACGTTCGTCCTTCGTAAGTCCACATCATTTGACTGTGCAGGCAATCATGCCCCATTTTACGATTCAGAATGTTGTCTTCTTAATCGCCATCGTGCTGTTCACAAGTGTGACTGCGTGGACAGATCTCCGTTCACGAAAGATCTACAACAACACGACGTTGCCAATGTGGATCGCGGGCTGGATTTACCAGGCGATATTTTTTCAATGGGACGGAATTCTAAATGGTCTGGGTGGCTTCGGACTCGGCTTCGGACTGTTCTTTGTCCTCTGGATCATCGGCAGTGCAGGAGGAGGTGACGTAAAGCTGATGGGCGCCCTGAGCGTCTGGCTCGGCGGTTCCCTGACACTCAAGGTGATTCTGGCCAGTTTGATTTTCGTTGTGATCGGTACGCTGACATTTCTGATTATCGGCATCTGCAAAGAAGGCTGGAAAAAGACTCGCAAACACTACACCCGTGCTGCAACCACAGGACAGCTTACCGGGACTGAATCTGCAGACAGCCGCTCGAAACGCCGAGTTATGGCATTTGCAATGCCAGTTGCGCTGGCCACGTGGAGCGTGCTGCTGATGTTTCGGAACCAGTGGTAACTCACCGAAGAATTTTGAACTGTTGACAGCGGCAAAATCTGCCGATTGTTACTGAAAGCGGGCGATTGTCACCAACGGTATTCGGTGATGCGATTTGCTGGAGCAACCGTCATGACCAAATCCAGGCGACAAAAAACAGCTGAACAGCGCACGCGCGCGGGTGCAATTCTAACGACGGAATTGATCCTGGTGCTTCCCATATTCCTACTGTTGTTCTGCGCGATTCTTGAATTCACGTTTCTCGCCGCCGCAAGAACGCGTCTTGCAGATGCAGCTCATGCAGCAACGCGTCAACTATGCCTGAGCAACGCATCTGTCGATCAGGTTCGCGCTAACGTCGCGGGATTGCTGGGTTCAAAGCTGGCACATAATGCTTCCATAGAAGTAACTCGAGGCGCACTGGCGGGAGATCTCGTCAACGTCCGCGTGCTCGTGCCAATGCAAAACGCGACGCCCGATTTGCTGTGGATAACAGGTTTTTCTATTCGCAATAGAACGCTGTCTGTTGATGCTCCCATGATTCGCGAACACGACACGATTGCCATAAAGTAACTAATCGCACGGCCTTCAATTCACGGAATGGCTCCGTGTACAGGAACCGTGCGGCTATCAAAACCGAAACTTACATCGGGCAACATCGTCAATGGGCTGCGTGATTCGGTCGTGACGGCTGCACGGCTCACGTTAAATTCATTGCACTCCACACTCAAGAACTGCCGTTCATATTTCATAACGCGCGGATATGGCCGAAACATTCTGTCGGTGCGACAATCTTTGCGACCGTAAAGTGAGCCTTGTGACATGGATTCATTTATGCCATCCATGCTGTAAATATTGTTACGCGGGGGAAACGAAAACATGAAGCTTACTCCATGGATGCTGGCGATTGCCACGTTTCTGATCATCGCGGCTCTCGCTGTAGGATTCATCTTCAAACGCATGTTTGCTCGAGAAATCGTTCGCCCTGCAGCGTCTGGTCGTGAGAACATTCCGGTGGTGTTGTCAGACATCGAACCCGGCACAGAAATTCTGTCTGGTTATCTGGCAGACGCGCCGATTCTGACATCAAAGATCAACGAATATCGTGACGTAGTAAAGTCGCGAAGCGCGATTGTGGGACGCATTGCCAACCAAAAAATCCCCATGGCGACTCCTCTTCGATTGTCGATGTTCTACCCGATTAACGAAACGCCTCCGATTCAAATGTCACCCAGTTATCGCCTGGTCAGCGTTAATGTTGGAGACAGCACCGGTCTGGTCAGCGGGCTGATCAAACGCGGAAGCTATGTCGACGTCATGATGACGGTTGACGACAGCGTTCAGGCACCCAATGAACGAAGGGATGCCATGGCGTTGCAGCTATTTGATGGTGTGCGAATTTACGCGGTGACGAGTGGGTCTTCGAACGCGGGCAGTCGTAATGAAGCTATATTAGAACTCACGCCGCACCAGCAGAAAATCATGGTGCTCGCCAGAGAAAAAGGCCGAATCAGTCTAACGTATAATCCTGAAGGTCCGGGAAACGGCGGAGTCAGCATCATGGCTTCAAGGCAGGACCGGATTTTTCTGGGCGAAATACTGGGCTATGAAAAGCCCCTCGAAGAAGATGACAAGACGCCGTTTGTGACCGAACAATACCGCAACGGCGGTCGCAACGACGTGTTCTATGATAAGGAAGGAAATCGAATTTCGCCGGGCCGTCAAGGCAGCCAGGCACCTACGGGAGCCTTCGGAAACGGCGGAGTGCCGTTGCAGGGATCCGCTGCTGGCAATTGGTTTTCGAAGTCCAATGGCGATTCGCAGTCGCAGCAACAACCTCAGACCAGGCAGGCTACTGGAACAGATCCAGTGCCGATCGGTAGTATCTAATTTATACAGCGAGTGTTGTTAACCGAGTCAAAACCAGTCGTTCGAAAACGTTCGTATTCAAGTTTCTCGCGTGGCAATGCTGCTCATACTTTTCCAGAAGTCTTCGACATGATCCAACGAAGATTCAAGCGAAACGCACCTGGCAAAATCCACGCACGCCGAACAGGCATTCTTAGCGTCTGGGCGGTTATCGCCATGTTGGCCTGCGTGTGCTGTGTCAGCCTTGTCGCAAACACAACGTACCTTAGCGTTGTGCGATCAGAATCAGTTCAGTGTGCTCAGGCCGCCGCATTGTCCGCCGGACGAACTCTGCTGACAGACGATATTCTAAAAGCAAATCTACAGCCGTTCGAAGTAGAAAGTCGCTATCTAAAAGCCCGCAAATCGGCTCTGAATATCAATCAGCTATACCGTACTCGAGCTAAGGTTCCTCTGCTGCTTGATAGCCACATTGCCATTGGAACTGTCGTAAAAACTCAGGAAGGCTCGATGCTTCTGCAGAACTCAGTTGTCCCCAACAGAATTCAACTGGTGCTAACAAATGCGGCTGGCAACGAATCAGCCGGGCAACTTGTCCTGTCAGGAATTTCCGGAATTTCCAGGGGACGAATTCTGGCACGCGCCAATGTAAGCCTTGAGAATAGGATCCTCGGGTTTCGTCCATCTATCGATTGTCCCATCCCGTTTATTAACCTGGCAATTCCTGATGACTCAACATCCAATGTGCCGGGACTTTGGTCATCGGACATCGAAGCAGACACGGGAACTGATCAATTTGAATGGTTTGCGCCGGAAAATTCCGTGAGCCGCTCCGCTGATCGCCTGCCGGAGATCGTAATTACACTGCACGCCGATCAGCATGCGGGCGCACCAGGGCAGGGCAAGTGGATTGCTCTGCAAACGGCGAACAATCCGACAGCGAATACCGTAGGAAACTGGATTGGGGGAATCACTTCACGTGCCCATATCAGCAGCCAACTCAGCGGCGAAGGTCAACTGCTGACGTTTCCACGCCTGGCAAACGACTCTCTCCTTAGCCAGAACGATTTGTCGCAGATAGCTCAAACACTACGAAGCATCATTGGACAGCCTCGTATTTTCCCGTTGTACCAATTGCCGGACGGCAGCCAAGCAGCCAAAGAAGTTACTGAGACATCGCACGTGCAACCTAACCTGACACGTCCCGTGGCCGCTCGAATCATGAACGTGACAACGGTCTCGGCAGATGAATTGCAGATCACACTGCAACCCTGCGTGCTCAGCACCAGCACGGCAGTCGTATCCAGCGACACAAGCGTGACCGCCAACCGATACATCTGGCGAATCAGCCTATCGGAATAGTCCGACTGTGCGGCAAAGTCTCAATCTGCGGACTATCGGCCTGACGCTGACTGAACGTCCTCGATCGGCAATACTGGCCGATGATCTTCCCCTGTTCGATAATCCTACTGTGTGTCTGTGCGCTTTGATTTTGCCGACAATTGTTAATTCTGGTTCCAGAGGTTTTTGATGGTGACAACGTCCACGACAACTCTGAATTCCCCGCGCGAGTTTCAGCAGCTAAAAAACAGCCTGCACCGGCAGATGATCCATGCCATCGACTATTCGCGTGCAGAATCGATGACGCCCGACGAGCTTCGGGGGCAGTTGAAAGGCCTGGCCGAATATCTGTGTTCTCGACAGGAAACCAGGCTCGACGACAGCCAGCAAGAATCCATGGTTAACGAGATCATGGACGAAATTTTCGGTTTCGGTCCGCTCGAATCGCTGATGGTTGATCCAGAGGTCACTGACATTCTGGTGAATGGTCCGGACAGAATTCTCGTCGAACGATTCGGAAAGCTGGAAACAACAAATCTGTCATTCGCTGATGACCAGCACCTGATGAAGTTCATCCAGCGGATGGTTGGCCGCGCCGGTCGCCGCATTGACGAATCCTCGCCAATTGTGGATGCTCGCCTTCCGGATGGTTCTCGGTTCAACGCCGTTATTCCTCCGCTGGCATTGTGCGGACCAACTGTTTCCATCCGTCGTTTTGGCAATCGCCGCCTGACAATTGAAGATGTCATTCAACGAGGATCTTTGGCGCCGGCAATGGCCGACTTTCTGATTCTGGCCGTTCGCGGACGAATGAATCTGATCATCAGTGGAGGTACCGGTGCTGGAAAAACGACTCTCCTAAACTGCATCAGTCGTTTCATCCCGGACGGTCAGCGTGTAGTCACCATCGAAGAAACGGCCGAACTGAAACTTCAACAAACGGACGTGATTCCGTTGGAAACCCGCCTTCCGAATATGGAAGGCAAGGGGGCCGTGACTCAGCGAGACCTGTTACGCAACGCTTTGCGAATGCGTCCCGATCGCATCATCGTCGGAGAATCTCGCGGCGGAGAAGTGCTGGATATGCTTCAGGCGATGAACACAGGACACGATGGTTCCATGAGCACCGTGCATGCCAACAATACGCGTGAAACTCTGGATCGCCTGGAAATGATGATAGCTCTATCCGGAGCCGACCTGCCGTCACGGATTGCTCGACAATACATCGCCAATGCGATTGACATTGTTATTCACGTAACGCGGCTGCACACCGGCGAACGACGTATTAGTCGTATTTCAGAAGTTGTTTCCGTGAAAGATGGCGAATACCAGGTGGAAGACATTTTTGTCTATCGATCTTCAGGTGAAACGCGTGACGGAAAATCACTGGGGGAATTCTACGCGACTGGCTACGAACCGCAGGCGTTGCGACGCCTTGGCAAAACCGGAGTACCCGTCGATCGTTATCGTCCTCTGTTTGTCCCGCGCGAACTGGAAATGAAGATGACAGATCACAGCTAGCAAACGAAGTCTGGCTAAGTTGAAACGGAAAGACCATAAGCAGGCGGGTAAGAAAACTGAGTTCGGCGCAGGCCGGAGAATTTCATGACAGTCCAGACAAACTCATTCACAATCGAGCCAAAGGCCGCCTTCCGCGCCATTCTTAAAGATGACGTACGATTTTCTTCCGGTGATAACCGCCCCGGCGACGCATTTAACGGTAGCTTTGATCGGTTGATGCTGCAATCAGGAATTCAAACATCGCCAGCCATGTGGCTAATGCTGTGTGCTGTAATGGGTCTCGCGGTGGGCGGAACAGCCTTCGTGTTAACAGAAGGCCTGATCGTAACGGCTGTCGGATTTATCGTCGGGCTTTTGATACCAATTGCCATTGCGACAAACCGACGATCGACCCGTCAAAAAACGATTATGGAACAACTTCCGGCAATGGCCGAAGAACTTGCTCGAGCTGCACGCACCGGACGCAGCATTGAAAATTCACTGCAACTCGTTGCCGCCGATACGCCTGCTCCGCTGGGCGACGAACTGAGACTTGCCGTCCGCCGCTGCGACATGGGACTCGACCCCGGCGCAGCGGTGCAGGATTTACCCGAACGCACGGGAGTTGCCGCGTTAACTATGTTTACCTCGGCAATCAAAGTTCACCAGGACACCGGTGGAGATTTGATTCGAGTACTGGAACGCTTTGCAACGGCGGTCCGCGACCGTCTGCATTTCATAAACCGGCTGCGAGCCGCAACGATTGCCAGTCGCATGGGAGCCGTGCTGATGCTTGTTGTTCCGCCGTTAATTGTTGTGTTCTATGTGTATCGCGAATCGACTTATCTGCAGCAGTTGCTGTCTTCGTTCTGGGGACGACTTTCGCTGGGCGGGGCAATCGGACTACAGACGCTCGGAGCGTTTTTTGTCTTTCGAATCCTCAAGAAAAGTACTCGTTTCTAAGCCGTGTCGGATCTACGAATCAGCCCTGCGTTCATCAGGTTACAAGCATTGCGACATGGAATTCTGTTTGCCCGGCAACACAGTCGTAAATGGAAAACTCAGGGCTGCCGTCACTAGAGCCCGGTTAGAATTGCGGAGTCGTCTATGTCTATCACGGTGATAACAACGATATTGGTGCTGGCTTCGTGCTACACGGTCTATCATAGTTTTCTTGCGTTCCGAGAACATCGCGACAACAGTTCGCGCCGCAAACTCGGCGTACCATTTAAAACAACAGATACTCGCAACGAAACTGGTAGAGCAACTGCGAAAACGGCTCCAGAAGATTTTTCTCAGTTCGCAAATAACCTCGTCACCCCAATCGAAACAGCGAACGTGGAGACAGTAGCCAGCCTCAAACATACCTCTACCAAAGAAGATGTAAGCCCCCTCTACTGTTCGCAGAACCGATCTCTGTTTTCAAACAAGGCAGGTATCGTCAACGAAATGGACGACGGGGCCGCATTGCTGCCTCCCCCGCGTCCAGAAGACCTGCCGATTCCAGAAGACGATCTCGTGTTTGGTCCCGCAACTGCAGCGATTGCTCAGTTGTTGCCCGAATCGGATCGGCGTCGAGAAGAACAACAAAAGAACCTTGTTGCAGCAGGTTACTATTCGCGAGCGGCATGGTTGAATCTAAACGCCATTCGGTTTGTACTGGCGTTTCTTGTGTTACTGGTTGTTGGCTTCTGGTTGCTGACAGCGCCGCCTCAACTTGAGCCAGTTCTGCTGGGACTTGTGGTACTTGGCCCGCTGTTGATGTGGGCTTTGCCACCATTGATTGTCGCATCGAGAGCTTCTGAACGGCGAGTCGACATTGAACGCGGATTGCCGGATGTGCTGGACATGCTAAACATGGGTGTGAGCCAGGGGCTGACCGTGCCTGCGTCGCTGAAACGCATCGGTCCTGAAATCACCAACGTGCATTCAGCGCTTGCTCAGGAACTGAAAATCGTCAATCAACAGGCGAACGTCAGTTCGTTGAGCGACGCATTGCGTAGCTTTTCGAAACGTGTGGATTCTCCGGAAGTCAGTTCGTTCACGTCTTTACTTTTGCAGTCGGAAGCGACGGGAACAAGCATTTCTCAGGCACTGTCTGACTACAGCGATAGTATGAGAAGTTCATTGCGGGAGCGAGCGGATTCTCGAGCAAACGCGGCTTCGTTCAAACTGTTGTTTCCAACGGCAATGTGCCTAATGCCGTCTGTGTTTCTGTTTCTTCTGGGGCCCGCTATCGTCGAAATGACAAACTTCTTCGAGAATACGGCTGGCTCAATTCTCAGCACGCGATCACAAGCAATTGAAAGCCTGGAACAGCGACCTGTCGTTGTTCCGCTGGATAACTAATCGTGTGTAACTGAGTTTCGTTGCACGGAAATCCTCCGGCTTTCCGTAGAGGAATTCGTCAGACTTCTGAACCAGATGGAATGCTCACGTATGCCGCGAACCGGTAATTCAATGGAAGCCTGAAGCACGACACCAGCCAATAAGTTTTGCTATCGCAGCCTGAAAACACTTCACACACGCGAATGAACAATCACGTTTTGATTATGAAAGGCTGCTTAATTTCGAAGTCAGTGACTGCACATCGCGTCTAAACAATGTGTAACATGTCAGGTTCACGTTTCGGAAGAAAAGGCTCGAATTATGCCAATTAAATTCCGCTGTAAACACTGCCAGCAACTCCTGGGCATCTCGGTTTCACGGGCAGGGGCTGTTGTCGATTGCCCTCAGTGCGGACGATCTTTGCGAGTTCCCGAACTCGACGGCAAAATACGAAAACTGCCCAACGCCGCTGCAAAAACTAAAGGCGATTCAGTACTGATTTCAGCACTGTCGGAACTATCCGCCCTGAACAGTACAGATGTCGTCTCTGAGCAGGAACTCCCGATCAATGCTGCGACACCGATCGCAAAATCTTCTTCACCACCGATCGCCGTGCCCTTAGCGAAAATTCCGATTGACGATCCGATAGCTGCCGTTGAAGAATGGCGCGATGCTCCTTTGGATTTCGACCTTCACAATTCACCTGTGGCCATCAACGATTCGCTGGCTGATTTGGCGATCTGGGATGACAACGTTGCAACGACAGGCGTTTCGAACGACATCCTGGCCGAAATACGGGATGCGAATCGAAGTGAACGATGGGCTTCAATTCGTACGACAATGTTCGGCATTGTGGCCATGTTAATTGGCCTGGCCGTGGGATGGTGGCTAAAAACGCAGCATGAATCATCAACTAACTCAGCTGTTCACAACGAAGCACCAAACGGAAGTGAGTTAATCGCGGAACACCGAGATGCTCAGGCAAATCCAGACGCTAACCAGACAACGATCAATCGCGGAATTGCGCATGGTGCCGTCGAGTACATCGATGCCAGTGGTGAAGTTATGCCTGATTCCGGGTCGACAATCCTACTGTTACCGACAGTCCGCATCGGCACTATAAAATTTGATGGTCGAAGCCTGAAACGAAGTATCGGAGACCCGGACCGTTCAGCAACCGAGGCGGCCCTGGCAACAATTGGCGGCTTTGTTACTCAGGCCGACGAACTCGGACAATTCAGTATTCCAGCTGGTTTGAACACGACCTGCTCAATGATTGCGATTTCGCGGCATCAGTCGAGACCCAGCGATGTTGAAATTATCCAGGACGTCGAAACAGTTTTACAGGACTACTTTGAATCGTCTAATCATCTTTGCGGCAAGCTGGCTGTAAAGATTACGAAACTCGCAGCTGTCAGCAGCAACAACCAGGTCGACTTTCGCTTCAATGAAACAAGATAATACGGAGTCGAACAACAATCCATCCAACACTCGCCCCACACAATTCGCGATCGAAGCACAAAAATGCTCCGTAGTCACAGAGAGCAACCTGCTGTCATTTCAAAGCTGCTTTTCAGCTGAAGAAAACGCAAGACCCAACTACGTCATTAATAACAGGGCGCCGCCGAATTAAGGAATCCCACTCGAAATATTCGTTCGACGCACACTTGCTGCGTTAGCAATGCTCGTCACAATCAACGGTGCTCATGCTCATGCTCATGCTCATGCTCATGCTCATGCTCATGCTCATGCTCATGCTCATGCTCATGCTCATGCTCATGCTCATGCTCATGCTCATGCTCATGCTCATGCTCATGCTCATGCTCATGCTCATGCTCATGCTCATGCTCATGCTCATGCTCATGCTCATGCTCATGCTCATGCTCATGCTCATGCTCATGCTCATGCTCATGAAAAGCTAACGCAACACACGTCAAAAATGACGCAGAACTCCCTTGCCGGCATGGCTGAACTGTCAGACTTTTCATGACTGCACGGACAATAGAGCGGCGCCGGACTGGGCGTTAAGTGCGACGAAACATGGAGCAAACCTTCGGGTAGTTGCATGGTCGGAACGTTCCGTATGGTGCAGGATAACAAACTTGTGTTTTCCGAATTTTTCATGCTGGTTCGCGAAGAAGGCAGAATTGTGCTGCGGCTAAAACTCTTGGGGAACGACTTCACCGGTTGGAAAGAGAAAGATAAATCGGTCAATTCCCCCTTGCTCGAAGTGAAAGGAAAGACGGCATGGTTCGGCGGTTTGACTGATCAGCTATAAGACGACAATTCGTCAAAGGCGTTTGTCGCAATTAAAAAGCAGGATGGCACGTCTTCAGAAGCTGAGTTCCACTTTCACAAAACCAAACTGGCCAGCGGCGAATGATGGCCCCAGCACTAAATCAAAATATGCGACATATCAGATATTTCGTCAGGCAGTTTATTCTACTGTTATTGCTGGCTGCACCTTCACTTCCAACTGATGCGCAGGAAACCACGCCACCAAAGGCAGAAATTTCGGCCGACGGTACAGGTCGAATTCAGGGTCAACTACTGTCAATTGACGGCGAGCCAAGCCGCACCGCGGCGGTGTTTGTATTCGTTTGCGATGCAAAAACTGGCTGGCCACTGGTTGCCGCAAACAAACAACCTCTGGAATTCCGCAACAATTTCGCGGGCATGGAAAACTGGCTGCATACCGCCACCAATATTGATGGTCGCTTTCAACTTAACGATGTGCCAGTTGGCGAATATCGACTGGTTGCTCAAAGCTGGCCTGGCCAAACAAAGATACCAACACAAGACGACGACGACGACGACGGTCCGTTGATGCTGCACGGCAGTACCAACAATATCGAAGTCATCGCTGGCCAAACAGTAGAAGCTAGAATCACGGCGTTAGGAAATTGCACGCTACGAATTAAAAATACGCCAGACGAAGGCAACGCATACATTTTTCTCGGTCTGAACCCCACTCTTTGTGAACCCATTCCTGGTCCGTATTTCTGGGGAGAAAAAGTCGTTTCAAGCATCTGTGGGGCAACGCACATAAAGCGTGGCACTCAAAACGTCTTCGGTCTGCCAGACAATACCGATGTGCATATGATGCTGTTGAATTACGACAATAACGCAGGGGTCGGCAGCGTTACGGCAAAAACCGGCGGTGCGACAGCTTTCGCCAAACTCCCAATATATGCCACATGGAGCAACGGAAACTATCAGGCACCCAAACGTTCTGAACCGCTTGTTGACTGGCTCAGAACGCACAAAAATGAATTATTTGACGTTCTAACGGCTGGAAAAAGCCAAGATTTCCTCACGACGCCAAAACGTCGTAACGTCGCAAAACTGGCTGACTATGTAAAGCAAACTCATCACGCGCAAATCCAAGTCGACGAACTAGGTGAATTTTCGGTCATAGATGTTTTGGCTGGCGAAAGTTATCTCAGATTACTGGAATCCCATGAAGCACGCACCAAACCAAAGCCAGTTCTGGTCCCAGCAAGTCGACTGCTGGTAATTGGCATCGATGGTTGTCGCCCTGATGCATTGGCCGCCGCCAACACGCCGAACCTTGATGCACTGATTGAGGACGGAGCGTTCACAAACAAAACGAAGATTCTGGGTGAACGGTACAACGGGAACGACACAGTGAGTGGCCCCGGTTGGTCAAGTTTTCTGACCGGTGTCTGGGCGGACAAGCACGGTGTCCACAACAACAAATTTGAGGGCAAGAATTACGCCACGTATCCACATTTTTTTAAACGCATTAAACAACAGTTTCCTCAGGCACGAACCGGATCGTTTGTAGACTGGGCTCCTATTCAAGAACACATTGTCGAATCGGCCGACATTCACGTCGTTTATCCCGCCGAAGGAGCTGACGAGTACGCTGAGAAAGACATTCTGCTGGCTCGTGCTGCAGGCAATTTCCTGATCCACGGCGAACCACATGCAGCCATGGTCTATTTTGGTGCCGTCGACGAAACAGGCCATAAGCATGGATTTCATCCATCAGTGCCTGAATACGTTTATGCGATTGAAACCGTTGACGAACATATCGGCACAGTCATTCAGGCTATGAAAAGCCGTTCAGACTATGCCACAGAAAACTGGCTTGTTGTGGTTTCGACAGACCACGGCGGAAAAGACAAAGGACACAGCAACGGTCACGAAGTGCCTGAGATTCTGACAACATTCCTGATTGTCAGTGGGCAGGCTTCGACAACAGGCGAGATCGAACAACCAACGTATGTTGTGGATGCCGCAGTCACCGGTCTTGCACATTTGGGCGTCGCGTTAAGGCCGGACTGGAAACTGGACGGTAAGCCCGTAGGCCTTCAGCAGTCGGCACAAGACTAGACTTTTGCGATCAAACGTGTTTTGCGACTATTTGCCTGACTGAACGAAATCAGCATTCTTCAAAACGTTCTCAATCATTTCGTTACCATTATCCGGGCCGGCGCATACGGCGAGGGATCGCTGAGTGGACGGTGGTAACATGGCCAAAAAGTATTACCTTGCGTTCGGTTCGGCAGGCGTGTTTTTCACTCTTCAGGGAACAAGGCACAGACGATGTACAAAATTCGATGTTTGGTACTGGCGGGACTTTTTTTTCACAACTGCCAGCCGCAACGATTGCTGATCCGCAAATTCAAACTCCAACAAATGGTCCATCTGCCGTGAACGATAAAACTAATTCATCATCGACCCTGGCTGCTGACAACCCGTTTGCCACCGTCAGTAACTTGCCTTTTCATACTCCGGCGTTCGATAAGATCAGCACGGAGCACTACCAGTCGGCGTTCATGGCAGGCATGCGCGAACAGCTTACCGAAATCGCCGCGATCGTCGACCAGACTGAAGACCCTGCTTTTGAAAACACCATTGACGCACTTGAAAAGTCCGGGGCTTTGCTGAATCGCGTGCGACAGGTTTTCTCCAATCTGACGTCGTCGAATACCAACGAAGACCTGCAGAACATTCAAACGGAACTGGCTCCTTTACTGGCCGCTCATGCGGATAACATTCTTCTTCATCGAGGATTATTTAAGCGAGTCTCTACGCTGTATGAATCACGCGACAATTTGCCTCTGACCGGCGAACAGCAGGAAGTGTTGCGTCGCCATTACGACGACTTCGTTCGAGCCGGAGCGAAGCTTTCAGATGAACAGCAGAATCGCATTCGTTCTCTGAACGAACAGCTTTCGACTCTGGAAACTAAGTTCGAAGACAACCTGCTGGCCGTTACCAAAGAACGATCCGTCATAGTCGATAGCGTTGCAGAACTGGATGGCCTGTCGGATGCAGACATTGCTGCCGCAGCACAGACCGCCACTGAGCGAGGCCACGATGGAAAGTATGTACTGGAAATCAGCAATACAACGCGAGTTCCCGTATTGAGTTCGCTGAACAACCGTCAACTTCGCCAGCGCGTCTGGGAAGCATCTGCTTATCGAGCACTGGGGCAGGGCGGTGGCATTGACAATCGCCCGTTGATTCTGGAAATCGCACAACTGCGAGCGGAGCGTGCCAAACTACTGGGCTTCGAACATCACGCCGCCTACAAACTGCAGGACCAAATGGCCAAAAGTCCAGCGGCCGCTCGAAAGATGCTGACCGATTTGATTCCCGGAGTTGTTGCCCGCGTTCAACAGGAATCGGCCGATCTCAAAGCGAAAATGAAGGAACTTGGGGCCGATCATGATCTGGCTGTATGGGACTGGGAATACTATTCCGAGAAAGTTCGCCAGACTCGTTTTGAAGTCGATGAAGCGGCTGTAAAACCATACTTCGAAATGAACAGCGTGCTGCAGAATGGTGTGTTCTTCACCATGAATAAGCTGTTTGGCATTGAGTTCCACGAACGAAAAGACCTTCCCGTTTATCACCCGGAAGTTCGAGTCTTCAACGTTATAAACAGCGACGGTTCACAGATCGGACTGTTCTACATTGACTTCTTCAAACGCGACTCAAAACGCGGCGGTGCGTGGATGAGTTCGTTCGTTGATCAATCGACGCTGCTGAATGAAAAGCCAGTCATTGTCAATGTGTTAAACAACCCGCGGCCCGCCGAAGGCGAACCCGCTTTAATCAGCTTTGACAACGTTACCACGATGTTTCACGAAATGGGACACGCGGTTCACGGACTGTTTTCAAACGTTAAGTACCCGTCGGTTTCCGGAACCGCGACTCCCAGAGACTTTGTGGAATTTCCATCGACCTTCGAAGAAGACTGGTGCATCCAGCCAAATATCCTGAGCAACTACGCGGTCAATTACAAAACGGGTGAGCCCATCCCCAAAGAGTTACTGGACAAAGTGATTCTGGCCAGCAAGTTCAACCAGGGGTTTGACACCCTGGAATATCTTGCAGCCGCCATTCTGGATCTTGAATGGCACACTTTAACTGCTGATCAAATCCCCGATGACATCGAATTTTTCGAAGCTGCCACGCTAAAAAAATATGGCATCGACATCCCGGCTGTTCCACCGCGTTATCGCACGGCTTACTTCGCTCACATTTGGGGCGGCGGATATTCTGCTAGCTACTATGCTTATCTCTGGAGTGAAGTGCTGGCGGCAGATGCGTTCGCATACATGCAGGCGAACGGGGGAGCAACTTCGGAAAACGGAAACAAACTTCGTAATGAAGTTCTGTCGCGGGGCAGCAGTCGCGATCCTATGGAATCGTACAAGGCATTCCGCGGACAGGAACCAACAGTGGATGCTCTGCTAATTCGCCGCGGGCTGAAGTAGCAATCACAAGAATGACCGCACACGCGATTTTTTCCTGCCGCCTATAAGCAACCAAAAACGAATATGGTTTTGGCGGCCTGAGACAAGTAGGAGACTCAGATCGCGACTTACTGCAACAAAGTGGGCGAAGCTTAAATTGATCGAAGAGACGAAACCCCACCAGCGATTACCCTAAATCGCCAAAGCCCCCATTGATCCTCACTACATGTCATCTGCAGCGAAAGTCTGAGACACAACATTCAGTTCTGGCATGCGAAACAATGCTCAATAGGCCAAGAGCGGTGGTAACTTATTTGCCAGCGCGAACGATCACATTGCAATCGCATGACATCAATACGACAACACGTGTTGCGCATGTGTAACGGTTTTTCTGTAACAGAATTCGTGTTTATATAGCACAAAACCACTTCCACATAGCACTTAGAGAAAATCAGCACGAACGGCATGTTTTTCGCTGTACTTGGCAGTCAGTTGTTAATTTCACGTTTCGCATGACGTAAACAAGGAGAAACAGAATGATGAAACGAATGATGGTAGCGGCATTCGCTGTCGCCGTGGCCTTGGTGTTCACAGGCAGTCAGGCTTCAGCACAATGTGGCTATGGTGGTGGAGGTGGTTATTACGGTGGCGGAGTTGGCTACTATGGTGGCGGTTCAGGCCTGAGCATTGGCTATAACAGCTACGCTCCGAGAACAGCATTTTCAGTCGGTTACAACAGTGGCCCAAGCTACGGCTATTCGTCGTACAACAGCTACCAGCCGCGGGGACACTACGACTACCACCAAGCGAGCGTTTATCGACACCGCAATCATCTGCACGTGCAGCCCGCTCATTATGACTATCATCGTGGACGACACCACCATCGATAATCGATGCCATTGTCGTTCCGATAAGTCATGTAGCCGCGTTTGTCAGAGGACGAAACTGTTTTCGCTTTCTGACAAACGCGGCTATTTTCGTTTTTGCAAACGCGGTTGCCGCAGAATTGAAAAAACCTTACTTCAACCACCGCTAAACGGGCAGAGTTTAGCCGATTAGTTCAGCAATTGGCTTAACACCCTGTTCGACAAACGAACGCGGAACGCCACGAAAGTCGAATAGACGTTCGGATTCCAGATTGATACCAAGGTTGTGGTAGATCGTGGCAAAGACTTCCTGAAACGTAACAGGGCGGCTATCCGCCTCACCGCCAAGACGATCGGTGGAACCAATCACTTGACCGGTTTTCATTCCTCCGCCAGCCAGCAAAGCGCTGCAGACTCGAGGCCAGTGATCGCGACCGGCGTTATTATTAATCTTCGGCGTGCGCCCGAATTCTCCCCAAACCACGACAGTCACATCGTCCTGCAATCCTCGTTCGTGCAGATCTTCCACCAAGGCGCTGATGCCCTTATCAAAGATAGGCAATTCTTCACGGGCGGTTTTGAAGTTGTTGCCGTGCCAGTCCCAGAAGCTGTGGTTTACTGTAACAACGCGTGCCCCTGCTTCAACAAGCCGTCGAGCCGCCAGAAAATTCTGTGTGCACAACGGGGCCGCGTCACCGCGAGGTTTTGTTTCGTCCTGAGCACCATAGCGGTCTCGCGTTTCCTGACTTTCCCTCGAAACGTCCAGTGCGTTAAACAGTTCTGGCGACGTCAGAATTCCCATCGCCTGTTGAGTAAACGTGTCCATACCAGTCATCCTGCCGCTGGAATCACAGTCGCGTCGAAACTTGTCGAATGACGCCAGCAACTGATTTCGTTGTCCGAGTCGGTCAGCCGTGATCCCCTGCAGAACAAGGTCATCGCGCCCCGGTCCTTTCGGTGAAAAAGCGGAATGCCCGAGTCCCAGAAAACCGGGGCTTGGTTCGTTGTAAGGCCGATGCTTTGTCGTATAGCACATGCTCACAAACGGCGGAGCTCCAGGAGTGACGGGGCCTTCAAAACGGCTTACCACAGAACCAAAATGGGGCCATCCACCAGCTGCAGCATTTTGTTCGTGATACCCGGTCATGCATTGATAGGAATAATGAGCATCCTTCGCCCCGACCATAGAACGGATCGGCACAACCTTGTCCATGTTCCGAGCAATGCCTGGTAGTAATTCGCAGATTTCTATTCCGGGTACGCTGGTGCTGATCGGTTGAAACTCACCGCGAATTTCCTTCGGTGCAGCAGTTTTGATGTCATACATATCCTGATGCGGGGGACCACCGCACAGGTAAATCATGATGACAGATTTGTGACGAGGACGGGTGCCAGCTGATGCCCCCGATTCGGCCCGAAGCAGTTGAGGCAGACTCAAACCAGCAGTACCAAGTCCACCGATTCGCAATGCGTCTCGCCGGGTAACACCGTTGCAGAGTTTTCGTCTGGATGAATCAGGACCATGCACGGATAGCATGATTTTGCTCGCGAAATAAGTGGAGGGGGATAAAGGCAGGAGTCGCCAGTCTAGCACCTGCCACCTGGGTAGTCGACACAAAGTCGCCGCAGTTCAGTCCCCGGGGCCGCATTGGAGCCGGCCAACCAAATTCATTTAAAGAAACAACGACATTCCGGAGTAACCGGCGGATTTGACATTCCAAAGCAACTATTCCTCGAAAACGTTCGCTGCTATACCGTTGTTGATCGTCAATGCTGTCGGCGAGACTGATCAATCGTTGCAAACGGAAATCCCCTTCCCCGATGCATGAAGGCAGTCCCCACAAACTCGCTGTATTGACTGGCGACAAACTACGTTTTCCAGACCAACCTCAGCAAATCCGTCGCCCAAATCTTGAGGCTTTTGTGTCTATTACCGCCTGAGTAGAAATGCAACATTCAATTTCATCGGCAGCCGGCGCACGACTTCGGCTTTCGAAAGTCATTTCCGTTACGGAATACGCACTCGATGTCACCGAAGGGCAACGTAAAGGGCAAGCTGAGAGTATCGCATTTAATTTTGGACAAGGACGGAAAGAGCTATCACCGAGGTCTTTCGGGTAACGCAATTGCTATGAAAGTTCGAATTCCGGGAGTCGCCGACGCGTGCGAAGCTCTCAATGCTGCTCATCCCTCTCGGGCCGGTATTCCGCCAGGTCGAGTGATTTCTATTGTCACAGGAAATAGCGGTACGCCTTTATACCTGCAGGTTGTCGAAGCATTCATACAGTATCAGGATCAGGATCAGCCCCTACACTTTGACCGCCTTGAAGACAAAACGACGTAACCAAGCCGATACAACATCGCCAACAAGTCAGACGCCAATGTATTTGCGCGTGCTGATTTCCTGCATATCACAAAGCGATGGATCACTCAAAACACAACAAGGGACTGTTGCTAAATAACCGAGCGGGATTCCCGGACACGATTTTGACGTGGGAAACGACTATGATTGAGCGGAGTTATTTCGCTTTGAGGCGTGTCAGTCAAACGGTGCACCGATTTCGTTCTGCTACGGAAGTGTTTCATTCCAAGTGGTGAACCGACGCTCAAAACAGTTGACGTTTGATGTTCGGAGCAACACAGCAAACACCATGTTTTTATTTATCTGGAAATCAAACTCGCCTATGTAGACATGGTCCGAATGTGAGGAATGGCAAAAGTACCATCCTCACGAACGAATCTATGTTTGCGATCGCGACTAACTTAAGTCGCTGGCGTTCGACTTACATGAGGACGGGTTTGGCCAGCCGCCTGCGGATCGGCACGATCTGGCCAACGTGCATCATAACGTGAGTCGAAATCAAGATGAACAGTGATCCAACCGTTGGGCAGAAGTCACGCATGGCTTCGGGGCCTGGCTGATCCAGATGTGCATCACTCAGGCCGTCAAGAGCAGCGAACGTCGCAGCCTGAACTTTTTTAAACAGTTCGACGTACTCAGCTTTGGTACAGAACTGAGACGCATCATCGCTGCCAGCATTTTCTTTGGTATGACTTTCCGTAAAACCGGCCGGCAGTTCAGCCGCAGCACCAGGAACTGCCATATTCAACAGATTGCTCTCCGAACTGATGAGATGTCCCAACTGCCAGGCGATGTGATTGCAGCCGTCCCCGGGTCGCTGCAGCAACTCTTCATCGGCAAGATCGCCGATGTAACTGTTCATTACCATCTGGCTTAATCCGTAGGTCTGCTTGATAGCTTCGTGAGTGTTCATGTGTTGTTTTCCGCAGGCATGTTCTGTTTAGAGAAGCAAGAAAATATTCAAGCGGCGAGCATAGCATTGATCGGGCCTGGCATTCCAGCCAAAGCTCCCTGAGACTGCGTTCAATTGAACGCCATCACCGTCTACTGTGACACTGAACTCAGAATTCGTCGCAACTTTGGGGGCCGCGGCAGCGTAAGCGTCGAACCTAAAGTATGTCGCTGATTGGTGAATCGCAATGATTTTTTTCGCGAACGCAGCTACAAGAGCTGGCTAATGGGGCGGTGACGGCTATCCGGAGAGCGTCCTCCGCGTCATTTGCAGTAGCCGTGGAATGCTGATCGGCTGGCTCCATGTCTCTGATCGAAACCTGTTTCAGTCGCATGCACAGTTCGCTTAGCTCCGAGCATTTTTGCAAACGTCGAGCGATGGCTTCTGCGAACATGTCGACCGGATCGACTGATCAAGTCGCTTCAGCTTCGTCACCTTTCAGATACTGCAGATCCAACAGGTCCTTTCGGCGGCCCGCTCGTTTCTTCCTGATAATCATACCTTGACGAGCGATTACGGGAATACCAAACCCTTCAAAGCTCATCAGCACTCGGTGATTCCAGACGTCAGCGTAAACCGGTGTTACCAGCATGATGTCAAGCGGCAATAGCTCTGTTTCGCGGACTTTCGAGACTCGATGAATTGTTCCGGCGTTGTCGGTTCTGGGCTTCAGCGGAATCGTGAATCCGCATTCAGCGACGGCGGCCCGAGCTTGTTCGAGGTCGTCTTCCCGGATGATGATGTCGATGTCTTCCGTCGCACGTACGAACCCATCGGCCGCCATCGCCAGGCCTCCACACAGCGCATACTCCCGTTGAACTTCGTTCAGTTTCAGCGCGAGTTCGCGGGAGCCATCACAATCTAATAATCAGGTACCGGAGGGTCGTAGCTGTACAGCAAGAACGTGCATCGTCCAGGAAACACGAATCCACCACAACATGCACCTTCACGCATTCGTCATAGACGGGAGTCCATCATCCGTTCCTGTTCAGCCAAAACTCGAGCCAATGAAGGCCTTATTTCAGCCCCCACTTTCCACGACCGCAATTCTATTAGTTTTCCGCCAGACTGCTGAATCTCACACTTTGCCCAAATCTTCCGTTCGCTTGCGGTTAGGTGTGATCTATCAAGTAACGCTACGATTAAAAGCGGGCCAACTTGAGAGAATACGATTCTAAAGCCCGCACGGACTGCACCGCCAAGCAACGAGTACAAAGCTGGTGAATCGTCTGGGGTATCATAAGAAAGCAGTGCTGCGAAAATGGCCTGTTGGAACTTGCCTTCCCAAGCAGTTAGCTACGGCAGGTACGGCAGGTACGGCAGGCCTGCCGAATCCGATCGTCTACCGCGGTATGGTCTTTTGCTCCAGAGACTCCCAGCCAGTGCTGAAGGAAACTGACGTCGTAAACGTCAAGAGGCTATTAGTATATGAGGAGCTACTGTCTTCAGAAACTACGTCAAAAAAATTGCGGCCCTCTGTTTCGGCAAACCGTCCTTCGCGCTCCTTGCAAAACCATTCTCGCTTGTACTGACGGTTTGTGTGACGTTGCTTTTGTCTGTCGCAAAACCTACAGCCCTTTTGCAGATTGGAGATCCATCGTTCCTCTGCGAATTTTTCCCAAATGTGCCCGTTCTTGACTAAATGCCTCATTTCGCGGCATAGCTTGCATTGCTTCGTCGCGTCCACGATTCGATTTCTTATGAAACGGGGCACTACAACAAAATCGGAGTTCGCAGTTTTTCAACTCAATGGTTCTTGCCACGCCGCCTTAAGTTCAAGAAGACGCACGTCCAACATAGAACCTGCCTCCAAACGATTACTGGTCGTGGTTGTACCAATCAAAGTTGACTTTACAGTGATCGAAAATGCCGCAGCGTTGGCAGGTTCAACTTCCACGACGAAGCGCCCGTTACTTTCGGCGAACAGATCGGCCGCAGTAAGGTCGCCGTTGAGGGTGACACCGATGCCTCCGGCAAACGCCATTTCTGCTGCGGCGACGGCCAAGCCGCCTTCGCTGAGGTCGTGGCAACTGCGGACGAAACCACCTTTGATGGCGGCGTGAAGGGCTTTGTATGTCTGAAGGTTTTCGACCGCGTTGACTCGTGGCACTTCGCCGCCCTCGAGGCCGTTAACGAGGTTAAAGTGACTGCCGCCGAGTTCTTCCGGATTAGTCTTGCCCACCAGATACAGCTTGTTGCCAGCAGCTTTCAGGTCCATCGTGACGGCTTGCTCGACATGGTCGATCTGGCCAAGTGCTGTTATCAGCAGCGTTGATGGAATGGCCACCGTTTGTCGGTGGCCATCTTTGTCTTCGTAGCTGAATTCGTTGTTCAGGCTGTCTTTGCCGCTGACGAATGGTGTTCCGTAAGCAACTGCGATGTCCTGACAGGCAAGGGCGGCTCGGACCAGTGTTCCCAGAGTTTCAGCACGTTCTGTGTTGCCCCAGCAAAAGTTGTCGAGAATTGCGATTTTGGATGGGTCAGCTCCGACAGCCACGCAGTTGCGAATAGCTTCGTCGATTGCACTGGCAGCCATCCAATACGGATCTTCGTCGCCAAGATGTGGATTCATGCCACAGCTGATCACAAGTCCTCGATTGGAATTCAGGTCAGGGCGAACAACAGCAGCGTCGGATGGGCCATCGTTGTTGATTCCGACTAACGGCTTCACGACGCTGCCCGCCTGAACTTCGTGGTCGTACTGACGGATGATCGATTCTTTGCTGGCTACGTTCAGGCTGCCCAGAATCTTTTTGAGATCATCTGTGTAGTCGGTTTTGGACAACGCTTTGGCAAGTGTCGCACCGGTTCGACTGACTGGGGGAACCAGCCCTGGTGTGGGAATGTTGTATGTCGCTTCACGAATGACCGGCGGTCGGCCGTCGTGCAGGAATTCCATGGTAACCCGGCCGACTTCGTTATCTTCGTACTTCAGCACAAGTTCTTTGGTGTCGGTGAACTTTCCGAGAACACTGGCTTCGACACCTTCGGATTCGCACAACGCTTTAAATTCGGCGACATTACTTTCGGGAACGGCCAACACCATGCGTTCCTGAGCTTCGCTGATCCAGATTTCGGTGTAACTTAAACCGGAATATTTCAACGGAGCCTTATCCAGCCAGACTTCGGCGCCGGTCTTTTCGCCCATTTCGCCAACGGCACTGCTGAATCCGCCAGCGCCGCAGTCTGTGATGGCCGTGTAAAGGTTGCGATCACGGGCTACCAGCAGCACATCCAGCACCATCTTTTCGGTGACCGGATTACCGATTTGTACAGCACCGCCACTGATGCTTTCGCTGTCTTCCGTCAGTTCTGCAGAACTAAACGTGGCACCGTGAATTCCGTCTCGTCCCGTTCGTCCTCCAACGGCAACAATCAAATCGCCGGGTGACACCTTTCCCTCGCTTTTGTCGCGAGGAATCATGGCGATGTTGCCACAGTACACCAATGGATTGCCAAGATAACGGTCGTCGAAATACACAGCACCATTTACCGTGGGAATGCCCATGCGGTTGCCGTAGTCCCGAACTCCGCTAACAACGCCCTCCATTACAGCTTTCGGATGTAAAACTCCTGGTGGCAGCTGGTCGGCGGGAAAGTCTGGTCGAGCAAAACAGAAAACATCGGTATTGCAAACCGGGCGAGCTCCCAGGCCAGTTCCCATTGGGTCGCGAATGACTCCGCCAAGTCCCGTGTTCGCTCCGCCGTACGGTTCGATTGCTGATGGGTGGTTATGAGTTTCCACCTTGATGCAGACGTCCTGATTTTCATCGAAGGTGACAATGCCTGCGTTGTCTTTAAAGACACTGACGCACCAGTCTTTGTCGCCAAGGTTTTCGCGAATCGTCATTGTGGCTGCGAATACAGTTTCCTTCAGCATGTTTTCAAACTGAATTTCACGAACCGTTTCACCGTTCTGCGTTTCGACATAATGAATACGACCGGCCAGAGTTTTGTGAGAACAATGCTCACTCCACGTTTGAGCAACAGTTTCCAATTCGATGTCAGTGGGATCACGATCCAGCGATGTGAAGTAGTCGCGAATGGTCTGCATTTCGGCCAGTTGCAGGTACAACTGACCTTCGGCCGATAGCTTCATCAGCGCGTCATCAGAATCTATGGTTCGAATCGGAACAGTTCCAAGCCGAAACTGGTACTCAGTGCCGACATTCAAATCGTCAAGTTGCAATGGGCCGCTGATAATGTGTTCAATTGCATCGTTGGCAATGACCTTCGAACAGACTCGTGCGTATTCAGCCTCCGAAAGTTCGCCGGTCAGCCAGTATTTTCGGCAGGTGGCAACGGCGGTTACGCTCAGGCCTTGCTGAACCAATGCTTTGGCCGCGTTTTCGGCGACACTGTCTGTAACACCTGGGTGCAGCAGGACGTTCAGGCAGTCCTTTACCTGGACAGCTTTGTCCGGAAGTGCCTTTACGTTGAAATGCTCGACGACTCCGTCGCACAACAGCACTTCCGCAGCCTTGTTGGCATCTGCTTCCGTAAGTTCACCTTGAATCAGAAATGACCGAGCAGACCGGACGTCGGCGAGGGTGTGAATTCCCAGGCTTTTGGCATCGGCAAGCATTCGCTGACCTTCGTGATCGCGAGCATCCTGAGACGGCAGAATTTCAACTTCCCAAAGCATCTTTACGTTCCGTTTGTTCAACATTCGCAGGCCAAAAAACGCAAGGCGTTGTTCTGGCTTTCAGGCCGAAAAAGGGGGCTTCCGATGCAGCAAGCTAATCGACTCGGCCCATAGAAAGGAAGTATTTCAGTCGTGAAACCAGAGTACAAGCAGCCTGAAAGCGGACCTTCCGAAGATTGCAAAAGCGAGATCAATAAGTCGCCTATTTCTCAGACTTCGCCGTTTGCAACCGACTTCACTGACTGCCACGATACACAGATAAACCAAACTATACCCTGTGAACGGAGATAAGTTGAAATGAGACTGCGCCCATTTGCCCTGACTGTGACCGTCGTTCTACAACTCGCCCCAATTGCCAACGCACAGGAATGGAAAAGCGGAGTTGACTGGCAGATGCCGCCATTGGTTACTGCAGGAACCACAAACGACCAGCCGCCATCAGACGCCGTCGTGTTATTCAATGGAACAAACCTTTCAGCCTTCGAAAACGGCGATAAGTGGCTAGTCGAAGACGGCGTCGCCATCCCGAAAGGCGGCGAGATTGTCAGCAAACAGCATTTCGGCAGCATGCAACTACACGCGGAATGGGCGTCGCCAACAGAAGTCAGGGGATCAGGGCAGGGCCGCGGCAACAGTGGAATTTTCCTGATGGGGCTGTACGAAGTTCAGGTCTTGGATTCGTTTGAAAACGAGACTTACTTCGATGGTCAGGCGGGGTCCATTTACAAACAAACGGCGCCACTGGCGAACGCCATGAGAAAACCGGGGGAATGGAATACATATGACATCATCTTCAATGCTCCCGTGTTCAAAGTGAATGGCGAGGTCGAAACACCCGGAAACGTGACATTAATACACAATGGAGTGCTGTTACTAAATCACTTCGAACTGCTTGGCCCAACCAGCTATATCGAGGCACCGCACTACCAGCCTCACGCGGAAACTGGGCCAATTTCATTACAATTCCACGGCGACCCAGTAAAATTTCGCAACATTTGGGTTCGCGAGCTTAAGCCAGCAGTCGGAAAGCGAACGTCTGCGGGGTTTCATATAGGCAAGAAGCCAGAATCTAAGCCCAAGGCCGACGAACAGCAGAAGGACCGTGAGGCTTCAAAAAAAGAAGGCGAAGTCGGTGAAGGGCCGGATCAATCGGCGGAAGGCAAAAGCCAGAGTCTGCCACAAGGAACTGACGAAATACATCTGCCGAAGTAGGCGTTCCTCTTTCGAATCTAATTGCTTCATTGTGCTGCTGCAATGGCGAAAGCGCCTAAAGCCGCTGATCTCTTTGTGCTTAGAAATGGCAAGAGGCGGGAGCAGTCTCCTGCTTTTTGCCGTTCAGCAGCGAACTAAGTTCAGTGCTTTCGAACTCCATACGTTCGTTTTTGGCTAATTTCATCTTTCGAATCACATCCCGCTTGGCGCAGTGTGAGGCTTACGTCATTTGTAGGGGGAGTAGCCTATGTACCTCCCTGTCAGTTTTCGGCTGAGTGGTACTTAGATCTGTTTTGCTCATTCGATTAATCCGCGGTCCGCGGGGAGTTACAATGCCGATCTGCTTAACACGGTGCTTGGCTGTTTTTTGTTGCGCGGTGTTAATATGCCCCAATGCGAAATCGGGAATTATCAGTTCTTACGACTTCATTGACAGCTTTGTTGCGGACGGAAACTATGTGGGGCCTGGACAGTACGATGTAATCAATGGCCAAACCGGATTGGTGTTTGGTAACGCAGGTTTTTTTGCCGACGGCCGCAACGACTTTACGGTTTCGGTGACGACATCGGGCTTAGGTGCCGTTGGTGGGGTAACCTACAACGCGGCAACTGAATCTTCAGGCGTGGGATTAAAGAGCGGGTTGTCTGCAACTGGTGGAGTTTCAAGTAACAATCCCGGTCATAAATGGTCTCAGCAGATTGATGTGCTTTTCGACATTAGTTCATTGCGGGTTGAGGCACGTGATGTAGCCGACTTTTCAGTTTCCAGCGCGAATACCGCCGCCATCCTCTGGGAGTCGACCATCGTTCAGTACCTGGACATAGCCGGGAATCCGTTTTCGCCAGTCCCAACAATCAGCTCTTACCTGAATCATTCCGTTACTAACGGACCGAATGGAATCGGAACCGCTCAAGCAGATTCCACAGGAACAGTGTCGAATGTGGGGACGGATTCTGTTTCCTCTGGCTCAACGGGCGGCAATAATTCCACATCCGCGTTTGACACTCCTGCCAAATTGGGGATTACGAACGCTATAACTCTGATTGGTGGAGTCAGGTTTATTCATTTGATCGAAGACGTTCGCGGGATCAACAACGGGAATAGCAGTCTGACGGCGACGATCAATAATCTTCGCCTGTCAAACTTTGAAGCCAGCGCTGTTCCAGAACCCTCGGCAATTGCGTTTCTGGGGTGCGTTTTTGGCTGCTGTTATGTCGCTCGTCGACGAAGTGAAGCCGGGGCAAGCTGACCTTTCACTTCGTCTTCATTAAAGGCAGTCCTAAAATCACAAGTACGCCGCGAGGAAGTGAACCCAGCCATTGCAGAATTCACTCGCTCGTGCGTTGTGCCTGTACTGGATAGTTCGGCGAAGCGGTTTTGGGAACGCTTCCAAGTTGTTGTGGTGTACTGCGGATCGATTTTAGCGATCAACAACTGCCGCAATTCCCACGATCTGTAACCGCCGAGAAATCGATTTACGCGAATACAATTGGTTATTCCGAGCCAAAATCGTCCGCATAAATATGTCGGCTGCACTAACCAAGGAACTCGCAATGGGAAGTATCGTTTCACTTATCATCGCGACGATGATCCGGGGTGTTTTTCTATTTGTGCATCCCGACGGCGCCGACGAAGCCTGACAGCCTAAGTTGTGAAGGCAGAAGCTCAAGGCATGAGCGGCAGAATCGAGCCCGACCGATCAACGAACTGACAGGGATGCTGTGCGGGCATACCAGTTGCATTTGTATCCCAGCAAGCCCTTGACCGAGCTCACGGTGACGCAACGAACGCGACGACTCGAGACGTTGCGATGCAGCCACAAATGAGACCGCCGGAATAGAGTTCAGGTATTTTCCCCGCTTCGGCCTACTTCTTAAAATCGTCCATTGGTGAAACGTCGAGCGTCATCGCCTGTTGTTCTTCCGAACAATCAGCGACAAAAGTTTCGAACGGGTTGATCAATGCCCGTTTGGCAGGGGCGACAGGTTGGGCCGCTCGATCAGGAATAACGACGGATGCTGCAGGAGAGGCGACAATTTGGTGAACGTGTGCGGCCGTCTGCGTTTCGGCCGTCTGTGTTTCGGCCGTCTGTGTTTCGGCCATCCGTGTTTCGGCCATCCGTGTTTCGGCCGTCTGTGTTTCGGCCGTCTGTGTGGCTGATACCTGTGTGTTTAACACAGGTTCGTTTGTTTCGGGCGAGTCTGATTCAGGATCATTTTCTCGTGGTGGACGTGGTCCCTGAAATTGATAGAACTGACATTCGAGGCGACCGTTGTATAGTTTTCGTCTGCGGTCAGCGCGGCGGCCATAAAGATGTTCGAAGCCTTTGTAAGACGTAAGCACATAAATACTCCACGAATCCAGTGACGCGAACGTGCGTCCCATAATTCGGTAGACAGCTTCCACTTCCTCTGTTTCGCCAAGTCGTTCTCCGTATGGCGGATTGGTGATTATGCAACCAAATTCGAGCGGCGTTTTCAAATCGCTGACTTCCTGACAGCCAAAGCGAATACTGCCACCAACTCCAGCATCCGTCGCACCTCGCTGAGAAAGGCGGATGGCACTGGGATCATGATCGTAGGCCATAATTGGAGCAGGCAGGTCTCTAAGGCGCACATCACGTGCTTCCGCGCGGACCTCCTTCCAGATAGCCCGATCGAACCAAGGCCAGTCTTCGGCGGCAAACGACCGCTGAAGTCCAGGTGCGATGTTTCGCCCAATCATTGCAGCTTCGATGGGAATGGTGCCGCTACCGCAAAAAGGGTCAATCAACGGTCGTTCAGGATTCCAATAGCTGAGCATTATCAAACCGGCGGCCATAGTTTCCCTAAGCGGTGCCGAACCAACAACCGGACGATAGCCGCGTTTGTGCAGCCCGGGCCCCGTGGTGTCGATGGTCAGAGTGGCGATGTCCTTCAGTAGCGAGACTTCCACCCCGAACTCGGCACCGGATTCTTCAAAACGGAAGCGGTTGTGAGTTTTCTTCAGACTTTCAACGATTGCCTTCTTCGCCGCTCCCTGAACCTTCGGCACAGCGTGTAGCCGAGAACGAACGCTGCGACCTTTCACAGGAAATTTAGCATCAACCGGTAGTACGTCAGCCCACGGAAGTTCGACGATTTGATCGAACAGCATGCCAAAATCCGGTGCGGGGAATTCCCCCATGCGTATCAGAACGCGATCGGCAGACCTCAACCAAAGATTGCAGCGAGCAATGTCGCGTTCGTCGCCGGAGAACAAAACACGCCCGTCCGACACTCTACAATCCCGGTAACCGAGTTGCTCCAGTTCACGAGCCACAACGTTTTCCAGCCCAAAAGTAGTCGTGGCGATGAGATCAAAGCGTGGCATTTGTGTTGCTCGGTTACTCTTTGCCGGGTCTGAAGGCAAATTAAGTTGAAAGTGACTCGGGTTGTAAATATTCGGGGCTGCAGAAAAACATATCCGCCGACAGCTTGCCTGGAAGATAGACTTCTTTGGACCGGGAAGATGGCAAGGTGCTTTACTTTCCTGGAAAAGGACAACTAGAATCGGTTGGAGTTTAGGGAAAGCTGAATGTTCCCTGCTGTCGAAGATTGATTACGGCCGGAATTGAGCGATCATCTGGCTTCCAATTGGACTCGACGAATCGAGTTTTACATTAATTTGACCGCGAATGCGGCAGTGATTGTCCCGGAAGGTCACAAGTATGCAGGTTGCGATTACCTGTCGGCACGGCAGCATTACTCAGGATCTACGAGAATACATCACTCGGAAATCAGAGAAAGTCGTCCGCTATCTGGGTGAAGTCAGCGAAATTGACGTAACCATTGAATTCGAAAACAGTCGCGTTAGCGTCGAAATGCTGGTGGAAATTGAAGGCTACCACACCATCGTTGCTCACGTGGAAGGTGACGATGTAGGAGCCACATTCGACAAGACATTGTCGAAGATGGAACAACAGGTCCATCGATACAAAGAAAAGTCGAGAGATCACCGACGAGACAAGCCGGTCAGCGAAGTGACTCGGTTGCCGGAAGACGACGCAGACACAGACGTTGCTGAAGATCTGGAAGACGAGTAAGAAATTACTGAACGGCGGGAGCTTGCCGCAGAACGCCGGGAATATCCTGCAACAGAATGGCTCGCCACTAGAACCTGGCGAACGACCAGCAGGGAATGGGTACGAAAAAAGTGCCCGAGCGTCGGCCAGAACCGTCATTGCGACGGAATCATTTAGAATTTGGATCGAATAAAGATAAGGTTTCAAGAAAATGAAGTTGACTGATTTTGTCGTTAAAAGTGCAGTGATACCCGAACTGAAAGCGACATCTAAAGAAGATGTCATTCGCGAAATGGTGTGCAGCCTGAAGAACTCAGGCAACATCAAAGCAGAAGATGAAGAAGCAGTTGTAGAAGCAATTCTAAAGCGTGAGGAATTGGGCTCCACTGGAATTGGCAACGGGGTCGCTGTACCTCACACGAAGCATCCTTCTGCTGACCAGCTGGTTGCTACGGTCGCTATTTCCCGAACAGGTGTGGATTTCTCCAGCCTTGACGGCGAAAGCGTGTTCATTCTGTTCCTGCTCGTTTCTCCACCGGATCGTCCCGGAGATCACCTTCGTGGATTAGAAAACATCTCCCGCCATCTTCGCAGTCAGGACTTTTGCAACTTTTTAAAGCAGTCCAGCACGACCAACGACATTTGGGAGCTTCTGGCGGAAGCCGACAGTGTCGACGAAGAAGACGATTCCTAAGGAATGCAGGCATTCAATGGCCGCATTTCCGTGCGGCCATTGTGTTGTTTGCGGAGGCGCGAAATGACCAATGGTGAACCAATACGACGTCGGGTTATGCTCGCCCACTGTAATGGACTGCACTTAACTCCAATCGGCGCCATCGTGAAGGCGACCTCGGGGTTCGACGCCGAAGTGAAGATCAACTTTGACGGCAAGGTTGCTCACACGCGATCTGCAATGGAGTTGATGCTGCTTGGGGCCACATTAGGGGCGGAATTGACTCTTGAATCATTCGGTACAGACGCAGAATCGGCATTGCAGGCAGTTGCGGATATTCTCGAAACAGACCCCACTCACGCATAATCCCCTAGGTGCGTTACGTTTGAGATAGTGCTGAAATCGTCACATGATGCTTCCGCACTAAAAGCTTTTGATTCGTGCTGTATGCCGACTTGTGCACGAGCGGAGCAAACTGTCAGCCGCCAATGGCGGGCAGATCATTAGCGAATCCGGGCTTGATCGCCCCAGATTCGACATTTAGTCGAGCAAGTCGGTACACTCCAATGAAAAAACTTTTCTGCTCAACCAGTCGTTGAGCAACCGGTTTGCATTCGTGCAACTCAGCCGGTTGAATCATGTCCCTTCTTATCCACATTGTCGGATCTTGGTAAATCATGCAGGTTCGTAGCGGAATCCCGGTTTCTCCAGGAGTAGTTGTCGGACCAGCACTTGTGCTGGGTTCCGAAGACTTTCGCATACCTCGCAATTACCTTAGTCGTGATGCCGTTGAGGTCGAACTGGTTCGATTCAAGACAGCTCTCGATAGCGTGTGCAGCGACATCGAAGAACACGAGATACTTGTCGGTGACCTGCTCGGAAGCCAGTACGCAGCCATATTTTCGGCCCACTTGCAGATGGCTCGCGATCCTCGACTTGTCGGTGAGGTTGAATCGCTGATTCGCGACGAATGTTATTCCCCCGAATATGCCGTCAGCAAGACCCTAAGACGCTATGCACAGCAGATGCAGAACCTAGGCGACCAATATCTGGCTGAGCGAGCACTCGATATCTTCGATCTGGAAAAACGGCTACTACGCAAGCTACTTGGGGAAAGCCGAGAAGAACTCAGCAACCTGACACAGCCTGTTATTATTCTGGCTCACGACCTGACGCCGGGTGAAACGGCAACGCTCAACACGGAATTCGTAATTGGTTTTGCCACAGAAGTCGGTGGACACACCAGTCACACAGCGATCCTTGCCGGAGCGCTGGAAATTCCCGCGGTGGTAGGACTTGGTCGCTATCTTGCCGGCGTGTCCGGTGGCGAAACCGTCATTCTGGATGGCGATCATGGCCAGGTCATCATTGACCCAGACGAAGCCACACTTGAACGATACCGCGATTCACAGGCAAGAAGCATTCGTGTGCGTGAGCGGCTGGAGTCATTGGAAATCCTCGACTCCGAAACATTGGATGGCCAGCGTGTTCAGATTTATGGCAATATCGAATTTCCAGAAGAAGTGCACCAGTGCATCAAGCGTGGAGCTGACGGCGTAGGACTGTACCGAACGGAATTCCTGTACCTCGGCGGTAACAAAGAGCCCACAGAGCAGGACCATTACGAAGCTTACTGTCAGGTATTAAAAGCCTGTGGCGATCGTCCTGTGGTAATTCGCACTTTGGATATCGGTGCAGACAAGGTTCCAGCCAGAATTCGAGATCGTTTTGCGGACAGCCAGAATCCAATGCTGGGGCTTCGCAGTATTCGGCTAAGCCTGCAAAGCACTCCGCTGTTCAAAGTTCAGCTGAGAGCTGTACTTCGAGCAGCCGTCTTCGGTAACTGCCGAATCATGTTTCCGCTGGTCGCCTCACTTCTGGAATTCCGGCAGGCGCGAATGATCCTGATGGACGTCATGGAGGATCTGGAAGACGAAGGCATCGAATTTTGTCGTGATTTGCCAATTGGAATGATGGTGGAGGTCCCTTCGGCCGTCATTCTGGCCGAAGAATTTGCCAGAGAAGTTGATTTCTTCTCAATTGGCACCAACGACCTCATTCAATACACCTTGGCTTGTGATCGATCCGATCCCTCGGTTGCAAATTTATACCGTTCAGGCGATCCTTCCATCCTTAGAATGATCCAGTCCGTCCTGAAAGCCGGTGAGCGTCACGGTAAATCAGTCACGATCTGTGGCCAAATGAGCTCTGATCCCCGTTTTATGCCGCTTTTATTGGGGTTGGGTTTGCGGCAAGTCAGTGCCTCGCCGCACGCTATCCCTCGACTTAAAGAAGTTATTAGAAACATATCCATACCCGAAGCCGAGCGAATTGCGGCGCACGCCTGTTCGCTGGATCTGGCTCGGGACGTTGAACATTACCTTTTGGGAGAACTGGGGCGAATCTGCCCGGATCTCGTTGTTTGAAATAGCCCTGGCCGCTTCCGGCCTTTTATGACACACCAACGAACACACGCGTCACAGAAACACAGCCAAATTGCCACAATAAGCCCGCCAATGCGGACATCTTTGTAGCCAACGGGCTGAAAACTGTGCTACACCTCTTATTCAGAGGTTAATGTCGAAACTGAAAGATGAAAGGAATGCATCAGATTGGATGATTGACCGAATTGTTCTGTTTCCGCCGCCGACAAGGCCCTTCGCTAGGCCGGCGCGACCAACATGACAGACCGTCTTTTTCCTAAATGCCAACTGAGTTGAATGACTTGCCTGGCGCCAATCTGCTTTGTTCTTCAACATTGACTGCCATCGACAACGCTCGGTGTTCGTTCCAACGAACGAAAGCTGAGTTATGAAAAAAGAAATGCTGATCAACGTGCTGCAACCGGAAGAAAGCCGGATTGCTATCGTTGAAGACGGGATTCTGGAAGAACTCTACGTCGAGCGAAGTAGTGCTGAAAACTACGTCGGCAATATCTATAAGGGCAAGGTGGTTAACATCGAGCCTAGTATTCAGGCCGCCTTCATCGACTTTGGAGTTGGCCGCAACGGTTTCCTGCATGTTAGCGACGTCGAATACCAGTACTATAAGCACCTGGTGAAAGACAATCCCGGTCGCGACAATCCAGATCGCGATGATGACGACGAAGACGATGCTCCATCAGGTGGTCGCGGCGGTCGTCCCCCGAAGCATCTCAACGAACGAAATGCTCGCAACAAGCCACCAATTCAGGAGATCTTCCAACGCGGCAGTGAAGTTCTCGTGCAAGTCATCAAAGAAGGCATTGGGAATAAGGGACCAACACTTTCGTCCTACATCTCAATTCCTGGCCGATACCTTGTACTGATGCCCGGACTGCAGCGTGTTGGCGTAAGTCGTAAGATTTCCGATGAACGTGCTCGACGACAGTTGCGTCAGGCGATGCGAAACATCCAGCCGCCAGAAGGGCTTGGCTTCATCGTTCGAACGGCAGGCGTCGATCGAGAAGAAGCAGACCTGAAACGTGACCTGAAATATCTGCTGCGACTCTGGGAAACCATTGTCAGCAAGCTCAAGAACAAAACAGGCCCCGCTGAAATCTACGCCGAATCAGACATGATGATTCGAACGATGCGAGACATTTACACGGGTGAAATCGATGCGGTGTGGATTGACGAAGATTCAGCTTATGAACGTGCTCACGAATTCATGAAGATCGTGATGCCTAAACATGTTGGACGCGTCAAACGCTTTACAGAACCAGAACCGCTGTTTAGCTATTACGGCATCGAAGACGAAATCGCTCGAATCCAGGACCGCAATGTTCCATTGTCCGGAGGCGGATCTCTAGTCATCGACCAAACGGAAGCATTGGTTGCCATTGACGTCAACAGCGGAAACTTTCGCGTTGATAATGACGCTGAAGAAACCGCATATCGCATGAACCTGCGTGCCGCGGAAGCTATTGCTCGTCAAATCCGCCTGCGGGATCTCGGCGGGGTCATCGTAAACGACTTTATCGATATGCGAGAAGAACGCCATCGTCGTGGCGTGGAACGAGCACTCCGAAATGCCGTTCGTCGCGACAGAGCACGCACCCGGGTACTTCGCATTAGTCCGTTTGGCCTGATCGAAATGACTCGGCAACGCATTCGACCATCGTTGCGGCGCAGCGTATATCAGGACTGCCCGTGCTGCAAAGGTGTCGGCCAGGTTAAGACTTCGGAAAGCCTCACAATTGAAGTCATGCGATTGGTAATGTCTGCAGCCAGTAACGAGGACGTTGCAACAATCGTTATCGAAACTCACGATCGCGTGGCCAACGATCTAAACAACCGAAAACGCAAAGAAATCATCAGCCTGGAAGACGATCGTGATGTCGTCGTGACAATCGTGTCTCGATCCGACGTTGCTCCTGAACACCTTGTTGTGACCTGCAAAGACGAAAACGGAAAACCGGTTGTAATTCGCGACTAGGGTTTCAATATTTGAGCTCTTCGCCGCCAGTGTCTGGTGAGCAAATTCGATTTGCATCACCAGATTCCGCGACTCTCGCCAGTTGCCCCAAGGGCTTCTGACGACAGGAAGGTTGGATTTTATGACAGATTTGTGCAACCTGAGGGACAGGGCAGCGTTTTCTCTTATGAAAACTGCCCGCGAAGTTGGGGACAGACTCAATTTCCGGCTCGATCTATCCGAATGTTGCGTTATACTCCGCCGCTCAGTATCAGCCAACCTTGGCTGATACTACACATTTGAACAGTGCTGGCCTTTGGCGCCCAGCGTAGTAAAGACCAGCGTTTTTCAGGGTTATTGACCATGTTTGCAGTAATTGAAAATGGAAGTCGTCAGCATCGCGTTCAGGAAGGCGACTTGCTTTCTGTTGACTATCTTGAAGATGCTGAATTGGGTGCCAGCCTGAAGTTCGATCGGGTTTTGCTGGCAAATGCTGGTGGATCCAGCATGATCGGTGCTCCAACAATTGAAGGAGCTGTGGTTGAAGGTGAAGTCATTTTGGCTGAGGACAAAGGCCCAAAGCTGGAAGTCCAAAAATTTCGACGCCGAAAAAACAGCCGTCGTCATACCGGCCATCGTCAGAAATACACACGAGTTAAAATTACCTCAATCACCGTTCCAAATTTGGAAGTCGTGACTGAGGCTGCTGTAGCCTCTGCTTAATCGAGACAGGCTCTGCAATTTGATAAAAATCTACGACAGGCTTGTCTTAAGCCTGTCGTTTTCTTTTGCGCGGTTCGTGACCAGCATTTGTGAGCGCACTCATGGTTCAATCCAGCCCCTGGAATGTCGAACTGGCTCGTTCCCATTTCCCCGCGCTTTTGCGGCAGCAGGATGGCGGCACTGTCGCATTCTTTGACGGTCCAGCGGGAAGTCAGGTACCTCGGTCGGTTGCCAATGCAGTCGCTGATTACCTTCTAACAACAAACGCCAACCGCGGTGCTGCACACGCAACAGCGCTGGAATCAGATGAGTTACTGGAGGCTGCACATCAGATCGTTGCTGATTTACTGGGTGCTGCACACCCGGAATCGATCTGCTTCGGCGCGAACATGACGACAATGACTCTGGCAACCAGTCGTGCATTGGCAAAACGTTGGGGGCCCGGCGATGAGATCATCGTCAGCCGACTTGACCACGACGCCAACGTTACGCCATGGGTTCTTGCTGCCGCAGATGCCGGAGCAACCGTACATCATATTTCGTTGTCAGAAGATGATTGGACACTTAACCTGGACGACTTCTATTCAAAGCTGTCTGACAAAACAAAACTTGTCGCGGTCGGCTATGCATCGAATGCGACGGGGACTATTAATCCGGTGCACAAGATCATCGCTGCAGCGAGGTCCGTCAACGCCCTGACTTATATCGATGCGGTTCACTACGCTCCGCATGGGCGGATAAATGTTGAAGAACTACAGTGCGACTTTCTGGCCTGTTCGGCCTACAAGTTCTTTGGACCTCACGTGGGGATCATGTATGGACGACGCGAACTTCTGGAAGACGTTCGTCCTTACAAGCTGCGCCCATCCACGGACTCCCTTCCCGGGAAATGGATGACGGGAACCCAAAATCACGAAGGCATCGCCGGAACGGCGGCTGCGGTTGAATATCTGGCCTCGCTGGATACTGACGAAGTGTCCGATCACAGCGGATGCAACGAATCCACTGCTTCCAAACGTACGGCGAAACTGGATCGGGTATTTAGTCGAATCACGGAATATGAGAAGACGCTATCCGCTCAGTTTCTGGATGGCATCCTTTCCATTTCAAAACTGACGGTACATGGCATCAAACAACCGAACAGACTCGACGAACGCGTTCCAACATTCTCGATGACGTGCAGAAACAAATCTCCGCAGGAACTGGCTGGTGCGTTGGCAAGGCAGGGGGTTTTCGCATGGGCTGGCAATCACTACGCACTGCCATTCACTGAGGCGGCTGAGCTGGAACCATCCGGCACTCTGCGAATTGGCGCACTACACTACAATTCTGTTGAAGAAATCAGCCGCGTTGTTGAGTGTCTCCGTACGTTGATTGAATAGTATTTTCGTAATTGGCTGCCTCGATCAGTTCGGCACAACGAGAAGTGAAAATGTCTGACACCTCTAAGCCGAAAACTAATAAACCTAAAATCATTGCAGTGATGCCTGCGTACAACGCAGCTGCGACACTGGAAAAGACAGTTCGAGATATTCCACCGGGCGGCGTGGACGAAATTATTCTCGTCGACGATTGCAGTTCGGACAACACTGTCGAAACCGCCAAACTTCTGGGCCTGACTGTAATTCGCCACCAGAAAAATACAGGCTACGGTGGTAATCAAAAAACCTGTTACAGGCGGGCGCTTGAACTGGGCGCCGACATTGTGGTGATGATTCACCCGGATTATCAGTATGACAGCCGAGTGATTCCGATTGCCGCCGAACTGATTCGACTGGGTAACTGCGACATCATTCTTGGGTCACGCATCCGCAGCCGAGCGGAAGCCCTCGAGGGCGGAATGCCGGTTTGGAAATACATCGCGAACCGCTGTCTAACAATCGTCGAAAACATCACGCTCGGCCAAAATCTTGGAGACTTCCACAGTGGTTTTCGAGCTTACAAACGCGAAGTGCTGGAAACGATCGCATGGGAAAACAATTCCGACGACTTCATTTTTGACACTCAGTTCCTCGCCCAATCAGTTGATGCTGGTTTTCGCCTTGCAGACATTCCTGTCCCGGTACGTTACTTCGCAGAAGCATCCAGTATCAACTTCCGCAGAAGCACTCGTTACGGCCTGCTGACGTTGTGGGTCATGTTTCAATTCTTCCTGAATCGCCTGGGATTGTTTAAGGCATCCATTTTCCGAAACACAAAATCAGTGGACAGCCCTTATAAATCCCAATAATTTTTTCACGGACTTTTTCTTAATCCGAATCGGATGAAAGAACCCAAGGAGTGGTGGGGACGGACTTCGCGATGACACCCAATACCCAAACACGAAAGTGACAAGCTTCTTTTTATAAGAGGCTGCGCGTTCAGAAGTGACGGCTATCTGCCCGGGCCTGATTCGGCGGCGGGATCGTTCATACGATAAAGTGGCAACAGTCGATAGTAGACCTCAAGCGTCAGTGTCGAAATGGCGGTCGAGTACAAGCGACCGCCGTATCTTCCCCATGGTCCAACGGGATCCCAGCTGCCAGCATTTTCGCCTGTGCGGCGCTGCCCATTGATCAGAGTTTCTCGCACAACTTCGTTCCAGTCTTCCCATGGTTTGCCGCCGTATTGATACATGGCAAGCGTCCCGTAATACCAGTAGTACATATTCAGCTGCGACAGCCGCGGCATGTTTCTCAGCAGGTATTGCACGGCCTCTTTGCTGGCAATGGAATCCCGCGGATAGCCAAGCATTTGCTGACAGAACAGGGCTTCGGCCGTCATGACGGGAGTAACTGGCTCCGTCTCTCGCCCGTTTTGCAGAACTGAGCGACGGTAGCCAAACAGACCTCCGTTATCGCCCTGGCGAACGCTGTTCAGAAACCCGATCATGCGTTCGCGCACGACAGGATTGATACTTACACCTGCTATTGCGGCGCTTTTCAACGACATCATTTGCCAGCCAAACATGCTGACATCGCCTTCCTGCCCAAACTTGTAACGCCAGCCGCCGCTATCCGGATCCTGCTGACTAATAGTAAAGGTAACGGCTCTTAAGAGTGCCGACCTAAGTCTGAGGTCATCCACCTTTCGCAGACCGTACGCCGTGATATCCGAACGTGTAGAAGAGATCGCATTGTTAACGGCGACGGGCACAAATGGAACCAGGCTCTGCTGCAACATCAGCATACTGGAAACACTTTGTGATAGAGATTCCCCAAGGGCCAGCGCTGTCGGATCAACAATTGGAGCGGTCATCACGTCCAGCTGCATTCCGAGGGCTTCAGCTAAAGCATAGGTGGCAATTGCATGGCAGTACATTCTTGCGTAGTGTCCTGCCTTTCCGGCCAGGCAACCATCAGAATCCTGTTGTTCGATCAACCAGGCAAGGGCATCATCGACATCGAACGCATACTTTCCTTGTTCGTGAGTGTAGCCGGCTCCCAGAAATGAAAGAGTGACCAATGCCGTGATACCCGTGTCTGCGTCGCGGCCGGCATAGTTTCGGGGCACACCATTTTCGTCGACCTTCACCTGTCCGGCACCGTGAGTATCCGCATCCCAGTGTCCGTCCGAGGACTGCACGGAGCTGAGCCATTTAAGACTTAGCTCAACGGCAGCCTCTGATTCCTGAGTCCCACCAAACCGTGCGGCCGCTTCTCGGCGTTCCGCGAGATTTCGTAGTTTGTATGTGGCCTTTTGAGTATCCCTGCGGCGAATGCTATGAACATCTGAATCAATCAGGCTGGCTGCTGAGCGAAGTGCGTCGGTCAGGTTCATTGCTGTCGCGCCGATTCGGACTTCGTCATAGTCCGCTGACAATGGAATCGGCGTCTGCGGGGTCATCGAATTTTCCCGCACCGGACGTTCTCCCGGGTCGGTGCTGCGAAGTGACCGGGTAGGGCGGGGCAGACGCGATTCGAACGATCGCGCGGGCATCGTACGTTCGCTGGGCTGATCGAAGTTCAACCCGACAACATCAAGTGGATCAGTTGTAGACAAAGGAGCGGCCTTACGTTCAATGTTCATTGCATCTTCTGCTTGAAAGATTGCAATTTCAGACGGCAGGTCGTTTGTGATGCTCGCAATTGACGTGTCGTCTGTCACAACATTGGTATCGATTTGACTAACGCCTCCCTTCGACATCTGCCGTTCCTTGAGTGACTCATCGGGAACCAGTGCACCTCGCTCAGTCTGAACACGCTCGTTGTCCGGAACAAAGACATCAGCCTGACTTTGCTCAAGCATAGTGTCGATTTCGGCGGCCGGGTCACTCGCTGCAGCAACTTTCGAAGCTTCTATACCCGAGTCAACTGGCACTGCTGATTCAGGATTCAGCGACTGTTCAAATTGCGAGACGTCAGCAGCCTGAACGTCCAGACTGTCGAGAACTTCTTTTTCACGCACCGGCGTTTCCGGTGTTACCATCAGTCGAGCGTCCTGTGGAAGCCGATCCAGCTCGACATCAGGCGCGGAGGGCAGATCTGGAATTGGTGTATTGCCGGATTCGCTCAACACAACAGTGTCTTCGCTTTCCACCAGAATTCTGGTGACAACTTCAGATGCCGAGTATTCTTCTCGGTCAATGGCTTCGACTTTGCGACTTAACGGCTCAAAGACTTCAAGGCTTAACAGGCACACTGTGTGAACCAGCACTGAGCCCAGTAGCGACTTGACTGCGATATGTCGGTCGCCCCAACGCGTCGCAAGCATAGTGAGCAGATGTGCGCACGATGCAGCCATGGCCAGCAGAAGACAGAAGGCCACAACATCATCGCCGTTAAGTGGCTGGCCCTGCCAGATTTTCTGAAGCACCAGCTTGATCACCGTCATGGTGTTGCTCCAGAGGCATCCGGTTGAAACGCGAGTGAAAAACTGCGGATCTGAGCCTTATGGCAAATGTCCATAACATCCACAATCGGCTGATACACGCCTGCTCCGTCACCACGAATCAGCACGGACTGTTCTGAGTATGCTTTTCTCGCAACTTCCAGCCGCGTTTGAAGATCAGGCAGCGAAACCTGTTCGCCATTGATCATTACCTGCCCGGAACGTGCTACGTTCAAAACAATTGAATCTGGACGGCTAGTCATTGGCTCGACAGCTGCGGCAGTTGGCAGTTCAATGTCGTACTGTTGTTCAATCTCACTGAATCGCGTGCCCACCATGAAAAAGATGATCAACAGGAAAACGATATCGATCATCGGCGTCAGGTTGAGTTGCGGCTCCTCCAGTGAATCGGTGCGTAAAGGCATTGTTCGAACGTCTTCTTTAACAGCTTGTCCTGCGATGATCCGGGCACTCGTTGGATTATACTCAGAACGAGCGACCGCATAGAGCCCGCTTTTGCATGGAACGGAAAAGTTGCAAATCCATCGTTTTGTGAGCAAATTCGTCGATTACCGGTCCAGAATCACGCGAATTTCGGCTCGGCCCGCCAGATCAAGAACCGGAAGAAACAGCGACACTCCGCTTGCCAGAGTGTCTGGCATTTCCGAATCTGCCAGCTTAATGCGTGTCGTGCCAAATCCTTCAAGGCCCGTGGTTGAGTCAAACGGAAACCATTGACCATCAATGAGAGCCTCCACCCACATGTGACCCGAAAATCCGAATTGCTGATTTGTATGAGCCAAACCAGAAGCAACGCGCGAAGGTATGCCATTAAGACGCATTAATGTTGCCAAAAACACTGCGTGCTCCGTGCAGTCTCCGCGAAGCGTTTTTGCAACCTGGTCTGCACTAAGAATCTCAGTTGAAAAAGCCGATCGGTTCAATTTAGCGTTAACGAAGGCTTCCAAACGCCGGCAGACCACCAACGGATTGGTTTCGCCCCCCGCTGCGATTGCTGCAAAACGTTGCAAGACCGGATCGTCCAGCGGCATCCACCGCGTGGATCTAAACGCATTACGACTAACGCCTGCCGGTTGGTCTGTTGGTTTCGGGCGACTCAACGTGATGCGAACAGATCTGTCATTAAGGACATCAACTTGCTGAAACGAGGAACTCGGTATGGTGTTTAGAAACCCTTTGCTTACGGACAATTCAAGAATCAAACGCTCACGTGTTGCAGACGCGGCAATCTGCCCGTCGATTGGAATGATGGCCTGCGAATCGAGATCCAGCGACTTACTCGCAGCCGCTCCCAGAGCGGATTCCGCCGTTGTCAGACTAATCGCCAACACGCCGCCAAGTTGAATTTTCTCCTGCCGCAGAACACTCAGATCATCTGAGACCAGCAGGGTTGTGGACATTGTCGGATCAGCCCGGGGATAGAACAAGACGCGAGTTGCATTGATGAAGGTACGATCTTCCCGCTGAAATCGGCGGGGTTGTTTTTTCTCCACGATGATCTCTGACGCACCTGCTGTTTCAGGAAACAGAACCGGGACGCCTGATCTCCCATTCGCTGCAAGAGCGTGTGCTGGTAGCCAGGTACTGAAGATCGGCGAGTAGAAAATACCATCGGACTGTAAGTCGTACTCACGCCGCGAGCCCGTTTGGTATTCGCGAATGTGATACACACCTTCCTGACGCATAAACTCGCCGGAACGTTGCAGCGATGAACCGTTACCATCACTTCTCTGAAGGCTGAATTTCAGCAGTTGTCCGTCGGTCGTTTGTTCGGTCCAGAGTGAAGCCTGCAGAGTCAGGTTCTGCCCCAGACGCTTAAGGGTCAATTGCGTTTTCCGAAAGCATGCCAAAGCCGGGGGCTGCCGCCCGTCGATCGTATGCACCTTCACGTGCTCGTAGCCAACGGGCTTATCGTCGAACGTGATCCGATAGAAGGACTCTCGTATATCCGATTGTGCCAGAGCTTCCGGACAAGCCAAAAATAAAATCGCCACTGCAGCAACCCCCCAAAGAACAAGTCGATGGAAGCAAGCCGACAGCTTGATGCGGTGAATATCTGTCGTGCGGGCGTTGTTCAGACGTCGTTTCATGATGTGTCAACTTGGCGCAATTTTAACTTATTTAGCGAATTGCCGGAATGCAATTCGAGGTCGCGGTTCAGAACGTAAGGGTTTTCATGAATAGGACGTGCAGTTTAGCAGCCCGCACAGTTTCGCAGGACGTCATGTTCGTGTCAGCGCCGTTATGGAAATGACAGATTTCAATGTTCACTGCAATTGATTCTCATCTTCCGCCATTTGCGTGCTAGGTTTCTCCCGAACAAAGATTTTACGCGCCGTGCTGATCACGCCGCTCTCTGCAGCCTGATATGACTGTTGTGAGGATTCGATGGGGTTTCTTAAAAAATTCTTAAAGTCGAACTACCGAGACGGTGATGCTTCTCACGGCATCAGTTGTTTTCGAGACTTATCTGAACAGCAACTCGATGAGCACATGAGTGTCGCTCGCTACGGCGACTTCACTTTGACTGACGCTGTTCGCCCTTCGTACAATCTCGAAGTGCTTCCACGCACCGGCTTCCGCCACGAATGGTACGTTGATCAGGAATCCGGTGCACGGATTCCCGTGTTAATGTCATCTGTAAGTCGAGAACGATTGTTCGACACGTTTCTTTCTCTGCTGGATCCGCTCGGCGAAACCGTTGATGTGGTTCTGGAGACAAGTCACGACAAGAGCAACGGCGAACACACGGATCTATATCGTGAACAAATCGACATGCCGGTGCTGCAAAGCATTCTGTATGACTTCGAAGACCTATTGATGGATGATGGATGCTGCGGCATCGCTGTTCTGAATCCTCGTAAGCCAATGGAAGTGCAGATGGACGAACATAAGTTGCTGTTCGTTTACGGGCACGAGAACGCAGAATATGAATGGGCATTGTCGGACAATCGAGTGAAATGTGACGAAGGCATTCGGTTCATCACCGAAGCAGAGCACGTTCATTCGTCCAGCGATGAATTTCAGGAACGATTTGAACAGCTGTGTTATCAGCTGGGGATCGACGACTAACTTTCGGCGATGCTGCACGGCAGATCAGCACCGTCGACGTTCGAGCAGGATGCTCGGTCTTCAATTGACGATTATCTTTTAGCGGGCAGATGATGAAAGAGCCGGACGGCTCTCTGCTCCACGACAAAGCTGCCTCGGTTTACGAAACGGATATCGGACGTCGAGGCTGCAACCGGAGTCCCTGCGATGTGGTTTCCTTCTCACATGCGCCAGGGCCAGGCAATTCGCCTCGCTCTGACCATCTCTTTTCTTACGGGAAGCCTGTTTCTTGTAGGCTGTTCTCAGTTGCCGAAGCTGCATGCTCCAAATGCAGGACAGCAGCAGCACGCCAACCTTGACGCGGAAATTGCAGCTCCAGTCTTCGATGAATCCCAACCAGCCGTTCGTGTTGCCGACGCTGGTTCGACGCTTGGAATTATCGCTGCACCAAAACCGTTCGAGTGGGAAAAATTGGCAACCAGTGCTGGAAAACGCGACATCAACGGCATCACGATTGGCAGCGGTGGCTACCGAACGTTGGTCCTTGGAAGCCTAGCTGGCGACGATCCTCTGGCGATCGCTTTAACTGAAGAATTCGCAAAAGAAATCCATAGGAACAGCATCATCCTGGGAGGCATTCAGGCGACATTTATCCGAAGCCCCAACCCAGACGGCGAAGCGGCTTTCCAAATGGAAAACGCCAACGGAGCTTATTTGAATCGTCAATTTCCCGTTAATGCAGTCGCTATCCAGGACACGGCGGCGTATGAGCCCGAAGTACGTTTTTTACTTAGCGTATTTAAGGAACGGCTACCTCAAAGAGTTATTCACATTCGATCATTCAGCGGCGAAGCAGGTTTGGTCGCTGCCAGTTCTGGCTCGGCAACGGCTGCAAACGACGTCGCAGAATGGCTGAACTTCGAGTTTATCGCGTTGCCAGGAAAGTCGTCCGCAGGCACTTTGGAACGATTTCTGTCACTAACCGAATCGTGCGAAGTGATTACGTTTGCGATTCCTCAATCGTCAAACAAAACAAGCCTATGGGAAACCTATGGTGACTCGCTGATGAATCTGCTGCTGGATGAAGACTTCGAGACCAGAAAACTGGCAAGAGCCAACAAATCTCAATCATCAGCCGATCGTCGCAGCAGCAAACTAATGCTGGACAACAATGATCCTGAACACACAGAAGGCGACGACAAATAGTTATAAAGAGAAGGGCTCGGTGGGCCCACCGAGCCCGGTTGTCCGATTAACCGCGTGCCTCAATTTGCCGAAGCGAGGCTTGAACCATGCGTCGCGATTCAGATGTTCGCTCAATGGCGTTCTTGAATGCCCCAGCGTCTTTGACACCTGGCAAGTTCATCAGTGTCTCGCCAGTAGCGCCAATAAATCGTATATCGGCCGCCTTATAAAAGACCTGTCCGGGATTCTGCACAAGTTCAATATGATCAAAATCGCCTAGGCCAATTGTTGAGATCATTCGATCTCCACGAGACGCTCGAACCTGAACGTTTCGATTGGTCAAAATGTAACGGTTACCAAACAACTTCTGCAGTGCGTACAGAAGCACGCCCACCGGTGCAGTCAGCAGGGCGAAGATATGTGAAAGGCTCGGCCCAAAACCAAAAATCTTGATAGGAAGACACTCGTACAAACTTCCGAGCGTCTGACCAATCCCGCCCGCAGCGATGGAAGGGTACTCGGTCCATACGATCGCTTCTTTGGAAGCGCTCACACCTGCGATTGCCTGAACTGCCATGACTTCAGATTGCTGTCTAAAATTTGGAGGAAACCGAATTCATCAGAAAAATAACAGTCATTTGACTGGTTTTCCACTCTCGGTGCCGCGACTGACGTGCAAATTCGCGTGATCAGGAAGCCTGCTATTAGCCAAATACTGCTGAGCCGCCGTTATTCCGGAGTGATGGGTTCTTGGGGGGCATCTTCGAGCTTGGGAAACTTGTCTTCGTGGATTTTCTTTAGTTCCTCGCCAGCGGCGGCAAGAGGAATCTTTCCTTTCATGACCACCATGTCTGGCGGCAGGCACTGAGTGGAATTGCACCCCTGAAACGCCACGTGAAATTCCAATTCGGCGAACTCTGTCGTATTTGTTTCGTCGATCTCAAGCAGCCCGTACACGATCGTCTTGCCGTCGTAGACGTGGTAAGGATCGTCGGAACCATCAACTTTCAGTTCGTGGTGTTTGGGATATTTGATTTTTGTGAGCTTCACCTTCTGTTTTGATTTCAACTCAACTTTCGTGGGCACCAGAAAATCAGGGTTTGAAGGGTTGGCGTTAAGATGCCAACCCAGTTTGACCTGAAGTTCTATGGCAACAAGACACTTTCCGCTTCGAGGAAGCTTGCTGTACATCGGATAGACTTTGACTTTCAATGGTTTTGGCTTGTCCTCCTGAGCAAAGCCGTTGGCCGCTGCCGGTTCGGGCAAAACTGGACGAAACACTGAATGTTGGACCACATCAGTTGAGTCCGATCCCGTTGTTTCTGTCTTGGGCTGAACAGCCTGAAAAGAACTCAGTATGTATTGATTCCTGATTACGTCCGGTTGTGACAAATTGCTCTGTGTTTCGGCAGCAGGCTTTGACTGAGAAAGCCAATCGTTCAATGCACTGGCAAGCCCCGAGCAAGACGCCGGAGACTGCTGAAGTGTTGGTGCGAATCTAGCCAATGTGTGTTTAGCGATTGTTGCGAATTCGTCAGAGTTCGAAAGTGCATTTAACTTAAGCAGATTGCGAATCGACAAACTGTTCGCTGAAGGGAATACGGAATCATAAACCGAACTTGTACGAGCAATTAACTTCTCATGATCGTTAGCCGTGTAGTAAAACGCCTGAAGCTTTTCGTCGTAGAACATTGAGTTCTGCAGTTTGGCGAGTTCAGTTGCTTTGGTGAGCCAGCGATCATTTCCGGTTGCCTGATGAAGTTCCAGCAAAGCAGAAACAAAAAACGCATAGTCGTCCAAATAGGCCGGATACTTCGCCACACCATTACGCCACGTCCTGAGCAAATGCCCGTTGTCGCTGCGTAGATTTCCCAGAAGAAAATCGGCCGCTTTTTCCGCTGCTGCAATATCCTGTGGCCGACTCAGTGTTCGGCCGCTAACCGCAAGAGCTCTGATCATCATAGAGTTCCACGCAGTCAGCACTTTGTCGTCCAGCAGCGGTGTCTTTCGTTCACTGCGAACCTTCAGCAGCTGTGAACGCATTGCAGCCAACCGAGCTTCCAGCACATCCACTGTTACATTCAAACCCGCAGCAGAATCGGCCAAAGATTTCGTCTGGTGCAGTACGAAACCGTGTTCAAAAAAGTTGGGTTGATCGAGACTGTAAACAGCCCCAAAAACCAGGGCATCGTCAGCTCCCAGAACATTCGCCACTTCGTCAGCCGACCAGACGTAATATTCGCCCTCGACAGCGTTGGTTTCAGCATCGTAGGCAGAGCAAAAACCACCATCGGCTTTGGTCATTTCACGCTGCACAAAGTCTGCAATTTCAGCAGCAACGCTGGCATAAGTCTGGTTCTGAGTGATTTCGTAAGCTCGAGCATAAACGCTAAGCAGCATGGCTTGATCGTACAGCATTTTTTCAAAATGGGGCACGTGCCAGCGGCGGTCAGTGCTGTACCGGTGAAAGCCGCCGCCGAGATGATCTCGAATACCGCCGCGTGCCATTTGCTTCAATGAATGCTCAACAATGCTCAGTAGTTCTGAGTCGCCAGCTGACTCATAGACATCCAGTGCCAATTCCAATCGCGGAACGTTCGGGAAGCGGGGTGACTGTGGTTTTTCACTGTCAAAGTCAACGCCGCCCCACACCGGATCAAACATCTGTTTTAATCGCGCCACGGCCCCGTCAAGCAGACTTCCGTCAAGACTAACGGTTTGCAGTTCAAGCCCCGGACGAGTCATCCGCTGCACCTGTTCAGCAATCAGTTCAGCAGTCCGCTGCATGTCGTCTCGTCGCGTTTTCCACAATTCGTCAATCTGTTTGGCAACACCCGGAAAACCGCGTCCCTGAGTTGGTGAATCCGTCGGCGGAAGGTAAGTCGCACCGGCGATCGGACTTCCATCAGGCGTCAGAAACATGGACAAGGGCCAACCGCCGCCGCCGCCAGAGCCAGTCATTTGCTTATAGACAATCAGGCTGGTCATGTAGATATCATCAACATCCGGCCGTTCTTCTCGGTCTACCTTGATGTTGACGAAGTGCTCATTCATATATTGAGCAATCTGGACATCGGAAAAAACATTCCGCTCCATGACGTGGCACCAGTAACAACTGCTATAGCCAATCGACAGAAAGATTGGCTTATCCTCTGTCCGGGCTTTCTCGAAGGCCTCCGGGCCCCACGGGAACCAGTCCACAGGGTTGTGTGCATGCAGCAACAGATAAGGACTCGATTCTTTACCAAGTCGGTTCGTTGGAAGATCGGCAGCTTTTGCATCGCCAGATAAAGCAAACACAGACACCATCGCGCATGCAGCGCCAGCGAGTGTCAGACAAAGTGGTTTCATCAGTGTTTATCCATTTCGATGAGCTGGGTCCGTGTACCAATTTCCAATATTCAATCTCAATGACATCCCAGAGGTAAATCCGATCAATCGGCAGAACACGAATATCCAGAAGTCGCATATTCTAGCGACGAGAACGGTAAGACCTAGTCTGTCGCAATATCGACAGTCACAAAACTCGTTCTTTTCAGCCCGTAATCTACGATAATTATTGGCCGCAAGTGCTTTACCTATAATAGTTTAGGAATTGAACCACTCATAAATTACACGACCAACCGAACGCTGCGGTTTAGGGGAATTCCCACGTGCAGAATTGCGATCTGAGCTAGGACATTTGGGTTGGCGCAATGAAATCGATGAAGCGGGTTTAGGAAATTTTTCAACCCGTACCGATCACGCCGCCGATGAGAAGCAATGATGGTTGTCACCATTGCACGCAGTTTTGGAACTACGTCTATACCGGCAGTTTCTGCCGATATGAAATCAACAGCAAAACCACCGCGCGGAAACAACTTGTGACCGACTGAGTCCTGCCGAATAGGCGGGGCAGGAGGCGCCTGGACTGATGAATCGATCTTTGCCTACAAATTATTTCGACCAGCTGTCACACGGCTACCGAATGGACCGTCATTTCGGTGCCGTCTACGACCATGCTCCGTCTGGGGCAGACGACCTGACGGCGATCCGCGGTGTAGACACTCGTGAGGCGGTGATCCTCAACAGTCTCGGAGTTTACTTCTTTCCGCAGATTGCGATTTGGGCGCATCCGGAAATCTGTGCGTTCTCAGACGAACTCGGCATGAGTGCATCGACACTTGTTGACGAACAGTGGATCGAGCAGGCTCAGATTTTCTGTCGCCCGCAACCACTTGGCCCGTCAACGCGTTCAGCACATTTGCCAGCGACGGTGATTCGCACCGTTTCACTACTCTCCTGCTCTCTAATTGTTGGCTGCCTGCTTGTTTACTGGCTCAGCCTGCAATCACTGAAACCACTTCGGGGAGTGATTGCCGCCGACATCACCTCGCTGCAAGTACCCGCCGAATCGCGGCTACTTGCTGTGCACGTTAAGGCCGGAGATGAAGTGTTCTCCGGCGATAAACTTCTTACGCTGGAAAAGACAGAGCATCTAAGCATGATCGCCCTGCAGCAGCAGCGTGTTCGTGAATTGGAACGACAAATCCAGCAGGCAAACGCTCAGGCCGAACTGGAACTTGCCTGGCGAACCCGCGACCTGGATCGAGAAATTTCAGACATTCAGACTCGAGCTGATTCGATAAGGGAAGTCAAGAAAAACCTGTCAGAGACGCTTCGTTCTGCCTCCTTGCAAAACCATGGGAGCCCGACTCGGTTTTACATGGACACTGTGTCGCAGTCTCGAATCGTCTCGTCGCCTGCGTCCAATTCACCAAATGCCATGATCTTCATTAGTGGTGAGTCCGGTGAATCATCGATCGGAATGCCTCGTCCTTCGAAGCTTGCGATTTCCTCGCCAAACAGGACGATTTTGGCGTCCGAGCCATCCGGAGAAGGCACATTAATCAGTGAGTCGCAAAGTGTTGAACTGCGTTTAAGAAAGCTTGAAGAGCATCGACAGGTGCTTCCGCTGCAGGTCCGCCGCGCGGCCGGGCTTGAAAATATTCGTGTTCAATACGACGAGGCCGCTCAACGACTTGCGGATATGGAAGCACTTAGCCGGGATGTATCCGTGATTTCTCCGTCGTACGGAAAAGTTGGACAGGTTCGCTATAAGCAGGGAGACACAATGTCCCCCGGGGAAATCATGCTGAAGATTCTTCATACGGACCGGCGCTATGTTTTGCTTCACGTCCCAACTGGGCGCGTGAACGAAGTCCATCTCGGCACTTCGGTTGACCTGTTATTCCCGGGCAACGAAAAATACCAGGGGAAAGTCGTCAACGTGCCAATGTTGGCAGAGTCACAAATTCCAGATGGCCAGAGTCTTGCATCTGTACGCGTTGAACCAGCCGGAAAACTATGGCCTGAAATTCCAATCGGCAGCCAGATTGACGTGATCATCAGCAAAGACGGCGTGTTTTAAACCGGCGTCAGTTGCAGGCGTTTTCTCCGCAACTAATCGAAAATGGAGACCTAGATAAGTTCAATATCCGCTTCGTCAACTGTGATGGACGCACCTTGCTGCAGGAAGTTAACGACTATCGTCAGTCGGTGCTGGCTTTTGACTTTGGAAATCGTCCCAACCAATTCTCGTTCTTTCAGTGGGCCGCGAACGATTCTGGCCCGCTGACCAACAACGGGCCTGACTTCAGCCTGCAAGTCTGAACCATGCTCTTTCAGAAGTCGTATTTTCTGCAGGTCTCGAACCAGAAGCTCAGGTTCAGAAACAACGATACACTTTGAAATGCATCCTGTGGCAACTGTGTTGTAACGATCTTCTTCCGTGCCGCAGACAAATACGTATCCGGAAAACAATGGCACATAACTAGTCCGAATGCGGCCCTGGGGCGACCTTGTCCTGTTCGGAATCATCGGACCGTAGTGCGCAATCTTTTGGGCGCGCAACCGCCTCATCAATTCCTTCTCTCGTCGCGACAAAGTATAGATCGCAAACCAACTCGCGTCAGGCACGATCACCTCCGGTGACGAAAGAAGATCTTCGGGATATAAATCCGGTTCTTGGCCTAGAATTGGCATAGTTTTTTTGCAGAAATACTTCGACTGGACAGTACCGCGTTCGAGGGAACCAAACGAATACCGAAAACAACTCGGAACCTAAAGGAGTTTGTCGGTTGCAACTGTTCACAGCAAGGGCATCCTGGTTACTTTTTCCAAACGCGGAGCCACTGCCACGGATGGTAATTCACATTTCATCAAACAACTGTTTAATTAATGTGGCGAAGTGCCAAACGGACTGAGCCAAACGACTGGCCAGACCTTTTGTTAATCTTTGCGACTGCAAAGACCCAGAAAACGATCGGAAACTAAATCAAATGTTTGCTCTTCTTGGAGGCAGTGGCTATGTCGGGACCGCATTTCAGGAGTTGCTGACTCGCAATGAGCAGCCATTCAAAGTGATCTCACGCAGTTCCGTTGACTATTCTAACAAAGACGCCCTAACCGCCTGTCTTAAGTCGTTAGGCGCATCTTTCGTAATCAACGCCGCAGGCTTCACGGGACGCCCAAATGTTGATGCATGTGAATTGCGAAAGACGGAATGCCTCGCCGGAAACGCGGTGCTGCCCGGTGTAATTCGCGAAGTCTGTGAACACCTTAAGTTACCCTGGGGACACGTTTCTTCGGGCTGCATCTTTACTGGCGCAAAACCGGACGGTTCTGGATTCACAGAAGTTGACCCACCAAACTTTTCATTTCGGCAGAACAACTGCAGCTTCTACTCAGGCTGCAAGGCGCTTGGAGAAGAAATACTCGACGGCGCGGATCGCTGCTACATTTGGCGACTTAGAATCCCGTTCAACGAGTGCGATTCCCCCCGAAATTACATCACAAAGATGATGCGGTATGATCGGCTTCTGGAGGCGACAAACAGCCTGTCTCAGCTCGGCGAATTTGTTGCATCATGTATTGAGTGCTGGAACAAACGAGTTGACTTTGGAACATACAATTTGACAAATCCGGGAAACGTGAACACTCGCGATGTTGTACAAATGATCAAGAAATTCGGACTATCAGAGAAAGAATTTTCCTTCTTTGAAACAGAAGCGGAATTCATGAAACTGGCCGCGAAGACTCCCCGCTCAAATTGCGTTCTCGATAGCAGTAAGGCGATTGCCGCTGGACTTCCCCTGAGCCCGGTCGAAGTGGCGTTGGAACGCGGCATGCGAAACTGGGTAACGGCACGAGCAAGCTAGCACTATTGAAACTTTTTTCGGGGTGTTGAACGAAATCATCTGAGTGGAAAATACGAGAATGCGAACACTACTTGTAACCGGTGGAGCCGGCTTTATCGGAAGTTGTTTTGTCCGACGCGCTGTCGCCAGACGCGATGTCAAAATCATAAATCTGGACAAGCTAACGTATGCTGGAAATCCGGATTCGCTGCCTGATGAGACGGAGTTCCATTCGCTTCAACAGGGAGACATTGGCGACTCAGAATTCGTCAACGCACTGCTGTCGAAATTCAAACCTGACGCCGTCGTGAATTTTGCCGCTGAGTCGCATGTTGACCGTTCCATCGATGGCCCACTGGAATTTGTGCAGACAAATGTTTTAGGCACATGTCGACTGCTTGAAGAAGTCCGCGGCTACTTTTCCAAGCTTGATTCAGAGAAGAAGGAGACATTCCGCTTTCTTCACGTTTCGACAGACGAGGTTTATGGCTCTCTGGGAGACACAGGACTGTTTACAGAAGAGACGCCTTACGCGCCAAACAGCCCTTATTCGGCCTCAAAAGCGGCTTCAGACCACTTTGTGCGAGCCTACCTGCACACATACGGCCTGCCGACTCTGATGACAAACTGCAGCAACAATTACGGTCCGTATCAGTTTCCGGAAAAGTTAATTCCGCTGATCATCCTAAATGCCCTGGAAGGAAAACCACTTCCAATTTATGGAGACGGACTCAACGTTCGCGACTGGCTGTTTGTCGAAGATCATTGCGAAGCGATTGAAACCGTACTCTCAGCCGGAAAAATCGGCGAATGTTACAATGTGGGTGGCAACAATGAACAAACTAACATCCACATCGTCAAGACAATCTGCGAGGCCGTTGACCGACTTCGGCCAGGCTTGGCTCATTCGCCGTGCGAGTCATTGATCACGTATGTCAAAGATCGCCCTGGTCATGATCGGCGGTATGCAATTGACGCTTCAAAAATTCGAACTAAGCTGGGTTGGGAACCAAAACAGGATTTTTCAACCGGAATCGAATCTACGATTCAATGGTATATCGACAACCCCGTTTGGCTCGGACGCGTACAAAGCGGCGACTACCGACGAGAACGACTGGGCCTTGGCGACTAATTGACTTCAAGACTTGAATAATCAGCCTTGCTGAACGCTGAAAACCTATCGAGGATCGTAAAATGAACTGCTTCCGAAAAGGAATTGTCCTTGCTGGTGGTACCGGCTCACGCCTATTTCCGTTAACACACGGGATCAGCAAGCAAATGGCGCCAGTGTATGACAAGCCGATGATTTATTATCCGTTGTCGACACTGATGCTTTCGGGAATACAGGAAGTCCTGATCATTTCCTCTCCACAAGATCTGGGTGGATTTCAAAAACTGCTCGGTTCAGGCGAACAGTGGGGCATGAAATTTTCATACATCGAACAAGCCAAACCAGAAGGACTTGCACAAGCGTTTATTCTTGGCGCAAGTTTCGTGGGAGATGACCACGTCGCCCTGGTGCTGGGTGATAACATTTTTTACGGACGCGGGTTTCAGGAAATTCTTGGCAACGCGACCAGTCTTGTATCCGGTGCAACGGTGTTCGGCTACGAAGTCCGCGACCCCGAACGCTATGGAGTCGTCGAATTCGATGACGCAGGGAAAGCAGTTTCCCTAGAAGAAAAGCCGAAGACTCCGAAATCAAATTTCGCCGTTCCGGGACTCTACTTCTATGATAATGATGTCATTGAAATATCCGCCAACCTGAAACCTTCGGTTCGTGGTGAACTGGAAATAACGGACGTCAATCGTGAGTACATGAATCGTGGCAGCCTGCGCGTGGAAACGCTGTCGCGGGGCTTTGCCTGGCTCGATACCGGAACACACGATTCACTTCTCGATGCGGGCAACTTCGTCGCTGCAATCGAAAAACGAATGGGGTTGAAGATCTCATGTCCGGAAGAAATTGCTTTCCGGCTGGGATTCATTGATCAACAACAGCTCAGTCGCCTTGCCGATCAATACACCAATGAATACGGTGACTACCTAAGACATATAGCAAATCGCTCCGTGCGGGGAAGTGCGATGTAGATCGCTGAGTCAGTCAAGTTCAATGGTCACGGGTGCATGATCGCTGACTGCCAGACCAGCCTCACGATGGATTTCGGCGTGACGAAATCTTTTCTTCACTTCGCTGTTCGCAAGCAAATAATCGATGCGCCAGCCACGATCGAGTTCCCGCGCTTTGCCGCGGTTGGACCACCAGGAATAAGGTCCCTGAACTTCACCAAAGTGCTCACGGACAAGGTCGTGCCAGCCGGAATCCAGCAATTCGCCGAACCACTCTCGTTCGTGCGGAAGGAAGCCAGATGTTTTCTCGTTGGATTTAGCGTAGAAAATGTCCCGTTCCGTATGAGCAACATTCATGTCCCCGCCGAAAATGCATGGGCCAATCTGCTGCTGAACGTCAGCCCAGCCGCGAAACGCCGCTAGCCACTGATCCTTCACCACTTGCCGATCCGTGCTCGAAGACCCGGACGGCAGGTAAACACTCGAAATCGAAACACCAGCAGTACATACGGTTAGCAGTCGGCCTTCGAGATCAGCTTCCTGGTCAGAAATTCCGATAGTCACGGATTCAAACGGCGTGCGGGACCAGATGGCTGTCCCCGAGTATCCTTTTTTCTCAGCGACGTTCCAATGAACGTACCATCCATCGGGGTTGCGCCATTCAGGATCTAATTGATCCGGGGTCGCTCGGACCTCCTGCAACAGCAGAATGTCTGGAGAAATTTCCTCAAGATACTTTGCAAAGCCCTTCCGTAGGGCGGCACGCAGACCATTCACATTCCAGGTTGTTATTTTCAAAAGACACGCTCCATTGCTATTGAATTAGGAGGTTTGGGGTAAATTATTGTGATTCAACAAAATCACTGGTTTGAGTTTGATTTGAGGCCTGCTGCCGCTGCATAATCCACAGAATCGGATTGGGTCTTTGTGCTCGGCAAGTTTACACACCGGCACGACCGTACCGATTTGCTGCGAGACATTCTTTGTTTTCGCAGCAAAATCACTGAAAAGGAACATCGAAAATGAAATCTAATCAGCCCCTGACTTCCATCTTCTTTTTCGGACTCGCCTTCTGCGTCACGGCAATCTCGATGTATTCAACAGTCGCTGCTGCCGCTCAAGATGAGGCAGGGGTGACTCCACTTGGAATCGTGGGCACCGAGATCGCTGTAGTAGCGGAAACCGCAGTTCTGGCTGTTACTGACCCCAGCGCTGTGCTTCATGACAGCAAACATCAGGTCGCTCTTGACGCGAACGGTAGCTTTAACGGACGAATATCGTCACTTCAGGGTCCCGGCCGCAATTTGAGCCCTGCAGCAGGAATGACTGTAAAGATAATTCGCCAAGGCAACATACTGGCAACAACGAACACAAACTCTGAAGGTGTATTCACCGTTTCCGGACTGCAAGAGGGTGTCGTTGGGCTGCTGGCCTACAGTGACACTGGACTTCTGCTATCTGCAGTACGTCTTGTCAAAGAGGCAGAGGGGTTTGTAGACGCAAACCCGTTAAAGGCAGAACATACGCTTCAGCTCGCACTTAGTCCTGCGGCTGTTTGTCCGTCAGACGTGGCGTTGGCCCGACAGCTTATTCTTGAAGGCATGCCGGAACGAGATCTGCGGTTTACTCAGGCAGCTTCGGAACAGAACAATTCTGACTACCCATTTGGCGACGGTGAGAGTTCAACATCTTTGTTTCATCATCAGGTCCAACTGCGAGCAGATGGAGCATTGGTGGGCGAAGTGAGTCTGCTTGACCCACGAACTGGTCGTCACCGCGAAATCATGGACTTGACCCTGCATTTCCTCCGCAATGGAGAACATGTTGGGGCAACCGAAGTGACGCCAGAAGGACGATTTGAGATGATTGGTCTGACTTCCGGTATATACAGCATCGTTACAACTGGTGACGACGGAGTACTTGCCATGGGAATCGACGTAGTTGAATCTTTGGCAAAAGCGAACGAAAACTCTAAATACAAGCTGGCATCAGTGGCCGAACAGTTGAACTTGGCTGTGGCTCCAATTAACGCAGAAAACTTCAACGTAAACAATGCTTTGGGACTCACCGATGGGATCTTTGACCCATCAAATCCGAGTGGAGCTGGATCTCCAATCGCTGGTGGGCCGATGGGAAGCCTGCCAGGCGGACCAATGGGCGGAGGTGCTGGTGGTGGAGTCGGCGGTGGTGGCGGAGTTGGCGGCGGCGGCGGCGGATTAGGTGCCTTGCTGGCAGCTGGAGCCGCTGGAGCGATTGGTTACGCAGTCGGCAACGACAACAGTCCAGCTAGTCCGGCTCGATAGTCAAACGAGGCTGAAACATCAATAACCAGAGAGCTCAGGATTCGTCCTGAGCTCTTTTTTGTTATATCCCGATATACACCAACACCGTAACAATGCCTGCCAGAAACTAAAATTCGCAAACGAACGGTGCGTGAACGTCGAAACGATTTTCTGCCAGTAAAGTGCTGAACCGAAAGCACAAGCCTCGCCAAGTCGTTGCTCAACAACAATATCAGACATCAACCGTAAGTGAGCTACGGCGGCCTTATGCCTCGACGAACATGTCCGCCCGGACAGCCCCATTTCAACAGGTGCTTTCCAGGCTGGCAGTGAGTGATTCCCGCAACGGCTTGATATTCGCTCGTTGGACAATGGTCCACAAAGCGATTCAAGAGTTCAGCCAGCAATCTGCCTGGATGCTACAGACACCTGGAATGCTTCAAATTGAGAATATTCCGCTGGTGCTAACCAGTTGACGGCAATTGAACCATCGTTTCCAGAATCTACTTCGCCCAGCGGCGGAACAGCTCTGATATCAGTAACTCCAACCTTGCACCACCTTCTGCGGCGACTGCCAGAATCTTGTTGATGTCCGCTGGTTCGAGCGCGTCCGGCAGGCACATGTCGGTGACAACAGAAAACCCAAGCGTCTTCATGTTGGCATGTTTGGCAACAATAATTTCTGGAACCGTTGACATCCCCACGATGTCTGCCCCCATCAATCTTAGCATTCGATATTCGGCGCGGGTCTCAAGGTTTGGCCCGGGGACCGCAACCAGAACTCCCTTGTGAGCTGGTATGGATAGTTCAAGCGCAACCCGCTGAGCGAGCTCAACCAACTCAAAACTGTAGGGTTCACTCATGTCGGGAAATCTTGGACCAAGCTCGTCATCGTTGATACCTCGCAACGGATTATCGGGCAGCAGATTAATATGATCTTCGAGGATCACAATGTCCGCCAGGGAGAACTGCGGATTCATCCCACCGACCGCACTGGTTACAAGCAGGGTTTCAGCACCAAGAGCCTTCATGACCCGTATTGGGAATGTAACCTCCTGAAGACTGTATCCCTCGTAGTAATGGAAACGGCCCTCCATAGCAACAACGGGGACTCCGTGAAGGTGTCCGCAAACAAATTGGCCAGCGTGTGAAGGAGCTGTGGACTTTGGAAAGTGTGGAATTTCATGGTATGGAATCCGACAGTCCACCTCAATCCTGTCAGACAGCCCACCAAGACCTGTCCCGAGGATCATCCCAACACGAGGCTGTCCCGGCCATTTTTCGCGTACACACCTGACTGCCTCAGCGGCCTTGGGGCGAATCTGTTCCATCAGCTCTTCTCGGCTTCTTCGAGTGTGTTGTGAAGTTCCAGACAACAAAAAAGACGTCCTTTTTGAACTAGGGACGTCTGTTCAGAACGTACTAAAAATCTGGAATCCGGCGGCTAGATGATTACGTCAAGTCATCATCATCAAAGTCGTCGTCGTCTTCATCATCTTCGTCATCTTCGTCATCTTCGTCACCTTCGTCATCTTCGTCATCAAAATCGTCGTCGTCGAAGTCGTCGTCGTCGTCGATGTCATCATCTTCTTCGTCGTCGTCGTCGTCGTCGTCGTCGATGTCATCGTCATCAACTTCTTCTTCTTCTTCGTCGTCGATGTCATCATCTTCATCTTCATCGAGATCGTCGTTATCCGTCTCGAATTCGTCAAAATCATCGTCGTCATCTACGAGTTTCAACGGTGCGGTACTGAGTGTAAATTCGGTCACGGTAATGAATCGCTTGTGATAGTCTAAAACGAAACAATCAAGAAGTGTTGCCAGCAACATTGTCCAGCCCTCAATGGAGTCTTCTTCGGTTCGAGTTTGTCAAAAGTTTACTATTCGATTGCGTTTAATAATGGCATCGTCAATCTGTTGTCAACCCCGTGCTGCCTTACGTTTTTGGGAAAACTGGCGAATGTTGGTAGGCATGGGGTTCAGCGATCGAATTCAGCCGCTGAAACACTATTCCCGCGTCAGGTGGCAATAGATAGCATTGCAGCCAAGAGCCCTTGTTTTTCATCCTGTCCACCAAATACGATACTCGAATGCCAACACGCGGTGACGAAATCCTTCTTGAAGACACAGCATTCTGGGTGGCTGCCAGAGGACGGTGTTTTGGCCCCTTTGATTATCAATGGAGCCCTGATTTGCGTGGTGTTGAGCTAACATACCAAGGCCAAAAATTTGGAGAAATCTGCAGCCGCGAGGATTTGTTCGCCGATCTTGCAGAATTCAAGCTGCCTATGTCAATTTGCCGCGTAGCCATTATCACAGCGGGAACTCTGGCGGTTGGAATTGCGGAAGGCTGCTGCACAGATCAGCGAATATCCGCTTTAATCGATTCGCTGGAACAATTCGGTTTTGGGCGATTTAAGGTACGAAATGCGGCCTAAGCCGCGTGCAACTGGAATAAGTTTAATTGTGAAGCTTCGCACGACAGCTTGACGCCGCGTGGAGTAGTTCTTCGACCCTGTTGCCGTCATTGTCTTCCATCGCCGCTCTGTAGTCAGCAAGCAGCGCCTGGGCCGAATCTATAGCCTCAAGGACTCGATCCCGATTGCCGATTAGAATCTCCTTCCAAAGCGCTGCGTCTCCGGCAGCAATCCGAGTGGCATCACGAAACCCGGTTCCGGTAAGCGCCAGATTCTCTGGGCCAACAACGGATGCAGTGACTGCGGCCATCAAATGAGGAAGGTGGCTGGTTAGGGCCAGTGCCCGGTCATGATCTTCCGCAGTCATCGTTATTATTCGACAACCGATGCCGCTCCAGAACCGAGTCGCCCGCCGCACAAGTCGCTTTGCAGCGTCACTCTGGTCCAAACTGTCGGCGATAACACAAACTCTGTTATCAAACAAATCCGGGTCAGCATTCTCAAAACCGCCGAGTTCGCCACCTGCAATCGGATGTGCCCCCACAAACATTCCCGCTGCGATTTCGTCTAACAACATCGCTTTACAAATACTGGCTTTGACGCTGCCAGCGTCTGTAATCAAGAGATTAGGACCAGCTTTTGCTGCAATCGATCTGGCAAAATCTGCAATCAGATTGACCGGCAGGCAAATAACAACAACCTGGCGTTCCTGAAGCATCTCTTCAGTTAGTGTCTCAGCCCAATGAGTCAGAATTCCGGCTGCCTGCGCTGCCTGAAGTCGTTTTATGCTCCGCCCAATCCCAACGACGTCGCAATCGGGGTGGCGTTTGCGGATCGCTGCAGCGATTGAACCACCGATCAATCCGACGCCGACGATGGCGACTCGCGTTTCAAATTTTTGCAACGTTTCGTTCATGCACGCCATGATAGGCATGATTCTGATCAATCGCAATTGGGCCAGGTGATGTCTCTGGTCGCGATCGATCACCTTTTCCTGCAGAAATCAGATGGACATCGACTCGGCAAGTTTTTCGTTCAAAAGGCGAGCGATAGGTGCTTCGCCTCCGAATCGAATTGGACGACCGATCGGGGTGATAAACTCCTCATTCCAGTTGATTCCCATCGCATGCATAATTGTGGAATACAATTGGGGAATCGTGATTGGATCGACGGGTTTTGGCTTTGCTTCGCGGACTATTTCCGACGGCGTTTCTCCGATTACGATCCCCTTTTGAAATCCACCACCCGCAACCGCACATGAAAACCAATGCGGATAATGATCTCGACCACCTGCTGGATTGATTTCCGGAGTCCGCCCGAATTCAGAAATACACAACACGATCGTCGAATCCAGCAAATCTCGGTCGCGAAGTTCTGTCAGCAGAGTAGCAAAAGCCGGATCCAGATCGCCCGCCAGTTTGCGATGGCCCTCGTGATTGTTGACATGTGTGTCAAACCCGTTCAAACAAACCTCAATAGCGCGAACGCCTTGTTCAACCAGTCGCCGTGCAACAAGACAACCTCGCCCAAACCGGGAATCGCCATAAGCCTGCTTAACCGCCACGGACTCATCATCAAGCTCAAATGCCTTTAGCTGCTCGGATGACATCATTTTCAATGCACGCCGAATCGTGTCTGAATGCAAAGTATCCTTTGCCGCAGACGGACGATTTCTGGTGAATTGCTGTCCAAGCAGGTCCAGTCCATCCGTGCGGCTTTTGACTCTCGTTTCTGAAACCCCAGCCTTCAAATTAGTGACCGACCGACCGGGATCAAAGACTCGAAATGCGTCCCACTCGTTTCCAAGATATCCACCTCGAGGAAAAAAGTTATCGCCGCCTAGTGAAACATGCTGCGGAATTTCCACGGTCGAATCAGGCAACTGATGTGCCGCAAGTGCCCCCAGTGATGGATACACGAGCGTGGGCTCAAGCCGGTAACCGGTCTTAACATAAGATGCCCCACGAGCGTGATCGCCTTCCAGCGATGTCAACGAACGAATTAGACAGACCTCGTCCATTTTCTCCGCCATCTGAGGCAGGAATTCCGAAATCTGAAGCTGGTCGCGGTTTGTGGAAATCGATTTAACATCCCCGCCGATGTTTGTGCCGGAATGAGGATCCCAGGTTTCAAGCTGACTCATCCCTCCGTTCATCCACAGAGTAATTAGCGACTTCGGACGTTCTGTACTTCGTTTGCTGGCAGCTTTTGCAGTCATTGGAGCCAGCGACATTGAAATCCCGCAAGCTGCCATCATTTGCAGCACGTCGCGGCGATCGAATGTTTTGTGGATCTTTGACATGTTGACTCCTGAAGTAAGAAACAAGAAAGAGCAGGGCGGCAAAGGCCTGTTATCCAAATAATACGTCACGACATTGGTAATGTCTGCTTCTATGCAAACAACGATATTTTGATCAATGATTCCAAGAAAATCCGGGGCTATTGAAAAGCACCCAGTAAAGATCACGAACCTGCTGACTACGAGATGTTTTCGATTCTTCTATGCCTGATTGCGTGTCTGAATCCGTGTCTTTGACGGATTCGTCCATGCCCTGTAGTAGTTTCACAAAATACGATCTCTCTTCAACGTTTGGCAGTCGTGTCAGGCACGCAAGAAAACAGTTTTGAACCAAAGATTCATCATCACCCGAAAACCGCATAAGCTGCCCGGCAGCGCTGAAAAGACCGGTTTCCGTGAGCTCGCGAGTAAATCGGCCATTCATCCTTAGCAATGCCTGGGGGATAGTTCCTGATTGCTGCAGCAATTCGTCGTCAGTCGCGTCCCCGTATTCTTTCAGGAAGTCACTTTCGCTTATGAATCGCATGAACCGAATGAACAAAGTTGAATTTTTGTCGATCGTGCGAACGCGTCCAGCCTGAAACATCGATCCAATCATTTGCTCAGGACGAAGTCGAACCAGTGGAAACACGGCCCATTCGTTGGTCATGCGAGAAAAGAGTTCATCTTCAGCCCATGCGACTTCTGATTTCAACCGAAACGCATCAGATAACGCAATCAGCCGAATCAGAAACCTGAGGCTACCGCCGTTATTGCGAAATTCATGTCCAAGAACATCAAGCAGGTCTTCTGAGTCTTTGGTCTGTTCAGGATGGGCCAGATCATCAACCGGATCGTGCCAGGCTTTCCCAAACATCAACCCCCAAATGCGATTTGAAATCGCTCGTTCAAAACGATGGTTCTCGGGATGCACAACCCATTTGGCCAATCGCACCCGTCGCGATTGATCATTCGAATCCCATTCTTCGTGAAACGGAAACCGAGGAGGTACTATTCGCCCAACTTCCTGACCGGGATCAACAATCTCATATTCGATTGGCTTTCCGTCCTCTGACTGGCGATCAATCACCCCGCCAGGCGTGACGCGTGCCTGCCCAAAAAAAGCTGCAAGGCCTTCGAAGTCATGTTGTTTCCAATCGTCAAACGGATGGTCATGACACTGAGCACAGTCGATTCGCTGGCCAAGAAAGGCGCGTACGGTTCTTCCAGCAAGTTCGTTTTCATCAATCCCTTCCTGGTCGACGAAAGCTGCCGTAATAAAATTCGATGCTGGCTGGCTTGTCCAAAGTCCTTCTGAAGCGATTAACTCAGTCGTCATTTCCTGCCAGGGGCGGTCATTCCTGAGTTGCTCACTAATCCAGCCACGAAGACGATCGCGGCGAAAAATAAGAAACTGACCTTCTTCGACTCCAGTCAGAACTCGTTCCAGTCGTTCTGCAAAATAGTCCGCAAATCGGCTATCTTCCAGCATCGTCAGCACCCACCGTTCGATGCGATCACTGGATGAATCTGAGTTAAACGCAACAACCTCTTCCAAAGATGGCACAGTGCCGTGCAGAGCAAGCGACAACCTTCGATAGACTGTCAGATCATCCGCGATCTCAGCTGGCTCAAGCTCTTCACTGCTCCACTGCTGACGTAACCATTCGTTAACGCGAGACACAGACGCGTCGATTTTCTGCTCGTCAGAAAGCTTTACCACCGCATTAGTCGGGGCATCTGCTTCACCTGCTTTCATCACCACCAGTGCCAACAGACCTATGACGCTGCAACAAAAGACAACTGCTGCTGGTTTCATTTCCCGTTCCTCTGTGTTGACCTGATCGCATGGAAATTACCACTGGCAGGCAGTTCATAAGATCGGCATACTCTGCCGCACAGATAACCTCCCGACGATGCCGTGCACATGATTCGCCGCGACTTACGCATACCTGGCATTAGTTTCGAAGTTTATCCACACGCAGGCGAATATGTGTCGGGCGAATCGCTGGCTTTGCGGGAAAACAGATTATGAACTCAACACCGACGGTGATCGAAGAACCAGATCCGGAGATTATCCCGGATCAAGTACCGGGCAACACAATAGAGCCAGCCAGAGAAGTCTCAGACATTCCGCTCGGTCCTGGCGCATTTCCAGGCTTTCGCAAGCCATTTCGAAGCCTGTGGTGGTTGTTTTCCGTATTGTTAGGACTCGGTTTCCTGCTGCCGCTGATGGCAGGGCTGGCGGCGATTCCCGTGGTGAGCCTGGTCTCACTTGGCATGATGCTGGACGCGGAATCTCAGGTGGCTCGATCTGGTCGCTTTCGAGACGGTTTTCCGCTGCTGCCGATTTCCACGCGAGTTGGCACAATTGGTTTCATGGTGTTTCTGTTCCTAATTCCCATCATGATGCTTTCATCCATCGCGGGTTCTCAGGAAATCGTGAAACAGCTTTCAGGACTGCCACCCGGCAGACTCAATAACCTGAAAATTGTGTTGCAGTTCGTGATTTTCAGCCACTTGCTGCTGGCGATTTCCAACGGAGGCTCATTTGCGTGTTTCCTGAGACCAATTCGAAATATCAGAAACCTCATCCGCAGGTTACGTAGTGGCGAATACTTCACCGCGATGAATTTATGGACCGACCGCCTGTTACAGATCTTTCGGCCATGGCATCATTTTTATATTGCGGTTAGCGGAGCTTTAGGTGCGTTATGCTGGCTGGTAATTCCCACGGCATTGCTGGGAGCCGCATCAACATCACCACACCAAAATCCGGCGCCAACAGCGTTGCTGTCATTACTGGGAGGCTTACTTCTGATTCCAGTAGCGGCGTGGCTGCCGCTGCTTCAATGCCACCAGGCAACAACTGGACGGTTCAAGGCAATCTTTGAAGTTCGTGTCGTTCGGGAAATCATCTGTCGGGTTCCCATTCGCTGGGCGATCGCCACAATTCTTCTTTATGGATTAGCCGTTCCGTTATACCTCTCAAAAGTTGTGCTGCCACCGGCCGACGCATACTGGCTGTTCACACCCTTATTTATTCTGGTGATCTATCCAACAAGAATTCTGATGGGATGGGTCTATGGACAGGGCATTCGAAAGGAGCAGCGGGCCGCTCGATTGATACGCTGGCCCGCAAAGGTATTCATGATCCCACTACTCGGCCTTTACGGTTTAATACTGTTCGCCGTGCCACTAATCAGCGAAGCGGGACCGCGAGCCATGTATGAAAACCATGCCTTCCTGCTGCCGGTTCCGAGCGGGCAGTTTGAGTAAAACACAATGGGCCTGCTCAACTCAAAGCGAACTTACCAGATTTTCGCAGCAGCCCAGACGCGTCGCAATAAACGCTTCTTCCCCGGCGAATTAAACCTGAATTTACTGAGTCGATGGCGGCAAAGTCTTAACGACACCAGGCACGAACGCGCAGTGAATACCGAAAGCCTTTGCCTTGCAAACGGTAAGGGAACGGAAGACTCTCTGCTGGCGATTGGCAGCCCAAAATCCTCTAGTCGTCCTCGCCCGCCATGCGTGACAACTGCTTATCGATTTCTTTTTGCGTAACGCGTTGAAAGTCGATATTACGCGGTGTTTCTGCTGTCAGCCCAACTTTCTCGTCAAAAGCACGATCAAACTCACGAGCCAGCTGCTGCATCCATTCGGGCGGTTCAATCCCGGATCCCAGCCGATGATCCATGTAATCAGTAATGTCCTGCCGCAGAATTTTGAAGTTCTCGGCGGCCACTTCTTCGGTCACTTCTTTCAGCACCGGACTACATCGTCGAACCCGCGCCGTCATTCTATTGACGGCGAGATTTCCAACAATTCGTTCGCTGATGTGGTCGTGCAGCGTTGGCAATTGAACACCGTATTCAGACTCCAGTTCCTGAAGCTCAGTAACCAACGATTCACTCACGTCTTTTGTTGCATCTCGCAACTCTGCTTCAAGTTCCGCTGCCAGATCGTCTGCCGCAAATCTGACGCACGCTTCATGAGCTATCTGGTAAGGAACATTGTTCCAGTTAAAGCGTTCGTAAAGTGACTCAAGACGCAGGAAATCCAGCAGACAATACAGTCGATTGCCGTAATCTGAATGAGTCGTCGTTGTGTTGTATTCAAGAAAGCGATCGAAGTTATCGACGACAGACTCGTAAACAAACTCCATTATGTCAGATGCTTCATCGCGGTCGATGACTCCGGAATTTACGTCGTCTACGATCTTCACCTCCTGAACGATTGAAACATTCTGTTCAAGCTCGTCCAACAGTGATTCCGCACCGTGATGTACAATTGCTCGGGCGTTTCCCAGAGTCAGCATCCTCGTGTGAAACAGATCTTCGCCATATTTTTCAATAAACTCTTTTACTTCAGCAGCACGATCTTCATCGTGAAGTTCCTCCACTATGGAAAGTCGCATTGAGCTGCTGTGCGTCGCCCACAATTCGTTGTAAGAATCGAGCAATCGCTGAATCCGACGATAGATGTTACGACGCTGTCGTGTCGTGTCCGACTTCCAGCGGTTGGATGCGTGCAAGATCGCTTCTACCGAACACGCAAGTCCGATTCTGAACAGACGATCAAATTCTGTAACGGCCTGGCCAAGCGGACGAGAACTTCGCTCCATCCGATAAGCAGTCTGCAGTAACCGGAACGTTTCTTCGATAAGGCCCAATCGCGGCAACTGGCTTAACAACAGTCGAATAATGGCCTGCAAAGTACGAGCCTTCAGAATTCCGGTAGGCTGACCACCATGCTCGAACGGAACATAAAGCAACGGCCGGCGACGTAAAGCATCAGTGAATTCCGGAAAGCTCGCTCGAACAGTTTTGGCGTCATTGCTCAGCACCGCTCGCAGCATCTTCACCAGCTGCTTATCGAAGTCACGACCTTGCCCCGGCAGATTGCCTTCGTCCAGCAACACGGAGCAAAGCATCCGTTCGGCCATCAGAAATTCGACCGTCGTGGAAATCGCGTTTTGCATCAAAAGAAAACGCGACTGCAGCTGAATGTCGTATTCAATGTTGGCATCCAGATCTGCCGAGTACGTTTGAATTTCGTAGTCTCTGACTTCGGTCACAAGAAGTCCGAGCTCCTTTAGAAACCGGCGGATCGCTGTCAGCCATTCACGAATATGACTTTGTTGTTCAGCATCCTGCGTGGCGTTGTTTTGCAACCGCTTCGACAGCGCGATGGCCGCGCTGCTCCAAAGCGATCCTACTGTGTGCAGGAATTTCAAGCGTGGTTCCAGCTGACGATAAATCAATTCAAACTCAGTGGTCCCCGGACCATATCCTTCGTCTGCCGTGTCGCCATCATTGCCATCGTCCGCGCTGTCGCGAAACACGACATTATCGTAGGCGGCCTGAAAAATACTCGACTCGTCCTCCTCATCGTCAAACAGATGATCCAGATCGAGGCTGTCTTCCGGACGCTCAGGATCGCTCTTTTCCGCTTTTCGATGTCGGTCGACAAATTCCATCAGCGACGGAACTTCCCAAAACACACCGGCATTCGCTTCCAGAAAAGAAAACAATCGTCGCATCATTTGCCATTGATGCTGGGCGTCCGGGTTCTGAGTGACGGTTTTCAAAAATCGGTGCAGCAAACTGTGCATCGAATGATTACCGGATTCCAGCCCCATTTCCTCAGCAAGGCTAAGCCACTGCATCAGCAGTCCCAACGCTGCGACTTCGTCATCTCGTTCCAGCAAAGCGTGAACGACCTGAGCGAAACTTCGAGGTGATTCGAAGTGACTGACGTGCTCGCGCCAAAATGAAATGTCACCCGCCGATTCACCGGCCGTCCGCCACTCGGAAAGCGCTTTTGCAACATGCTGGGCCGCCTTCAGCGATTCATCACCGCGAACAGCAGGCAGATCGGTAACCGTTGATGTCGCATAGGTGTCCCATTCTTCTGCCAAACCGGTGAAGCTGGCTTCCACCGATAAATGAATCATCTGCTGCCCGGACGCCGCGGCCTCAGCCATGATCGCAGACGAAGCATCGAACAACTGCTCCATGACCTCAATCAGAACTTCAACTCGGTTATCCGGAATCGCATCTTCCCGCGCGACAAACAATGGAAACATGCCCTGGAACCCCAGAATATTCCAAGGGTCAACAATCGCACCACAATGGATTCCGCTCTTCAACAAAACCAAGCATTCTGAAAGCAGAGTCTGTGCTGTTGCCAGATTTCCGGATCTCACAGATTTATGAATTAGCATCAGTCGGGAATGCAGCTCAGACTCGAATCTTGCCGAAGCACATGGGATAACAGATGCTTCAGCGCACGCTGCCTCTTCAAACCCAAGCGATGCAAAAAACGACGCCAGGTGGCGATGCTGAACCTGGCTGGCACCATACTGTGACAGATACATGTTAAGCTGATGCCGCACGTGGCCAAACGGCTGACGTGATTCTTTAGCGCTTGCCATAAGACGCCTGCGGCGTTCGCCGGTGCTCGTTTCAAGCAGCGACTGATAGAAATTGTCGCGTTGCCGAGCCACCATTGGCAAAAGTGACGTCAGTGACACTGACGAATCGTAAGTTTCCGGTCCGGATCCGCTGATCGCTGACGCCATCAAAATTGTGCCGGCCAGCACGGCCGAGGCATCAAATAAGCGTTCTTCTTCCGGGATATCCGTCGCCGAACTGATCCAGTGTTGCAATGATTCCAGAATAATTCCGCGAACCACAAAACGACGATAAAACCCTTTTGTGTCAATAACCTCCGGATCCCATTCGCCAAACATATAGTTGGTACGTTTGTTGACCGGATGAAGATGATCGTGTGCTCGAATATCAAGACACAGCTCGTCCAGATGTTCAAGACTGAAATGTGCAGGAGCCGTCATGCTGTCGGGTAACTGTTTTATGAATCTCAGAGTTCCTTCGATGAGTTTCCGATAGGGGCCAACCCCTGTTCCTACCGACTGAAAATACAAAGGAATCGCGCAAAAGCGTTCATGATCGTACACTGACATGCGCCGATCATTATCAAGAATGGCGACCGGGCGGTAACCCACATAATCATTGATTCGCTTCAGTGCGTCTGCCGTAAGTGCTGCATCGTTGTTCCAGCCAGTATGTGAACTGGCGGCCAGAACCACTTCGAACATTCGAGCCAGAAAAAACGGATGAAACAGCTCGGACGGTTTGATATGAAATAACAGATCAGTGTGGTGCTGAACGTAAGCTGGCAGGATCACCCCCAATGTTTTCCGAATCGCGGTCTCGGCCTGGTCTGCCTGGGCGAACGCAGATTCGCCGGACTCTTTCAACTCCTGAAGTTTGTTCAGAAAATGTGTTTCGAGGTCGTCAAGGCAACCAGGGAAATCCGGAGCCTCGAAGAGTTCGTTGATGCATGTCCGAAATCTGACTCCGGGAGATCCATCTGAGAAATTCAGATACCCCAGCAGATCGCGATAGCATTGTTTCCGAGATTCGCTTGCATCAGCGTTGGACAGGGACATTCGTTGAACTCGTGACTCTTGAAAGGTGGAGCATTGTGAAATGATTCGGTGAATCGTGAAACAGTCAGTTCGAACTTCGTGTTGGTGAAGCCCCGATTACCAGGCCACTGGGCAATTGAATGAACTCCGGAGAGCGAATTCTAGGCCACATTTGTTAGAGGGAGAATAAAAGAAAGAATTATGGTCATTCCTAAACTGACGAATCCGAGCACCAGCAGCAAAGGTGTCCATGTTTTTAAAGCCTCAGTTTCACTGAGGCCGCTCATTTTTGCCACAATCCAGAATCCACTGTCATTCATCCACGATCCAATCAGCGATCCAGCGCCGATTGAGGTCGCGATGTAAACCATGTTGAATCCAAGTTCTTCCTGCGTCAGGTTCATCGCTGCCATCATCGCGGAAACTGTTATCATCGCCGTCGTGCTTGAGCCCTGGGCGACCTTAAGCAACGCTGACATCCCGAAAGCCAGAAACAGGGATACAAGTCCGACCGAGCCGCTGCCTTCAAACAAGGCCTGAATATCACTTGCGATGCCTGTGATCTTCAACATTGACCCGAACGCACCACCCGCGGCAGTGATTAAGATCACGAGTCCTCCGCTTAGCAATGCTGTTTCAACAGCATTTGAGAATTCATCGCCGGTTGGGGTCTTGTATCGCACCCAGGTGAACAAAGAAATGGCCATCGACAACAGCAGGGCCAGTGATGGATTTCCGAGTAACTGAGTCCACGGTTTCAGTTCGTTGAACGCGTTGGGAGTTTGGATAGACATCATTGTCCCAACAATGGTGTCGCCTGAAATCAGCAGCACTGGAAGCACAACCGGAAGAAGGGCTTCCCACAATGGAACAGGAGAATTGAAATCCAATGCTTCTTTGGATGGATCAACTGATTCACCTGGCTTACTGAACCCCTTTTCTTTTCCAGGAGAGGAGTATGGGTTCGACAGATCCTTTTCTTCGCTGGAAACAATTTCATCGAACATCGGTTGTGATGTATCGACATCGCGAACATGAAGGGACGCAACCGTTACACGTTTATCGAGAAATGTTGCAAACATTATGCCCGCAATTGCAGCAGGCAAGGCAACAAGCGAACCAACGACAATCATCAAACCAACCGGAATATTCAACTGAACGGCCATCGCCAATGGCCCCGGAGTGGGTGGCACCAATGTGTGAGTAATGGCCCCACCCGCTGAAATTGCGAGTACATACAACAGAAAATTGCGGCCTGTTTTTCGATACAGTGACCGAGCCAGCGGTACCAACAGATAGAACACAGTGTCAAAAAACACAGGCACTGAAAGAACAAAACCGCTTCCCATCAAAGCCCACGGAGCACGTTTCTCACCAAGAAGTCGCAGGAAGGCCTGCACAATTCGGTCAGCCGCGCCACTGCGCATCATCGCTTCGCCAATGACGGCCGCAAAGCCGATGACAAGCCCTATCTTTCCAGCCGCCGTTCCGAATTCTGTGGCAACACGCGACACTTTTTCGGTCATGTCGCCCTCAGCAAGGAAACTTACCGCCAACGCTGCGGTGATCAATGCAATAAACGCGTTGATCCGTAGCTTGATGATCAATCCCAGAACAATCGAAATGCCGATTGCGACAATCAGAAATGAAGGCATAGGTCTCGTTTCAGAAGTTGCTCAGTTCAAAATAATCGTTATCCGCTCAAACGGCAGAACTTATTTTGCGTACTCGATCGTTCGTGTCTCGCGCAGAACCGTCACCTTGATTTCACCAGGATAGGTCAACGACTGTTCAATTGCAGTCGCAATATCTCGCGTCATTTTGCGAGCCTGTCGATCATTGATTTGATTGGAATCCACGATGATTCGAATTTCCCGACCAGCCTGAACGGCAAAAGCCTGTTCTACGCCAGGAAACCCACACGCCAGACCTTCTAATTCCTCAAGACGCCGAACGTATTTTTCCAGCGTCTCTCGGCGAGCACCAGGACGGGCCGCTGAAATTGCGTCTGCGGCAGCAACCAGCACCGTGTAAATGTGATCCGGACGAATATCATCGTGATGACCGGCCGCTGCGTGAATCACTTCTTCGCCTTCACCGTATCGCTTCAACAACTCAGCACCAACAGCCGGATGACCGCCTTCCATTTCGTGGTCCGCCGCCTTGCCGATGTCATGAAGAAACCCGCAACGTCTAGCTAATGTTGCGTCCAGCCCAAGTTGTTCTGCCAGCAATCCTGTCAGATGAGCAACCTCGATTGAGTGCTGTCTTACGTTCTGGCTGTAACTGACGCGGAAATGAAGGCGTCCCATCAGATGGATCACCTTTTCGTGAAGCCCACGAATTCCCGCTTCCTCGCACGCTTCGATACCAAGCTTGCGAATGTGCTCGTCCATTTCTCGCTGCGTTTCCGCGACGATTTCTTCGATCCGAGTCGGGTGAATTCGACCATCCTGAATCAGCTTCGCCAAGGATAGCTTACCAATTTCGCGACGAACGCTATCAAACGCGGAAATGATGACCACACCTGGCGTGTCATCGACGATTACATCAACGCCCGTTTCCTTTTCAAACGCCCGAATGTTGCGACCTTCGCGACCAATGATGCGGCCCTTCATTTCGTCGCTGGGGATATCAACAGTTGAAACAGCAATTTCCGAAGTATGAGCGGAAGCGTATCGCTGCACAGCCATGCCAATAATTTCCCGTGCCTGTCGATCACAGGCAGTCTTCACTTCCGTTTCGTGCTTCATAATCAGCGCACCAACCTGGTCGCTGAGTTCTGTTTCCAGCCGTTTCAGCAACAGAGTCTTGGCCGATTCGCGGTCCAATTCGCTGATTTTGTATAGCTGTTCCTGCTCGTCGTTCAGCATGCGCGTCAGTTCTTTCTGACGAACTTCCATGACCTTCGCGCGTTCGCTCAGCTTTTGCTGAGTTGTCTGGAGCATTTGCTCTCTCTTGCGGAAGTCGCTGTTTTGTTCCTTCAGATGCACTTCGCGCTGGTCGACTTCGCGTTCACGGATTCGTAGACCGTCCTTGGCTTCGTCAAGCTTCTGTTCAAGCTTTTCGCGGCGTTTCAGAAGATCTTCCTTGAGCGCAATCTCCTGATTCTTGCGGTAGTTCTGAGCATCGATTTCCGCCTGTTCCAACAGCTGAGTGCGTGTCTTATACGCACCTGCTTTGTACAGCCGTTCGAACAAAAGCCCGACGACGAGTCCAATGACTCCGCCGATTGCATATCCCATGGAAACGTCCTATTTCGAAGACGGTTCCTGCCAGCCACCAAAGTGACTCTTAAAATATCAGAAAGCAGACTTTCGCCCTGCCGAATGTCGTTGCGGGGCGTGGGACAAGGCGACTCGTCCACGAATCGAACATTGGTATGTCTGCACAGTGTACTTCTCGATCGCTTTCACAAACGCAGTGCGAACTGTGTTGTGTCGCAACGAGAACCGGTCTGAATTCCACTGTTTCCGCATTCCCTTTGAAAGCAAAGCAAAGCGACGAAAACAAGCCTTTCCATCTCGAAATAACTCCACTGATAGACAGCGAAGTCGAGCTAAGAAAGCCTGTTCGATGGTTCCACATGAGTGAAACCAGAAACATCAAAACAAGGAAGGACAGAGTCATTTGTACAATTGGCAATGCAGGCAGACGAAAATGGTCTCAAACTCGAAGTAACGGCCGAGAATGTTGAGTCTTTACTTTCTGTGTTTTACAGCAGGATCCGAAGACCTTGTGATTTAGCATCCAGCCATTTTGGCAGTGAAGATTCTGCTAAGATGGCAACCGCCCAATGCTACCAAAGCCACGGTACCGGTCAACCGGGCAACCCGAATCAGGTTGTCGAAAGGCCGTTAGCGACCATTGATTTCGTGTATATTGCCAATTCCAGGTCAGAGTCGGCCTGAAACGATCGCCCCCCGGGTCTTAATCTGAAGTTTACAACGTTGGCAATTTCTAACAATTCGTTCCTCGATCGGATCAAAAACGGTTTCGAGAAAGCGGGCTGCAATCCGGGCGACGGCCTTGTTTTGGCGGTATCCGGTGGACTGGATAGTGTGGCATTGCTGTACGCGACAATCCAGCTTTGGCCGGAAGCAAAAGAACGCATCATTGTTGCCCACGTAAACCACGCCCTGAGGGCAGCAGAAAGTGATGCCGATGAAGACATTGTGCGTGAATTGTGTCGATCCAACGGATTACGTTTTGAACTGCTAAGGCTGGAGCAGGGCAGTCTTAGACGCGAATCCGGAGCCTCGCTGGAAGAAGCGGCCCGAGCAGTACGTTACCAATTTTTAACTGAGACCGCCGACCGTTATTCACTACTCGCTGTTGCCACGGCCCATCACATGGACGATCAGGCCGAGACGGTACTCCACAACATTATCCGCGGTACAAGCCTGCGAGGTCTCAGGGGAATGGAAGCATCGCGCCCCCTGAAAGACAACATCAGCTTACTGCGCCCAATGCTGCAAATGTCGCGCAGGGAAATTTCCGAATACGTTTCGCAAAACCAATTCGCATTTCGCACTGACGCCAGCAACCGCGACTTGATGTTCACCAGAAATCGAGTTCGACAGCAATTGCTTCCGCTGCTTAAAGCAGACTTCAACACCGCTGCTGACCAAAACCTGATCTTATTGGCACAACAGGCTCAAGAGACCGTCGACCTGATGGATGCGTTAGCAGAAAAAATTCTTTCTGACGTAGTGCTGGAACAGCAACCATGCATCTGTCGACTTGATCGAAAAAAGCTGGCAGGGTGGCCGTTGCAAATGGTTCGACACATCATGTCCGTCGTCTGGATTCGACAGGCGTGGCCGCGTCAGAAAATGACGTTTCGGCACTATGAACGGCTTTCAGTCGCTGTCTGCTCAGACGTTGAATGTCGCGAAGACTTCCCCGGCGGCATTCGCCTGAACGTGTCATCAGACGTCGTGCGTCTCAGCATGTCCCCGACACCCATATAAGTGAGTCGGCAAGTCACAGGTAAAATGCGCGACCGCAAAAAATAAAGCTCGGCACAAGGTTGTGCCGAGCTTTGCTTCATTAAATTACTGTACCTAACAATACAGTGCCCAACAAACGCTCAAACTAACCGTGAGCGTTTTCTTCCTCGACGGTCACTGGCTTGTAACCGCCCTTAGCTTTGAACATCAAAATCAGAATCAGGTAGCAAACCGCCATTGCTGCCGGCACATAAGCCGTCAATTTCAACGCTTGCTGACCGCCATATATTCCGGCCTCCTTCACAAAAGGGCCATCAGTATCGGCGGTCGCCTTGGCTTCTGACCACCACTTTGAAAGAGATGCGTAATTCTCGTCGGTCGTTCCTGATTCCTCAAGCAGCTTGCCAACTCGCGCAAGCTCCGCACCATTGTCCTCCATGGTCCCAACCTTGGCACCGTCAAGACCGACAGTCTTGTATCCAAAGAAGCTGCTTTCTTCTCCAGTCTTGTATCGGTCATAAGTTTCTTCATGCTTGCTCAGTTCCGCCGCAGCGTTGTAGTCCTGCTGGAAGCCAATGGCAGGGCCACCAAGCAGCCCGGCAGACAACATGCCGACTCCACCCAGCATTCCGATCGCAACAGCTCCACCTTTAGGAAACTGCTCAGATACGACTGCCAGCATGGTTGGCCAAAGAAACGTCTTACCTAATGCATATACGGTTGCCGCAAAAATACACGCAGCCACTGTTTCTGCGCCGCCCAACAATGTGAGTCCCGTGGCACCAAGCACAGCACTGACGAACAACAGCCCCAGTGGCGAAATACGATGAACAATCGGACCTGCAAAAAACCGGAGCACAAACATTAACATCGATGTATAAGCAAACAGCATCAACCCTTTCTGAGGGTTAGCCATAATGGAACCAGTGATTTTTGCGATCCACGAGTCGGTTCCGAGTTCGACGTATCCAACCATTGCGTGAATGATCAGCAGGAACAACATCAATGGAGCAAACACTGTACTCACCATCTGGCCAAGGCTTACACCGGCATCAGCAGCTTCTGACTTCGGAAACTTCTGCCCCATCAACAACGCGCCGTACACTACAACGGGAATAAGAAACAGAGACATCTGAATCTTCCAGTCGACCGCTTGCGAAATGACGTTTCCTGTTTCATCCAGCTTTGCCGCCATGAAAGCAGACGCAACACTTCCAGCCACCAAACCAGCGGGCCAGCCAGCGTGCAGAATATTGAGGTAGTGTGTCTTGTTTTTCGGGAACAAAGTGGCGGTTAATGGATTTACAACCGCTTCGCACAGACCGTTACCAACAGCAAAAATGAACATACCCCAGAATAGACAATTAAACGCGGCCACTTTTCCACCCGCAGCAAACGCTGCGGGTGCGCCCAGTGTCAGACCAGCCGACACAAGGTGCAGAATGAATGCCAGAATCAACAGCTTGCCGTAACCAACTTTGTCCGCAATCAGTGAGCTCAAAATAATTACAACGCCGAACCCGGTAAGCCCTCCGCCGGTAATCGTGCCTAGTTCGGTCATTGTGAAACCGAAATCGTTTGCCCACTGGGTCAGAATTCCGCCACGGACGGAGTACCCGACACCTGCAGCCAGAATCGCCATGAATCCAGCCCACAGTAAACGCTTTGCGTTTGGGGCTGCTGTTTCGCCTTCACTCATCCAAGGAATCTCCTGCGGCTAAGATCGCCTGATCGCTTTGAGAAAAAAAACGGACTAATCGATGCAAAAGTGAACTCAATGCTCATCCCGTTGCCATGCAACGACCCGTTGTTGAACAGCTGAGTCTAGCCACGTGTCCAATGGGTTTCCATTCCATAACCTCTACCACTTCAACAATCTTTCCGGCTGTTACTCAAATCCGAAGGCACGTAGAGCACCGAAATGGAAAAAACAGTCGATTAATGGCGTTTTGTGGACAGGATACAGTGGCGAAGCAACTTTGAGTTGATCTTATCACTAAGTGCGTGGCACATCTGAACGAAGCAATCGGCAGCACGATCCTCATTCAGCTCGTGCGCAGTGAACTCAGCCAAAGCTTCCTGTCGCAATATCGTTACCTGATCCAGCAATTGCTGCAGGACGCGAGATTCTTCCGGGCCACCTTCGCCATCGACTTCCATTTGATCACGCTCGAGCTGCAGCAGGTCTTTAATACAGCGGTCCAGCCGGTGTTCCTGACCGCGAGCCTGTCGATGATTCCACCAGCGTTGCAGTAACCAGACTGCAGCAATCAAAGAAACGACAAAGGACCGAATTCCTTCCGTCCCCTCAACAAAGTCGGGGTTCACCAGTGGCTTAAGCTCGGGATAAAAAACGTGCGACGCGCCGAGATGCATCGGGAATTCTGGCCGATCCGTCGCATAACCGATTCCGTTTTGGGACAACCCCCTCAACGTGTGACGGCCCTGAAATCTTCTATCAGAAACAATGCGAGTGACTTCTTCGACCAACCGCACAGAAGCATCGCGACTCGCCAGCAACTGTGCCTGCAGCGTTACTGTCTGAAAACTTTGGGCAGGTACTGGTGGGGAAGTCTGGAAATATCCGGCTGGAATTTCATCGCGAGTCAGCGAAGGGTGCTTGCAAGCGAACGCGTCCAGCCAGGGAATCTCTAACGGATGCCCAATCTGATCTGCAAGCAAAGTCTTCAAAATAGGCGTATCAAGACCGCAGCACAAAATGCTCACATCAATTGTCCTGTCCTGAATCTTCAACGGCAAATCAGCGTGGTCAATAGAACTCACGTTGATGACGTCTTCATCCAGTCCAAGGTGTCGCAGCAATAGGCAGGTCACCGCATAATTTCCGGACAACCGGTCGTTACACGACCATGTCAGTTTGCCAGCAGCGTTGAGACTGTCCGCCGCAATTGACATAGACCCCACGGGCATCAGAAATTCGGGATAAAGATTGCTGACAAAAGTAGCGGGTTCGGGCTCGCCGGACAGCGAATCAGCAGCACTCAGGATACTTAGCGTTCCCGGTTGATAAACTCCAAAGTCGGCCTTGCCGGCCTGAAGCAGTTGCAGATTTTCGAGAGAGCCTTGTGTTTCAATAACTTCTACCGAGGTGTTGAAACGGTTCCGCAATTCCTGAGCAATCCCCTGCGCAATGTCAGCATACCGGCCTTCTGCCGCGCCACCAGCGATTCGAACAACCTGTGGCATCCGAGCGCGAGACCAGTAGAACCAGATGGCGATGAACAGCATTAACAGTACGGTAATGCCCAGCCACGAAACGCGTCGGCGGGATGAGCCGGGACTCAGGCGTTTGTCTAACACAATTATTGATTCGCCCATGGGTGGAATGCACGTTGGGGGTAAACTTTCCTCGTTGGCTTGTCTGGGCGCCACACGAGCGGTGAACGATAAGCTTAGCCGATGCCACGTAACTTGGCTAACAGGGACTTGCGTCAAACTAGCCCTACATATTTCTTGCAGGCACAATATTTCCAAGGCGACCTTTTTCTAATCAGCAAAGAAATCGACCTGCCATGACCTCAATTCGCAAAAAACAATTTCGAATCATCATCATGGATAATGAACCGTCATTGCTAACCGGGATTTCCATGCTGCTGGAATCCCTTGGACATTATGTGCGACAGGCCAGCGGTGGTGAAGCAGCGCTTCAGTGCATTCGACAGGGTGAATACTTCGACAGGGTGAATGCTTGATCTAACAATCCACAATGGGCTTAGGGGCCTGAAGATCGTCGCCGAACTGAGCGAAATTGACTCAACAATGCGACTGATCGTTACCAGCGGTTACGCGGCGGACAAGGCCATAACAAATTACATCGCTTTCGGCTTGCACGGTGCGCTGCCCAAACCTTTCAGCCTTGCAGACCTTAAACAAACGATCGCACAGGCAATGTCCTGCGAGTAGCGTTTGCGGCAAATCGCGATTAAAGTCACCAAAACACAAATTCCATTCGATGGAAGATTTGCTTAGTGAAGCTTAGGTAATCACCATTTGCTGCAGCCGGGACAAATTCCGTCTCAGGCGCTGAATTTGCTCTCCCAAATGTATTCTGCTGCAGAGGCTACGCCGTCGTGAGTCAGGAAAGAACATGTCGCCTTGTGACGCTTGGCTGCAAGGTCAACCAATACGAAACTCAGCTTGTGCGCGAAGCACTTCAACAGAATGGGTTTCGAGAAGCTCTGGATGATGAGTCGGCAGATCTCTGCGTTGTCAACACCTGCACTGTCACCAACAACGGCGATTCACGCTCACGCCAGGTCATTCGACAGCTGGCGAAGAAAAATCCAGGAACAAAGACAATCGTGATGGGCTGCTATGCGACGCGCGATCCGCAGGCTGTCAGCGAACTTCCAAATGTAATCGAAGTCATCACGGATAAACGCGAATTACCCGATGTTCTGGGGCGTTTCGGCATCGTGGATATGCCAGCTGGCATCAGTGAGTTTGAAGGACATCACCGCGCTTTCGTAAAAATTCAGGATGGCTGCATTCTCAAGTGCTCTTACTGCATTATCCCGACCGTTCGCCCCGGCGTTCGCAGTCGCCGCCCGGTCGATATCGAAGAAGAGATTCGTCGGCTGGTGGACAACGGTTACCGCGAAATTGTGATTAGCGGCGTGCACGTTGGACACTTTGGAATCGACACAAACAACATCCGTAACGGCGAAAGTCCCGAGCGGCTTTGGGACCTGCTTCGGCGACTTGATCGCATTCCTGGCGAATGGCGAATGCGACTTTCCAGCATAGAAACTGTCGAAGTTAATGATGACTTCATCAAAGCCGCCGCCGACTGCGAACACCTTTGCCCTCAGTTTCATCCTGCGCTGCAGAGCGGATCTGACACTGTGCTGCAACGAATGCGGCGACGTTATCGCGTTGATCGTTTCCTGAGTCGACTGGAACAGATCCGTGAAATGTTGGGTAACGACCCTGCGTTTTCAACCGATGTGATTGTTGGGTTTCCAGGTGAGACGGACAAAGAATTTGAGGAAACTCTCAAAACCTGTCGGCAGGCTCGTTTTATGAAAGTGCATGTCTTTCCATACAGCCGTCGTGATGGAACGCCCGCCGCAGAATTCTCAAACCAGGTCCCAGGCAGCGTCATCCGTGAACGCGTGACCGCGCTCGGTGAATTGGAACGTGAGCTCGCTCTGAAGTTTTACGAGACTCGAGTCCAGTCTGGCGCAGAGCAGCTGGTCTTTGCCGAAGGATTTAGCGAACACCGAACGGGCTGGGTGAAGGGTTCTGATCAATGGTACATCCCGGTGGAAGTACCCGGCGACAAGCGCGACCTGGGACAATTTGTACGCTGCAAAGCCGTTTCAGCGACACGCGAACATGTGACATCGGCGAGAATTTCAGACGCCGGACTGGCAAAACCTCAATCTATCGACATAGCGACTCACGCTGAATAACGTGCCTCGCATTTATGCAACAGACGACGAACACAAAAAGAGCCCGCTCAGGAAACCTGAACGGGCTCTTTGTAGGGTGAGTAACCGGACTTGAACCGGCGACCTCTGGAATCACAATCCAGCGCTCTAACCAGCTGAGCTATACCCACCATGTTGACGCGAGTGCCGCGATGCAAAGAAATATATCCATGCCAAATACGTCAATCAAGGTTCTGAGGCATTTTGTGCAATGATTCGGCAGACTCCGGCGGCAGATGGGCCTACAACGTAACGGCTGGGAGGAATACGCAGAAAATCTCGCCTCGCCCGCAAGCGACGAACCCCGTTTTTTCTTAAAAACATCGCGACAACTTGGCATCATCGGGCGTGTTAGCCTGCCTTCAAAACCAAAAAGCGTGCTCACTGTAGATATTAGTTTTTCAGAATCAGCGTTCATGAGCGTCATTCTCACCGAGAATCTGTGCAAATCTTATGGAGATCGTCGAGGCGTCGACGACGTGTGCCTGTCTATTCAAGGTGGTGAGATCTTCGGTTTTCTAGGCCCAAACGGAGCAGGGAAGTCAACCACAATTCGATTGCTACTGGGCTTTCTAAAGGCGTCTTCCGGCGTCGCATCCATTTTCGGAAAAGACTGCTGGAAACAGAGTGATTCCATTAAGCAGGACGTTGGCTACGTTGCAGGCGATGTTCGCCTTTATTCGTGGCTAACCGCTAGAAAAGCGTTTCAAATTGTGGGTGAGATTCGCCAAATGGATCTGATGCCACATGGCCTGGAACTGTCAGAGCGATTTCGATTGGAACCAGACCTTCCTGTTAGGAAAATGTCGCGTGGAAACCGACAGAAAGTCGCCCTTGTACTGGCTCTGGTTCATCGCCCAAAACTGTTGATTCTGGATGAACCCACATCCGGACTCGATCCACTCATGCAGGACACTCTGGGGGACTGCCTGCGAGAACTCAGCAACGCAGGCCACACCGTCTTTTTCTCCAGCCATACTTTGAACGAAGTCGAAACATTGTGTGACCGAGTCGCTGTCGTGCGAGATGGCCGGATCGTGGCGAACGAACGAATTTCCGAAATGAAGCTCAAGGCTCCACGGTCGGTTTCGTTAAGATTTGAAACCGAGCAAGCGGCCAGAGCCGCAATCATTCCCGGCTTTCTGAAGGTGGAACGCCAGCAACTGGCAACCCTTCATCTGCGACTCAATGGACCTGCCACCGAACTCACCAAATGGGCAGCATCGCAGGCATTGGCGGATATCACAATCGGATCACCAAATCTAGAGTCGCTTTTCCGTGGCTTCTACGACCTGAGTTCTCTGGATAACAGCAGCGAACAAAGCGAGTCTGATTCGCAGGCTGTTGGATCAACAGGGAAACAGCCATGAAAGGAATCCTAAGGAAGATCTATCTTGAAGTTCGCTGGCCAGTTTTCTTTTTCAGCATTGGCCTGGCCATCATTATGGCGCTGCTCACAACGCTACTGCCAAAAGTGCTGGGCGATATCGATAAGGTGTTTGAAAAACTACCGTTCGTAAAACCAATCATCACCGCATTGCTGGGAATGGATCCAGGTGATGGTTTCACGGCTCAAATGATGCAGGCGTTTCTGTGGGTGCATCCTACCGTACTGTCGATTCTGTGGGCTCACGAACTTATGTATTGTTCGCGGATGCCAGCCGCGGAAATTGACCGAGGTACCATCGATTTTCTACTTGGTCTCCCCATTTCACGATGGAAGTTGTACGTTGGCGAATCTATTGGCTGGATCGCTTCCGGCACGATAATTATCGGAACCGGAGTCTGCGGTCACCTGTTAGCTTCGTTGAAGTTGCAACCACAAATGCGTCCCGGTGCTTTTGCAATTTTTTGCATCGTGGCAAACCTATTTGCCGTCTATCTAGCCGTCGGCGGACTGTCGTGGCTTGTATCGGCAAACAGCGACCGACGAGGACGCGCCATCGGAATCATGTTCGCGATACTGCTCATGTCGTTTCTGCTTAATTTCCTAGCGCAGTTTTGGGAGCCGGCAAAATCGGTTTCGTTCCTTAGCGTCATGGAATACTACCGACCAGCCTTCATCATTCAGTCGGGCAGTTTCCCTTGGTCTGATGTGAGCACACTGACGCTTATCGGCAGCGTTTCATGGATACTGGGCGGACTCATTTTTAGACAGCGCAGTGTCTGCACGGTCTAAACAGAAAATCGACATTCAGCAATCAGAATTGAGCCGACCACTGTTGCACGCCGACCACTGTCAAGGCACTTTCAAGATTGCCTTTTCGCGATGACCTACTTGCCATAACGCTCCAGAGCAATATCTTTAACAGCCTTCAAATCAAGCTTACCTGTGCCAAGCAGCGGAATATTTTCAAGCTCCAGAAAACTGTCCGTTGAAGGAATCCACAAGTTGGGTATCCCCGCCTGCTGTAGCTCAGTAAGAACCTGGCTGATGGGCTTTTTGAATGGCTTGTGGAGAACAATCAGCCGTTCACCTTTTTTTGCGTCGGGGACGGCAGTTACAGCACACAGAATTTCAGGCTCGTCCGTCAGATCGTCGTCGATGATTCGCGTTAGTTCCTGTTCGATACGAATATGCGGCACCATTTCGCCGCCGATCTTTGAGAAGCGGCTTTGGCGGCCTGTAATCTCAATAAATCCGTCGTCGTCAATCTTCCCAATGTCACCCGTGTCATACCAGCCGTCAGCAATGACTTCGGCCGTCTTATCCGGGCGATTCAGGTAGCCCAACATAACGTTTGGCCCCTTGATGCGCAGCAAGCCTTCCTGGTTTGCTCCTAATTTTTCTTGGGTTTCAGGATGAAAGATCGCGGCAGTAGTTCCGGGAATTGGCAGCCCAACCGTGCCATGCCGGGTCAGCGAGGCATCACCACTTTTACCAGATCGTGAGTCCGGCACATTCAGTGCTGCGGCGGGAGAAAGTTCCGTTGTTCCGTACGCTTCTGTGGGCTCGAAACCGTATTTTTCTTTCCAGGCAATTCGCAATTCGGGTGACATCTTTTCCGCTCCAACCAGAGCGATGTCGACGGTCTTCATCTGTTCTGGTTCGCAACGTTTCATGTAAGACTTTAGAAACGTTGGTGTCGCCGCAATGATCGTAACTTTGTGCTTTCCTATCAGGTCGGTCACAACACGGGCGTCCAGCGGATTGAAATGATAAACGGCCGCAGGATCCATTGCGAACGGCAGCCACATACCAACAGTGAAACCGAACGAATGGAAAAACGGCAAAACTCCCAGAATGACGTCTTTATCATTCAGGTGATATAGTTCTGTTGCTGCATCAAGGTTTGAATTGATGTTTCCATGCGACAACATCACTCCCTTGGGTTCACCCGTCGAACCGGATGTGAAAATGATCGTCATAAGATCATCGGGCTGAATGTTCTGCAGACCAAGCTTCTTTGTCAGCATTCCCATTGGCATCAGTTTAGCTGTTACCAACGCCTTCAGTTTGGCAAACCTGCCAAGCTTTTCTTTCAGGTCTTCCATGTAGACCAGTTCAACGTCCAGGTTCATCGGCCGTTTCTTTATGAAATTCCGACTGGTAATAACGCGCTTAATGCCAGCTTCCTTAATACAGAAGTTAACGACCTCATCCGTCAGCGTATAGTTCAGGTTGACTGTAACTCGCCCCGCAAGAGCAACCGCGAGGTTCGCAATTGCTCCACCTGCCGACGGTGGCAGCAACAGGCCGACCATCTTTTCGTCCGCATCAAGTACTGTGTTTTTCAACAGATCACGGAAGGCAAGGGCACCGGTAAGAAGTTTGCCCCCGGTCAGGTTTGTGCCGACGGAATCAGCAACCTTGCCGCGCCCCCAGGCAGCGCGGCACTGACGAATAGTTCGAATAGCTGGAATCATCTTGTTTTCCTTTCTGCGATTGGCAGATTCATCTTTTAGTTGCAGCACCGCGTGTCGCACAGCGTCGACATCGGTAACTTCGTCATATGGAATCAGTTTTCCAAAATTGATCGACACCGGGTAAGGCCATTGCCTGGGCTTCTTCCAGAAAAACCGGCCGCCTTCATTACTGAAGATACTTCCCCAAAGTTCATCCAGGTACACGGGCAATACAGGAGCACCTGTGCCTTTAAGGATCTTTATCATCCCGCGTTCGAACTTCAGTAATTCGCCGGTCCGGGAAATCTGACCTTCAGCAAAAATGCAGACCAGGTCACCATTTTTCAGAGCGTCACGAGCCGTGTTCAAAGACTGAATCAACGCCTTGGGCCCATCCTCGCTTTTGATCGGGATGATCTCAAACAACTTTGCGAGCCAGCCAATAAACCCTCCCTGAACATAATCAGCATAGGCGATCATCCGGATGCTTCTGGAACTTGACAGCAGAATTAAAACGCCATCAATCCATGACACATGATTGGCAACCAGCAGGGCAGGGCCATGTTCAGGAATATTCTCGGTGCCGAATGTGCGTACTCGATAGACAGTGCGACTTAGTAGCCAGACGAAGAACCGAATCGTGGCCTGCGGAATCAACCAGATGACATAGAACACGATTGGCAAGGTGCCGATCCCTGCGAGTAGAAAAATCTGATCAGCACTGCAACCCATTCCATTTCGAAGCAATGGAAACAAAACAGAAACTCCCAACACTCCGAAAGAAGTAATCTGATTGCACGCCGCCAGAATTGCCCCAAGATTTTCTCGAGGACTGCGATCCTGAAGGTACGCGTTCAGCGGTACGTTAAACAGTCCGCCACCGATGCCGATCATGGCAAGTGAGATGCCAAAGATCCACCACGACTCACTGCTAAAGAAAGCCATAACACACGCCAGCACCATTAAACCAGCACCGAGCGGAACCATGCCAAGTTCAACTCGGCCACCGGACCATAGACCAGCCAGCACGCTGCCAATCCCGACTCCCAGAGACAGCACGGCAAGGTATTGCCCAACGTTTTCCTGGACCATATTCAGATTATTGATAACAAACGTATCGATATTCAGCTGAGCCAAAGCCGCGAGCGACCAGAAGAATGCGATGCCCATTGTGACTCGCAAGATGGGCAGATCTGACATTACAAGTTTGATGTCTCGCCAGGAATACTTGATGGGATTTAACGGAAAACTGATTCCGGGGTTTGCCGGCGTTACTCTTGCAATCAGAAGCGACGCAATGATGCCTGCCACAGACACACTCAGTAAAGCTGTCGCAGAAATCCATAACAGCGAATTGCCATCAGGCCCGTTCACGCCATCCAACCCCCCTGTTGCGGAGTAAAGTGCATTCCCGCCAACCGTCCCCACAATCACCGCAATTAAAGTGACAAAGCCCGTGATTCCATTTGCAGCGGACAGTTTTTCTTTGGGCACAATTTCTGGAATGATTCCATACTTCGCGGTACTCAATAAAGCACTTTGGGCTCCCGTGAGAAACAGTACAACAAACATCGCCTGCATGTTGCCTAACCAAATCGCAACAACCCCCAACAGCATGATCACCGCTTCCGCAACTTTCAGACAAACCGTCGAGGAGCGTTTACTGAAGCGGTCAGCTACCCAACCCGCCCACGGCGCCAAAATAATCGACGGCAAAATGAAGCTGCCAAGGCCAACCGCCAACATCATCGATTCGTTTGCTTCTTTCTGGGAATCGGTGAGATTCGGCAATGAACCAAACTGATACTTCGCGATGGGCACAATCAGCCACCGAAACATGCTGTCGTTCACAGCGGTCAGAAACCCCATCACCAGGTAACCAATGAAAGACGCCGACTTGAGCGACCGATGGGCTGAATTATCAACGTTTGGGCCCGCGGTCATTGAGATACCTGGCAGTGAAAGTGAACAAAGGTGTGTTATTTGACGTTGTTGGCTGGAAAACTCGAATATCTTATTTTGCTAAGAAAAAACAGCGGGATCGCTGCTCTGGGATTTGGAAACAACTTCTTCCGTGCCCCGCTGCAACAATTGACAGAATTCGAAGCAACCGCAAATTTACAACTGCGTGATATCTCCTTCGCGTCAAACCGATCGAACAGAGCTAACAATTTCTGGAATTTCTTTACAGCAAGTTACAGAAACACGATGCCAGTTCTGGCTTGTGGAAAACAGCAGTAATCCAGCGAAACGCGGCATTCGCAGTCGCAGGTCAGCGTAATCCGCGATAGTCCGACGTTCGAAATCGAACCTGAATTGCCAACTGAAGCAGTGCGGCAAGACGGTGTCGGAATTTCCACATGCTTGAGTTAAACTAACTGACCGAGGCCGGTCTGCGGTGAGTATCAATGCATCTCCGTTGAAGAACGTAATGACAGAGCTATCACAAAATGAAATCGTGAATTACCCCATTGTGTTCTTCGATGGTGTGTGTGGCCTGTGCAACCATGCCGTCAACTTCCTGATGTCACGAGACTCAAAGGGAGTTTTGAAGTTTGCGCCCCTGCAGGGAACAACCGCCGGCCAACTGGTACCACTGGATGTCAGACAAGACCTAAACACGTTCGTATTTGCAGACAGTGGCCGTTTACACTATCGATCTACGGCGATGGTTAGAATTTTGATGCGGATCGGTGGGCTATGGGGTATTGTGGGGACATTATTGTGGCTGATTCCATGGCCATTGCGCGACCTTGGGTATCGGTGTGTTTCAAAAATCAGGTACCGCCTGTTTGGTAAACATGAATCCTGCCGACTGCCAACCCCGGAAGAACGTAGCCGTTTTTTAGACTGATGCAAAACGGAAATCGAATGCCCGATTCGCATGATCTTCAGCGTGGAAAATCTCAGCCAGTATCAGAACCCGCTGAAGTACAGACATCGCCCAGGGAACGCCGCCTGGGAATCGCGTTTTCAAGTCTTGCGTTCTTCATCAGCTACGTCATCACCGCCGGACCAGCCGTATTTCTGACACGCACGTTCGACCAGCCAATGATCGAATCCATTGTTCGAACACTGTACGCGCCCCTGATTCTGATCATCAAGCTTAATATCCCAATCATCGGACCAGCCATTAAAGCGTGGGTCGCCCTGTTTCAGTAAAACGGACTGGCTAGTTCGCACCTTCTGCATTAATTCCCCCGGTATTCCAGCCGTGCCTGGGAAATTTCTGATCAAGCAACCTGCTAAGCGACATCAGCGTTTCCTTACTGGCCGCCGACGCCATGTTTTCGGTTTCGTTCGGATCCACCTGGTAATCGTAAAGCTCTGTAGCTGCAACATCGCCACTACTAAACTGCCGCCATTCGGTATACCGGTACCGATCAGTGCGCAGAGAAACGCCCATGAAGTCCGGCTGGGTGTTGTAATATGCGGGCCGAGGATGCTGAGTATACGACGCTGATTTCAAGGATACCGTCGGCTGGCTCAGAATAGGAACCAGGCTGACTCCATCAAGTCGACCTGGCGGAACAAGGCCACAGAGTTCTGCCAACGTTGGATAAAGATCCACAAGTTCAACCAGTGAATCGGTTCCACACCCCGCATGTTTACATTCAGGAACGGCGATGATCAGTGGAACTCGCGCATCGCGTTCAAAGTTTGACGTCTTACACCACAACGAATTTTCCCCAAGATGAAACCCGTGGTCCGACCAGAATACAATCACCGTATTACGTGACAGGTTCTGTCGATCAAGTTCATCCAGAACCTTGCCAAGCTGCACGTCAAGAAAACTAATGCCCGCCAGATAACCGTGCCGCAGTTCGCGAATATCGTCGACGCTAAGTCCGTCTTTGCCAGCCGCACCCATGATTTCTCGATTGTCATGCAAAGCCACTTCAGGAACTCCTTCTGTGGGCTCAGGGTGAATGGGCATGGCAATGTTTTTGCGATCATACAAACCCCAATATTTCGCCGGCGGATTGAACGGCAAATGCGGCTTCCAAAACCCAACGGCAAGAAAAAACGCTTTGCCATCTTCGCCTCGCTCCTTCAGCGCTTCAACTGCAAAGTCGGCCGCTCTGCCATCAAAGTACGCATTGTCAGGAACGTCCAGCCGCATGCATCGTGGAGCTGTCGCCGTGTCGGGCGGCAACTCACTATGGACCAGAGGCATATCATCGTCGTGTCGAGCGTAGTGCAAGACTGCAGGTACGCTCCATGATTGGGCATCGCCTTTGTCGACTGTTCGCCAATTATGAAAAATCTTGCCAATGCCCTGAGTAAAATAGCCATGCTGTTTGAACAGTTGCGGCAACGTGACAACGTTCGGATCCGCTTCGCGAAGGCCCTTCGTCAGATTCCAGATGCCCAGCGAATCCGGTCGACGACCACACAACAACGATGCTCTGGAAGGGTTGCACAAAGCCTGTTGGCAGTAGGCCCGATCGAAGCGAACTCCACGACTCGCCAAACGATCGATGTTTGGAGTGATCGCTTCCGGATGGCCATAGCAGCCAGCGTCATTTCGCATATCGTCAACAGCGATGAACAGCACATTCATCCGCTCTTCAGCAGCAGACAGGTCAGAAGAAAACTCGGCAACCGTCAGCGCAATCAATATTGAATAGATCCTCAATGGTCAGCTTTCGGTTTATTGAGTATTCCGTGGCGACAACTTCAATCGTTTATTGGCAAGTGCTCAGCATTCGCCTGGTTCCGTCAATTGCCGACGCGTCGAATAATTGTGAGTTTCCACGTTCCCATGCATACTTGTTTGAAAAATGTTCTAATACATCCTGCTCAATCCATCCGCTATTTCACGTGAGAATCACATGAACATTGTTCGACAGTACCAGACTTATCCTGTTGCGCTACTGGCTATCGCCTTTCTGAATCAGACCATCGCTCAGGATTTGCCACGCGCCTCCATCAATGGATCCGGTTCAGGCTGGGTTGCTTTAGGCGAGACAGACTTTACGCAGGTCAACAGTGCGGACGACACATGGAGCTTCAAAGATAGTGAGATCCACTGTACGGGGCAACCCGTCAGCGTCATGCGATCGACTAAACAGTACACCAACTTTGAACTGGTCTGCGAATGGCGTCATCTGAAGTCAGCGGGGAATTCGGGAATTTTCGTTTGGACAATCCCGGAGTCTTTAGAACGACTTAAGGGCCCCGGCCTGCCACACGGGATTGAAGTCCAGGTTTTGGATCTCGGCTACAAAGAACAGTACGAACAGGGTGGCAAAAAAGCAGATTGGTTTACCTGCCATGGCGACGTCTTCCCGGTTGGCGAATCAAAGATGACCCCGTTTGCTCCTGTTGCACCAAATGGAAGTCGCAGCTTTCCCTCAAAGGAACTCAGCAAAGGCGTGGGAGAATGGAACCACTATTACATTCGGGCGATCAATGGCGAAATCCGCTTGTGGGTTAACGGCGAGGAAGTGTCTGGCGGAACAAACTGCAGCCCGGCGTCTGGCTTTCTGTGTCTGGAATCAGAAGGTTCACCGGTTGAGTTTCGTGGCCTGAAGATTCGCCAACTGCCATAGCGATGTCGAACACTTCCGCCGTTCAATTGTTTCCATCGCGACTTCCGAGCAAACACCAACTGCAGCGTTGTTAGACAATGCCGAACGCGCAAAAATGCAACAACAGTTCTTAATTCGCCGTGACGGCAAACAGGACAGCCACCGTCAGCTTTTCCGGAATTACCTGACTAAATGGAGTGATAGCCCAGCACCGCGAAACGCAGTAATGATTCCGATACGACTGGCATGATTAATGTATAAGACTGCCGACGAGGGCGTGGCTGTTGCGTTCGTAATTTGTTTTTTGTTTCAAGGATATTGGGCTAATGGGTCTTATTAAAGAGTTCAAAGAGTTTGCCATGAAGGGCAATGTTGTCGACATGGCAGTCGGCATCATTATCGGAGCGGCATTCGGAAAGATCGTAAGCTCGCTCGTTAGTGACGTGATCATGCCACCGATTGGTAAACTGGTTGGAGGGGTGAATTTTTCTGACCTGAAGCACTCTCTTGGAGAAACGGTTAAAAAGGTAGAAGTTAACGGTGAAATGACCGAAGTGGTTAACGAAGTGTTTATCAACTACGGGGCGTTCGTCCAAACCGTGTTTGACTTCCTGATCGTAGCTGCCGCCGTTTTTGCCATGATCAAAATCATGAACAAAGCCCAGTCGCTTGCTGCGAAAAAGGAAGAAGCCCAACCTTCAGCACCAGCTGCACCTCAGGAAGACATACAGTTGCTTCGGGAAATTCGCGACGCGCTCACAAAGTAATTGGCAACGTGCCTGCTGGACGGCAGAATCATCGAAGATGTCCCGCCTTAGATAAATAAAAACAGCCCCGGACTCTTATCGAGTCCGGGGCTGTTTGGTTTGCATGCTTTGACATTTCCCATGACCCGGTTCGTTAGCCAGCTTTGTCTTTTGAAACAAAGTCCTGTGCGTTGGGAACATGAATATCCAACTGCGGAAATGGAATTCGAATGCCCGCAGCGTCCAGGTGATTTTTCACAGCTTCCGTAAGTGCTTCATTAACCGGCCAGAAGTTTTCGGCCTTTGTCCAGGAACGCACGGTCCAACTGACACTGAATTCACCGAAAGTACCGAGTGCAACCTGAAAGCCTCGGCCGTCTCCACTGACAAGGCAACTTTGCAGCGACTCTGCCGCACACTCAAGTACCGTTCGCGTGTGACGAATGTCCGCGCTGTATTCGCAGACAACCGAAACATCAACGCGCCGATGTTTGTGGTGTGACGTATTTTCGATGGTTCCAGCGGTGATAGCAGAATTAGGGATAATAATTCTGCGGTTATCCGGTGTGTCCAGCGTGGTTGCAAACAAATCAATTTCGTTGACCTTGGCTTTTACTGCGGCCGCCAGAATAACGTCACCTACCTTGAACGGGCGGAAGACCATCAACATAATGCCCGCCGCAATGTTTCCAAGTGTGCCTTGAAACGCCATGCCTATGGCAAAACCAGCGGACGCAAGAATGGCGGCAAACCTGGAAACCTGGAAACCCAATTTGCCCATGACAGCCATAAGAATGCTGATCATGATGGAGTAATAAACCATCATGCCAACAAACCGCCACAAATTGTCATCGACTCGTTTGCGGATGGGCGCGCTAACCATCCGACCAACAAAAGTAGCGATCATGTAACCAACGATGATCAGCAGCAGCACGCCCAACGCCGGAACCAGATAGTCCTGAAGCAGAGGCCACAATTTTCAAGAATCTGCCTGCTGCAACCCATCCAGGGCGATCTTCACGGCCTGACCAGCCTTGTCAGCAACCTCTTGCACCTGCGCGTCTGGCGTGGTTTCCTGAAAGAAATACATCCCGAACTCCTGAACAAAATCACATCGTGAAATCAATTGCCGGTGCCAACACGCAACAAACAGAAAACGCCCCGGAACACCAACACGCGCTGTCTTTAACGAAACTCTATGCACACCATAAAATCGCGGCCCAGATCAGCTTTGCGTGCGATCCGAACCAGATGCGGAGGAAGGCTGTACTCCAGGTCGAGGCAGTGTTTATTCCTATTTATGCAGATGCGGCCAGCACAAACTGCCGCTGAATGCGCGACGACCAACACAGCGGCCACCATGTAGTCCTGCGTGTTGTACCAGCTGTGATGATTATGCGGCGAAATCTTAATCAAGCGGTCCTCTGTGTCATGCAGTCTGTTCGTTCGCTGGCGATCAATCGTGTTATTCGTCGATTTCTGGGTCGTTCGAATCGGCTTGACTAGCTGTTGAGGAAAACTGCTGCCATGAAAAAACAACTCATCATTACGTGCGTCTGCGTCTGCCTGGCGGCCTCAACGACAAATGACGTCTTTTCGCAACAAACGCAGCGACTGACAGCAAAGATGTTCGGCCAGAAGACCGTGTCTGCATTGCCTCCATCAGATGCAGTGCATGCCGGGATATCGCCGTGGAATCCAGAGCCACCAGATTCTGTTCGACGCGATCAAAGCCCGTTCACATCCCTCATCATCAATCCGGAAATCTGGACGCGCGGCCAGCGCGACAACACAGCGACGCCAGTTGAAGATCAATCACAGTCAGCAACAGTGCCGCAGGAATTGAGCCAACCATATTCGCTGGTCACGCAAACCAGCCCGGAAAACATGATGCCGCCAGCCAGTACCAGTCCATACAGGTTGGCAGGCCCCGGCCATTCGATCCTGCCACGAATGATCATTTTGCAGCTGATCGAACCGATACAGTTGCCGTCTTCGAATGCCGTTTCCGTGTATGAGCAAACTCAATCGCAGGTCTATTTGCAGCCTCAAGACGTCCCAGGTTTTCCGCAACAGTTCATGCAGTCGCAATCTGGTCACGAACAGTACAGCGGCAACCCTGAGTCGTATTCTGCCGGAAGCTGCGACGATACCGGCAGCAGTTGTGGAGTGGCAGCAACGCGATACTGGATACCGAACGAACTGTTGCCGATGATGAAGAATCAGCAGCGAGGCGGTCTCCGGTCTTCCTTCGGCGGCGAATTACGCTATCGGTTCATGAATGAAAGCAATCGACTTCGCCCACCTGGCCCCGGGACAACGAGCTACAATTTGTGGAGGTTCACTCCGTACATTTCGATCACCGCCGCTGAACGAGTAACGTTTTTCACCCAGGGAATTGACGCGTCGGCATTTGGCTACGATGCCCCTTATTCACCCGTTGGAATTGACGTCAATCGGTCTGATCTGCTGAGAGCGTATGCGGAAGTTAAGGTAACCGAGAATCTTTCCTATCGATACGGTCGTCAGTTCCTGAACTATGGATCTCAACGATTGCTTTCACCACTGGCCTGGGGCAACACCTATCGCAACTTCGAAGGGCACAAAGTTCGGTTTGAAGGTGATGACTGGGACGTGGATCTGTTTGCCATGAAAAGCGTTAACGCGACAGCGGGCACTGTGTTTCGCCCAACATCGTTTGACGTTGCAGACCCCGACCAGCAAATGAGCGGTGTCTACAGTTCATATAAAGGTCTTGAAAACAACACGGTCGATCTCTATTGGTTATGGCTGGAAAACAAAAATGACGCCCCAACTCGGCAGAATGGAAATCGTCACACGCTGGGAATTCGTTGGGCAGGAAAACAACCTGTCGGTAACGGCCAACAGGCTAACGGAACCTGGGCATGGGACCTTGAAGGCGCCTACCAGTTTGGGAAAGACGACTTTGGTACAGCAACAGATCTCAATGTAAACGCCGGCTTTATGGCAATGGAAGGCGGCTACACGGCCAACGCCTCGCCGTGGTCGCCATCGTTAACCAGCATCTTCTATTGGGGGTCTGGTGACAAAGATCCGAATGACGGACAGAACAACACTGTTTCCACGCTCTACCCTTTGGGCCATAGCTACTGGGGACTGATTGACAATCTGAACGGCCAAAACCTAGTCGATTACGGAATCCGAAGCGCTGTTCGTCCGACTGACCGGCTAACGTTTTCGACGACACTGCACTGGTTTGATCGAGCGTCTTCAAACGATTCCGTCTACAACATCAGCGGAGCCTCCTTTGCGACCGGAGTTCCTGGCCAAAACATCGGAACAGAAACAGACTTTGTCGGAACCTGGGACGTGTCCAAGGCATTTCAGGTGCAGGTGGGATATTCGTGGTTCGGCTACGGGGCCGCCATCGACAACAGCAGTCCCCGGGATGACGCTGAACAGAGTTGGGTGATGACCAGCCTGCAATTTTGAAATTCACTTCCTCGCAGGGCGCACATAGAACTCCCGCCGTCGATCCCGATTTGCGATTTCTGCCTGACATTTCGTCGGATGCGTTCTTTATAATGTAAATTAACTGCGCCGCAGACAAGTACGTCAAAACCCCATCAATGCCAGGACTTGTAATGAATCAGCCAACTGGAAATCGTCGACAGGTTCTACGCGGAGCAGGGGCCATGATGGCATTACCACTGCTGGAATCGACATGGCAGACGGCAGCGGCCAGTCAGCCTGATGGAACAATCCCTAAACGACTCGGAATTTTCTACTTCGGCACCGGCATGAACATGCGGGAATTTGAACCGCAGGATGAGGGACGCGATTATAACCTATCGCCCACTCTGCAGGTTCTTGAAAAGCACAGGGACGATTTCACGGTTCTGTCCGGAACGTTTCTGCAGCATGGCGGTGGTCACGATGGAGACTATACGTTTTCAACCGGAGTCAAAGCCAGAGACGAAGGCACCATCAAAAATTCCGTTTCAATGGACCAGATTGCTGCCGAATCGTTTGGCCGTGAGACCAGATTTCCTTCGCTACAAATGTGCCTCCAACGCGGAACCGGTTTCGGCGGAAACCTGCGAACACTTTCATGGAATCGAAACGGGATTCCCCTGGCATCAGAAAATGATCCGCACGTGATGTTCAATCGACTGTTCAAGGTAGACAGCCAGGACGAGCAGGAAATTCGCCGGCAGGGATTTAGACAGCGTCAAAGTATTCTGGACATCGTGATGGAGGACGCCAAACGCCTGAATGGCAACGTCAGCCAGCAGGACCGCGTCAAACTTGACGAATATCTAACAAGTGTTCGAGAAGTGGAACGGCAGCTTGAACGTGACATAGACTGGAGCGTAAAACCCAAGCCAGCGGTCGACACAACTGGAATGAGTAATTTTTCCGATAGCTATCAGGTCAACATGCCAGCGGGACAGTTTCTTTACGACAAGTACGCCAAGATGATGTACGACCTTATCGCTTTGGCAATGGAGACGGATTCAACGCGAGTGGTGAGTTATGTTGTTCGTCAGGAAAGTGCGGGAGGTACCTTTGCTGAATTTGGAGTGTCAAAAGGATTCCATGAACTGACTCATCACGGAAACGATCCCAAAAATCTTGCGGAACTTGCCAAGGTCGACCGCATCTATATGTCGCACTGGAACTACTTTCTTGACCGACTAAAGTCGTTCGGGCAACCGGACGGTTCCAATCTACTGGACCACACGCTGCTTGGGTTTTCCAGTGGGATGGGAATTGGCCACTCAAAAGATCGACTGCCCACTTGTTTGTTTGGAGGCAAAGCGTCAGGCGTTGCTCACCAGGGTCACCTGCGGCTACCGGATCAAACACCGTTATCGCGAGTCTGGCATACGATGCTGGACCGAACAGGAATCGATGCTGGTGGCAGTTTCCAAGACTCCAGCGGAGTCATTGAAGAGCTAATTGCTTAGGCTGGCCACGATAATTCGACGGTCGAGGATTGCCGTTACTTTTATTTTCCGTCCACTAATCAAAACTGCAGAAACAAAAAGGGCGTTCGATTGCTCGAACGCCCTGTCTGTTATCTAAACGCTGAAGCGTTTGGTTATTCTTTCTTCTTTGCTTCTTCGAAGCCTTTATCAAAAGCTTCAGTACCAAAGATCATTGCAATCTGTTCGTCGCCTTTCGCTGTGTCAGTCTTGCCTTTGCACTTGTCGCAACAAAACTTAACCATCACGCCTTCGACCTTGGTCTTTTGATCTTTGTCAATTGCACCACCCGAAAGCGGGCACTTGACCTGTCGATACTGCTTCGTCACGACAAGTTGATGATTCGCTTTGGTGGCGAAGCTGGATGAATCCTTTTCCATCTTGCCTTTGCATGCATCGCAGCAAACGTAGACGTTCGCATTTTTGTACGAAACGATCTTCGCATCAGCGATCTTGATCTCTTTGCCAGCCACCGGGCACTTGACCGTGGTGACTTCTTTTTTCTTTGGTTTTTCGTCTTCAGCGTTGCCTGAAGAAACAACAAACGCTAGCGCAGCAATTGCAGCCAGCAGAGTAAGGAAAGAATTTTTCATTGCAGCGGGACTCCTGTGTAATGTTAACGAACGCCTACTTATCAAATAATAGCGTCAATGGCTGGGTAATCGCAAACCCAACTCTTCCCAAAACTAGTTCGCCAAAAAACTTACTCTGGTTGACCAAGTAAACAGTTTAACGCGGCAAATGCTCGCATGCAGGCATTTGAGGCGGTCGCATCGCAAAACTCAGGCAGCAACAACAACAAAAACACAGTGTCCCAATAAAAAAGCTGACCCGCGTTTCCACAGGTCAGCCATTTACTGAACTTCATCGCACGCATGGAAGGCTGCAGCGTTTTGCGAAATGAAGTAGCAACAGTCGCGTTGAGTTTCGTCCTGTGAAACCACAGGACAAGACCGTAAGTCTTCACGACTTGTGCTACGAGGACTTCCCCTTTTCGTAACTTACTCTAGTTAGTTCGAGCCGTTTGGTTTCCGTTGAGAGCCTCTGAGTAGTCCAGCGTAATGTTGACTAATTCTTTATTGTAGAAGTCCTCAACAAAGATGTCTTTTTCGTCATCGCTGCCGCTGGCCTTTTTCATCGTCTCCTCTTCTTCGTCTCGTTCGCGTTCCAGTTCTTCTTCTTCCAGTCGAAGAACCTGTTCGTTTAAAGAAATTGACTTCCTGTTCTTTCGCTCAACATAACGTGCAATGTTGTTTTGAACCTTCTGAAAGTCACGGTCAGCAACTACTCGGGATTCACTTCTTTTTGCAAGTTGTTGTGTAAGCGTGTCATTGCCGTACGAAGTAAACGGAATGTAGTTAGCACGTTGAATACGATCGAAAGCAAGAGCGTTGTCCAGCGAATCTTCACCGATATCTCTGTGATTCAGGATCGACGGCAGCACGATGTCGGAAACAACACCCTTATTCTGAGTGCTGTCACCATTAACTCGATAGAACTTACTGATGGTCAGCTTCAAAGCCCCGCGATCTTTGCCAAACAGCGAAAGTCGACTGGCGACGTTCATCACGTTTTGCACGGTACCTTTGCCGTGAGTCGTTGTATCTCCAACGACAATGCCTCGATTATAATCTTTGATTGCTCCTGCAAAAATCTCTGAAGCAGATGCAGAAAGACGATTGCAGACAACAACCATCGGCTTGCGCCATGACATGTCCGGGTCTTCGTCGTCGTAAGGAGTCACTCCGTCATTCGGCTCACGAACCTGAACGACTGGTCCTTGGGGAATGAACAACCCGGAAACTTCAATCGCTTCACTCAATGCGCCGCCACCGTTCCAGCGAAGGTCAACGATGACCGCATCTACTCCCTGTTCACTAAATGATCGCAGCACCTTCTTGACGTCCCGGCTGGTGCTCTTGAAGTCACCGCCCTGAGATGCACCTTGAAAGTCACGATAGAAAGATGGAATGTTCAAAATGCCAATCTTCTTCGACCGACCGTCAATCCATGTGCCGGAATCGATAATCTTGCCCTTAACTTCCTGTTCAGTCAGTTTTACCGTCTGACGGGTCATCGTGTAGTCTTCAATGCCACCAGCTTCCGTCTTTACCTGAAGTGTCACTTCAGTTCCCGCCGGGCCTCGAATTTTGTCGACGACTCGAGAGAGTTTCATTTCGACGACATCGATGATCTCTTCTTTGCCTGCGGGGCCATCTGGGTCGACTCCGATAATTTTGTCGCCCTTAACCAACTTGGCGTGCTCTGCCGCAGCGCCACCTTTGATGACTTCTTCAACAACCGTGTAACCATCGTCATACTTCAGTCGAGCACCAATGCCCTGAAGCTGAAGTCGCATGTTGATCTGAAAATCTTCGAGTGTCTGAGGCGACATGTAGCTTGAATGCGGATCAAGACAGTGAGTCATCGACGAAAGATACAGTTCCAGAACCTCGTGACCTTCTGTTTGCTGCATCAGGTTTCGATTGCCCTCATAGCGCTTGTGAAGGCGAACTCGGGCGTCAGCAACCTCTTTGTCGTCCAGCTTAAGAATCAGCAGATCAAATTTAATTCGCTTGCGCCAACGTTCAGCAAGTTCGGTGTCAGTCTGTGCCCAGTCCAGAGCATCCGGGTCCATGACCATTTCTTCGTCGACAGTAAAGTCATGCTCGACGTCAATCAGCTTGTCAATCATCCCAGCGCGTTCTGCCATACGCAGTTGATAAAGATTGAATACCGTGCCGGCAAATGTCACATCCCCAGCGCGAATCTGATCGTCGAGCAGTTTTCCGGAAGCCTCAAACGCGTCGATATCAGACTGCAGGAAGTAAAGCTTTTGAGGATCCCATACGTCCACATAGCGTTTTAGAAGCCGCTCTGAAATCCTGTCGTCAATAGCCGGATGGCTGATGTGACGAGAACTGACCATGTCGGCCACCATTCGCGCCGTTGTGCCGTCGTCTTCGGTCAATCGGGAGGTGTCAGCAGCAATTGCAAACACTGACATCCCGACAACAATTGACGCGGCGAACAGTCTCGTTTTCATATCCGCTTCCCTTTATTTAAGTTTCATGGCGAGTGTAATGCCATGACTTCCAAAATGGCGTAATAACCTAGTCAACAATCCCGCAGACAAATCGTAGACCAGAACCGATTCTGGTCGCAAGGTGTTTGCTGAGTTCAGGATAAAAACAGTCTGAGCTGACAGCGACATTCAGTCAAATGGTAGGCTTCGGAAACCGCCTGACGAGCAATTTCTGCCGTTCGGCGCTTGATTTTCCCTGCGAATATCGATCAACGAAGGGGCAGGGCACCACGCGGACGGGCAATCTGCAGAGATGATAACATCCGGTTTGCTTCATCGCCAAACAGCTCCTCATCTGATTTAGAATGGCTGAACACTATGGAAAACTGTTCACCAGACTTTGCAGAGCATAGAAAATAGTCCCACAGAATAACGTCGCCGGACGCGTCGCCCACTGCCTGAATACGCCGTATTCGCCAGCGTTCGTCGTCTCGGACGGTGCTTTCCGAAATTACGTTTCCTTTGCGTTCCGACACAGATTCTGTGACGTCTGCCAGAAACTCTTTGTCCGGAGTGTGACCATTCGGTGGAACCAGCACTGCACTGGATAGATTGCATTGCGAGATGAGATGACCGTCTCGCAGTTGTCGCATCATCAACACAGAAGGCGTTTCATGAAACAGATGCCATTCGCGACTGTGATGCAATTGCAGCTTTAGCGGTGTCTGCAGAACCAACATTAGCCTGTTGTTGTCGGGAACCTTCGGATCAGGCGTCTTTTCGATCGAAGAAACAGAATTGCTGAGGGCCTGGGTCCAGCGAATATTTGCAGTGACATTCAGGCCGGGGCTGACTGGCCCAGGAATTCGTTTTTCCTTCTGCTGACCAACAAACGACTTGATGTAGCCCTTCTTCGTGTCCAGCCGAAGTTCACCCGAAAAGCTGACATTGGACGCGGAGCCAACGGCCGCACCGCTGATCTTCCCAACCATTGTGATGACAGCCATATCATCCGTTACCGACACCAGAGTGCAGGTTGTGGATTGTTCGATCACAACCTCGACGCCAGTCAGCACCGGAAGCAGCCATGAATCTGTGTTCCACTTGTCGCCAACCTTGACTGCACTTCCCGGCAGGGAACTTCCCAGAACAAGAGGATCAAATGGTAACTGCAGCAGATCCAGCTGTTTTCTGGGGATCAGATAGTCGGGCGAAACCAACAATAATCGGTTGTCCGTTCCAAAGACATGAATCGTGCGATACTCGGGCGTCAGGCTAACGTTCGTGATATGGTCCGGCCCAACTTTTGTGATCGTTGAAGCTTTGGAAAACTCGCGAATCGCACGCAGCGCGTGTGGCCCCGCGTGATCATTCGCAAACTGTCGCTGTTGAAACTTAAACTCACCCAATGACGTCAGCGTTAGCTGTTGATCACCTTCCACACCAGGGATAATGACCTGTCCCTCAATCTGAACCTGATACTCTGTTTCAAACGTCTGTTCGGGGTTAATCGTCGTGTCCAGCTGAACGACGGTTTCTTCCGCTAACGTGACGGACGGATAACCACAGCAGACAGCTATCGCAACAGCAACAGCAACAGCAACCGTTGCTGACCGGGAAAACGCGGCCAACAAGATAGACCTGCGGAAAAAACCTGCGCCAGTTTCGAAGCGTCTTAATGACGCGAAAATGGAGCATTTCCGAAAGGTAGCTGGAATTGGACTGCGGGCCGCCCGCACTGGGTGATTTCGAGACATCGAACGCGATCCTTCGCTCAGAAATAACTGCCTGAGTCACGCAGGATAAACATTCCCTGGATTCCCGTCGATGTCTGATCTGCCTGCAGACAGCCGATTGAGCGGCCGCTGAGGCAAAGATCCTGCCTGATTACTTCATACGATGCTGGCCGATTCTTTTGCAGTCCGGCCAGCCAGTCTCCGTGCGGCAGCACAAATTCCGTTGCAGTCCAGCCCCAGATCAGCAAGCAAATCGTCCCGGTCACCGTGCTCAATAAATTCGTCAGGAATCGCCAGCACTTTCACACGGTCAGCCGTCGCTCCCAGACGATTGGCCGCTTCGAGCACAGCACTGCCAAATCCTCCCATGGCCGTATTTTCTTCGATCGTGATTACAAAGCCGGCAGCGATCGCTTTCTTCACAACATCCTCGTCCAGTGGCTTTATAAAGCGAGCGTTAATAACACCAACGTCCAGGCCTTCTTCCCGCAAAACAGCAGCCGCCTCAACCGCACGCGGCATCATCGTGCCGAAGGCAAGTACGTTGCCATCTTCGCCCCAGCTGATTACTTCGGCCTTGCCAAGAACAACTGGTGCGATTTGTCGCACAACTTTTTCGGCATTCGCTTTTGGATAACGAATTGAGGTGGGTGAATCGCTGGACAGTGAAAATTCAATCATCGGCGCGACATCCAATTCGTCGCCAGGCGCCATTACAACCATGTTAGGGAAGATGCGCATGTACGAATTGTCGAAGACTCCATGATGTGTCGGACCGTCCGGGCCACACAACCCAGCTCGGTCCAGGCAGAATAGCACGGGCAGATTCTGCAGAGCGACTTCCTGAAAGATCTGATCGAAACTGCGTTGCAGGAACGTGCTATAGATATCCACGATAGGCCGCATACCGGATTTCGCCATACCACCAGCAAACGCAACTGCGTGCCCTTCGCAGATACCGGTGTCAAAAAACCGATCCGGATATTCGGCTCGAATCCTTCCAAGATCATTTCCGGCGCACATCGCAGCTGTGAGAACGCAAACACGTTCGTTGTGCTGCATTTTTTCGTGAATCACATCGGCAACGATATTGGTGTATGAGCGACCGCCGCTGCTCTTTAGCGGAACGATTTCGTTGTTTTCGTCTCGGCAAAACGGAGCTGGCGTGTGAAACTTGACAGGGTCTTTCACTGCAGGCTCAAACCCATGACCTTTATCGGTAAAGACATGCAGCAGCACCGGCCCTTTGACGTCCTTCACCATCGCCAAATAGCGTTTTAGCGACTTGATGTCATGCCCGTCCACAGGGCCTATGTAGCGAAAGCCCATTTCTTCAAACAGCATGCCGCCATGGAAGAATGTCTTCAAGGCTTCCTTAAACTGGCCCAGCATGTGTTCAACAGGTTCACCAACAACCGGAACCTTATTCAACAGCCACGACACGTCGCGTTTCATGCCACTGTAAAACGGAGCAACTCGAGCCTTATCCAGATAACTGGCAATGCCACCGACTCGAGGACAGATCCCCATTTTATTGTCGTTCAGAATCACCAACAGGTCTTTGTTCAGACCTGCTGCGTTGTTCATAGCTTCAAACACGATTCCCGATGGCAGCGCACCGTCACCAATAACGGCAACGGACTTGCGGTCTTCTCCATTGAACAAAAGGTCGTCAGCCGTTTTCATACCTAAAACGGTGGACACACTGCTTCCGGCGTGCCCCGTGACAAACAGGTCATATTCGCTTTCGGCTGGGTTGGGGTACCCCATTAAGCCACCGCGGCGACGAATGGAATGGAATTCAGAAAACCGGCCCGTCACCAGTTTGTGCGGATAAACCTGATGTCCGGTATCCCAGATTAATCGATCTTTAGAAAAGTCGAAGACGGAATGCAGGGCGATACACAATTCCACAACGCCAAGATTACTTGCGAAGTGCGCCGCTCGATCCGAAACAATGGTGAGTAAGGCTTCGCGAATTTCGGCGGCCAACGCATTCTGCTGTTGATCATCCAGATCTCGCAGTGGTTTCGCCGACTTCAATTCACTGAGAATCTCAAATGACATCAGTGATCTCTCTCTACTATGAACTGAGCAAGCTGTCTTAAAGCGGCCGTGTTGTCTGGGAATATTTCCAGCGCAACGCAAGCAGCGTCCACCAAAGATTTAGCCTTTTCGCGACTGGCTTCGAGGCCAATCAATGACGGATATGTCAACTTGCCTAATTCGTTATCCCGACCAGTTTCCTTGCCGAGTCTTTCATCACTTCCGGTCACGTCCAACAGATCATCTGCAATCTGGAATGCCAGCCCTGTGCATTGACCGTATTGCCTTAGGCACTGCTTCTGTTCAGCAGTTGCGTTGGCAACTATTGCACCAAGCTCCAAAGCCGCAGTAATAAGGGCCCCGGTTTTCATTCTATGAATTTGAATTAATTGTTCTACGCGGAAATGCGGTTTCACGCTGGCCGGATTTAGTATTTCAGAAATCTCGTCCGGCGAAGAAACCGCCGTGTCACTCGAATCTGAACCCGAAATCTGGCCCAAACTGTGGTCTGAAACAGAAGTCCCCGTTGCGAAAGCTCCTCTTTCGGCTTCCAAATCGAGAATCTGCCCCCCCACCATTCCATGACCACCGGCTGCTGTCGCCAGCGTTTTCAGGCAATCAGCAGTCACTGATGGAACAGTATCGGCACCCGCCAGCGTCTCAAACGCCAGAGTCAACAGAGCATCTCCGGCAAGAATCGCCAGCGCTTCCCCGAACACAACATGGCTGGTGGGAAGACCGCGACGCAGATCGTCGTCGTCCATCGACGGCAAGTCATCGTGAATCAGAGAATACGTGTGAATCATTTCGATCGCACACGCCGCTGGCAATGCCTCCGAGATATTTCCGCCGCAGACCTCAACGGCCATCAGTACCAAAACTGGACGTAGGCGTTTCCCGCCGGCCATCAAACTGTACTCAACGGCATTGCGCAACGACTCAGGCCAATCCAGCCGCTCCAGCTCTTGCTGGAGCGCTGCATCGACATGCGACTTTAAATCGGCGTAATGATGCTGAAACGACTCACGGGACATTGCAATAGTTCGGTCGCAGAGAAGGGCTGGAAGTCGCGAATGGTGACAACGTTACCCGACAAAAACTACCGAATTAACGTTCAAAACCAACGCTTTATGAAACAGCAGCGATTCAAGTCACTCGACAGCTGCAGCAAGACGCGTGGCAATCTGACAGGCATCCAAAAACTGAGGCACGTTTAAGGTCTCATCAACGGTATGAATACCGTGTTGACCACACCCCAGCGTCACAGCGGGAAAGCCGTGAGCCGCCATCCAGTTTGCATCGAGGCCTCCGTCGCACGGACCAGCTTCCGGCACTAATCCAACCGCCTCCACAACAGCTCGGGCAGTTTTTACGCACGCCGAGCTTTCCTTGATATGGAAGGCCTCGTAACGCGTGTCTTCTTCGAAGTGCAGAACGGCCTTTCGGCCCTCTGCATTTTTCAAGAACGCCGCGGCCGACTCAAATGCCTTCCGATATTCCTTCACAATTCGTTTCCGAAATGCTGGCTGATGACTTCTGGCTTCTGCCTCGATACGAACTTCCGGCATAACGACGTTTGTGGCCGCTCCACCGTTAATAACGCCGATGTTACTTGCTCCACGATGACGCCCATCCTGAACAAGCCCGTGCCAGCCATTTTTCTGCAAATCGGCGATCGCCAAACAAGCCACCACGGCCGCGTTCACTCCATTCTCTGGATGAGCGCCCGCATGGCTGGCGATGCCTTCAATTGAAATCGCCAGGTTGGTTGCGCCAACAGCACCAATAATCAGGCTGGCCGGATCGCGTCCGTCCCAGTTAAAGCAAAGTTCTGGCTTACCAAGCTTGTTGGCAGAAATGAACCGAGCACCACGCAGCCCGATTTCTTCCTGCACCGTGAACAACAGGGTCAACGGTGGATGTGGTAATTCCTGCTTCAGAACTTCTGTGATTGCGGTCAATACGACAGCACAACCCGCGCGATTATCTCCGCCAAGCGCTGTGGTTCGTGAGGCCGGATGAATCAGGTCACCTTTGCGAACCGGCTTGCAACCAACAGCTAACGGAACGGTGTCCATATGAGCCATCAGTAATCGGTGTGTTCCTTTCGCTGTCCCCTTGAGACGCACGATCAGATTTCCGGTTTCGCCACCAGCCGGACTGCGTTTATGAGCAGTATCGATACTGATTGCAGACGCTGGCACACCCGCCTTCAGCAGTTCCGCCTGAATCCAGGCAGACACACGAGACTCTTCGCAGCTCTTACCCGGAATTCCAATCAGGTCCATGACCCGCTTAGTTGCCAGCTTGTCGTTAATCGTCTGCATGATGCCTCGCGCCGATAAATCAAAAATGACTTTTCACAGGCCAAGCATAGGTTTTTCAGGCAGAAAATTCACGCCAGCGGCACTGCGGACGCTTGAGCAATTCGTTAGAAACCACTTCCGGGAATGAGGAACAGCTCAGTTCGCTCAGTCAAACGCGTTTGACTAGTCGTCAACGTAGAATCACAAGCGATCAACGCCGAGACTTTGGCATCGCAATTGTCAGAGTATCCAGCTGCTCAGCCGCAGCCTGAACTGTCTGAGCCTTACGTTCAGACTCACTGCCACCAAACGTTTTTGGAGCAGGCTTGGTGACAATGCCACGGTCTATGGCCTTGGACGGACGCACAGTGTTGCGGCCTGCAAGATTCACTTCGGTGTAGGGAGACGAAATTTTGTGGCCTTCTTTGTCCTCAATTTCCACTCGCAACGCACACAACGCTCCATCGTTGCCTTTTTCGACATATGGCAGGAAGACGTTGTACGAGTGGCCAATGGTTCCGTCAGTGCGGTGAACTTCGAACGCAGCGGAACTGAAGTTGAACTGATGAATCGGTGTGGGATCAATTTCGTCAGGGTCAAAATTACTGTACTGATAAATTCGCACGGCCCCATCTACCTTGATCGGTGAAGGCGATCCATGTGCAAAAAACATAATCTGCCCGGCGAACCCGCGACTAGGACGTTCGTCAATTCCTTGTCCCTCCGCAGGCTCCCATAGGCACAGTATTTTCGAAACCGATTTCTGGCCCTTCGCAGCCCGCACCAACGACATTGGCGATGTCAAAACGGTCTTAGATGTTTCCAGAAAGGTTCCGGATGCACAACCAACGGTGCCAACCATGCACGAAGCAAGGATCAATAGTAGAGAGAGTTTCATCATATCATCAGCCGTCTATGAAGACACCGAAACCAGACGATCCATTATTACTCGGAATTCTTCGATCGCATAAACCTGCGAGCCCACGCGGCAGCACCACTGTCATCAGTCTTAGACTTATTGCCAGCCCCATCTCCAGACGAAGTTGCGGAAGCTGTTTCCACCTTGCCTTTGGTGTTTGTCCCCGAAGTCGGAATAATTTCCGGCCCCTGATCTCCAGTGCCAAAAACCGGATTATTGCCCACACTTTTCGCTGCCACATTAAGCTCTCTGCCCTGCAGGTTCGACTTGCCGGATGCTCGAGTCTGAGGAGGTAGAAAAATGTCCGGACTCTGAGGAATTGAATACCCTTCAAGCGGAATTGCAGTGCCGGGCATCATTGGTGGCATCGGTTCGCCCATATACTGATCGAGGTCCGACTGTGGCACACTAAACAGCGGCCCGTGCAGAGCTTCAGCTTCTGATTCAATGAAGTGCATACGTTCCGATTCAACCTGTTTGATCAATTCTGAATCTGCGTCACCGTAGATGATACGCGGCGTTAGAAAGATCAAAAGCTCTCGTCGAGCAGTTGTGGTGCTATCATAGCGGAAAGCAGAACCAACAATTGGCAGGTCACCCAACCACGGCACCTTGCGTTCCAGCGTCTCGTCTGACTTGGTAATCATTCCACCGATGACGATGGTCTGACCGTTAGGTACCGCGACGGCCGTATCAGCGATCGCGGAATCGATGATTACAGACTCCACAACGTTGCCGGTCGTCACGTCTGTGTACACAGGAACTCCGCCCCCAGAAAGAGAACTTTTCTCGGCGTATACATCCATGTAGATGGTATTGTCTGCCGTAACTCGCGGCGTCACTTCAAGAATAATACCAATGTCCTGCTGAGTAATATTCGGAGTCACAAAATTGTCCGTCGTCGTCACTCCGTCAACAATAGGTACCTGCTGTCCAACCTGTATTCGAGCCGTATTGTTATGAGTAGTACGAATCTGCGGACGACTCAAAACCTGCACAGTTCTTCTGGCAGCCAAAGCACGCACAAGAACACTAACGGCATCGGACTGAGCAGAAAACACAAACCCACCAAACCCTAGATCGCTGTTCTGGCGGCCCAAAGAGAAATTGCTGATGCCCTGACTCGCCAAGAGAGAATTATCCGTTCGCCCTGAGTTATTCCCCAACGCAGAAGTCGTGTTATTGAAGTTGAATCCAGGTGTCTCGTTTCTGGACTCGATGTTAGTCGTGGTTGTCTGCGTTCCGTTCTGCAGCGTGTTGGTTGTGGTTGTTGTCACAATGTCAGCGACCGATGACAGAATACTTCGAGAGAACAGCGTTGGATCCTGGAAGCCCAGCTCGATTCCGAATTCGTCTGTGTTTTCCAGCTGAACTTCGACAATCAAAGCCTGAATGATTACCTGAGGAGGGTTTGCATCCAGCTCGGTGATGATCTGACTGATTTGACTGAAGTACTCTGGCGACGCACTCACGATCAACGAATTACTGTTGTCGTCTGCGGCAACAATCACTTCCTGGCGGATGCGTTCAATGTTACTGATCAGATCTGTATCTTGCAGAGCCTGCTTCTCAGCAAGAAAAGCATTGACAGCATCTGCAACAACACTGGCCGCCACATTCCGCATCGGAACAACTGTCGTGGTTCGCTGTCGCGATTCTGTCGTATCAAGCCTAAGCAGAATTGCTTCAACAACAGACAACGATTCTGCACTTCCCACGGCCAGCACAGTATTCGTGCGAGTGTCCGCAGAAAATTGAATGGGGATCAGACTGCTGGCAGCGTCTTCCGCACCGGCAATTTGAATGCCCAGTTGGTCTGCCTGATTTTGATTTTCAAACAGCGAAGTCAGCAACTCCACCGATTGTACAGCGTCAGCATTTCTCAAAGCAAACACTTTGATTTCAGCGATCGCCGTTGGCGGCAGGTCGAGCTGTCGAGCCAGAGCCAACAGCAAAGGCATGCTGGCTTCCGGTGCCGAAATCACAAGACTGTTCAAACGTGGGTCCGCACTTACTCGAACGTCAACAAGTATTCCAGAGCGAATCAGTTCGCGTCCGTTGCCCGTTGCGGTTAGAAACTCAAGAGCAACCGACTTGCTGCCCTGAAGATCCTGGTTAGTCTGATTGCCGCCGCCAAAACCACCACCGCCCTGAGTTGACTGGCGTGGAGGATTGCTCGCACTCTGAATAGCCGTGGAAATAATGTCAGCCAGCTCTGTTGCAGTCGCATGCTTCAATTCAACGATCTCAACGCGGTGCACGGCACCAGGTTCGTCTCGATCAAACTTCTCAACCAGTTTGGCGATTTCTTCAAGGTCGTTTGCACGTCCCTGTACAATAACTGAATTTGTTCTGGCGTCGGCCACGATACGTACACGTGTGCCTAACCCACCACGTTCATCAAAGAACGTCGTGACAGACGTCGCCACTTCAGACGCGATAGCATTCTTCAAACTAAATGCCTTGAATTCGCTTTCCGGATCGACACGCTCGTCCAGTCGATCAGCCAGGTCAAGAATTGATTCCAGGTCAATCTTTGGAGCCAGAATCAAAATTGCATTCGGCTTCACCACCGGCAGAAACGAGGCTACCTTGCGGTTGTTAGTGCCACGGTTTCGCAGTTCTGACAACTCAGTATAGACCTCTGTAAGCAGCTCAGACATTGCTTCCGAATTGACGTGTTCCAGCATCAGCAGGTGAATGTCCGGCAATGAACCGACACTCATCTCTTCCAGTTGCTGTATGATGCGAGAAACTTTTTCAACGTCGCCTTCGTTGCCCTTCAGAATCAGAATTCCCAATTCCTGCATGGCCTGAACGTTCACATCACCGCGGAGGTTCAAAGACGAACCATCCTGAGTCGGGTCGACTGGATTTGCGGCAACTGCCGGATCGCCCTCACTTTGCTGCTCAGCCTGAGACTGCAATGCAACAAGACGATGAATCTGTTCGTTCAGGCCTTTCGCTGTAACGTCTGTGACACCTTTGTTGGGCAGCAACCTGACTGTTTCGTTGGCCGCTATCTGAGGCTTGTCGAGTTCGTCGATCAATCGAGTTAGATGTTTGGTGCGCTTTGCAGTTGCTTCCACCAACAAAGCATTGTTCGTCTGGTCAATTCCAATTCGAAACAAAGCCGTCGGCTCTTCGCCGTTTTCAGTGGACGGAGCATCATTGACAACAAACGTAGGAAGTCCCTGCAACCCTTGTTTTACCAGCTTCGACCGTGATTCAAAGACAAGGTAAATTGATCGCGCAACATCTGCAGCTTTGGCACTTGCAACGGCAACGCTTTTCACTTCGACCGGACCATCATCCTGTCGATTGGCTGTCGTTTCCGAAGGTTTACTGGCAGGCTTAGGCGTTACAAAACCGCCAAAAGGCGATGCCGTCGGCGAGGGAGGCAGCTGGCTGTCTCCCTCGTTTTGTGATGCCTGCTGACTTGCCCAGCTGACACGTGGACTGCCGTCGCCTGCTCGAGCACTCGACTGCTGAAAGGGCGTTGCCGCAGCGCGTTGTCCAAACAGTGTAGATGTCTGCCCTGGCGTTTTCGGGTAGGCCGAGTTGCTCCATTCCGTCAGAGCAGGGCGAGCGTACTTTGTGCGAGCTTCGTCCAGCTTCAGCACAATCAGAAACTGCCCCTGAGTTACCAGGCGAAATCCCTGTGGCTCAAGTTCTGCATTGAGAATGCGGACGGCAGATTCGGCTTCGTACCGTTTCCGATCTCGTCGGGCGAACCTGCCGTGCGGAACCTTGTCCATCACAAGGGTCAGCTTCCCCTGTTCTGCAACATTGCGCAGCACGCGATCCCAGCTTGATTCAAAGAAGTTCAGGCGAATGCCCTCTTCATCTTCGACGGGTTCCGGAGAATCTGTCACACCACCAAAGGCCTCACGAAACGGTTTCGCGGATTCTTCGGATGCGTCCAGAGATGTATTTTGATTAAGCAACCATGCTCCACCGGCAGTTGTACCAGCAAGCAGAATTACAAGAAAGCCATGACGTCTCACCGGAGTGATCCTTCACGAATTGCAGGCTTTCGACGCCTCCCCCGTTCACCGGTAGGATGTCAACAAGAGTGTTTCTGTGCCAATTCCAATCGCTGGCAGCAAAAACAAGTTCCCCCGAGGCAGAGGAGAACTGGGCACAAGCCGGTCTCCAACTGTTGACTCTACCGATTATCAGGATCTATCGGTCAATTGGGATTGTGAAGATCAATCTGGTTTTAGAGGTTTGCAGGTTAATGCGGACTGTGCCGTATCCTCACCCTAATGACCTGCAACTTTCGGACGTTGTTATGCACCGTTTATTGCCCTGAATCGAGGTAGATGTGCCTGAGCCCTTCGAATGATTCTTAAGACACTATCTGAGTCGTAACAAAACACGGTTCCGGACTGCGCATAAAAATGCGGACCGCAAAAAAACTGGGGTCCGCAACATTGATTTTTTATTGTGACGTTTCCGGCCGTCGTAATTACGGGCTGGCTGGCAGGTTGAACTTTGGCTTGTCTGACTTTGTTGTGGTAGCAATCGTCGTTGCAGTCACGGCCGCAAAGGCACCGACCGCAGCTAGTGTTCCGATGCCGGCACCACCAAACATGCCGCCACCGAGTAGTCCGCAACAGCTACTGCGACCACAGTCTCCGCCGCATTCTGCACCTGATTCTTCGCAGCAATCTTCACCACAGGCATATTGTCCACGCACGATTGACGTCTGACTTGATGTCACAAGTGCCTGACGTGCTGACGGTGGAGCAGTCTGAGCGTTCCAAAAACGGCAGGCCTGTTCTGTGGTCGACGTTCGAACAACATGCATTCCGCTGCGTATGCCTCGGACATAATAACGTCCGCTTACATCCGTTTTCGCCTCAGCCACTACAGCATCATTGTGATATACACGCACCGGAATATTGACGCGAGGATTGCCATCAGCAGCAACCACTAGCCCAAGAAAGTCTCCGCCATCGGTAAGTACCACGTCTGCGACAGGTACTGCGGTTGTAGGTCGTGCAGGCTCGCTAAACGCCTGAACGGGTACAGCCATACAGAGTACGGCAATTACGGACAGACAGTTCCCAATGTCAGATTTCATGACTGATCTTTCCAGAGTAAGCGAAAGCCCTGACAAGCATCGACTGTCGAAGGTGGGCCACTAACGGTTGTTTCGAATAACACTTCAGTAAAGATTCGGCAGGTCATGTGGGTAGATTTTAAGAAAAAAGTCCCAACGGATGCCCGGATTCACAGGATAAGAACTGACGAATCACTTGCGATGTCTGGGCAAACCAGCGAACTTTTGTCGATTGTCCAATCAGCCGACGCGATTCAAATCGCCGACATACAGCATTTTCAGGGGTTTTGAGTGTTCCGGTTCTTCAGCAAGCTGTTTCCACTAAGTCGAAAACACCAAAATTCACCAAAGCGAATGCTGCAGTTGTTCGAAGACCAACGGCAGAATCTGCAGCAGAATTTTTTCCGGTCAGCGGCAGGCTCTGGAAAACCGCGCGGCCTGAGATGGACGAATTGTGACTGGCTCGCGGCCTATGTCCTGGTTTCCGACGAGACATCCGGGATACTGACGATGTTCTGCAGTGTCAACATTTCGTTTGAAGCCATTGAAGGAGGCGACATGGAAGGTGTCGAAGCCGTATCCATGATTCGCGACGGCAGCGCGGTCTTCCATGCTCAGGACGGCAGGTGGGGCACAGGCGGCAGAGTGTTGTTTAACGTCGAACCAAGGACTGCAGCGACTGTTGCTGCACCCGGACAGCCTATTGTTGGCTCATCTAAGTAAACGAAAGTCACGGGCAGCAATTTCGGCGACGCATCCTGCCTGGAAACCGTCAGTGGAAACAGCAAAAAGCACACGCATGTCTGAAGCGACGCTGGCAAACATTGCGATGAAATCAACCGTCAGATCGGAAGACGTTGAACCGCATATATTCCCAGTGGCGATACAGTTCAGTCGAGCGGACCAGTTCATCGTGTGGACCGTCAGCGGCAACTCGCCCGTTGTGAATCATGACAATCCGATTGCAGCGTTTTACGGTCGAAAGTCGTGACGGCAGAAAAATCACTGTGCGTCCCTGACAGATGCGCTGATATGTGTCATCAAGCATCGCCTTGGTTTCAGCATCCAGCGGACTATCTGGTTCCTGGATGACCAGCAAAGCCGGCTTTTTCGCGATTGCCCGCGCCAAGCTGAGGCGAAATACCTGTCCGACGTCCAGCTTCACAGCGGTGCCACCCAAATGCGTCTCGTAACCCTTCGGCAACTGGCGAATAAACGTTTCTGCGTGAGCCGTCTTGCAGGCTTCGATGGCGTCCTGGCGTAAAATATCATTCTGGCCTGCGGTAACGTTTTCCAGAACGGTCGTGTTAAAAACAGGCTCATTCCCGCCCACAATTACCGCCTCAGCCCGGAGCGACTCTAAGGTAACTCGCTTAATATCCTGACCATCAATCAATACCTGACCACGAGTTGGATCCGCAAATCGCGGAATCAGACTGATTAATGCTTCTGCTTCTGCGGGATTCAATGAAAGCAGTGCGACTCGTTGTCCGGCTTCGATTTTCAGGTCAAGACCCGACAGCAATTCAGGGTTCGTCTCAGTCTCCAAGCTCACTTGATTCAACTGCAAAGACCGCGTCATTGGTTCCAGAAACCTGGCACCGACAACCTGACTAACGGCAGGAACACGTAGCAAGTACTGATTGATCTCTTCAGCCGCAACGGTCGCTACGCCCTGACTTGCTGGCACACATTCCCACTTTTTAAGGCACAGAATTAACAGTCCAACCGCAACCGCAATCATCACGGCGCCTGCTGAACTTACCATAGCGGGCTCTGCGACAAGATGTCTCGCCACAATAAAGCAGGGCAGGGCAATGGTGGCAATCATGATCAGCAACGAGGTCCATCGACTGTAAAGCTGCTGTTTCCGAAGGTCTTCGTGCTTTGACTGATAAGCTGCGAGATTCTTCGTGAATTGATCGTGCTCCAGACTTTCCATGCCATAACCGGCAACGATTCTCGCTTTGCCAAGGTCAGCTGTAAGCCTTTGCAGTCCACGGTCCACCTGCTCCGTCAATAGATTCGCAGATGCCTCATGCCGCTTGGTTTCGATGCGAGAGACCCACCAGCAAACGACAATCGGAATGATACATTCCAGGCTAATACGCCACTGCACTGACACCATCACGGCCACAACTGCAACGAGGTCCCAAAACACCGTTAAGCGAATAAATGCCCACTGCTGAGCGTATTCCAGAAGCCGCTGAGCAGTATTTTGGAAAAGAGACGCCGCCATCCGCCGCTGATTGCCGCTGAGATCACCGGGATTCGACCGCAACGCGTGCCTCTGTATGTGCTCGCGAAGCCTGTTGACGCTTCGCGAAATCTGATTGTTCACTTTCTCCTGAACAAACGTACGCACAGCAGACCGCAGGCACAACAAAACAACAATCGCCCCGACTAACGTCGTCAACGCTGATGTGCGACTGTGAAGCGATGGGATCCGGGAAATCGCTTTCTGAGAAAACGATAATGGCCCATCGTTCACTGCCGAAAGCAACCCAACATCCGGCGACTGGCGATCCTGTGCCAATATTTCGGCGACACCACCCGAACAAACAATAATCGCCGCAAGAACGATAGCCGCAATCACAGCGGCAATGGTTGAAATTATCAGCGAACGCCCAACGAAATGTCGATCGGAAACGACACGCTGAAATGTTGTGGAAGCGACATCGGACACAGGAGGACCTTCAGCAAAAGGGTCAATACACAATGCATGATCAACAATGCAAAGTGGTATCAACAAACCGTGGCTTGCCAACTGTCGACGGGATAATTCAAGCCGGAAGTCAACAACTTACCCGCCCGCAACAGCTGTCACAACCACGACGTGGACGAGCCACCGGTCTTTTAACGCGAAAGTCGGATTGTTCTGAAATCCCGCTGGATTCGATCGCCGCATAGCATCAGCTAAGATGCAAACTCAGAACCAGCATGGCCGTTACTGGCTGGAATAGTGTACGCGTTACGCAAGGTCTCGGTCTTCGAACAGAATGAAGGCAATCAGAATCGTTGCCGTCGCGTAGGCGACCCCGTAGACCAAACTCAACCCAAGATACGCCGGAGGAACAGAACCTCCTCGAGCCAAAGCAGCGTAGATGTTGAAAGATTCCAACGACGGCAAAATCGTCGCGATAAGTCTGGCGACGAAAGTCACGAACTCGTTTTGAATGACCGTCTTTCCCTGAGCGACCATCATCGGTGTCAGATTGCCAACCACAAAAACAGCAAAGCACACCACAAGATTCACAACCATCGGCAAACGCGTGGCGACTGCAACACTGATGGCTGCCAGAACGGCAACCTGAAAGAAGGAAAGAACTACGCCGGGCAGAATCTGAGAAACAGCTGCGACGCGTATCGGATGAGGCCAGCTGATTTCTGTACCTCCCATTTTGATACTCTCAAACCACGGCGAAATCGTTTCGGACGACTCCCGTTGGTCATAGCCAACTTTGTAAAAGATAAAGAACGCCAGCATGATTACGAGCGGCAAAAACAACCACAGCACAGCCTGCAAAATCCCAATATACTTGCCGACGATAAACTGGCGTCGATTGATCGGCTTCGACAACAAGGTCATTGCCGTCTTCCCATCAATTTCATTCGTAATGCTGGTTCCGGCTGTCCACACAGCCAAAAGAACGCCTGAAATCAGCAGCGTTGCCAAGCCACAGTTCTTTAATTCCCGAATGTCATCACCCAGAGTGAAGAAAGGCATGAAGGTGTTAATCACCAAAACGGCCGCAGACATCAACAGCAGGAGAAAAAACAACGGCTGCCGAATCGCCTCTTTGGTTGTCGCCCGAGCAATAATTCCGGCACGCGTGGCGTACGAAAAAGCAATCAGGGCAAAAAACAGCACCAACGCGACAACCCACGACGATGTCCAACTGGGAGCATCAAGAATTGCAGGGTCCTGTTGAGCAAGCAGAGCGATCGGATTCATTGAACTGACAATTTGGGGGGGCCAACGAAAAACGAGGTAAAAAGACCTCCGGCCCAATGCTTACGTGCCATTTAGCAAAACCGTTGGATCGAATTCCCGGCTGATTCAGACTGGGAAGCCATCCTCACAGAAACAGTCAAGTCCATTCACTGTAATCACTTAACGCCACACACTCCCATTCGGGCACCAACTTGCTGTGGCGTTCCGTTTGCCCCAAACTTCGGTGAATTTCATTGGGATTCCGAAATTAAGTGCTTTCGATTTCGCACGCGAAGGCTGTGCATTGCTTTGCAAATTTACGTGCCGAAGACAAGCGTCTCGCGTTATTTAGAGCTGATGCGATAGCCCGAAAACTAAGTACCTAGACCTGTTTTCTACATTTATTTTCCCGTCATCACTTCGTTGACGACCGCAAAGGACAAAGCACGAACTACGTCTTTACTGGCTGCGCATGTTGTTAAATCGTCACTGATATCGGGCCGCCGCGTGCAGGGAAAACGGTTAAAGGCGGTCCTAAAACCGGAAATTTACAAGCACGCGGCGTGAGGAAGTGAATCCAGGCATTGCGAAATTCACTCGCTGGCGCGTCGTGCCTGTGTGGGGAAGTTCGCCGGAGCGGCTTTCGCACTGCTTCCGGAGAATACAGTCCGACGCTGGCATCAGTCCTGGCAGAACGCAAACACAATTCACCTTAACAGGGGAACTCTGTGCGACCACGAGCATAAAGCTAACTTCAACAGAAGAAAAGGCCGCAACGAAACACCTCTCCAAACAGTTGCTTCCAGCGAATTTTCGACTGCCAGACTGCGGCGATTAAAAATAAAATTCTAAATCTAAGTAAGCTTTCCGGACGCGATTCGATGATCTAGTGGTATTCCCTGCCCAAAGAACTGGTAATCCCCTTAAAGGTTTATGATAAAAACACTTAGAGGCCTTGTCGTTGAAAGACGATAAAATCGACTCCAAAATCGTCCGCCGAACGCTTCCGGCTTCAATGCCGCTGGAATACAAAACTGATCATGTCAGCACACTTTCAAGTGCCTTCAAACGTATCTTCAGCGTCCTTCCGGCAGACGTGCAATTGCCCGAATTTGTGGCTGATGATGATGGCGCAGCAGCGTGGGCCGGTCGGGCGTCAGTTATGTCGCGAACACCAGACGCGTTCAACGGCCTCCCTTGTGGC
>Ga0209390_10000031_pt1 | contig 196110 bp, 155 predicted proteins | sample BON01_FD_187212 | JGI IMG/M metagenome (GOLD analysis project Ga0209390, IMG submission 187212) | Freshwater microbial communities from Lake Bonney liftoff mats and glacier meltwater in Antarctica - BON-01 (SPAdes) (version 2) | ecosystem: Environmental > Aquatic > Freshwater > Ice > Glacier... | reverse complement strand
TTATTTCGGGGGTGCAAACTTACTAATAAAAATCATTCTGAATGTACTTTCTAAATCTTTTTTGAAAAAGATTTAACCGCAATCCAATCACTTATTCTATTACTAACTATCCCTACTATTTTCGGGATGGCAAATTTACTAATAAAAAATCATTCCTAATGTGCTTTGTCAACCTTTTTTAAAAAAGATTTAATGCAATCTAATGACTTATTTTATTACTAACCATCCCTGCTATTTTCGGGATGTCAAAGATACCAAAGATTCTCTTTATACCAGCTAACAAATTAACTTTTTTTGCTTTTTTTTAGCTAGTTGTAAATAAGCTATTTCAAGCTGATCAATAGCTAGTTAAGCGCCTAAACTTCCAAAACTATAGCCTCGTTAGCGGTGCATCCCTTGCCGAAAGGCTACTAGCCCCATCACTAACTACTACTCAAAAAAAAGGCCTCACAAATGCGAGGCCTTTTAAATGCAACAGTAAGGGTAGAAGATTACTTCTTCTTGCTCTCCCCTGCTTCTAATTCATCTTTCAATGCAGCTAAGCCGTCAAGATCTCCTAAAGTAGTCTTCTCTTGCTTAGAATTCATACTCTTTATTGCTTTCGAAGTTGCAACATTATCAGCTCTCGCCGCAGCTCTTTTAACCGTCTTCTCTTCGTACTCTTCGTCCTTGTGAACTTGAGTGTGAGAAACTGCAATTTTCTTAGCGTTTTTGTTGAATTCCATAATTTTGAAATCTAACTCTTCATCTTTAACAGCAACAGCTTCATTTTCCTTAATTAAGTTACGCTTGGTTGCAAATGCTTCCACACCATATGGCAAGATAATGGTTGCTCCCTTCGCATTGATTTCTGAGATTGTTCCTTTGTGTGTTGAACCAATTTCAAAAACAGTTTCGAAAGTTTCCCATGGGTTTTCTTCCAATTGCTTGTAACCTAAACTCAATCTTCTGTTGTCTTTGTCGATTTCCAAAATGATTACTTCCATTTCTTCTCCTACAGACACAACTTCTTTTGGATGATTGATTTTCTTTTGCCAAGACAGGTCAGAAATATGAACCAAACCATCTACTCCGTCAGCTAATTCAACGAATACACCAAAATCAGAGATGTTAGTTACTTTTCCTTTTTGTTTTGACTCAATTGGAAATAAAGCTTCTATACCTTCCCATGGATCTGCAGTCAATTGCTTCACTCCAAGTGACATTTTTCTTTCTTCTCTGTCTAAGGTTAAGATTTCCGCCTGCACCTCATCGTTCACTTTAAAGAAAGCTTGTGCCGGTTGTAATTGGTTAGACCAAGAAATTTCAGATACGTGAATCAATCCTTCAACACCAGGCTGAATTTCAACAAACGCTCCATAATCAGCAACAACCACTACTTTTCCTTTTACTTTATCTCCCACTTGTAGCTTGTCGTCTAACTTATCCCATGGATGACCTTCCAGTTGCTTCATACCTAAAGCAATTCTTTTCTTGTCATCATCAAAGTCAAGAATTACAACTTTCACTTTCTCATCTAACGTAACCACTTCTTCTGGGTGGTTTACTCTACCCCAAGAAAGATCCGTAATGTGAACTAAACCATCAACACCACCTAAATCAATAAATACACCATAAGAAGTTACATTCTTAACAGTACCTTCCAATACTTGACCTTTCTCTAATTGAGAAATAATCTCACGTTTCTGAACTTCAAGTTCAGCTTCGATTAATGCTTTATGAGAAACTACAACATTTTTAAATTCTTTGTTGATTTTAACAACTTTGAATTCCATTGTCTTGTCAACATAGATATCGTAATCTCTAATTGGCTTAACATCAATTTGCGAACCTGGCAAGAAAGCTTCAATTCCAAATACATCTACAATTAAACCACCTTTTGTTCTGCACTTTACGTGACCCTTTATGATTTCTTGTGTTGCTAATGCGTCATTTACCCTTTCCCAAGCTCTTAATGCTCTAGCTTTTCTGTGAGAAAGAACCAATTGTCCATTTCTATCTTCTTGGCTTTCGATGAAAACTTCAACTTGATCGCCAATTTTCAAATCTTCCTTGTATCGTAATTCAGACTTCGTAATAATACCGTCTGACTTGTAACCGATATTTACAACTACTTCTCTAGGAGTGATACTTACAACTTCCCCATCAATTACATCTTGTTCAGATATAGAATTGATTGTTTCGTTGTACATTTCTTCCATTTGTTTCTGATCTTCATCAGAATACTTGTCGTCGTACTTACCAACAGCTTCCCAATCGAAGTCATTTCGAAAGTCTTCCATTTCTTTTAAACGCTCTTCCTTGGTCTTCGGCGGCTCAACAACAGGAGCTTCAGAAGTAGAATCTTCTACTGCTAACTCTTCGTTTTTAGCTTCAGCCCTAGGGGCAGTTTTTCTAGCTCTGGTTTTAGTTGGTTTTTTAGCTTCTGTTTTTTCCACCTTAGGAGCGTCAGCTTTTTCCTCTTTAGGAGCTTCCACTTTTTCAGCTTTTACTTCAGCTTTTGGAGTTGCTTCTGGAGCAACATTCTTAATCTCTTCTGCGTTTTCAGCAGCGTCTTTTGTAGATTCGGCCATGAATCGTTGGTTTTGTATTTCGTTTTTGAATCGATATGAAAACGAAAGTTGTTATTAAAGTACCCGAAATATCGACGTCCGAGCTTCTCAAAAAGAGGGCGCAAATATACTAAAAAAGAGGATGCAGAAACCTTTCTATTTAGCATAAAACATATCTCTTTTTATAACGTTTACCTTTTGAATCCATTCGTTAATTTTGAGCAACCAAATTTGCCATGAAACAATTCGATATTCCAACCACCTACCGCAGTTCATTCATTTCTACGATAAAGAAGAGTAGAAAAGAAACGGACCCACGAAAGAAAGACTTCACTCCGACACTGCTAGACTTTGGCCCTGTTCAGTTTTTAATTGCACGGCATTTTGGTTTTTGCTTTGGAGTTGAAAATGCAATAGAAATAGCCTATAAGGCAGTTGAAGAAAATCCTGGCAAACGCATTTACTTATTGAGCCAGATGATACACAACCCTTCTGTAAATGCAGATTTAAGGGCGTTGGGTATTCAATTCATTATGGATACCCAAGGCAACCAATTTGTAGAATGGGATCAACTTTCAAGTGAAGACATCGTAATTATTCCTGCCTTTGGAACCACCTTAGAGATTGAAGCAAAATTAGTTTCTTTGGAAATAGAAATTCAAAAGTACAATACTACTTGCCCGTTTGTGACAAAAGTTTGGACGCAATCTGAAAAGTTAGGCAAGGCGAACCATACTATTATTATACATGGAAAGCACAAACATGAAGAGACTCGAGCAACCTTCTCTCACAGCTCTGAGTTTTCTCCTTCCATTGTTGTTAAAGATATTGAAGAAGCAAAAAAACTTGGCGCTTTCTTGGAAGGGAAAATGAGTGTTCAAGAATTTCACGACCTCTTTAAACGCAATTATTCTAAAGGGTTTAACCCAGAAAAACATTTGTCTCGCATTGGAGTTGTAAACCAAACAACCATGTTAGCTTCGGATACCCAAGAAATCGCCGACTACTTTAAAGCCTTAATGAAAGACAAGTATGGATTAGAAAATTTAGATAAGCATTTTGCCGATACAAGAGATACGTTATGCTATGCTACAAACGATAACCAACAAGCAACCTTCGGCTTGTTAGAAAAAGAAGCTGATCTAGCAATTGTTGTTGGTGGCTTTAATAGTTCAAACACCTCTCACTTAGTGGAGTTATGTGAGGGCAAACTACCTACTTACTTCATCTCTAGCGATGAAGAGATATTGAACTCAGGTAAAATCAGACACTTTAACTTTCATGAGAAGCAAATGCTGATGACAAAAAGCTTTTTACCAGATAAAAATCCCCTGCGAATTATACTAACGTCAGGAGCTTCTTGTCCTGATGCGGTTGTAGATGGAGTAATGGATAAGCTACTTTCTTTCTTTCCAAGTCATAAATCGAAGGACGTATTGCTCTCAGAAATGGGAATCAAATAAGTTTTCTTTTTTTTAGCAATTTTAGTACCCACTCTAATTGTTGTTCTTGGTCTAGATGGGAATTATCTAATACGATAGCATCTTGAGCTTGTCTCAGCGGATTCTCCTTTCGATTTGTATCGTTATAATCTCTAGATTTTAAATTTTCCTCTACTTCTTCTAATGTCAGTTCTTTTCCTGCTGCTCTCATCTCGTTATACCTGCGTTGAGCTCGTATTTGAGGATCCGCGGTCATAAACAGCTTCAGTTGTGCCTGTGGAAAAACTTTTGTCCCTATGTCTCGACCATCCATAATTAAACCTGAACGATTTTCAACACTTTGCTGCAATTGAACCATTCTGCTGCGAATTGCTTTGATTTGACTTACTTCACTTACCGCTTGAGAAACCGCTTTACCACGAATTTCATCTTCCACATTTTCTCCATTCAAGAAGGTATCCGAACTATTTTTTATTTGGCTGTGCTCAAATGTTATTGAAATTTGGTCTAGTGTATTTTCAATTTCCTGTATTGAAAGCACTTTCCCATCTAACTTATTTCGTAAAAAATAAAGACTTACTGCTCTATACATTGCGCCAGTATCGACATAAGCAAAGGTTAACCAGTTGGACAGCGCTTTTGCAAGGGTGCTTTTCCCGCAGGAGGAGTAGCCATCTATGGCTATAATAATGGGCTTATTCATGCCCCAAAATTAATTGATAAAATCGGAAAGTCGAGTAGAAACTGAAAAGGTATTTGTTGCTGCCGCTTGATGAAAAGCAGATCTTCCATAGCTCAGATGGAATTTATTAACCCGAAAGCCAAGCCCCCAGCTAAAACCAACGGTTCCCAACTTCTCGTCAATTTTTAAATCAGATCTTCTCATGTAATTATATCCAAAGCGGATATTGAAATTTTCACTTACCAAAAATTCAGAGTTCACGATAATGTGACGACCAAAATTTTCCAAAAATTCATTTTCTTTTTTCTCTTCTACTCCTGTCGTATTGAGTATTGTAGATTCTTGGTCATCATTGGGGTTGTCATATCTCAAATCCCACTGTTGCAAATTGTGAAAAACGACTCCCAATCGAATCGGAACATTTTCGAATCTTTTCGATAGCCCATATTGTATTTCGAATGGCAGTTTCTCTTCAGCTCCATCATCATAGGTTGTAATTTGTTTACCAATGTTCTTGACTACCAACGCCATGGTAAAACTTTTATTGAGACTTAAATAACTCGCACTTATATCCACTGCAGCAGCCAGTGAATTGTAGTCGTATAAATTCGAATACAATGCCTTAGCATTTGCTCCTATTGAAAAATTGGTATCTAATTCTCTGGCGTAACCCAACACAAAGGCGTATTCTCCTGCAGAGAAATCCCCAATTTCATTCCCTGCGTTGTCCGTTTCGGTGAATTTACCGTAATCGATAAACTTAACAGCTCCTGAAAAAACACCAATATCTTTAAAAGACGATGTGTAGGATGCAAAACCGGATCCAATGTCAGAGACATAATTTACATAAGAAAGGGCCAATTTGTTATCCATCTCTTTGTTCAATAAACTAGGGTTATCGAAAGCCAAAAATGGATCGTTGTCTTTTACTGCAATTTGATATCCTCCCAATGCTGAAACTCGAGCAGAAGAGGAAAGATTTAAGAACTCATAGGTGTTATTTCCTCCACTTTGGGCTTGTGCGAAAAAGCTTGAAATAGCTACTACAATGAACCCTATCTTTTTAATCATAAACTGAAAAATATATCTGATTACGCTAAAGTAAGTGATTTATTGTTGCAGAATTTAACTGACGAGATCAATTACATAAAAAACCTTGCCAGCTTCGACTCCGCTCAGCATAACAAGGTTTTATATCTTTGAATTTTATAGTAAACTTAAGCTGCTCAATGCAGATTAAACCTACTAAAAATCAATTATTTTCTGTAAAATTTAATCCAAAATAATTACTCCGTCAGCAAGAAATGAAGTATTTATTTCTTGTTCTGTAATGGCTTCAATTTCTTCTTCAGACTGACCGCCATCCATCGCGTAATGCTTCAAGTCTTCAACAGAAGTGGTGTCTTTATATGCTAAACCCTCAAAAATCACATTTTTACCTGAAATGTCCATTGGCACAAAGAATCCGTAATCTTTAAATTTGATTCTCATCATGCTTCCATCGGCAGTTTGAACTTTCATCCAACAGCCTTTATTCTGACAAACGTCAGCAGCAACGGCTTGAATTTTAATTTTCAACGAATCTTTTCCTTCCATTTCAGTTGCAAACTGATCAATCATTTTAGCACCATCCGCTTCAATAATTTTTCCAAAAAATCCTTCTGGATTATCGGCAAATAGATTTGCTTCCTCGGCCGCTTCTTCCATTGCTTCTTCATTCGATTCAGTGGTTTCAACAACTACTTCTTCTACTTTTTTTGTATCGCATGCAGCAGCAAATATCATAACTCCTACAAATAATAATAATAAATTCTTTTTCATTTTGGTTTCTATTAATTTGTTGCAAATATAATTAGATTACTTGGAAAGAATAACGAATTCCGTCCGTCTATTTGCAGCCCTTCCTTCATTCGTAGCATTGCTAGCAACTGGTTGGGCTGAACCAAAGCCTTTGAATTTCAATCGAGTTGGATCCACATCTTGAATTATCAAATAATTAAAAACTGCTTTCGCACGATTCGTCGAAAGCGCTATGTTCTCCTTTGCATCACCTACGTTATCTGTATGCCCCTGAATAGCAACCTTCACACTTGAGTTATCTCCTAGAAATACTATAAATTCATCTAAAATAGCTACCACTTGCTTGTTCAATTCATACGAATCGGTTGCAAAGTTGATGTTGTTAATTTGATAGGTTTGTCCTGTTTCAATTGGCTGAAATTCTACCGCTGCAATTCTTTTTGGTCGACCAATGACCTCTTTATTGGAATTAATGTATTGCGATGTAAAAGCATAACCATTTTTCTTAGCCATCATCATTACGTCCTCCTTTTCTTTCGCTCGAATTACAGCCACATACTCCCCGGTTTTTTCATCCACAACTCCTTTAGTAACTTCGTTTGTTGCAACATTCTTCAATTCAATTTTCATTCCCTTAGCAGCGTCAGGGTCTTTTGAACTAACCGATCCTTTTATAAATGCAACTTCATCGGGTCGCGCATATTCGGGCAGTTCAAAATTGTATATGTCAAGATCTTCACCAACAGTGTTCGAAGAAAAATAACCGTATTTACCATCCGTACTCACCATGAATCCTACTTCATCTTCTTCCGTGTTAATAGGAACGCCAATATTTGTCGGTTCGGTAAACTCTTTGAATTTATCAACATGTGCAAAGAAGATATCTTGTCCTCCTACTCCTGGGTGACCATCTGAAGAAAAATACAAGGTGTAGCTATCTGAATGCATGAACGGAGACTTTTCATTTCCTAAAGTATTGACTTTTGCCCCCAAGTTAATTGGAGTTCCCCAGTTACCATTTGGCAAACGTTCTACTTTGTATAAGTCCATTCCTCCATAGTGCGTTTCGCTTGTTTCTCGGGCACTCGCAAAATAAAGCGTTTGATTATCGGCAGAGATAGAAGGCTGACCTTCCCAAGTAAACTGACCGTTAATTTGGCTCCCAATACTTTTCAAGGTACTCCAAGTTCCATCATAAAAGTCTGAATAATAAATGTCACCATTTGAGAAAGACCGACCATCTGCAGTGTAACTTGGACTTACTATCGTAATAAATAGCAGTTTATTATCTATCGAAATACTTGAACCTCCTTGATATGAAGTGCCTGAATTAAAAGGCGTTTCCATCGGAATTCCTTGAGAGTAGGTCCCATCGTATCGCTTTCTACTCTGAAAAAATAGCTCTTTTTCTTGCTCTCCAAAAGCACTTTTAGAATCGATTGTTGTTTTCCTAGTAAAGAAAAGAAATTGATTGTCAGGCGAAAGCATTGGCAAATACTCGTCTTCACTAGTAGAAACTCCCAGAACTTTAATGGGATTAAATGGCACTTGATGTTCAAATAGTTCCTGGTACTGTTCTATTCTTTTCTTTATGCTTTGAGCTTCTTCAAGTTCTTTTCCATTTTTTGATTTTGAATTCAAAAGGTACTCGCTCACATACCTGTACGATTGATCATACTCTCGTTGGTTAAAATGAAAATTTGCCAACCAAAAACTAGCTTCATAATTCCGGTAAGACATACAAGCTTCTCTCGTTTTTTCGTAGTAGGATTTAGCTCGATTCTGGATGATTAAGTTGCCGGGATTTACTTGAAATTTTTTATTATTGATATACGCTAAAATTGAAAGCGCTTCAGCATAATCTTCTTGTAGCTTTATTGCCTCAATCAAATTGCGATAGCTCTCATCTCCCTTAAAGTTTATTTGTTGCGCCTTGCCATAGAACTTCTGCGCTTTTTTATTCGGCTTCGAACAGCCCTCATCTTCTTGTGCAACACAAGTTGAAAAGATAAATAGCATAGCAAGCAAAGCGCAGCTCCTTGTAACCAACCCCAATCTTTTCATTCTCTTCATGCAATTCTTCAATCAATTCGCAAAGAAAGCTAAAAGCTTACTTTCCCAATAACCCTTTTAACTTTTTCTTCGCCTCTTCTTGTAGTTTTTTCTTGGCTTCCTCCTTTTGTTTTTCTAACTCCTCTTTTACTTTCTGTTTCTGCTTTTCAATTTCATCCTTCGCTTGATTTTCTAGCTCTTTTTTCCTCTTCTCTAACTCCTCCATGGCTTTTTGCTTTGCCGCATCAAACTCTGCCTTTGCTTTTGCTTTCAATGCATCCTTGCCTGCCCCAGCATTCTTTTTAAAATTTGCTCCAATTTTTGGATCAGTAGCCGGCCCTTTTAAAGTCACATCCACGTTAATGATCTCTACTGCTCCGGTCAAGTCTACCCCGCTGCCTGCAGCTTTCGCTAGCAACCCGTCTACTACTTGGTTGGCCTTTCCTCCAAACTCCTCTCTAGGAATGGCAAAAGCAAAGAGATAGTCAATGGTTTGATCGAAAGAATTACTCCCAGAAATGGTCATTTCTGTTTTCCCAATTTTGTTGGTAAAAGGATCAATAAATACCTTTCCTTCAATTATTTGAAAGGTGATATTTGCGTCATTAATCAGCAAAGGAGAAATCTTATCATACTTAATTAAGTCTGCTATTTTAGTTAAGGGCGCATAGCCTTCCAGCGCTATACTTTTTGTTTTTATTTCTCCTCGACCAGACATAGATTCAAAGTTTGGCTCCATGTTTTGGTTCAGACTGCCTTTTACAACCATCTTTGCAGAATACGCTCCGGTCCCATGCTTGGATAGCGGAGCAATTTGCTCCACCGTATTAAAATTCTTCACCGTTTCTTGTACATCAAAATTTAGAATATTCATATCAAAATCAAACGATGGCGCTAACGAGTCAGTCGTTTCATAAAACCCACTCATGACCATACTGCCTCTCAATAAATTCATAGCTACCTGATTCATCGAAATCTTTTCGTCTTTTAAAGTAATTGCTCCATTAATGTTCTCTACCACCAACTGATCGTATAACACTTTCCCGATAGTTGACGTCATAGAAAAGTCAATGTTTTTAGGAACGAAAACAACTTCCATCAGGCTAGAGTCTGCCTCTACAGCAGCAACTTCTTCTTCGTCCATCCCCGCTAATTCGTTTAGATTCATATAGGTTGAAGTCAGCACTAAATTTCCTTTCAGAACCTGATTGTCTTTTAACGAATAACCGATAAAGTTCTCCAACCTACCTGTAGCTTGCAGGTCAGATTCTCCCAGTTTGACATTCAATTTGTTTAACGAAACAAATTGAGGCGAGAAAACCATCTCAGCTTCTCTCACATCTATTGGATAATCCACAGCCTCAGAAGTGTAGTGAATATTTTGGGCATTCAGCATACCTTCAGCTTTGAAATTTTCATACTCTTCTTTCTCAATAGCCGATAGGTTTCCTTCCATGGCTAGGTCAACAACCAATTCGCCCGACATTTCATCTCCTTCTTCTAAAGGAACCACGTCTTTGATGTTGTCCAATATTATTTTCCCTTTCATTCCTGCTTTTACAAAAGGATCGGACATAGGCGTCTTTAGCGTTAAATTAATGTCGAATGGATTATTGGCGAGTTGCAGGTGAAATTTTGGAACTTCCACCACGGTATGGTCTAAGTTTCCATCGGGGTTTCTTACTGAAGCTATGATTTGTATGTCCTCTACCGATTTTGGTAAATCAGGATAGTTAAATCGTGCGTCGTCTACTTTTAAATCTACTCCAAAAGCTGGATAATTTTCTCCCAAATAAGTTCCTTTTGCAAATCCGTTTAATGCCAATTTCCCCGCTGTTTCAACCCCTCCTAAATCCTTTGCAAAAGCAGCAGGAATTAAGGACAAAATATCCTTAAACTCGGTTTGCTTTGCTGTAAAGGTCAAATCCATGTCAATCGCTTCAGAAGGCATAGCTAACCACCCGTCAAAACCAAGTGCTAATTCATTAATTCTAAACTCGTTTTCACTGAAGGTATATCTTGCCTCCTCTAAATTCATTTCCAATACCATATCAAGCAATACTTTCGCCTGATTTAGGTACTGAATTCCATCATAATCCAAGCTCATCTGTTGTATTGCCCCATCAATATCCAGCTTGGTAACATTTTCTGTAAAATCCCCTTTTAGGTTCAAATCAAAATCTTTGATGTTCACCAACATTGGAAAGCTAGCATCTTCGTATTTTATAATGGCGTCGATAATTTCGAATTGCTGTAACTCCATTTTAAATGGAGCAGAGGCTGTTGTATCTTGGGCTTCTTCAACGACGGTAGAGTCGGTTTTTGCAATGTCATAATTCGCAGAACCGTTTGCCAGAACTACCGTATTTATGGTGGGTTCTACAATCGATATTCGTTTCACACGAATAGCCCCTCCATTGATAACCGACATAATATCAACTTCCAAATTCAATGACTTGATATTCGCTAAAGGCACATCTTGAAACTCATTAACTCCCGCCACCTTAATGTCCTGTATAGAAAAATAAAAATCAGGAAAACTCTTAATCAGACTTAAATTAAAGTCTCCAAAGTCAATTGTCGCATTCACTGATTTATTCGCTTCAGCCTTTACCATTTTAACGATGTTATCTTTAAAAATATACGGAAGAGCCAATACTGTTCCTACCATGAGGAGCAGGAATATCCCTATTCCCCCGACAATTCTTTTAAGCAAACTCTTTTTTCCCTTTTTCATTTGGTTGATTATTTAATCTCTTAACGTTCTACTGGATGTAGAATTAATTCATTTTCTGTTTTGGCGACAAGGGTGGCTACGGTTGCATCACCAGTAACATTTACTACCGTGCGACACATGTCTAAAATCCGGTCTACTGCAAATATCAAACTAATGCCTTCTAACGGTATTCCCACCGCTCCGAGCACAATGGCCAACATAATTATTCCAGCACCAGGAACAGCTGCTGATCCAATGGAAGCTAAGGTTGCCGTTAATACAATTGTTAATTGTTCCGACAGTCCCAAATCCATGCCATAAACTTGAGCAATAAAAACCGCTGCAACTGCTTGGTAACAGCTTGTTCCATCCATATTTATGGTGGCACCTAACGGCAGTACAAAGGAGGCTACTTTATTCGAAACCCCCAACTTCTCTTCGCAACGCTCCATTGTTAGAGGCAAAGTTGCCGCAGAAGAACTCGTAGAAAATGCCAGAAGCTGAGCAGGTGCAATTCCTTGAAAAAATCGCTTGTAAGAATAGCCTGCTAAAAATTTTAATATCAACGGATACATTACAAATACCATAATGGCCAAACTGATAATTACGGTTAGTGAATAAACACCAAGCCCTTTTAATATTTCAACCGCAGCAGCAGGGTCGTCGCCTGCCAATTCTACCATGATATTTCCCAACAAGGCAAAAACACCAATTGGGGCAAAGTACATGATGAGGTCAACCATCTTCAAAATGACTTCATTGGCTCCATCGAAGAACTTTTTAATGGGTTCCACTTTTGATTGATCTGGAGAAATAATAAGGGCTATACCAAACATTAAGGCAAAGAAAATAACTTGCAACATGTTCCGATTATCCCCTGCTGAAAGGAAAATATTACTTGGCACCATGTCTACTAAAAACTGCAGAGGACCAGAATTCTTCTGAGCTATCGCTTTCTCTTCTGCTGACTGCGCCTGCTCCATATTTTGACTTACCAGCTGTTGCTTTATCTCATCGGAAAAGGAATCACCCGGTTTTATCAAGTTGACCATTACTAAACCAATGGTTATCGCCATCACCGTGGTTGCGATGTATATTCCAATGGTTTTTCCTCCCATAGATGACAGTTGAGATACATCTTTCAATCCTGATATTCCGTTAATTAATGAAATCAGAACCAGGGGCACTGCAATCATTTTTAACATATTGATAAACATTTTACCCCATGGAGCAATCCAATCTGCTGTAAACTCTTGCCATCCAGAATTTGCGGCAATTAATCCATAAATAAGACCTAGGACAAGTCCAATAATTATTTGCCAATGTAATGCTAGTTTCTTCATGTATTTAATCTATCAATTTATAAGTTAAGTCAATGGAGCAATAAATGAATTACAGGTATTCATATAATTAATCAATTAGCTACTTTTTTATTAGTCAATTGAGAAACAGAACTCCGTAATAAATGATCCACTAAAACCAAGGCAGTCATAGCAGTAACGATAGGCACCGCTCGGGGAACGACACAAGCATCATGGCGTCCTTTTCCCGCCACTTCCGTTTCTTCGCCATGTTTGTTCACACTTGCTTGACTTTTCATAATGGTGGCAACTGGCTTAAATGCTGTTCGAAAATAGATTTCCTCGCCATTGGAAATGCCCCCTTGAATACCACCCGAGTAATTTGTTTTGGTGCGAATGCCATCCTCCGTTTTCACAAATTCATCGTTATGCTGTGAACCTCGCATTTCAGCAGCGCAGAAACCTGAACCATATTCAAAACCTTTCACGGCATTTATGCTCAGCATGGCTTTTGCCAGATCGGCATGTAATTTATCGAAAACTGGTTCTCCTAATCCAATAGGGCAATTTCTTACGAGCGTTTGGATGGCCCCACCAATGGTATCTCCTTCTTTTTTGATTTGCAGAATTAAGTCCGACATTTTCTCTGCCATTTCTAAATCTGGGCAACGAACATCGTTCTCAAAAGTTTGAGAAAAGTCAATCTTGCTAGCTTCTTTAAGTAAAGTTATATTGCCTACTTGCTGAACATAAGAGTAAATTTCTACGCCATGGTGTTTTAAAATTAACTGAGCAATAGCTCCGGCCACAACCCTGCACGCTGTTTCGCGAGCAGAAGATCTTCCTCCACCACGATAATCTCTATTCCCATATTTCTCTTCGTAAACGTAGTCTGCATGCGAGGGGCGAAATTTATCCTGAATGTGACTGTAGTCTTTAGATTTTTGGTCTTGGTTTTTGATTTGAAATCCAATGGGTGTTCCAGTTGTCTTTCCCTCAAATATACCTGACAAAAATTCTACCTTGTCTTCTTCTTTGCGCTGAGTTGTTATGCTTGATTGACCAGGCTTTCTCCGATCTAATTCGGTTTGAATGAATTCAAGATTTACCTCCAGGCCAGCAGGACAACCGTCAATAATTCCACCAATGGCAGTGCCATGCGACTCCCCAAAGGTGGTTAATTGAAAGATGCTACCAATGGTATTTCCTGCCATGCGAACAAAAATAGCGTTTTTGAGTGGTTTAGTAGCATGTAATAGTCAGAATTCAGGTAGCCACTATCTAATGATAAAAGGCTTTTTTGAATTAATAAGTTTGAGTTAATTTACATTTCAATTTTATAAAGAGAAATTATGGGAAGAGCATTTGAATATAGAAGAGCTGCCAAAGAAAAACGATGGGATAAGATGTCGAAAGTGTTTCCTAAGTTGGCCAAGAAAATTACGTTGGCGGCAAAGGAAGGCGGAATGGACCCCGAAGTTAACGCAACTTTACGAACTGCCATTCAGAATGCTAAGGGTGAAAACATGCCCAAAGAAAACATTGAAAATGCCATTAAACGAGCTGAAGCAAAAGATCTTGCGGCCTTTGAAGAGGTAAACTATGAAGGCAAAGGGCCTCATGGAGTTCAAGTATTTGTGGAGTGCGCTACTGATAATACAACAAGAACCGTCGCAGATGTAAAATCGTATTTTAGTAAAGCAGGCGGAGCTACTGTGCCGACTGGTTCATTAGAATATATGTTTAACCGACGAGCGGTAATAGAATTTGAAATAACAGAAGGTCTGGACCCAGAAGAATTGGAATTAGAGTTAATTGATGCCGGTTTAGAGGGAATTGAAGTAGATGATAAAACTGCCTACGCATATGCAGCTTGGACAAATTTTGGGACACTTACAACTGCCTTTGAAGAAAGAGGAATAGAAGTGACCAAAGCAGATTTACAGCGCTTTCCCACGTCGCCCGTAGAATTCGACGACGAACAGATGAAAGACATTGATAAAATGCTAGACAAGTTGGAAGACAACGACGATGTTCAAGCAGTTTACACTAATATCGCTTAAAATTAAAGCCACTTGAACGTGGCTTTTTTTATGTTCCATTTTGTAAATTTGAACAAACATAACTTTAGCCATGCTGATTAAACACATCAAATCTCTTCTACAAACCAGCGCACCAACAAAAGCCTTGCGAGGCAGCAGACTATCTCACCTTTCTTCCATTGAGAATGCTTGGTTGTTGATAGAAAACGATACCATTAAAGATTTCGGGAGCATGGAGACTTGCCCTGATTTTAATGGCAAAACGATAGATGCAAGCGAAAAAATGGTATTACCAACATGGTGCGACTCCCATACCCATTTGGTATTTGCCACAAGCCGTGAAGAGGAGTTTGAAATGCGTTTAAAAGGGAAAAGCTATCAAGAAATTGCAGAAGCTGGCGGAGGAATTTTGAACTCAGCGAAGAAATTACAAAACACATCTGAAGAGCAGCTTTTTGAATCGGCTTGGCAACGCTTGACCGAAGTAATGAAAATGGGAACTGGCGCCATAGAAATAAAAAGTGGTTACGGACTTTCGGTGGAGGGAGAGTTGAAAATGCTCCGAGTAATTAAGCGTTTAAAGGAAAAAAGCCCCATTCCAATCAAAGCGAACTTTTTAGGGGCACACTCCTACCCTGCAGCATATAAAGATAATCATCGGGGCTACATTGATTTAATTGTGAACGAAATGTTGCCGCAAATTGCCAAGGAAGGTTTGGCCGATTACATTGATGCGTTTTGCGAGAAAGTAGCTTTTTCGGTAGCTGAAACGGAAGAAATTATAAAAGCAGGAGCAAAATATGGTTTGAAAGCAAAAATTCACACCAATCAGTTTAATTGCATGGGAGGAATTGAGCTTTGCGTGGAGCACAAAGCATTATCAGTCGATCATTTGGAAGTACTAAACGATGCGGAAATTGCATGTTTAAAGAACTCAGAAACCATTGCAACACTTTTACCTTCTGCTCCTTTTTTCTTGAGTGATCCATATCAACCAGGTAGAAAGTTAGTAGACGAAGGAGTTGCCGTGGCGCTAGCTTCGGACTATAATCCGGGTTCATCTCCTTCGGGAAACATGAACTTTGTTGTTTCCTTAGCTTGTCTAAAGTTGCGGCTAACACCGGAAGAAGCAATTAATGCCGCCACCATAAATGGTGCTTTTGCCATGGAGTTGGAGCAAAATTACGGAAGCATTGCAAAAGGCAAGAAGGCCAACTTAATCATTACACAACCTATAAATTCTGCAGCTTATATACCGTATTCATTCGGAAAAGACGCGATTCATCAAGTACTTATAAATGGAAAAGAAATGTACTCCCAAGCTTGATTTGTTTCAAGCAGAAGACCTTTGGAAAATCTGTTCGAAACGAGAAGGCGAGAAAAAAATAGGCGAGAGCATGTTTGCCGGGAGTAATTTCCATGGTGAATCATTGAAAAAATGTCCTGCCCAATTTGTAGTTCTAGGAATTCCTGAAGATGTTGGACCAAGGGCCAATTGCGGCAGAGGCGGATCAGAATCTGCTTGGCAGGCATTTCTACCAAAATTTAGCAACATACAAGAAACAAATCACGTAAAAGGCACGGACATTTTACTCCTTGGTTCTTTTGATTTTACAGCGGTTGACGGCTATGAGTTTGGCAGCCTAAAGCGCTTGCGGGAAGTCGTAACCGTCATTGATGATTCGATCTCTTCTATCATCGAATTAATTGTTAAAGCAGGAAAAACACCCATTGTCATTGGTGGCGGGCACAACAACTCTTATGGTTTATTGAAAGGCACTTCAATGGCCTTCGGTCAGGCTGTAAATTGCATTAATTTAGACCCTCATGCAGACTATAGAACCTTAGAAGGTAGACATTCTGGCAATGGTTTTTCCTATGCAAAACAAGATGGTTTTTTGGACAAATACTCCATAGTAGCGCTGCACGAAAATTACAATTCCCAAGAAATGATGGACCACATGGAGAGGGACTTAGTGGACTATACAACATATGAGGAAATTTTCCTTCGCAATATAATTGGCTATGAAGATGCGGTTGACACCAGCCTCGCTTTTGTAGAAGCTCAGCCATTTGGGGTCGAGTTAGATTGCGACGCAATAGAAGGCTTTCCTTCTTCTGCTCAAACTCCGTGTGGAATAAGTCCTTTGCAGGCCCGACAATACGTTCATCAAGCCGCAAAACTGCATCATGCTTCGTATTTACATTTACCGGAAGCCGCCCCATCTTTGCAAGAAGATTCGGCGGAGCAAGTTGGAAAAATGCTAAGTTACTTGGTAAGTGATTTTATTAAGTCTGCTTTGCTGCGCTCAAAAGATGAAAAAAAAGATGCAGGACAAGAGTCACAAAATTTAAATAAAATTGGTCAACTCTAACCCGAGGGGTACCTTTTGTTATATTGAGCCGAGCAGAAGTTGGGATATTGAGGATTAAAACTAAAGGTTAAGAATTGAAAATTATAGAATGCGTCCCTAATTTCTCTGAAGGAGCTAACGAAGAAACATTGGCTGCCATTGCCGCTGAAATAAATTCTGTAGATGGGGTAAAACTATTACACCAGGATTCTGGAGTCGCAGCAAATAGAACGGTTTTTACTTATATAGGCGAAGCAGGTGCTGTTTTTGAAGCCACATTCAAGGCCATTAAGGTTGCGGCTGAAAGAATTGACATGCGAGAACAGAAAGGCGAACATCCTAGAATTGGCGCTTGTGATGTTTGTCCCTTTGTGCCTATTTCAGGCATAAGTATGTCGGAATTGGTTGAAAAGGTAACTGCTTTTGCAGCAAATATTTCCAACGAATTAGACCTTCCTGTTTTTTTATATGAAGAATCGGCGGCTAGTGATTCTCGAAGAAATTTAGCCCATCACAGAGTGGGAGATTACGAACAACTGCAAAAGCGAATTTATAATTCTAAGTGGCTGCCGGATTTTGGAAAATTCAACGTTAGAAGCGGTGGTATTGTAATGGGAGCACGCAACTTTTTAGTTGCCTACAACATCAATCTGAATACTTCAGATGCTAAAATAGCGCAAGAAATAGCGTATGATTTACGAGAATTAGGTCGGCCAATTGGGAATAAAAACGGCAAAACCGTTTACCAAGCAGGTCAACTCAAAAAAGTAAAAGCAATCGGTTGGTACATTGAAGATTTTCACGTTGCTCAAGTTTCTATCAACTTAACCGATTATGGCACCACTAGTTTGTACGATGTTTTTGAAACTACCAAACAACTAGCTAAGCAATATGGAGTTAAAGTTACAGGTTCGGAGTTAATCGGTCTTGTACCGAAGGCAGCCTTGGTGCAAACAGGCTTACTTTATGCCCCAAATGAACTACTCAATGAACAAGAAATTATCCGTTTAGCTGTAAAAAAATTAGGTTTGTCAAATTTATTACCCTTTGAACCTAACTTACGTATACTAGAATATGTAATGAATGCATAATTTTCTCCCATGCGTAAATCGTCAACTTCTTTCTTTATCAAGCTGATGTACTTCTTCCCTATCCAGCTCATTTTAGTACACGTCAAGAAGAATCAGCAACTCCTATTATTCTGGATGATGCTATTCCTCGCAATCTTTGGAAAACTTGGCCTTAAATATGGTATTCATTATCTTTTTCTGGCGCCAGAATATTTAGGAGAATTAAGCTTTACCAGCTACTTCATTGTCGGTTTTACTATTGGTGGTTTTGTTACGGCATTTAACTTATCCAGCTACATCATGAATGGCTTTCGATTTCCATTCTTAGCTACTCTTTCCAAACCATTTTTTAAGTATTCTCTAAATAACTCGTTGCTTCCTTCGATCTTTATAATTTGCTATAGTCTATTAACCTTTAATCTACTGCAAGAAAACGAAGGCTTCTCAACCTATGAAATTGTAGTTCGGATTGTTGGATTTTTAATGGGTTACGTTCTATTTACGGCAAGTTCGATGTTGTACTTTTTAGCCACCAACAAAGACTTTGAAAAACTCTTTGGAAAAGAAATCGCTAAAGTTTTGGCATTAGGGGGAAAAGAAGATGAACCTACCCGTTCAATCTTACAAACTAACTCCAAATTTTGGTATGAAAACGATGAGGGTAAGGCATGGCGAATTGAAAGTTATTTGAACGCCAAGTTTCGCATTAAAGCGACCCGGCCTTCCGCTCATTACGATAAAAACATGCTTTCACAGGTTTTTCGTCAGAACCATGTGAACGCTTCCTTCTTTCAGCTATCTGTAGTCGCTTCCATTTTAATTTTAGGAGCTTTTCGAGAATTTGAAATCCTTATCATTCCGGCAGGAGCGAGCGTCATTCTGCTTCTAACTGTTATGCTAATGCTAAGCTCGGCTTTGCGTTCATGGACAAAAGGATGGACTTTGGTTATCATTATAGTGGCTCTTTTTGGATTAAATCAACTTACTAAAAATGACAACAAGTATTTCGAAAGCAAAGCTTACGGAATGACCTATGAAAATCAAGTAGATTATGCGGAAAGCTTTATTTTTCCAACACAAGAGGAAGTGCAAGAAGATATAGACTTGGCCATTGAACGACTTGATAATTGGAAAAAACAAACAGGACAGGAAAAACCAATTGCCCTATTTGTTGCCACCAGTGGAGGAGGTTCTAGGGCCTCCATGTGGTCATTTTTGGCCTTGCACCACTTAAATGCAGCAACCAAGGGGGCTTTAATGAAGCACATGACTCTAGGAACTGGCTCTTCCGGAGGGATGATAGGTTTAGCTTATTACAGAGAACTTTACCGTCAAAGCTTACCCACTAACAAGAGGGTGAAGGACATGGGAAAAGATATTCTAAACCCCGTGATATTTAATTTAGCGGTTAATGATTTACTCATTAGAAGTCACAAATTTGAACAAAATGGGGAGCAGCATTGGAAAGATAGGGGGTTCATTTTCGAAAAGCAATTACACCAAAATACGGATTCAGTCTTAGTGAGAACATTGGGCGACTACAGAACTGATGAATTAAATGCCCACACTCCTAGTCTTATTCTAACACCTTCCATTATCAATGATAGTCGCAGACTTATCGTTTCTAACTTTCCCCTGCGATTTTTGTGCACCAACAACCAAGAAAATGTTGACTTTCAAAGTTTCTTTTCAGCCAACGATCCAAACGCAGTCAATTATGCTACTTTACTAAGAATGAACTCCTCCTTTCCTTATGTTTTGCCTTCTGTTAGCTTGCCAACTGAGCCTCAAATTGAAGTATTTGATTCCGGTTTGAAAGACAATTTTGGGATGAAAATAACAATCAATTACATCAACCAATTAAAAGTTTGGTTTGAAGAGAACACCTCTCAACTTATTGTACTTCAAATAAAAGACGGATTAAACAAAAGAAAAGAAACAAAGAACAAGTCCCAAAGCATTGTGAGCGAATTGTTGAGCCCTTTTGGCAGTTTATATGGAAATTGGTTTGATGTGCAGCAATATAACCACGAGGAGTTACTGCACTTTTTACGAGAAGACTACAAGGGTAAAATCGAAGTTCTAGAATACAACCTAAACAAAAGTGAAGACCATTATATCTCCTTAAGCTGGCATCTCAATGCAAAGGAAAAGCAACAAATATTAAATTCCGTATCTTTAATAGAAAATTTAGAAACTGAGCAAAGACTTAAAAGTTTGTTAATAAGTGAACTATGAAAAAAGTAAAAATCGCTTTTGTTACCGTATTATTAGTTGGGTTTGCCTCTTGTACTGAAGATACGAAGAAGAATTATCATGCTGATCATAATGACTTTAAACATGACATTGAGCAGATGAAAATTAAGTTGGAAGCAACAGAAGCTCAACTTTTAAATGTTAGTGCCGAACTTTCTGAGTTAAGAACCAGTTACTCAAATGATTCCTCGAAAATTGATAACTAATACATTACCGACTAACACAGTTTGATAACTTCACGTTAGTGCTATACATTTCGGAAACTGCTCATTGCTGCAATATCCCTAAATCTCGAAGTTCAATTTATACTACTTTATCACAAATTGAGACCTGTGAATAATTTCTGATTAAATTCATTCAAATAAAATACCTTCTACTTGCTGTTTCTCTGGTTCTATTAAATTCTGCTTTAATTGCTTAAGAGGCTAAAACGAATAAACTTCCACCCATTGAGTATTTTAATGGTTATGAATTTCAAAAAGCTGCAGACACACTAAAATCAAAGACAGGTAAAACCACATCAGACTTTTTTCTATTAGTTCAGTGTTATAAGAACCTTGGGCAGATAAGCGATGCTTCAATGGCTATTCATAGTGCAATTGAAATGGATCATTCCGACATTCGTTATTTAAACTTTTTAGTAGAGCACAATAAAGAGAGGGCGAAAAAGTAGCTGCATATAGAACCTATTTAACATTAAGCCACCAACAAGCAAACAAGGCCTATTATTTAAAAAGGACGGGGCAATCGCTCAAGGAAGCCTCTTTCGTCCAAGTTAGAGAGCAGTAAATACTTTTTATTAATAATGACTCCCTACCTAAAAATGAAGCCGAAAAGGACCTGGTTATACAAAGTTTTAGAGCATTAAAACTACCTTCAAACACTTCGCAAGCCTATAAAATGGCAATTGAGTTAAACCCCAATGACATTGAAATAAAATTAATATTAACGGAATTATATCTTAAAATCAATAACTTGGATGGGGCTGATCTACTAAATAAACAAAGTTTGAAAATGCATCCCGAAAATAGCAAGTTTATCGTGCAAGCAATCAAAATTTCTTATCGCTTAAGGGATTACAAAGACGTGATATCAAAAAGTGATCTATTTCACAGTAAGGCAGGAAATAATTTGTTGGTCCAAAAATTAAAAGGAATTGCACAGTATCACTTGAAGAATTATGAAGAATGTACTGCGTTGTTATCAGCTGTAATTTACGTTGAAAAAGACTCAGAAGTGCTGCATTATTATCTTGGATTATCGTACCAAGAGATAGGAGAAAAAGAAGAGGCTGTAAAAAATTTACAAAAAGCCATTGAGTTAGGTATAACTGAAAACATTGGAAACTATTATACTTGATTAGCTGTTGTATATGAAGAATTGGGAAACTTTAAAAATCCATTCAATTGTGTAAAGCAGCTTATTCTTAAACAGAAAATAAAATTCTACTGTATCACCTAGTTAGAAATTATGATACTTTTCACAAAAAAAAATACAGCTTTAAACTACTACCAGCTCTATCTTGAAGAAATGGATTCTTCCAATATTGCATATATGAACTACTCAAAAAATAGAATTAACGAATTAAAAGTGGCGAAGCACTTCGATTTAGATACATTGTAGTAAATATCACCTTTTTTACAACCATATGTTATTTCATCGGTTTACCTTTGTACAAAACAATAACATATGGATTTAAATACCATTGAAGAGGCGATTGACGCCATTAAGAACGGAGAAATTATAATTGTTGTTGACGATGAGGATCGTGAGAATGAGGGAGATTTCTTAATTGCTGCAGAAAAGGTTAATCCTCAAGTTATCAACTTCATGGCGACACATGGTCGTGGATTAATCTGCGCCCCTTTAGTGGAAGAAAGATGTGACGAATTGGGCTTAAATTTAATGGTAGACCAAAATACTGCTGCCTACGAAACGCCTTTTACGGTTTCTATTGATTTAATTGGGTACGGAACTTCTACAGGAATTTCAGCAAGTGATCGTTCAAAAACGGTTTTAGCATTGGTAAAACCTGAAACAAGACCAGAAGAATTAGGTAAACCAGGCCACATCTTCCCACTAAGGGCAAAAAAAGGTGGTGTGTTACGAAGAGCAGGACATACTGAGGCGGCAATTGATTTTGCGCGATTAGCAGGGATGCAACCGGCGGGAGTTATCGTTGAGATTATGAATGAAGATGGCACTATGGCCCGACTTCCTGACTTAATTAAAATTGCTAAAAAACATAACTTAAAGTTAGTAACCATCAAAGATCTAATTGCTTACCGAATTAAGCATGAAACTCTGGTTACAAGAGAAATAGAAATAAACTTACCAACAGAGCATGGTAATTTTAAAATGGTTCATTATACACAAACAACTACCGGCGAAGAGCACTTGGCATTGACAAAAGGAGAGTGGGCAGTTGATGAGCCAGTTTTAGTTAGAGTGCATTCTTCATGTATGACGGGAGATGTTTTTGGGTCGTGCAGATGTGATTGTGGTCCACAGTTGCAAGAAGCAATGAAAACCATTGAAAAAGCAGGTAAAGGTATAATTGTGTACATGAATCAGGAAGGACGAGGAATTGGATTATTGAACAAACTAAAGGCATACAAACTGCAAGAAGAAGGGTATGATACAGTTGATGCCAATTTGAAGTTAGGCTTTACTATGGATGATCGTGATTATGGAATTGGTGCACAAATCTTAAGAGACTTAGGAGTTTCTAAAATGAAATTGATGACCAATAACCCAAAGAAACGAACTGGTCTAATAGGTTATGGTTTGGAAATTGTAGAAAATGTCGCGCTTGAAATCGAATCAAATGAACACAACGCTGCATATCTGAAAACGAAGAAGGACAGAATGGGACATTCCCTAAAACTTAACGATTAAGTTAATTTATCGATTTTTGTATTCGTAATTTTCGGCTACTTTGAAAAAGAATAGTTTCCCTAGTCGTGTTTTATTCAGTGTAAACTTGATTGTTATCGTTTCAACAATTCTCGGCTACATGTCACCGTTTGTTAGTCCAAATTCAGTTTGGTCATTCGCTTTTTTTGGCTTAGCCATACCTTATTTACTTTTACTGAATTTCTTTTTCCTTCTGTATTGGTTGTTTCGAGGTAAAAGTTGGTTTGTAGCCTCTTTAATTATATTGGCATGTGGCTATCAAACCATTCCAAAATATTTTCAATTCCATTTTGGAAAAAAGGAATTGAGCGAAAAATCATTTAAAGTCATGTCGTTTAATGTTCGAGTTTTTGACTTGTACATGTGGACCAAGGAAAAAAGCACCCGAAATCAAATATTTGAATTCCTTAAAAAAGAAGACCCTGATATTCTTTGTTTGCAAGAGTTTTATCATAAAGATGAGCAATTGAAGCATTACGAATTTAAAACTTTGGATACTTTAATTAGCTTATTGCGCGCAAAAAATTATCATGTGCACTACACTACTACGCTTCGCAGAACGGACCATTGGGGTTTAATTACATTCTCTAAATTTCCTATTGAAAATAAGGGAGTAGTCCCGTTTAAGAACCAAGGAGATAACGCCGCAATTTTCACTGACTTATTGGTGGAAGGAAGAGTATTAAGAGTTTACAACAACCATTTAGCCTCTATTAAACTGGGGAAGCGAGATTACAAAACCATGAAAACCATTAACGAACAGGACTATTCAAACCTATTCAACAAAAGCTTGAGCTTGTTAGAGAAGGTGAAAAATGGATTTGTTAAACGATCGCTTCAAGCTGATTTAATTGAAAAAAGCATTTCCAAATCGCCCTTTCCTGTGCTTGTTTGTGGCGATTTCAACGACAGTCCTACATCCTATACCTACAACACTATTAGAGGTAATTTGAACGATACGTATATCAATAGCGGCTCAGGCTTTGGCAGAACATATATAGGAGAATTTCCCTCATTTAGAATTGACTATATTTTTTCAGACACAACGTTCAAAAGTTTAAATTACAGAACACATCCAGAAAAACTTTCCGATCACCATCCCGTGAGCGCTGAATTAGAATGGAAATAATTTACTCCATTTGGAACCAAACCCTTCCTTTTTTTGTTAAGGCGATATGCAAGTGATAGAAACACACAATTTAGACGAAATAGCAATTGATCGAATTGTAGAAATGGCGTGGGAAGATCGAACAACTTTTGAAGCAATTAAATTTCAATTTGGAGTTAATGAGAAAGAAGTTATTCAGCTCATGAAAAACCAGATGAAGTTGCGCAACTGGAAAAAATGGAGAGCTAGGGTGCAAGGCAGAAAAACAAAACATGCTTTTTTAAGAAGCGACGAGGTTGGGCGATTTAAATGCACGATGCAACGACAAATTACCCGAAACAAAATTTCTAAACGATAGATTTTCTATCGTGTCCATCTATATCCTAAACTCATGATTGACAAACAAGAACTAATTCCTTTAATAGCAGCTTATCCTGAAAACGATAATCACAAAAAACAGATGCTCCTATTTTTAGAAGAGTTCGAAGATTTTTGGACAAAAGAGAATCAAAAAGGTCAAATTACTGCCTCCTGTTGGGTAGTAAACAAAAACCGAACAAATACGCTGATGACGCACCATAAAAAATTGAATCGATGGTTGCAGATTGGAGGACACCTAGAAGCCGAGGATGATTCTATTATCGAAGCATGTCTTCGCGAATTAAAAGAAGAATCGGGATTGACGCAATTCACATTACTTCAAGAGAATTTTTTCGATTTAGATGTGCACAACATCCCAGAATCGAAAAAAGGAATTCCTGCGCACATCCATTATGACATTCGGATGTTATTTGAGGCGAACGAGAATGAAGAGATTCTATTTGACAAAGAAGAATCTAACAGCATTGTTTGGATGCCCATGGAGCAGCTTAAAGATATTCACAATGAATCGATTAATCGGATGCTAAGGAAAACTCAGAAACTGTGAGCTTTAGTTGCAGATTTTCTAAATTAAAGCTAATTGAAGTATCGGTCTCTGTAATTTTTCCAAATTAGACTCCAAAAAGAGTTACTCCAAAGATGAAGTAAATAGGCCAACCTATAAAATTTACTTGTCAGTCCATTCCTTCACGATTCAATATTGAAGTAATGGCAGCAGATATTCCTACATACATTACAACCAGGCTAAGAGTCGTCACTTCTAGATATGAGAAAACAACTTTTAGGGAAATTTTGGTTGATTTAATTTTAGTTAATATTTGATTTTTTACCTAGACTTGAACACGATGAAGATAGGTTTATTCACCTTTTCTCCTAATCCAAAACTAGTTGCTCTAAACACACCATTTAACCGACTTAATGCCAATTATTTAAATCACAAAAGCCACACTTATGAGCGCGGCTTTTGTGATTTAAATTAGGTTAGAATTCCCTTAAATTATTCTAGCATTGTCAACTTTGGTTTTGAGCAGGGCTTGGTCAATCACCTCTTTCATTTCTTTCACATAGATGAATTTTAATCCTGTCAAGTAACTCTTGTCAATTTCCAAAATATCTTTCTCGTTCGATTCTGATAAAATAATTTCCTTAATTCCAGCTCTCTTGGCAGCTAAAATCTTTTCTTTAATTCCCCCAACTGGCAAGACCCTTCCTCTCAAGGTAATTTCACCTGTCATCGCTAAGTTCTTCTTCACCTTTCGTTGCGTAAAGGCTGAAATAATTGCGGTTAGCATGGTAATTCCGGCAGAAGGTCCGTCTTTTGGAGTAGCACCTTCAGGTACATGAATGTGAACATTCCAATTATCGAATGTTTCTATATCAACGCCAAACTCGTCAGAATGTGCTTTAATGTATTCCAAAGCAATAATTGCGGATTCTTTCATCACATCTCCCAAGTTTCCAGTCAAGGTTAATTTTCCTTTTCCTTTACTCAAACTCGTTTCAATGAATAAAATATCGCCTCCAACTGAAGTCCAAGCCAAGCCTGTTACCACTCCTGCAACATCGTTTCCTTGGTACTTGTCTTTTGAGTGACCTGGCCCCAAAATTTCATAGACTTTCTCTACAGAAATCAACGTATCGTACTCCTCTTCTAAAGCGATAGACTTTGCTGCAAATCGCACTACTTTTCCCAATCGCTTCTCCAAATTTCTTACGCCAGACTCTCTCGTATATTCATCACATACTTTTTCAATTACATTTTCAGGAATTGAAATCTGCTTCGCGGTCAAGCCATTGTCTTTAATCAACTTTGGAATTAAATGTTTTTTCGCTATTTGTACCTTCTCCTCTAACGTGTATCCATTAATTTCAATCATCTCCATTCGGTCGCGCAATGCGGGTTGAATGGTGGCTAAAGAATTAGCCGTTGCAATGAATAAAATTTTTGACAAGTCATAATCTAACTCAATAAAATTATCGTTGAACGTTCCATTTTGCTCAGGGTCTAAAACCTCTAATAAAGCGGAAGAAGGATCTCCCTGATGTGAATTTCCAACCTTATCAATTTCGTCTAAAACAAAAACAGGGTTCGAGGTTTTCACCTTCTTCAAGTTTTGTAAAATCCTGCCCGGCATAGCACCGATGTACGTTTTTCGATGTCCCCGAATTTCAGCCTCATCTCTTAAACCACCCAAGCTCATTCGAACATACTTACGACCGATGGCCTCTGCTACAGATTTACCCAGCGATGTTTTACCAACTCCAGGAGGTCCATATAAGCATAGAATTGGCGATTTCATATTGCCTTTTAACTTCAAAACAGCCAAGTGCTCAATGATTCTTTCCTTCACTTCTTTTAGTCCAAAGTGATCTCTATCTAAAATTTTCTTTGCTTCTTTTAAGTCGAACTTATCTTTTGACACCTCATTCCAAGGTAAATCTAACAGTGTTTCCACATAGTTCAACTGAACGGAGTATTCAGCTGAAGCAGAGTGCATCCGCTGAAGTTTTCCCAATTCCTTTTCGAATCGTTCTTTTACGGCTTTACTCCACTTTTTCTTTTTCGCACGCTTCTCAAACTCTTTAATCTCCAGGTCTTGAGGCGAACCTCCTAGCTCTTCTTGAATCAACTTCATTTGTTGGTTCAAAAAGTATTCCTTTTGCTGCTTGTCGATATCCGTTTTTACCTTTGATTGAATGTCGTTCTTCAACTCCAACAGTTTTAAATCTTTGCTCAACAAACGCAACAAAATTTGAGCCCGCTTGCGACAACTTTTTTCTTTTAAAACCTCTTGCTTCTGCTGAACATCAGCATTCATATTTGAAGCTATAAAGTTTATTAAGAACGAACTACTCTCTATGTTCTTAATGGCAAACGATGCCTCTGAAGGGATATTCGGCGACTGATCAATAATCCGCAATGCCATATCCTTAATAGAATCTACCAATGCATTAAACTTAGCATCTTTGGGCACTTTACTTACATCGTACTTTTCTACCTTAGCTCTGATATAAGGCTCGTGTTCCGTAATTTCATTTAACTTAAATCGCTTTTTACCTTGAATGATGGCAGTTGTGTTACCATCAGGCATTTTGAAAATTTTCAAAATACGAGCAACGGTTCCTACCTCAAAAAGTTGATCCTTGTTGGGATCTTCTACCGTATCATCCGTTTGCGAAATAACTCCAATAATTTTATCACCCTTGTTGGCATCTTGAATTAAGCTAATGGATTTATCACGTCCAACAGTAATCGGAATAACCACTCCGGGAAAAAGCACTGTGTTTCGCAATGGAAGAATTGGCAGTGATTCGGGAGTTTCCTCCCTTTCCATTTGCTCTTCGTCTTCACTTGTCATTAATGGAATAAACTCCGTTCCCTCGTCAATGGCACTCTCTAATCCTAGTTTATCAAATTTAAATGAACTCATATATCTTGGGTCAAATTGTCAGTTAAAAGAAAAATCACTTCGTGTTTTTGAAGTGATTTTATACTACTCAAGGCTTATGCCAAATTACTTGCCTGCTCATCTGTCAGCCTAAAAATTACGATGTACAGCTGTTTCTGTAAAAATATGTTTCAAAATGGACTTTTCAACTTCGTCTAATTTTTTAGAACGACGTTCCATTACTTTCTCCGCAACTTCCATCGCCTTTTCGAATCGAAACACCATCCATTTTTCTGAACCTCCCCAAGAAAATGAAGGAATGAAATTTCTAGGAAAACCTCCCCCATAAATATTGGCAGAGACTCCCACCACAGTTGCGGTATTAAACATGGTATTGATCCCACTTTTAGAATGGTCGCCCATCATCATCCCACAAAATTGTAACCCGGTTGGTTTAAACCCTCTTTTTTCGAAATTCCATAGCTTTATTTCGGCATAGTTATTTTTTAAATTTGAAACATTTGTGTCTGCACCCAAATTACACCACTCCCCTAAAACAGAATTGCCCAAGAACCCATCGTGTCCCTTATTCGAATACCCAAAGAGCACGGAATTATTCACCTCACCTCCTGCTTTGGAAAAGGGCCCTATGGTAGTTGGACCGTATATTTTAGTTGCTAATTTCAACACTGCACCCTCGCACATGGCTAAGGCTCCTCTCACAACAGAACCTTCCATTACTTCAGCATTTTTACCAATGTAAATTGGACCTGAGGTAGAGTTTAATACAGCTGCTTGTACCTTTGCCCCTTCTTCAATAAACAATTGATTGCCAATATGTGTGCACGTTTCATCTAGGGGTTGAGACCTGCGACCGGCAGTCAACAACTGAAAATCTTCCTCAATTGCTTTTCCATTTTTTGCAAAAATATCCCAGATGTTGTCAATGCTCAAATAAGCTGCGGTAAAAATCACTTTCTTGTAATCTGTTAAATTCAACTCAGAAAATAAAAGTTGATCGGCAGAACAAAAGGCCAAGATTTTATCCGTCAATTGATCCACTAACAGCTCTCCCTGGTTTAGTGATTTTGTTGCTTCTGCCAAGGCATCGTTAGCTAAAACACTGCCATTGACGTAATAATTTAATGCGTCATACTTTACAGGGAATTTCTCCGACAAGTAGTCTTCTGTTAAATAAGAAACTGTTGCTTGCTCCATCCGTTTCGTCCACTTTTCAGACAAGGTTAAAATGCCACATCTAAATTCGGCTATAGGTCTGGTGTATGCGAAAGGAAGCAGATTTTGTCGGTTGTGATCAAAAAAGATAAGGTTCATAGGTAAAATTTAATTCCACAAATTTAATTGAAAATCTGCGGCTCATTGGTATTTTAGTAAAATGAACAAGAAAGACAAAACAAAAGTAATTATTGCCCTCATTACCTTCGGAAGTATATTTGCAAGCTATTTTATTTGGGGCAAAGAAGTTGCAAAATTTGTAGCAGTGGCCGGTTTTGTAGTTTGGTTTAGTTCCATGTATTTTTTAAATAAGAAATGAGCCCAATCGCAAGATACTCCAAACTTTCTTGAAATTTTCTATTAACCAGTAATAACTGGCATTTGTTTAGCATCCTTTTATTTTGTAAATTGAATTTTTATAAATAGATAGCCATGAAACACTTAGTCTTCACCATCGTTCTATTCTCCCTCTATTTTTCTGCAAGTACGCAAACTCCATGTACGGAATCATTTGATTTTTCATCCAATTCGGGATGGACACAAGTTGGAACTAACGTACAGATTTCGAATGGGAAATTGAACTACTTAAATGGCGCCACGTGTAGTTCTCAAAGAAGAGTTTACCGCACCTTAGACAGCACCTTAAATTCTGGAGATGCTTGGTCTATTAAATTTGAGCTATATGTCGATTCTGTTGGGCAACAAACCGGACAAAATATGACAGGTGTAATTTTAGCTGCATTAACTGCCGGTGTGCAAGATCCACTCAATAATTGTCCTAATATTAGTTGCACAAATTACCCAACAGGAATTCAAGATGGCATAATGGCTATTTATGGCAGCCCTAATCCAGGTAATGGCCTCACGTATTATAACATTAAAATTAAAGATGGCTCAGCTGAATATACTTCACCAAGAATCAATTGCAATATTTTTAAAACAATGTTATACTTGCACTTGGAGAAGGCAACCAACAATTTGGTGACTTTAAACATTTACTCTGACTCCCTTTACTCTATTCACGTGCCCAATTCTCCAGTATCAATTTCTTCACCAAGTTCTGTGAGTCATCTTAACACACTGCAGCATGGCAATGTTACAAGAGGAAGCAATTACAGACAATTTTGGGGCTTTATTGACAATGTTTGTTTGAACTATCCAGTTATTACATCTTTATCTGATACCGATAAGCCTGCATTAAATTTGAGTATTTATCCTAACCCCACTAGCGACTTATTGCACTTGAAAGGAATTAATACAGGAGTGGTTCAGTTATTTGATTTAACAGGAAAAATGGTATTCATAAGAGAGAACGAATTTAACCTATCGTTGGGCAAATACACCAAAGGAATTTACCTTTTGAAAGTGAGCAGTGGATCTGATTATTTTACAAAAAAGATCATTTTAAAGTAAGCTTCTTTTTTTTCAACAGCATCATTGGCAGTAAGGTAAGGTCTGTTATTACAGCAAATACTAGCGTCATACAAACAAACAATCCAATATAAAAGGTACTTAAAAACTCAGAAAATAGTAGACTACCAAAACCACCCAGTAAAATTATTGTGGTAATGACAATAGCTTTACCTGTTGAAATAAAAGTTCTACGAAGACTGAATAAATTACTTCTACCTTGTGCCATCTCTTGTCGGTAACGGCTCAAAAAATGAATGGTATCATCTACTGCAATACCAAAAGCAATGGTAAAGACAATCGCTGTAGACATATTTAAATCAATGCCCGCAAAACCAATACAGCCTGCCGTTAACAAGATAGGAAACATGTTTGGCACCAACGAAATAAGCCCCATTTTGATGGATTTAAAAAGTATGGCCATGCTAATTCCAATGAGTAAGAAGGCAAACATCAGCCCTACTACAATATTCTGAGATACATGCCGCCCAGCTTCATCAATAATGACTGGTGTTCCAGTCAATTTGTAATTCAAAACCGAACTGTCAATGTTAGTATCGTAAAACGCCTTCAATCGATCATTTTTATCCAGCATTGCTCCACTACCAGGATCAATCATACGCCCAAAGACTCTTCCTAATTTTTTATCTGCAGAAATAATTTGTTGTAATTCTGCTCGATCTTCAAACTTTTCCATTTGCCGTTTCAGATAATCGAATCGCTTTTCATTTTCTGGGATTTTATAAAAATCATCTCTACCGTCTCTCAACGTTTTATTGGCAAACTTAAATGGCACTGTTGGGCTAATAATTTGATTCACCCCATATTCTTCGCTTAAATACTTTTCTAACTTTTCAATTTCTAGAATTACATCGTAGTCATTTACCTGTTTTCCTTCGGCAGGAATAATGGCTAATTCAAAAGGACGAATGCCACCAAACTGTTTTTGAAAATACCTCAAATCTTGCATTAATTTCTGGTCCTCGCCCAAATCTTGCATTAAAAAGTAATCGAATTTGATTCTACTAGCACCCACAAGGCAAATAATAGTCACGATAGAGTAAAACACCAAAACTGCCTTTTGATTGCGACACAATTGAATAAAAAATTTACCTAATCCTCGCTCCCAAGCGTTTTGAACCCTTGTGGAATCCGTAATTTTTGGTTTCTTGATGTTCAAGAAAATAGAAGGTATAAATAGAATGGATAGCACAAAAGCTAACAATACACCCACAGCCGTGAATATTCCAAAATCTTGAATGGGCTCCATGCCCACTCCGATTAAGGTAACAAAACCCAGAGCGGTTGTAAGGGAGGTTAAAAGTGTCGCCACGCCTACTTTTTTCAGCATATTTTTAATGGCCACTGTTTTTGTTCTGCCATAGCGGATTTCCTCTAAGTATTTCGACACTAAATGCACAACGTCGGACATTCCAACCACCAGCATGATTACCGGCAATAAAGTCGTCATCATGTTTAGCGGAGTGCCACTTAATTGCATGAATCCCAAGCTACCGATAACCGCCAAAAGAACGGTTGCTAGTGGAATAAGGACTCCCCATAGAGAACGGTATGCAATAATTAAGAATATGATTAATACAAAGATGGAAATAGATGCGAAGGTTATAAACTCCACCCTCATAACAGCAATGTACTCTTGCTGCCCCATAATTTTCCCCATGACGTGAATCTCTTCAAAGCCCTCTTTTTTAATCAGCTCTTGAAGCACTGTCGCCAATTCGTCTGAATCCTCTTTATTTATGAGTTGGTTGTTTTTAATGAGGATAATAAGCGAGTTATTCTCAAAATTGACCATTTCTGAAACCGGCTCAATGCTGCGTTCAATTCGCGCTCGGTCAGCGGTATATTTACTCGTATCGTCTACATGAAAAAATGGGCGTTGGGTAAAACCCATTCCTGCAGGACTGACTTCAACAAATTTCATTTCCAGCGGGGAAATTACTTCTCGCAGGTGGGGGAGTTCTCTTAGTTTAGTAGTAAAACCCTGAACTCTTTGAAGAAATTGGTGATCGAAAACTCCATTTTCATTGGTAAAACCCAGCAAAATAAAATCGTTGTCATTCTCGAATTTTTCACGGTAATCTTCGTAAAATGCTAAATCGTTGTCTTCTTGCGGAAAAAATTTCTCAAAATCATAGTCAAATTCTAGCTTACTTGACCTGTACCCTAAGAATAACAAAACCAACGTAAGCCCTGCTAATATGTAACGGCTATATCTTCTCCACTTCTTCTCTTCCTCAATGTGATTTTCCAAAATTAGTTTTCAGTTGGTTTCTTTGCATACTTCAACACCAAAAGGTTCATTGGGTTCACGCCTAGCCCCGAAATTGACGGTTGGGTGAACCGAACTACCTCATCGTAAAACAGTGGAACCACCGGAGCTTCTGAAATCACCAAGCTATCCATTTTTTGATACAAGTTAAATCGCAGGGAGTCGTTAACCTCAACTAAGGCCTCATTGTACCACGAATCAAACTGTTGACTTTTGAAATGAGTGTAATTTGGCCCATTGGGTGCAAAGTTTTCACTTTTAAAAAGCGACAAATAATTCTCTGCATCCGGATAATCTGCCACCCAGGATTTTCGAAAAAATTGCACTTTAGAATTGGCGATCAATTCATTGTTTGTTGCTGCCTGATTCACTTCAACCTTTATGTTAATGCCAAATTTGGCCAACTGCGATTGTAAATACTCACAGATGTCTAAATACTGCGCCGTTGTACTTAAAGCAACAGTTGGTAAACCCTTTCCATTTGGAAAACCTGCCCTTTCCAATAACTGATAGACAGAATCCGGTTGATAAGAATATCCAATAGTGGAATCGCTAAAAGCAGGCAGGCCTTTTGGAATAAAACCCTGATAGGCAGGAATTCCAATTCCACTTCGCAAGTATTTCAACATTTTATCTCTCTCAAAACCAAAGTTAATGGCTCTGCGAATTTCTTTCGGCAAAGGATTTTTCGTTTCGTCTACTAAGAAGCCCAAATACTCGGTATTCAAATAAGGAGAAGTTGTAAAAACCACTTGCTCCTGATATTTCTGTCTCAACTTACCATCGGAAGTCAATAGCTCATCTTTGTATGAACCTTTCAGTCCTGTTAAGTAATCCAATTCCTTTTTCAAAAATTTCAGGAAAGTAACCTCCAAGTCCTTCGTAAAGGTAATTGCAACCGCATCTAGGTATGGCAACTGCTCGTCATTTTTATCTTTCTCAAAATAACTCTCATTCTTTAAAAAGACCAACTTTGTATTTTCCTTCCAATATTGAAATTCAAAAGGACCGGTACCAATGGGGTTTGCTCTAAAGTTTGGCCCGTAAAAATCGACTGCCTCCTTTGGCACTGCGCTGCAATATTGCATGCTCAAAATACCAAGAAAAGGTGGAAAAGGCCTTTTTAAATAGATGTCTAAGGTATAATCATCTACCGCCCGAATATCCAAATGCCCTGCTGCGTTTCGCTGTACTTCGTTCATCACCCACTTTCCGGGAGAAATCACTTGCGGATCAATTAAACGATTGAAGGAGTATACAAAATCTTGTGCGGTCAACTCTCTTGTAGAATCCACTCCAAATACTTCACTTTTATGAAAATATACTTCTTTCTTGAGCTTAAAGCGATAGGTTTTTCCGCTGTCCAATACTACCCAAGACTCCGCCAAGCAGGGCTTTAAATTTAAATTTTGATCTGTTTGAATTAATCCATTAAACAACTGGTTTACAGCCGAAACATTATCAATACTTCGTGAAAATGCTGGGTCTAAAGAAGTTATCCCGTCGGAAACATTGTAGCGAAAAATACTTTTCCCTTCGTAGCGTTGCTCGGGTTGACACGAGGTTAGAATAAAGAATAAAAAGATGTAAAATGAGAAATTACTAATTGCAAATTTAGAATTACGAATGCGAGAACTTAGAATGGAATTCATGCTTGCTATTCGGGATAATAAAAACTGCTTTCGACGTAACAAAAAATACTTCATAATTAGACCACAATGGTAATGTTAAAAAGTGATTTTTGATTGAATACTTCAATTCCTTTTTAACAAAGAATTGAACAGACTGTTGAACGAGACCTTTGGAAATTATTCCATTTAATGACTCTGCCATTCTAAGACTTCTCCTATTTAACATGCTAACGCCTTGCAAATGGTTTCTGCGGTTGAAAAACGAATGGTCTTCCCCTTCCCTCCTTTCAAAATTGAGAGATTCACATTTGAGATACCCGTTAGGGCGGACAATTCTTTCAATTGTATTTTCCGCTTGGCCAACACAACGTCGAGGTTTGCAATTATTGCCATTGCTTAAACGATAACTGATTCTTCCATAATTACAAGAAACTGCTTTCCTTTGTCTTCACTTTTCCACCAAGCATCTATTTTAAATAGATGCCGAAAGCTACTGACTGAAAGCTACTGTTTGGTGCATAAATTCTGAATTCCCATTGCCTTTATCTACAATTGTAACCTAACTATTTTCTCCCCATCTTTTAGAAGAACTAGACTCTTTTGCTAAAATTAATTTCTGCCTTTCATCCATTATTAAGTTCTTGTAGCCGGAGGTAATTAATACCTCCCTCGCCTTCTTAAAAAAGTGATTCAGGTTCAATCTCAAAGGCTAATTCCTGCATCGTCTTTGCCGTAACCACATTGAATGGCTCGGGTAGAAATCTCTCCAATGCAGATAAGAGCGAAATATGAAAGTTATTATTTGGTAAGCAGTTATACATCCTAAAAATACATAGACGTAACTAATGCCTCCGTAACCCAATAATTTTACCAGCGCAACTGTCTAGTATTACAATGAACACAATCACCAATGCCTGTTTAACATATTCTCTTCACCACACACCAGAGCTAGGGTATGCGTTCCAGTTGCAGAAGAAATTACTTTACTCGCTTGGATTTGTTGTTTTAGGCTGGTGTTTCTTGAGTGATAAAATCTATTTCTTTCTTCCACTTCTCCTTTTCTTCTTCCTCTAACCAAGAGGCTTCAAACCCATTTTTCATCAACGTAATGATTTCTTCTTTTGAAAGATCTATTGCTTTTGCAGTTTCAATGAAATTTTCATTCATGTATCCTCCAAAATAAGCTGGATCATCTGAATTTAAGGTAACTAATAAGCCAGCTTGTAGCATTTTCTTGAGTGGGTAATCTTTCAAATCTTGAATTACTTTGAGTTCCAAGTTCGACAAAGGACAAAGCGTTAGCGGCATCTGCTCGTTCACTAAACGCTCTACTAATTTAGGATTCTCTAAACAACGATTTCCATGGTCAATTCGGTCCACCTTCAATAAGTCTAGCGCTTCCCAAATATATTCGGCAGGACCTTCTTCTCCTGCATGAGCGCAAAGCTTGTAGCCTTCTTCGGAAGAGGCCTTAAAAACTTTTTCAAATTTCTCAGGTGGATTACCTACTTCAGAAGAATCTAATCCAACACCATCAATTAAGTCTTTAAATGGCAACGACTGATGTAAGGTTTCAAAAGCAGACTCCTCACTTAAGTGCCGTAAATAAGACATGATTAAACGAAAAGAAATGCCCAATTCCTTTTCACCTTTTTCAAGAGCTCTATAAATGCCTAATAACACAGTGGAAAATTCGATGCCTCTTTCAGTATGTGTCTGAGGATCGAAAAATATTTCAACATGCTTCACATTTTGAGAATGAACTTTAACCAAGTAAGCCCAGGTCAAGTCAAAGAAATCCTGCTCCTTAATCAACACATTTGCGCCGGCATAGTAGATGTCCAAAAACTCTTGAAGGTTATTGAATTTATATGCAGCTTTCACTTCTGCTTCCGTATTGAAAGGAATTTGAATCTCATTCCGTTTTGCAATTTCAAACATTAATTCCGGCTCGAAAGAGCCTTCAATGTGTAAATGCAATTCTGCTTTAGGCAGGTTTTCAATAAACTGAGTTAAATTTGTCATGAATTTAATTTAAGGTAATGTAAGAGAACCTAATCAATGGTTTGCAGCACTCTAGTCCTTCTGCTTCAGCGCCGCGATCAGTAACTAGGCAAATTGGTTTCTGGCGGCGAATGTAACGGTGAGCTTCCAAGGGCATTCCCAGGCTTTTCACAACCAAAACTCTGCTCTCTCCTAGCGCTGTCTTCTGGTGTTTTCCATTTTTGCCATAAGCACAACCTCTAAGCTGCTCTCTCCGTTCAAAACTACTAATAACTTAGGAGGTGTCTGTTTTGTGATAATCCTTTATAAACTAAAGCAGCTTTTTCTAATTCATCTATCCTCCTTTTACTCCCTGATTTCCATAAATTTTGAAGGTGTCTTATCGTATCTCTTTTGCTCTCCCAATCTGGTCTTTGCTTGAAAAAGTAAGGCCCACTTTTTGATTTCGCAGGATGCATCTTCCGAAAATTACCTGATGAAGCAAGCAACAGCACTTCGGCATAAAAGATTACGAATAACTACAGCCAATTATTCAAAATATCTTCTCCACTTTTGTAAACATGAAATGGAGTCTTATTTTTTTATTCTTTCTTGCGTTTAGTGTACTTTCTTGCAAAGAGCCTGAAGCCAAAAACCATTCAAAACAAGTAGATACAGATATACTTTGGGTTAAAATGCTCGTCGAAATTCCTGCTGGCACAATCAAAAAGTATGAACTCAATAAAACAAGCGGTCAACTCGAAATGGATTCTGTTGATGGCAAACCTCGTTTGATTGAGTATTTAGGTTATCCCGCCAATTACGGCATGATTCCAAAAACGATACTACCAAAAAACAAAGGTGGCGACGGTGACCCTCTAGATATAATAACCATTGGCCCACCTGCTGAAAGAGGAAGTATTATTCAGTGTAAGGTCATCGGAATATTAGCATTAAAAGACCGAGGTGAGCAAGATGACAAGCTGATTGCCATATCAAAGGGTAGCTCAATGATAGGAATTAACTCCGTCAAAGAATTGCAAAAAAACTATCCAGGAATAACAGAAATTATCGAAACTTGGTTCACTAATTACAAGGGAAAGGGCAAGATGGTAAGCAGCGGATACAAGGACAAAAAGGCAGCCCAGGAAATTTATTCTATCGCCAAACAGTCATTTGAAGAATAATTTTTTTATCTAATTCTATTTTCCCTATTCATATTGGCTTAACGTTTATTTAATAACATTAACTTTGGGCTCTTAATTTTTACAGATGGAAAATAAGTGGAACCTCTTTGAGAAATTTCTCATTACCGAAAATAGCAGCATATCTTTAGTCGACTTTTTAATCAGCTCGGTGACAATAATCATTCTTTGCTGGTTGTTGGGAATAACCTATCGAAAAGTAGCTAAAAGTTTGTCTAACAGAAAAGACTTCTCCGCTAACTTTATGATTCTAGCGTTCACTACGATGCTTATTATTACGATTGTAAAATCTTCTCTTGCCCTATCTCTGGGGCTAGTTGGAGCGCTTTCAATTGTGCGTTTCAGAGCAGCCATTAAAGAACCAGAAGAATTAGCATTCATTTTCTTTTCTATTTCTATTGGACTAGGTTTAGGAGCAAATCAAATCCCAATTGTACTTGCTGCTTTTGGAATATTCATGGTAATTTTATGGGGCAGGTTTTTTATTCAGGGAAAAAGTGAAAACCAAAATATATTTGTAAGCATTAATTCAAACCAAGATAAAGTGGAGCTGAATGTGGTTCGAGAGTTGATGACAAAACATTTTAACCAGCCCCTGCTTAAACGTTTCGATCAGGTGGACGGCGCTTCAGAAATAGCATATGTTGCAAATGTTCAAAAGAGTAACAACCTAGAACTCTTCAGAAATGAGTTACTCGCAGCGTATCCCAATACTAATATTTCTTTCTTAGATAGCAAGGCCTACTAGACATGTCTACTCCTGCGAATTATACTTTGTTGGAAACCGCTCGGTTCGAGCGAAAATTTGTTTTAGAGAACAGCAGCCTTTCGTATGCGAAAATGCTACTTAAAACGAACGTCGGAATATTTTCTCCCATCTACCAAAAAAGGAGAGTAAACAACATCTATTTCGATACTCCGAACCTAACTAGTTATTACGAAAATCACTTTGGTAAAAGTGAAAGAACTAAAATCCGAGTGCGTTGGTATGGAGAAACGTTGGGAGTGATACCAGAACCCATCTTAGAAATAAAACTAAAATTCGGCGCAGCGGGTAAGAAAAAATCCTACCCATTACAATCCTTCGATTTAAAAGGAGGGTTTTCTCGCCAAGATTGGAATAAGCTCTTCGAAGCCTCAGACCTACCTGAAATGGTACGAGCAGAGCTAAAAAGAAATGTACCTACCCTTCTGAACAGTTACGAAAGAGAATATTTTCAATCTTTCGATAAAGTTTTCAGATTTACAGTAGATTACAACTTAACCTTCCTCAATGTTAAATCTCTGACGGGTTCTTTTATGGAGAAATCACTTCCTGAGAATACCATCGTTTTAGAGTTAAAGTACGATCTAAAAGACGACAAGGCCGTCAAAAAAATTACAAGCTCTCTTCCGGTAAGGCTCGGTAAGTTCTCCAAATACATTCGAGGAGTTGAAATATTTAATCCGCATTTAGCAGTTTAGTTTTACAAATGAAACAACTTGCACTTTTAAGTCTAATCCTTCTCTTTTTTGCATCGTGTGATCACATCACCGACAAGAATTCTGGACCCACTCAATTTACCTGTTCCGTAGAATGTGAGGGTTTTAATGAAGACGATAAGAAACACGACCATGACATTGGAGAGTTTGATGGTATAAAGGTATCACTTGGAGGAGTTATTTCTAAAAGCGAAGTACACAGCGGAACTAAAAGCATCCTTTTAAATCAAAAAAATCAATACGGATTAACTGCCGTTTTGGAGCGTGTTAAAGTAGATGAATACTACAAAGTAAGTATCTGGAGAAAAGACAACTCAAAAAAAGCGTGTCTTATCGTTCAAGGAGAAATTGCATCGATTTTATACAAAGCGGATAAGTTGGGTAAAGTTGTTGACTCAAAAAATGGTTGGGAAAAACTAGAAATCGATTTTGAAGTACCTCCTCATACGGATGAAATTAAAATATATGCATGGATTGCAAAAGGCACCGAGGCGTATTTCGACGATTTAACCATTGAAAAAATTAAAGAAAAAGACTATTTCAAGCACAAAAGAGGAGATGCTATTAACGTATACTTTACCGAGAACAACATCAATAAATTTAACCAGGCCAAAGAGGATGCTTATGCTGAGGGTGTTCATTTTAGCGATGGAAATTGGAACAAAGGAATTCTATCAACCACCAATGGTCCAATTCCAATAAAAGCAAGATTTAAAGGAGATTGGTTAGACCACATGGAAGGTCAAAAGTGGTCGTTGAGAATAAAGACTAGAAAAGGAAACACATACCAGAGAATGAAAGAATTCTCTGTTCAAACCCCAGAGAGCAGGTACTTTTTACACGAGTATGTTTCTCATCAACTGTGTTTTTACGAAGGATTACTAACCCCTAGGTATGAGTTTGCTCCACTTTATTTAAACCGAGAAAGTAGAGGGGTTTACGCCATTGAAGAACACTTTGCAAAACAACTAGTCGAATTTAATTTAAGGCGAGAAGGACCAATTTTAAAGTTTGACGAAAACCCTATGTGGCGAAATATTGCGTTGCACAAAGGAAAAAACTTAATAAAAGGATGGGAATCCTTTCCAAGTTACGAGGCGACTAGAATTATGCCATTCGGCTCTTCTTCAATTGAAGAAAATGAATTACTGAAATCTAAATTCTTGATTGCACATAGTCTTTTATATCAGTTTAAAGAAAGAACCGCTCCTGTTGAAGAGTTATTTGAAATCGACAAGCTGTCAAAGTATTTGGCCTTACTTGACTTGCATGGAGGAAAGCATGGAGCAATATGGCACAATTTAAGATTCTACTATAATCCTATAACGTGCAAATTGGAAGTTATAAATTATGACAATTTTACCTCAGAATTTGGAAAGGAAGACCAAGATATTGAACCCTTAACTGCTTTAAAATTTAATCGAGAAACAGAACTTACAAAATACAGACACTTTTACACGTACTTTTTTACCTCCAAAAAACTTCGAGAAAGTTATATCCGTAATCTTGAAAAGTACTCTAACGAAGCGTTTATCAATAAATTCTACGCTTCAATTAAGCCTAAAGTAGAGGACTACAAAGCGCTAATCAACGTTGAATTCCCCGAGTATACCATTGACAAAAATTTCCTACTGGAAAATGCAAGTACAATTCGGAACGAACTACCTATCATTAAAGAAAGACACCAATCTGGATTTTACGATAGCCTAAAAATTATTAATCTCAACGACAATTATTCAGAGAGATACTTCCAAAACATGTTTCAGTATTTTGTGAATGCATATTACGAAGAAATAAATGACGGCGCTTTGCTGCGAATTGAAAATTATACAACAGCTGCAGTCAAACCTCTGAGGGTTCTGACGGAAAACAACCGACCATTGTTTAAATTTAACGAGGAAAGAGTTGCTAAAGAGTTTAGAAATGGTGAATCAACTCTTAGCTTGGAGCTGCCCTATTTTAAAGATGCAAAGTTTATTGAATTTGCGGAGCTAGATTCCAACCATGTATTTAAAGTAGAAATAACTCCTTGGAGAAAGAATACTACCGCTTCCCCATACCAGCGACTTAAACACAGCGAAAAATCAAACCCTTTGCAGCTATTCACAGCGCAACACGACACGTTAATTTTGAAAAAAGGAAGGTACAAGTTGACTGAAAAAATTCTGATTGCCGATAATAAAACGGTTGTTATTGAAGCTGGGGTTGAGTTGGATTTAATAAATAAAGCAGCAATTATCTCTCATGCTCCCGTCTTCTTCATGGGTTCAGCAAAACACCCAATTCACATCCATTCTTCTGATAAATCATCCAACGGAATCGCTGTGCTTCAAGCAAAAGGAAAGAGTACAATAACATATACCCTCTTCAAAAACATGAACACCTTTTCGTACGATGGATGGACCCTTTCAGGAGCTGTCAACTTTTATGAGTCCGATGTGCAAATTGAGAACTCGACCTTTGAAAGCAACCTATGTGAAGATGCTCTAAATATTATTAAATCTGACTTTTACGTTAGTAAGTGCCACTTCAAAGACATTTTTGCCGATGCCTTTGATTCCGATTTTTGCACCGGAACGCTTTCCAATACAAGCTTCAATCGTGTTGGAAATGATGCCATAGATTTTAGCACGAGTCAAATCAAAATTGACAGCTGCTCTATTCGCAACATAAGTGACAAAGGAATTAGTGGCGGAGAAGGTTCTACCCTATGGGTTAGCAACACGACCATGGACAAATGTAATATTGGAGCTGCTTCGAAAGACTTGTCGGAAGTTTATTTAACCAATGTATCTATTAGCAATTCTACATATGGTTTAGTTGCCTTAAAAAAGAAACAAGAATATGGTGCAGCCAAGTTGATCACAAAAGATTTCAGCATGGTTAACTGCGAAATAGAATTACTCATTGAAAAAGGCTCAACTGTGAATCTGAACGGCAGAAAAATAGAAGGAACAAAGAAAAAAGTAGCAGAAATGTTCTACTAATTTTTATTGCTGTTCCTCTTCCGCTTACCTTTGCACTGTGGAAAATCTTATAGCAAAATACAACATACCAGGTCCCCGATATACATCTTACCCTACTGTTCCTTTTTGGAACAAAGAAGGCATTCAAAAGTCCGTTTGGATAGAATCGGTAAAACAGTCTTTTAAAGAAAGCAATGCCACCGAAGGCATCAGTTTATACATACACTTACCGTTTTGCGAAAGCTTGTGTACCTTTTGTGGTTGCAACAAACGAATCACCAAAAATCACGGTGTGGAATCGCCGTACATTACTGCCGTTTTAAAAGAGTGGGACTTGTATCTGGAGCTGTTTGATGAGAAACCAATTATTAGTGAATTGCACTTTGGTGGAGGAACTCCTACCTTTTTTGCACCTGAGAGCTTAGACCTATTACTTAGCGGCATATTGGGCAAAGGGGTTATTCCTACAAAGCACTCTTACAGCTTTGAAGGTCACCCCAACAATACAACAAGAGGGCATTTAGAAGTAATGGCCAAGCACGGTTTTAGAAGAGCCAGTTATGGTGTTCAAGACTTTGATGAAAAAGTACAGCGTTCCATTAACCGAATACAGTCCTACAAAGATGTGGCAGAGGTCACAAAAATCAGCAGAGAATTAGGGTATAATTCTACCAGCTTTGATTTAATTTACGGATTGCCTTTTCAAACTATAGGGAGTATTGAAGACACCATCGAGCAAGTAAAAAGGCTAATGCCTGAACGCATTGCGTTTTACAGTTACGCTCATGTGCCATGGATCAAAGGAAATGGGCAACGTGGTTTTAACGATGATGATTTACCTGCTCCTGAATTAAAAAGGGCCATGTATGAAACTGGTTATCGCTTGCTATTGGAAGCCGGTTACAAAGAAGTCGGAATGGATCATTTTGCCTTAGAACACGACGAAATGTATCAATCCTATCATGCTAAAACCTTGCACCGAAACTTTATGGGTTACACTGCTTCCAAAACGCAACTAATGGTGGGTTTAGGAGTTTCAAGTATTAGCGATAGTTGGTATGCTTTTGCACAGAATGTAAAAACGGTTGAAGAATACTACGCAGAAATTGAAAAGAACGAAATCCCAATATTTAAAGGTCATTTATTGACAGAAGAAGACTTAATTATAAGAAAGCACATTTTAAACATTATGTGCCACTTTGAAACTGATTGGAAAGAGGAAGCCTTGCAACACAAGCTCGTTTTCGAAGCCGAAGATCGCTTGCAAGAAATGATACAAGATGGCTTGTTAACCATTGAAAACAATGCCCTAAGCGTTACCGAAAAAGGAAAACCTTTTGTGCGTAACATTTGCATGGCTTTTGATGCAAAACTATTGGGTGTAAAACCTGGCACTCAGCTTTTTTCCATGACGATATGATTGTAATTCTTGGAGGAGGAATAAGTGGATTATCGGCAGCTTTTGAATTAAAAGAAGCTAGAAAAGAATTCATTCTATTGGAAGCCGACAAACAAGTTGGCGGAAAAATACAGTCGTCCCAACAACAAGATTTTACTTTAGAACACGGTCCAAATACGGTCTTGGTAAACAATCCTGAAATTAAAAAACTGATGGAAGAATTGGGACTTTGGAACGACCTTATTTTTCCAAATGAAGAAGCTTCCAGCAATCGTTTTGTGCTAAAGAATGGCAAAATTGAACCTTTTCCAAGCGGATTGAAAAAGATGCTAAAAAGTAATCTTTTTGGTTTCTCTACGTTGCTCTCAATACTAAAAGAGCCCTTTAATACATCAAAAAGTGCAACAGAAGACGAAAGCCTTGGCGCCTTTGTAGAAAGGCGGTTGAGCAAGCAAATATTAGACGACTTTATTACGCCATTTGTTACTGGAATTTATGCTGGCGACCCGTACAAAATGAGCGCCAAATATACCATGAGCCTGCTGAAGGAGGCAGAAGAAAAGCACGGTTCAATTGTAAAAGGAGCTTTCAAAATAATGAAGGCAAAAAAGCTAGAGAATGTAAAATACGGCTTGCCAAAACAAAAAAATTTTAGCTTCAAAAATGGGCTACAACAGTTCATTGCTGCACTTCAGAGAAAGGTAGAGAATGAAATACGTTGGGAAGCTAGTTGTTCCAAAATTGAATTTTCCAATCACCAATATACCATTCATTACGAGCAAAATGGAGTACAGAAAACAGAAATTGCCACTCAGGTAATTTCCGCTTTACCTGCCTTTACCTTAGCCGAGTTAGTCCATAATTTTGCCTTCGGCTTAAGCAGTAATTTGAATCAAATTAGCTACGTTCCTGCTATGGCTGTGCATTTTGGCTTTGACTCAAAAAACATGGCTTTCCCAGAAAAGGCCTTTGGAATTCTCAGCCGAAATGCAGAAAAAGTTCCCTTTTTAGGCGTGTTATTCAACAGCCACTTTTTTCCGCATACCGCACCCGAAGGAAAAGAATTGATCACCGTAATTTGCGGCGGAACTCGTTATCCAGAAATTGTTGACAAAAGCGACCAAGAAGTGGTGGAAGAAATAAGCAGCTGCTTGAAAAAATTATTGGGCATGACCGGCGAATTTGAGCTAACCAATATCGTACGATGGAAAAGAGGAATTCCGCAATACGAGGTTGGCTACAGTAAAATAGAAGCAGAAATTGACCTGTTTTTAGGAGCACACCACAACTTTAAAATTGCCGCCAATTATTACAAAGGCATCTCGGTGAGCGATTGCGTGAAAAATGGTAGCTTAGTGGCCCAATCCTTCTGTTAATGTTCTTTATCCTTTCCAAAATTTTATTCTTCCTGCTTCAACCTTTAATTTGGGTCGTGATTCTATTGGTGCTTTCCATGTGCTCAAAAATGGAAAAACGAAGGAAAAAGTATCGAATAAGTGCATTAGTCGTTTTACTTTTATTTTCCAATCCATTTATTTTTAACGAAGTAAGTCGTGTTTGGGAAAGCCAAATCCCTGCGTTCCAATCTTCAGCACAATACGACGTTGCCATTGTTTTAGGAGGAATTTCGAGTGACGATAAGCACCACTATCAACCGGCATTTAATAGCAATTGTGAGCGCTTACTAAATGTGTTGCCACTTTACTTCAGTGGACAAGTAAAAAAAATACTTTTTTCTGGTGGTTCCGGTAGGCTCGACAAGCAAAATATAGAAGCCATTCACATTGAGAAATACTTGCTAAGCTTGGGCGTTAAAAAAGAGGACATTCTACTCGACACGGAGTCGCGTAATACCTATGAAAATGCAAAGTACTCCCTAGAGTTGGTGAACGTAAACGACAAACTGATCCTTTCTACTTCTGCCGCTCATATGGCAAGAAGTTTAGCCTGTTTCGAAAAACTAGGCGCTTCCCCTGCCCCCTTTTCTGTAGATTATTTAAGTTCCGAGGAAAACCGTTTTAACTTGGATAAATTACTCGTTCCAAGCCCCAAAGTACTGCAACATTGGTATTCGCTATTGCACGAATGGACCGGTATTTTTAGTTATAAATTAAGGGGATACATTTAACTTAAATACGGCGTGATATCCTAAAGAGTAAATTGAGCCTTTCTGCAATCCTAATTTAAAAAAATGCAACGATTAAACCACATACTCATCCTTTTTATATGCTTTCTCGGAATAGTTGATGCACAAAGTCAAATGCTTCAGCGAACGGGATATCTTTATTCCGAGCTGAGCTTAAAGCTATCCTCTATGCCAGGAAATAGTGGAAATCACTACATGCAACCCGATACCTTACAACTCAATACGTGGAAAAATACACTAAACCAATTGTTTCTTGGTAATTATACTGCAGCGTCCGATTCGGCAAACACAATTGGTTATAACTTGGTAAATTTTACTGATACCTTTAGTACCCCGCACAGCACCTACCTCCTGTTAGAAACGGCGGGGAGTAACTTTTGGGGCACCTATGTGTATTATCCCAATTATTGCAGGCCAGTAATTATACAAGCTCCTCATGCTATAAAGGACGCAAATACAGGACTGCAAGGCATTCACGTTTTCCGAAAAACCAAGGCGCTCTTTTATCAAGTAAATGGCACACACCGTTGCAATTGCTCGGTGCAAAGTACCTGCACGGGAACCACTGCCGGTTGTTCCACAAACTCACAGCCCTACCCCGTATCTGATTTAGCGCATGTAAGCGCTTCTATTTTTCAAAAAACTACAGAAGTTGTGATGACTGCCTTTCCCAACTCGTACTTTTTCCAATTGCATGGCTTTACAAAAAGAAGCAGCGATCCTTATGTTATTCTGAGCAATGGAACAACCGTTACTCCTTCTCCTGATTATATCTCTAGTTTTAGTGCCAACCTGCGGCGCCAAGATACCGTTTTAACCTTTAAGATAGCTCACCTAGATACCAATTGGACCAGACTTAGAGGTTTTTGGAACACCCAAAGCAGATTGCTTAATGCAAGTCCAAACCCTTGTATTACAAGTGCAACAAATACCACCGGCAGATTCATCCACATGGAACAAGAAAGAGTTCGATTAAGGAGCAATGTTGCCGCTTGGAATAAAACTGCCAATGCCTTGAATAGCACATTCCCATGCATACAGGTGAAAGTTGAAAGAAATTTAATAAGACCAAGGTTACTAAGAGTTTATCCGAATCCAACAATGGACAAAGTTACTGTTGAGTGGTATTTTAGCATTTCGAAAAATAATAAAATTCAATTATTTAACACGCTAGGTCAAATGCTTACTGACAAAATATCAAGTAAGCAGCTCAGCCAAAACAAAACTGAATTAGATTTAAGTGCTCTGCCGTTGGGAGTATATTTTATTCGGTGCGGGAATTTAACAAGTCAGCTAATTAAGCAATAGCAGCTCGACTTGCCAAAAAAATGCAAGAAGTTAAAATAGAATGTTGCACTAAATAAAAACGCAAAGCTCAAAAAGCAATGCCCAACTTATGGGAAAGCATTTTGAGGGCGATTGTTGTTTTGATCTTAAATTAGTGCATGTAGCACACACACCGTATTTCGCTGAATGGCTCTATTAGGCGTTTAATAATTCAATTAGCAGAAGACCATTCCTTGTTAATACAGACTTTAAGCACATAAAAAACAGCAAGCAAAAAGATTGTTTTGTCCTTTACCATGTTCATTTAATTTATTTTGCAGAAGCTGCACGTTATACCACCTACTGACTATTTTTTTAATTGGCGAAAAACCTTAGCTGCCTTCCTGCAAAGCCATTTTTTAAGCAATTGACGCTAGCCTGTTGGTATATTAACAACTGTGGAAAAGAAAATACAACACAGGTCCGGTTGCAGAAATGTTGCTTAACTTTAAGATACTTAAAATAAGTAGTGTGTTTTATCCTTAAGTTATGGGCAATTAAACTACTACTAACCAATACTAAGTGGAACTTTTACTTGGTCTAAAATAAAAAAAGCAACCTTTCTCAAATTCCTCAAAAACGGAGAAACTTGGCGATTTTGCAAGTTTTACTTCCTCCAAAATTGAAGTGAAGCGAAAATCATCTAAAAATACTACAAGATGAAAAAGTTATTCAAAGGAGCATTGTTCTGTGCCTTAATAGGAACTTTCATGATTAGCTGTGAAAAAGAGGAAACAGCTAATTCTATAGATTCAAATAATTGCGCTATTGGCGACAAAATAAACGAAACTCCAAATTTTGATGTAATCACTTCAAATACTGATTTAATTCATGAAGATTACATCGATCCAATAAATCTAAATGTTAACACAAGATTAAGTGATGGAGACAATCTTAATCAACTTTTACATCTACAAAACGAAAATCATTTTATTGTTTATGGCTTAATTTATTTTGTAAAAGATGGCTTAATCAAAGGTTATGGTTTGCACTATTATAATGTTTCTGAAAAAAACAATTATTTCAGTTTATTTAATAGTACCGGCAAGCAAAAATTACTATTAACCGAGATTGTAAATGAACTAATAATGTCTGATTTGTCAACAATTAGTATCAAATTCTTCAATAATGCTATGGTAGATATGATTTATCCCAAAATTGTAAATCGTAAAAACACTATTTCAACTTTTAGTGATCTTAGTCTGAAATTATCAGTAGATGAAGATTTTAAGAAACTTTCAAAAGAAAGTACTTTGGATAAAGTTGGTGGTGGAAGTGGAAGCGGCTGTGGCTATGTTGGCTCCTGTAAAAATGGCTCAGGAGTTTGTAAACCTGGTTTGTTTTATTGTGCAGCAGGTGGTTGTCCAGCAGAAGAGACACCGAACTTTAGTGAAAGTAATGCGAATAGCTCAGACCACAATCAATTAATGTCGGTTATAGGTTTTAATAAATATTATAGCTTTCGTGACGATTTCCTTCTAAATTCAAGTTTTGGTCAAAACTACATTCAAACATTTTATGCAGTTACAGATCATTATATTGCAGCTTTAGATTTAAATATTTTAAGCGATATTGTAACAACATTACCATATATAAATAATGCTATTGACCTGCTATTTGATTCTACTTATCAAGGGATAATTATAGATGAAACAACGAAAGATAATGTATTGGCAATTATAAACCAAATAAAGGAAAATACTGACAGTCAAATTTTTATAGACCAAATAAACTCTTTTGAATCTGACTTCAATGCATTAGCTGAAAAAACACGAATAGAAAATGAAATTAATAGTATGCCTTAAAAAAATTATTAGAATAAATCTAATATTTAACTTGACGCTAAGTTTGTTAGTTTTTTATTTAGTTTCATTTTTGAATAAAAAATTATGGTTAGAATATGACTTAGGTACACAGGATCTCTTTTTCGTGTTTTTTGGTTGTACTCTTATTATATTTATTATTTTATTCGCAAAAGCTATAAAAACACCTCTTTTAACAGAAGCAAGCTTAACAACATTTTTGTTGTTAAGCTTGTTCATGTTATTCGAATTAGTTCTATTCGGTTTAACATGTAAGGGAGAATTGATAGTATATGTTTTTCCTTCAATGTTTATTCTTTCATTGGTATTCTCAATTGTATTTTTATATTTTAAATACCACGATATCTTTTACTATTCTCTTTGTGTTTCAGCAATTGGTTTATTAATAGTTAATTTTTTCCCATTTGTATTTAATTAAGTAGAAAATAAATCTGATGGATTAATAAAAAAATTAGCAACTTCATTAACTATGTAGCTGCTATTTTTTCAAAATAATTTCATTCTTCTTTTAAAAAATGATTGTACGATTTATGATAAAATACATTTAGAATTACATTATACTTTAGCAAAAATAGCTACTCCACTCCGTTTTCACGTTTTCCGAAGAACCAAGGCGCTCTTTTATCAAGTAAATGGCACACACCGTTGCAATAGCTCGGTGCAAAGTACCTGCACGGGAACCACTGCGGGTTGTTCCACAAACTCACAGCCCTACCCCGTATCTGATTTAGCGCATGTAAGCGCTTCTATTTTTCAAAAAACTACAGAAGTTGTGATGACTGCCTTTCCCAATTCGTACTTTTTCCAATTGCATGGCTTTACAAAAAGAAGTAGCGATCCTTATGTTATTCTGAGCAATGGAACAACCGTTACTCCTTCTCCTGATTATATCTCTAGTTTTAGTGCCAACCTGCGGAGCCAAGATACCGTTTTAACCTTTAAGATAGCTCACCTAGATACCAATTGGACCAGACTTAGAGGTTTTTGGAACACTCAAAGCAGATTGCTTAATGCAAGTCCAAACCCTTGTATTACAAGTGCAACAAATACCACCGGCAGATTCATCCACATGGAACAAGAAAGAGTTCGATTAAGGAGCAATGTTGCCGCTTGGAATAAAACTGCCAATGCCTTGAATAGCACATTCCCATGCATACAGGTGAAAGTTGAAAGAAATTTAATAAGACCAAGGTTACTAAGAGTTTATCCGAATCCAACAATGGACAAAGTTACTGTTGAGTGGTATTTTAGCATTTCGAAAAATAATAAAATTCAATTATTTAACACGCTAGGTCAAATGCTTACTGACAAAATATCAAGTAAGCAGCTCAGCCAAAACAAAACTGAATTAGATTTAAGTGCTCTGCCGTTGGGAGTATATTTTATTCGGTGCGGGAATTTAACAAGTCAGCTAATTAAGCAATAGCAGCTCGACTTGCCAAAAAAATGCAAGAAGTTAAAATAGAATGTTGCACTAAATAAAAACGCAAAGCTCAAAAAGCAATGCCCAACTTATGGGAAAGCATTTTGAGGGCGATTGTTGTTTTGATCTTAAATTAGTGCATGTAGCACACACACCGTATTTCGCTGAATGGCTCTATTAGGCGTTTAATAATTCAATTAGCAGAAGACCATTCCTTGTTAATACAGACTTTAAGCACATAAAAAACAGCAAGCAAAAAGATTGTTTTGTCCTTTACCATGTTCATTTAATTTATTTTGCAGAAGCTGCACGTTATACCACCTACTGACTATTTTTTTAATTGGCGAAAAACCTTAGCTGCCTTCCTGCAAAGCCATTTTTTAAGCAATTGACGCTAGCCTGTTGGTATATTAACAACTGTGGAAAAGAAAATACAACATAGGTCCGGTTGCAGAAATGCTGTTGCTTAATTTTAAGGGAATTAAAATAAGGAGTGTGTTTTATCCTTAAGTTATGGGCAATCAGAAATCCAACGTTGACAAGAGATACCGACTTTATCGGATAGTAAAGTAACAAGATAAGTGTCAATAATTAGATAAGAAAAATGTTCATGACGGGATAAAAATTGACCTGAACAATCCCAAAAATAAAGTAAGGCACAAATTTTAAATATTTTAAGTATTATGAAAAAATTTATGAAAACAGCACTTTTTTTAGTTTTAACAAGTACAATTTTAGTGAGTTGTGAGAAAGAAGAAGAAGAAGAAGTTGAAAGCTTAACGACTCAAAGTATCAATAAATCAACATCTAATAACAATAAAAATAATAATGAAATAACTTACATATTAGAAGAAAATTTCGATATTGAATTCGAATCTTTTGCTGAAACATTCTTCACAGAACACCCTTATGGTTTAATAAATTTTGAGTATTATCCAGAAAGTTTACAATATAGTTTAACGACAGAAGATTTAGGGCCGAAAGATCCAGTATCAGGTGCTAGAGTGGTATGTCGTGGTGAAAGAAGCTCTGTGGTTGCTTGTGCTACTCGATATTCTCAACATAATGCTTTTGGGTGTATTCCCTCTGTAACTCGGCAGTATTATGGTGATGGTTCCGGTAGATATGTATATAGAGCAGATGTTGCTGATAGTGGGGGATGTTAGTTGTTTACATGAAAAAATAATATTGGGGCATAATTTAATTATGTTAATTATGCCCTAATAATTCTATTATAAACTTATTATTTATGAAATATTCACTATTTTTTATTTGTTCTTTCTTAATTTTCAATTCAGCAGTTTGCCAAAGACCGATGGATATAGATAAGATAAAATCAAAATTGGATTCAATATCAATAGAGTCTAATTTTTTATATTCTTACAATCAAATCAAAGCAAAGCTCAAAATCGATAATGATTCAAATTTCGTTATTTTCTTAAAATCAGACACCTTCTATGTAATTACGTCAATCAAAAATAATACTTCTCAGTACAAATTTTATGGAAACAAATTTGTAAATAAAGACTACATTACTGAAGTTGTCAAAAATATCGATAGTAATGATATTCAATTATTATACTTAAAACAAAAAATAATAAATAAAGTAAAAGAATTAAATATACTTAAACAGTTAGCTGTCCCATTTTTTTACGATTTTATTCTTAGTGAGACCAAGTTTGGATTTAATTATTACGCAATTTCTTCAACAGATAAAGCTTTTACTTTCCCTTTAGATACAAACTATGTTTTTCAATTTGATAAGAACGCAAAGCTTTTAAAAGTTAAAATCCTAGCACATAAATTAACTCATATTAATTTCGACTCTAATACAGAAATGATTATTTTGGTTTATGATAAAAACTCACCTTTAATCTATGCAACTGATATATTTAAATTTAATACATATTGTTTCAATACTAATATACAGCTATTAGATGCTTTTTCAATCTCAAGTAAGAGGAAGTACATTTATAACCCTCAAAATAAACAAATTGATGTAAAATAAAACAATCAAGTTTCTAGTAGAATATTTATCACAATAGTTCAACTTAATAAATAAGAATTAAAACCGACAGACTGAGAACAAGGCTGATAGAAAAATAAAAGCCCATAACAGGCTGTATAGTGCATTGTGGGTTCGGCAGTTTGGTTGGCTTCTTCCCTATTTGAAAGCTCACAAAAGCCACTTGCGGTTTGTAGAAAATGAAAAAGTTACAAAGCCGCTGCGCGGCTTTTGCTATTTAGTAAATTGAAAACGTTAATTTTATCTACCTCACAACGCACCATACAGAGGCGTTGGCATTCATAAAAAAGAGAGATACAGTATGAGAAAATTTAGATTCGGATTAATCATTTTTGCACTTATAATAATAATCGGACAACTGACCTTAACTGACTACATTGATCTCAGTTGGTCAAATAATTCAGGTAGTTATTTGGGGATAATTTCTATGGTATTTGTAATTATTGCAATGATTTCATCTAATCGTGATGAGAAAAAGAATGTTCAATAACTTTTCAGATGGTTTGTAAAATGCAATAAGAATAGAAGAATAATTCTTATGAATTAATTGACTCAAACACAGAAGGAAACAGATAAGAATAACGAAATACCAACATTCGCATGACTAAAAAGTATTCTTCTAAAGTTTCTTACGGATTATTAATTGTTGCATTCATCGTTTTTTTCAGTCCTCTAATCTTTAATCTGATAAAAAGTGGAACAAATCTAACTATGATTTTGATGGCTTTACTTTTAATGCTACTCTTTGGTTTTATAACACATATGTTTTTCAAAACGGAATACACCATTGAGGAAAATAAACTTAAAATTAAATGTGGGTTCTTTGCGTACAAGCCAATTGATATTAATGACATGAAGGAAATATCAAAATCAACAAATATGATATCTTCCCCAGCAGCTTCCTTTGACCGAATTGAAATTAAATATGGAAAATTTGAAGAGCTGATTATTTCGCCGAAAGACAAATTTGAGTTTGCAAAGTACTTGACAAATTTAAACCCAAAAATAAAAAACAACCTAACCCAATAATAAAACATCTCACTCAACACCTGTATAATGTATTATTTAGTTAGCTCCTGCCCACTAAAATTTCATCGAATTTCTATTTCGTTTTTATTTACTAAAGTATAAGCCCGATCAAACAAGCAATCATAAGGAGCAACTTTGTGCTTCATGCCTTATGAAGTAGAAAGCTCCAGAAATAGAATTAGCTATTTATGGTGCTATTTTATCGCCTATTGTTTTGTTCTGGAGAATCTACGCTAACAGGGAAATTGTAGAGGATGGTTAAAAGTGAGAATTGGCTAGAAATAGCCAACTAAAAATGTAGCAAAATAATCTATGTAATGAATTATTGGTGAGGCAGTTTATTAAATTCAGTGCATATTTCTGAATTAGCACCGACTTTCAGGCCGTAAAAAGCAGCCACCAAAAAGCCCGTTTCAACTCAGTTGAAACGGGCTTTTATATTTATTAACTAATACCATTAGTAATTACATCTTATTTCATCAACTCGGCCATCAATTTTCCAATATCAGCAGGAGAATCAGCCACCGTAATTCCACATGCTCTTAAAATTTCCATTTTAGCAGCAGCAGTATCGTCACTTCCTCCAACAATAGCACCTGCATGGCCCATTGTTCTTCCTGCAGGAGCAGTTTGTCCTGCAATAAACCCGACAACCGGCTTTGTTCCATTCGCTTTAATCCAATTGGCAGCATCAGCTTCCATAGAACCTCCAATCTCACCAATCATGATGATTCCTTTCGTTGCAGGATCGTTCATTAGCATTTCAACAGCTTCTTTTGTGTTGGTTCCAATAATTGGATCTCCTCCAATTCCGATAGCAGTTGTTATTCCTAAGCCAGCTTTTACCACTTGGTCGGCTGCTTCGTATGTTAATGTTCCAGATTTAGAAACAATACCGATGCTTCCTTCCTTGAAAACAAACCCTGGCATAATACCAACTTTTGCCTCCCCTGGAGTAATTACACCAGGACAGTTAGGACCTACCAAAATCGAAGACTTGTCAGATAAATATTGCTTTACCATGATCATGTCTTTAGTTGGGATACCTTCTGTAATGCAAATGATAACACCAATTCCTGCCTCAGCAGCTTCCATAATTGCATCCGCAGCAAATGCGGGCGGCACAAAAATAATTGAAACGTTAGCTCCAGCCTTTTCAACTGCCTCAGTAACGGTATTGAAAACCGGACGATCTAGGTGTGTTTGCCCCCCTTTGCCAGGAGTTACGCCGCCTACTACATTTGTTCCGTATTCAATCATTTGACCTGCGTGAAAAGTCCCTTCCCCACCGGTAAATCCTTGTACAATTACTTTTGAATCTTTGTTTACTAAAACACTCATTTTATATCTTGTTTAGTTCTTTTATAAGGTTTCCAAAATTAGTTTTTATCCTTTTGCCAAACAACAGTTAAACCGAAGAATTTTCTAAAAATCGAGGGTCAATTGACAACCCTCTAACCCTTTCATTTTCGGATTATTATCTAATTGAGATAAGGTAATGCCCAGCAAGCGAACTTCTTTCTCCAAATACTCGGGATGGTACAATAATTCCAATATCATTTCCCAAATCACCGCGGCGGAATTTGTATAATGATCCAAACTTTTGGAACGAGTTTTCACCGTAAAATCATGGTGTTTTATTTTAAGCGTTACCGTTCTGCCCTTGCGTTCCGTTTTTTCAATTCGCCGCATTAGCGTTTCATGAATGTGCTGCAAAGCTTCCAATACTTCATGTTCATCAAACAAATCATTCGAGAAAGTATTCTCTGCTCCAATCGATTTGCGAACACGGTCTGTATTGACCTGCCTAAGGTCATTTGCCGTTACAATACTATGGTAGTGTTTCCCTGCCTTTCCATACCTTCGAATGAGTTCGCTGCGCTCCAATTTCATTAAATCGGCACCCGTAAAAATTCCCTGGCCATTCATTTTTTTAGCGGTTACTTTTCCAATGCCGTGAAACTTTTCGATTGGCAATTGTTCCATAAAAGGAATTGCTTGTTCAGGTAAAATCACACTCAAGCCATCGGGCTTGTCTAAATCGGAAGCTGTTTTGGCCAAAAATTTATTAAACGAAATTCCTGCAGAAGCTGTCAATCCAATTTTTTCTTTGATTTCTTCCCGAATCAACATGGCAATCTTAATTGCTGATTTCAATTCTTTTTTGTTGTAGGTCACGTCTAAATAGGCCTCGTCTAAGGAGAGTGGCTCCACTAAAGCCGTGTAACTTTGAAATATCGCCATAATTTGGGAAGAAATTTCTTTGTACCGCTCAAAGCGAGGTTTTACAAAAATGAGCTGCGGACATCTCCTTGCAGCAACGCTTGATGCCAAAGCGGAATGTACTCCATATGCCCGCGCTTCATAACTCGCTGCAGCTACTACTCCACGCTCTCTAGAACCTCCTACAGCTATTGGTTTCCCTTTTAAGTCAGGGTTGTCCATTTGCTCCACAGAGGCATAAAACGCATCCATGTCGATGCGAATTATTTTACGGAATTCGGGCTGTGGTTCAGACATTTCTTCAAAGGTAAATACAACACTTTACAATTGGTTCCGTTCTTTGATTGTTAACTTTTGTAAAAAAATGCAAAACGTTTCCAGTAATAAACTCAAGCACATTACATTTGGGGTTTACACGACCAACCGTATCCAAATGAAAAAAATAGCCCTCCCCTTTTTGGCTTTTGCATTCTCTGCCATCAGTCTTAGCGCCCAAGTAAATTATAAAGTCAACACAGAAATTAGTTCAGTAGAATGGATTGGCCGTAAAGTAACTGGACAACACGAAGGAGTGATTCAGTTAAAAAATGGAAGCTACACTTTCGAAAATGGAATCATCACAAAAGGGGTATTCATCGTTAACATGCAAAGCATTAGAATCACCGATATTGAGAATAAAGATCAAAATGAAAAACTACAAAATCACTTAATCTCTTCCGATTTTTTTGCCGTAAAAGATAACCCCATCGGAAAACTAACCGTTCTTAAAAGCGAAAAAAGCGGCGAGAACAAACTGAACGTATTTGCCGAATTGACAATCAAAGGAATTTCAAAACGCGTTGAGTTTAACGTTACACTGCTAAAAGATGGCAAAAAAATGGTGGCCATTGGCGAGGTAGACATTAATAGAACGGAATACGATATTCGTTACGGTTCAGGTTCTTTTTTCGATAACCTTGGTGACAAAGCTATTAAAGACCTCTTCTCTATAAAATTTAAAGTGGCTTCAATTCAGCAATAAGTACTCAACGGAACTCCTTACTTTTGAAGAAAAAGTTGAAGAGTAGATTCCTATATCCACTAATGACCCTTTTGGGTGGCCTTGCTTTTGTTTTGTGCTTCTATGGCCAAGCGCTTTTAAGTCCGAACAGCTATTTATTTAGTTCCAAAGGAGATGGTGTAAAAAACTACTTCACCTTCGCATATCACATTAAAAACAGCAAAAGCCTCAGTAATTTTGAAGGCTTTAATTATCCTTACGGAGAAAATTTTTTGTACACTGATGGTCATCCCATTTTGACAACAATCCTAGCTCCGTTAAACGCTATTTTTCCTACCATTTCGAATTATTCCGTGGGTATTTTAAATACCCTCATGCTGCTTTCCTTGTTGATTTCAGCCCTTGTGCTTTTTCAATTGCTACGGGAATTAAAAATCAATGCTTTTTTAGCCCTTCTTGGTGCTTGGTCAATTTTAATACTCGCCCCTCAAATTTTCAGAATACAAGGTCATTTTGCCCTTTCGTATTCCTTTGTAATTCCTCTGTGTTTTTTGTGGTTACTCCAATATATCCATTCGGAAAGAAGCAATAAGCACTTGGTTTACCTCACTATTTTTCATGCTTTATTGCTTTTCATTCATGCCTATCTGGGCATTATTTCTATCTCTATATTAATGACCTACTTTTTAGTTGACGGCGCTTTGAATCGTTTCAAAAAAAGACAGTCTTGGTTTGTTTTAGGCAGTGCAATTCTTTCTATGATTCCTTTTTTAATGGTAAAAGTGTTCAGCGATTTCCATGAATTTAGAACAGACAACCCGTATGGGTTTTTTGAGTATTATGCAGATTTTGACACCATCTTGCTACCGCACCACGGAGCACTAAAGGGTTATATTTTGAACATTCTTCCCCACTTTGCCCAAACGTGGGAAGGTTGGTCATACCTTGGTTTAGGAAGTATATTACTGTTGCCATTTATTGCTTTCTTCTTCTTCAAAAACGGTGTAAAATCGGAGTTGCTGCCCTTGAATAAAGTACTGCTTGCCGCTACGCTACTTTTGGTTTTTTCTTTTGGAATTCCATTTCGATTTGGATTAGAAAACCTGCTAGAATACGTTCCAGTATTGAAGCAATTCAGAGCCATTGGAAGATTTGCTTGGGTGTTTTACTTTGCCATTTCCATTTATGCCTTTTACCTGCTTAATTATTGGTTGGAAAAAATTCCTTCAAAAAGCGGAAAAATTGCACTAGTCATCAGTCTTCCTATTTTGATGATTGCCGAGGGGGTGCCGTATCATGTGGAGGTGGGAAACAACATTAGCCAGGTAAAAAACGGTTTTGATAACGCCCGGCTGGACCGTAAATTTTCGGAGCTCATCCAAGGCATCGATACATCAAAATTTCAAGCGATAATTCCCGTGCCTTTTTACAATATTGGTAGCGAAAACTATGAAAAAGAAGCTTCAAATAAAACGTATTTAACCTCCATGCTACTTTCTTACCACACTAATTTACCGCTAACTTCAAGTTATTTAACTCGAGTTTCCCTCCGTGAAAGCAGAAATCAAATGCAGTTTTTCGCTCCCAGTTTTTACCAAAAAAACATCCAAGACGGGGTCTCTTCTTCGCTTCCTTTCTTAGTCATGTGGAACAAAAAAGATTCTACTAACAACTACGAAAAGTTACTTCGATCCAAAGCAACCCTGATGGAAGAAACAGAAGAGTTCGCACTTTATCACTTGACCTATGCTTCCATTTTTAAAAATACAGCAGCGAAAGAAATTAATGCATTCCTAAGCGATACCAACCTTATTCAAAGAGGCAATTTCTTTATTTCTGACAGCACTAGCTTTTTCCAAAGTATTGAGGTGAATCAAGCAGATTCTACCCCATTTTTTAGAACTAAAAGAAGCCTCAAAATTGACAAGAAAAAAACAAACAAACTTGTAGCATTTAATTCATCTGATTTGTCAATTGGGAAAACTTACGAAGCCTCCATTTGGGTAAGTAACAATTCTTCAAACCAAGGACAAGACGATTTAAATCATTTGCATTTTGTTGTAAAGGAGAAAGACTCTAGAGGGAAAACGCTGCAAACTATTCGTCAGGAAGTTATGTCAACATTTATTCATTTTGAAGGTTGGAGTTTGATTCAATTGGAATTTTCTCCACTTGTAACCAATGGTAAAATAGAGTTTTTCTTGAACGGAAATTCTCCTCTTCAAAAAACAACTTTTGCCGCAGACTTTTTACTGAGAGATACTGCCTTAGAGGTATACAAAATAGTGGAAAAAGAGAAGGAGATCACAACGGTTTTGTATAAAAACAACCACCGTATCAAAATGGTAATTTAATCCCTGTAATTTCGATTAAAGTCCTAACATTGCGTTTGAAAAATTGAAGTACAACGTGGAAAAACAAGCCTTTTTATCCGTTTTAAATCAACGTTTAAGACAATCGGCACTGGCCATTAGCATTATTGCTGTATTTGCCGTTTTTTGCGATTTCGGCTTCAATCAAGGAGATGGAGCTCAACTTTGGCTTAACAAGCTATATACAATCACTTTACTGATTGGAATTATCACAACCGTGATTCGCTATTTTGGCAAAACGGACCAGCCAGCTTTTCAAGTGCTCATTTTTGATTTTCTAAGTGTTTCACTTTTCAGTATCTTGCTGATTGATAAATTTAAATTATTTTCAACCGTTGAATTTATCAATTCCGCTCCTTGGATTTATGCCGCCATATTCTTGGTTTTTATTAGAGAGTTAGCATCGAGAAGATTAAACCTCAGCAGAGCCTTCTTCAATCCTGCCCAACTGTTTATTATTAGTTTCTTGGGAATCATATTTCTCGGTGCTGGACTGCTGCTGCTTCCCAATGCTACTTTTGAAGGAATTCGATTTTTAGATGCCCTCTTTACTTCTACTTCGGCTGTTTGCGTAACAGGCCTTGTTGTGGTTGACACCGGCAGTTATTTTACCCTTTTTGGGCAGTGTATTATTTTGGCTTTGTTCCAAATCGGAGGATTGGGAATTATGACGTTTGCCAGTTACTTTAGCTATTTTTTTCGCGGAGGAACTACCTATGAAAATCAATCAATGTTGACCGACATGACAAGTTCTAGCAAACTTGGCCAAGTATTCAATACCCTAAAAAATATTATTTTAATTACCGTTAGTATAGAAACAATTGGAGCAATCATCATATTTTCGAATCTCCAACCTTCAGAAATCCCCTCCTTTTTCGATCGGGCTTTTTTCTCCTTCTTTCATTCGGTTTCTGCTTTCTGCAATGCGGGGTTTAGCACCTTACCGGATAGTTTACACAGCGGATTTTTTAGGTTTAAATATGGGATTCATTCAGTAGCTATGGTGCTTTTCATTTTTGGTGGACTGGGATTTCCAATTGTTTTCAACCTGTTCAAGTACCTGCGATATTTGGTCTTGCAGCGCTTAATGCCTTTTCTTCTAAGAGAAAAAAATGAAACAACGGTAACTCCCTGGGTCGTTAACTTAAGTTCTAGAATTACGCTGATTACCAGTTTAACCTTATTTGTTGTGGGTTCTGTTGTCTTCTTCATTTTCGAATACGACAACACCTTGGCAGAACACAGTGGGTTTGGCAAGGTCGTTACAGCCATGTTTGGGGCTGCTACTCCGCGAACCGCGGGGTTTAATACAGTTGATACTTCTGCCTTAAATTTCTCTACGCTGATGCTCATTTTTTTACTGATGTGGGTGGGAGCTTCCCCGGCTTCCACGGGCGGAGGAATTAAGACCAGTACATTTGCCATTGCTACCCTTAATTTCTGGAGTTTAGCCCGAGGTAAATCACGAATTGAAATTTTTCGAAGAGAAATAGCAGACATTACAGTGAGGCGTTCATTTGCCATTATTTCGCTCTCTCTTGTCATCATTGGTACAGGTGTTTTTGCTATTGCCTATTTCGATAGTGACAAAGACTTATTAGGAATTGCATTTGAGTGCTTTTCCGCCTATAGTACCGTTGGTCTTAGCATTGGAATTACTTCAGAGTTAAGCGATCCCAGTCGATTAGTCATCATAGGGATGATGTTTATTGGCAGAGTAAGCATGTTGACTATTCTAATTGCCATGATTCGGAAAGAAAAATTCAATAAATACCGTTATTCTAAAGAAGAGATTTTGATAAACTAGAAAGAGCTTAAGGGATGAATTTTTTCTTGATAAAAGAGATGAAAGTCCATCACCGGTAAATTTTTATTTTATTTTTATTTTATCTTTATTCCTTCGTCCTTTATCTTTAATCTCAATCGTATATTTAGTCAAGAATTCTTCATTATTTTCTTCTTGTCTTTAACTTTACAAAAACATCCCCATGAAATACATCATCTTTGGTTTAGGAAACTTCGGCTCTTCTTTAGGTCAAAAATTGACAGAAGCAGGCAACGAAGTAATTGGAGTAGACAATGACATGGACAAGGTAGATGCCTTAAAGGAATCCATTTCGCACACTGTTTGCATGGACTCTACCGATCAGTTTACGGTGTCGGGTTTACCACTTAAAGATGCAGATGTGGTAATTGTTGCCATTGGAGAAAATCAAGGTGCCAATATAATGACCACCGCCGTATTAAAAAACCTAAAGGTAAAGCGACTAATTGCCAGAGCCATTACACTACTTCACGAAACCGTTTTAGAAGCCATTGGGGTAGATGATGTGGTACATCCAGAAGAGGAAACAGCTGAACGATGGGCAAAGAAATTAACCCTAAAAGGCGTGGTAGAATCGTTTGAATTGAGCAGCCAATACAGCATTGTTGAAGTGAATGTTCCCAAGCGCTATGCGGGAAAAACACTAGCTGAAGTTGGATTTAGAAGACATTATAACGTGGTGGTATTGACCACAATTAAACGAGAGGAAAAGAAAAATTTGTTGGGCTTAAACAGAAATGTCAATACCGTTCAAGGCGTTGCTTCGCCAAAAACCGTTTTAGAAGAAGATGACATCATGGTTATTTACGGCGACAACAAGGACATTAAAGGCTTGTTGAGCGAGTAACACGTAGCGAAAAAGTTTACACTGAGCACTTCGACAAGCTCCGCACAGAGTAGGCCGAAGTGAACTGCGAACTGTCAATCTGTTTCTCAAATACCAGATCGCTTTCCATTTAAAAATCGGACAGGCTCTCTTACCCTCATTCACACCAAAAGTAGGGCAGGCGCAATAATAGTCATAGGAGTTATTAGGAGGTAGCCTGGCGGATCGGAACGTCATTTATAGGAGGTAAAACGAAGCGGTAACCTGATCCATTAAGACTCTTATTCCTCTTTCTTCATCGCAGCCCGATACACTTCAAAATTTGGTTCGTACTCTTTCTTCAACAGCTTGGATTCGAACCAATCGTGGAAAAGAATTAATTCCGGTGAATCTGGGTTCCAAGCATATTTTTTATTGGTTGATTTTAATTTTTCTAGTTCGTCTGCTACAACAATTGCAGTGAGACTAAAATTATAATCGTTTTTATCCAGTTCCTGTAGTACCTTCAGCACAAGTCTATCTCTTTCTCGAACCTCATACTGTTTGGACGTTCGCTCTAAGTACTTCCTAAAGCTCTCAATGTCGTAGTCAATTAAATTTAGCTTCAACATTTCAATGGAGCACAACAAACGCATGATTCGAATCCACACATTCCAGCCCTCTTTGTCCTTTTCTATTTCATTTTTTTGCAAGAGAATAGATTGAGCTTCTTTGTATTGCTTTAGACCAAAATAAGCCACCGCCGTATGAATAGTAAACATCGAATTATAATATGGCTGGCTTTTTGTTAAACCCTCATTTAAAATATTTGTAGCAAGTTTCTCAGAAGTAAAAAAATCTAATTTTAAATTGTTTAGTCTAACACTCAACAATTGGTTGTTTAAATAAAAAACAGATTTGAGACTAATGTAATTGGAACTCTCAATCAACGAATCCTGCGTTGATTGAAAATCCAAAACATTCAGATTTGACTTCGCTAATTCATTATATAAGTATGACAATCTATTTACTGAGTAGAGAACAGGTGAATTTGTTACCTCAGATATTAAACATTTTGTATTCTTGATGAGTCCATAATGGTCATTACCAATTTTGCACACCTCAATTTGAAGTAGATAATAATAACTTAAAATGTTTTTAGAACTAGTTAGTTCGTAGTTAGAATAGATTTTAGAAATATTATTCAGATATTTTTCGCTTTCAGATTTCTTATTCAATATTGATAATCCAGTCAAATTGAGCTCCTCAAAAAAATTTCTTGACTCGTTGAACAAACTTCTGCAGTTCTCGTAAAATTCCAACTCAGTTGACAACTCTCGGTAATCATTTATACCCTTCAGTCTCGATAGAATTGTTTGTTTCGTTCTTATTAACTCAATAATTTCAGAATACAGCTCATATTTCTTAGCTTTTCGTAATGAATTATTAACCATATTTAAAGGTTGTTTCACCAAGCCCCTTGCAATTAAAATTTGACATTGCATGTTTTTCTTAAGTAGCAGAAATTTCAACCTAAAAATATCATTATAAGCATCTTTTCTACGAATATTTACATCAATAATCAAGGATTCTTGCAATCTTTCTGTTGTCCGACGAATTAATTTATTGAAAGAATCGTCTGTAGAATCAGGTGAAATTCGCTTCTTCAATTTTTCATAATCTCGTATCTCATTAATTTTGATACATTTGTACAGTTGAAACATCTTTCTAAGATTGACCGTATGATTTGATTCATAGGCCTTCAAATGCTTGCGTGCTACATCAGATTCAGCTCCTCTAAGGACCTGAATTACTTCTAGTAACTGATTTAAATATCTTTCTTTTTCCATTCTTATTGTCCAAGCAAAAATAAACAAAAGACTTCTATTCCATATTATTAAATCTCTTAATTGGTTTTATAATTTAATTTAATTGTCCGATAATCAAGCTTTTTGTCCAAAATGTTAGTTATAAACATTGGTATGTTTGTTAAACGAGATACTAACATACACACTCTAAAACATACAACTATGATTACTTTAATTACACTATTGATTAGCTTATTAGGTTATGGTTCTCCTGCAGATTATTCAACTTTGACTCAAGCAGAATTAAACAGCGAAATAGAATTAGCACAAGCTAATAGAGATGGTGGTCATGGAACTGACTGGGAACTTCCACGTGGTCAAACCTCAGGAGAATAATTAAAATAACGAAGAAATACAATAACTCTTCTGTCCAATATATTATACCCCTAACTAATTTTTAATAAATTAGTTAGGGGTATAATTGCTTGAAATTTTACTAATCTTATTGTCCTTATTTTTAGGTAAATGTCCTATGTTTAGGCAAGTTGTGTGAATACATTTACAGTGTAATCAGAAATACTCACAACTATGCTATCAGTATCTACCCTTCTCAATCAGCTGACAACCATGCAACAACTTGCTGTTGAAACTGATTTGCAATCAAAAGTGGCATACAATAGTTCCACCCTAACAGTCTTTAGCAGCATGCTTTTGGGAGAATCTAAAAAAGAAATTTTAGTAAGCTGCGTTTTAGACAACAACAATTACCCTAAAAAAGAAAGACCCATCTTTCAAGCCATCATCGATTTTTACGGGTTGAAAGCAGAAAGCTCAAGAGACCAATTTTTAGCTGAGGTATACTTTGCAATTCACGAAGAGGTATACGAATCGAAGGCTAAAAAGGCAAAACGATTAGAAGGTCTATTTCATCAAATGAAAAGATATGAGCTCGAGCAAGAATCTGCTGAGTTACTTCATGAATTAGCAAAGTGCAGTGTAGGGACTCCATTACATGCAGTGTACGTTCACCTCTATACAAAGTACCACCAAGTTGAAATCAACAACAACAAAGCATTTACAGCATTTGAAAAGTTGAATCATAAACTTTCAGATTTTTTAGGTGAGAATTTAAAAGGCTATACCATTAGAGACCTTGTTGCAGGTTACAAGGAAATCAGAACAATTCACAACGAAAACGGAGACAGAGTTTCACATTGTATTTTAAATACGACAATGCTACTTTTAGCCAACCATTGCGGACAAACCCAATTGTTACACCAAAACAAATGGACCATAAACCAATTGTTTGAAACATGTAAAGTTCAAATTGAAAACTTACCGTTTGGTGTTGAACGCATGTTTATGAAAAACATTTTTGACACTAACTTAAAGCATGCCGTATTACAAAATAGCTCCGAAGTAAAAACACTTCCATTCCAGCGTCTGCAACTGAGTGAACTAAAGGTTGCACCCTTTAATTTTGCCTTACAGTTTAAGGACAAAAATAAAGCACGAAGAATCTCAAAAAGTGAATGTCTAATTAGCAGCTTCGTAAGAAGCATAACTATTAATACTACTGCTATATCGATAAAGCAAAATTCCCTAATTTCATCTTCACACCCAGTTTAATTGGTTAATAAAGTAGTTTTGAAGAACAGGCAAATAGGAACTAAATTTTGCAACCTTGAAGTTGAACAACTTCAAGGTTTTTTTATTACTCAACTAATTCTTGAATGACTTTAGTTTGCAGAATTCCTTTGGTTTGAACTCCAAATAGGCGATACAAAGAAGAATCAATAGGACGAACAGAGTGAGCCCTTAATACTTGTTCTTTCGGAATCCCAAAACCATAAAAGCGCAAAACCATAAAAGTGCAAAGACTCATAAGGTGACCCATGAGTAGACCCTTGCCTGTATAAGACAACCCACTTACCTCTTCCACCAAGATTAAATCTCCACTTCGTGTAGCATCTACTCCCTACAAGACCCTTTTTTCAAATTGACATTATGAAACTACAGCATTCTCCAGAGCAACTAATGTAGCAATACCACTTTGTTTGATGCGTCACTGCAAAATGGCTCCTCTATCTTTCAACGAACTATCAAAACTCTTCGTTTTAAATTTAAAAAGGTGCTTTAAGACATCGGCAAAGTTTCTACCAAATTGTGCTTAGGAATAAAAGAAGAGCGTGTCCTATTTTTCAATTGTAGTAATAAATCGACTCCTGCTCAGAATGCTCGAACCAGTTGTTCTCCAAAAACACTCTAAGCAGAAGGGGACATTCCAGTAAAAATTACAGCATGACCGGGACCACCATACTCAGATTTATAACACTATTGCATGTTTTTTTTTGCGGTTCAAGCCCTCAGCCATTAATCGGTTAAACCATCTTCTAAAAAATTAATGACCATTTTATTAAATAATCGTATTGCATTTGATCCACTACAATGCCAGCAATCATTTTCGGTTCTTGAGATTTTTGCGCGTCAATTTTAAAGAGTAAAAAGATGAGGAGAAGCACAAAAATATAACTTTCTTAGCTTATTGCTGTTTGTAAAGCATGGCTAAAGCGCCTAAACCGGCTCCAATACTTATTACTATGTTCACAAGTGCAAAAGCAAAATTACCTTGTTTCAATAATTCAAAGGTTTCAATACTAAAGGTAGAAAAAGTACTCAACCCTCCACAAAACCCAATAACTAAAAATAAGTACAGCGTCTTTTGACTAGCATCAAGCCTTAAGTTGAACTGATAAACAAGCAAGCCAAGTACAACAGAAGCAATAAGGTTAGAGACAAAAGTACCAAGCGGAAAATTACTCTCGAAAAATTGACTCGAAAATTTAGCAATTAAAAAGCGGACTACAGCGCCAAAACCACCACCTAAAAATATGAACAATACACTTTTAAGCATGCCGAAAATAGTTTAAAATTGGCGAGGCGATACGGTAAACGAGAAAAGCTACAAGAAGCCCAAGAATAGCGCCTCCAAAAATATCAGCGGGGTAATGAACGCCCAAATATACGCGACTATAAGCAACGAGACCCGCCCAAAGGAGTAACAAAACAAATGCTTTTCGATTCAGAAATAAACCTAACAATCCTGCAGTTGCAAAAGAGTTTGCAGCATGACTTGAAATAAACCCATATCGACCGCCACATTTGTTATTCACCAAATGAACGACTTCTTTCAAGTCGAGATTATGGCAAGGTCGCCACCTTTCAAAAACATCTTTAAATAGTTTTACCGAAAACTGATCTGCTAAAGTAACTACTACGGCTGTTGCGATGAGAATTACCCAAACCGATTTACCGTATTTTTTGGCAAGAATCCAGAGAAGAATTAGATACAATGGAATCCACTGTATTTTACCTGAAACCTGCCACATTATAAAGTCCAGACTTTCCGAATGAAATCCATTCAAGAAGAGAAACAATTCACGATCCCACAGTTCCAGAATCTCAACCATATGATTCATTTATCTTTTTCCAGAGCAAATCTTTTAGCTCAGTAATATTTTCTTGAACAATGGAAGAAATAAAAATGCATTCCTGAGGAGCAATTTCCTTTCGTATCTCGTCTTTCAATTCATCGTCTAATAAATCCGATTTTGAAATGGCTAAAATTCGATTTTTATCTAACAGCTCAGGATTATGTTGCTGCAACTCGTTGAGTAAGATTTGAAATTCCTTAATAATATCATCACTGTCAGCAGGAACCAAGAATAACAAAACCGCATTCCGTTCAATGTGTCTTAAAAATCGTAACCCGAGGCCTTTCCCCTCATGGGCTCCTTCAATAATTCCCGGAATATCAGCCATCACAAATGAACGATGGTCACGATACGCTACAATTCCTAAGTTTGGAGTAAGTGTAGTAAACGCATAGTTTGCAATTTCTGGTTTAGCGGCAGAAACTACTGAGAGCAATGTTGATTTTCCTGCATTTGGAAATCCCACCAAACCCACATCAGCCAAAACTTTAAGCTCAAGGATTTTCCATTCCTCTCTACCATCCTCTCCGGTCTGAGCATAGCGCGGAGTTTGATTGGTTGAAGATTTGAAATGCGAATTTCCCATTCCTCCTCTACCGCCTTTGAGAATAACCTGCTCTTCGCCATCTTCCATAATTTCGAAAAGCACTTCTCCTGTTTCAACGTCTTTTGCAATCGTTCCAACCGGCACTTCAACGATTTGATCGTCACCCTCTTTTCCTGAACTATTACTATCTCCGCCATTTCCACCTGGCTTGCAAATTATATGTTTTTGGTACTTTAAATGCAATAAAGTCCAAAGTTGTTTGTTTCCACGAACAATAACATGTCCTCCACGTCCACCGTCTCCTCCATCAGGACCACCCTTTGCGGTCAATCTATCTCTTCTAAGATGATGCGAACCTGAGCCACCTCTACCCGATCTACAACAGATTTTGACGTAATCTATAAAGTTGCTATTGGCCATGTTATTTTTTTGCAAAGGTATTCAATCTTCACTAATTTGAAGGAGGTAAAGTCTCGTCTTTCATTATGCTGCTATTATCCGATTAGTTCGCTTAAAATAACCCCTCCGCCGAAGAGATAAATCTACCATTCGTCGAAAAAATTAGAGAAGAATCATCATAAGATTGTTATCTTTAAATTAATTAATAAAACACCCTTTTTGAAAAAAATTAATCTACTTTTAGTAGAAAACATAGAAGACGAGGCCATTCAAGTAGCAGACTGTTTGGGAGGCATTTCAGCATTTGATATTGATATTAATTTTTGTCAAAACTTGGATGAAAGTTATCAGCTTCTACGACGTGAGAACGTAGACATTATTCTACTTAATTTATTTCTACCTGACGGCTACGGTTTACAATCATACGCTAGCCTATTCTTAGAATTTCCCGATATACCCTGCGTGGTATTGACTGAATTAGAAGATAGCGCCATCGCTGCGGAAGCAGTAAAAAATGGAGCTCAAGATTTTATTACAAAAGGGGGTATGAACAGCGAGTCATTGTTTAGATCCATTAGCTATGCAATTGAAAGAAAAGGATTTGAAACAAAATTAAGAAAAAGCGAAGAGAAGTATCGACAACTTTTTACGCGTTCTAGAGATGTAATTTATATGTCAACGCCCAACGGGGAGTTTATTGATTTCAATCCTGCCGGGCTGTCACTATTTGGCTACAAAGAAGAAGAATTACCTGTTTTAAATGTCAATGAATTATATGTTAATCAAGGAGATAGAGATATATTAAGACAAGTTTTAGTAAAAGAAGGCCAGGTAACTGACTACGAAATTAAATTAAAGAAAAAAGGCGGAGAAATTCAATTAAGCTGTCTGTTGACTTCTACGATCATTTCCAATGAGGACGGAAGTATTAAGTGCTATCAAGGAATAATTAGAGATATCTCTGAGAGAAAAAAAGCTGAACAAGCACTTTTTAAAAGCTTAGCAGATTTAGACTTGGCCAATCACGAATTGCATCAATTAAATGAAACCTTAGAACACAAGGTTGAAGTGAGAACAAAGGACCTGCAAAAAGAAAAAGAACTTGTAGTAATCAATAGCAAAGAAATAAACGAGAGCATCCAATATGCAAAGAGAATTCAAGCGTCCATACTCCCTCCAATGCAGCGTTTACAAGATGAATTTGTTGATTCATTTGTCTACTACGAGCCAAAAGATGTTGTAAGTGGTGATTTTTATTGGTACGAAAAAATCAAGAAAAAATCACTTTTTGCTGTAGTAGACTGTACCGGTCATGGGGTCCCAGGTGCTTTTATGTCAATTATTGGTTACACACAATTGAACGAAATTGTGAATCAACAAAATATTACCGACCCTGGCGTTATTTTAAAAGAACTAGACAAAAGAGTGCGAGTTGCTTTGCATCAAAATGCCTTGAACGATAAAAATAGCAAAGATGGAATGGAACTTGGCTTAATACACATAGATTATGCACAAAATGAATTGGAGTTTGCCGGAGCTATGCGACCTCTTTTTTTAGTTCGGGATGGCGAATTACAAATTTTTAAAGGATCCAAATTTTCAGTTGGTGGAGTTTCCTTGCGGGAAAAAGAGTTTACAACTATCAGAATATCGATAAAATCAGGAGACTCTATCTATTTATTCTCCGATGGATACCCAGATCAATTTGGTGGTCCAAATGGGAAAAAGTTCATGACCAGAAATGTTGTGGACATGTTACGAAATATTTCACACCTACCCATGTTTGAGCAAGACAAAGTTGTACGAGATACGTTTAAACAATGGAAGAACATGGAAGAACAAGTAGATGATATCTTGTTCTGCGGGATTAAGTTCTAAGACTTAATCGAAGAAGTTAAACGGTCAAAAACATCGTCAATTGACCCTACCCCAGCAATTCCATGGTATTTCCCTTGCTCGTCATAATAACTCTTCAACGGCGAAGTTTTTTTGTTGTAAGTGATAATTCGGTTAAATATAACAGACTCATTTTTATCATCCTCTCTGCCGCTTTCCTGCCCTCTCTTTATGATTCGGTCTACGAGCTCTTCGTCATCTACTTCTAGCGAAAGCATCGTATCGATTTCTGTCCCGTGTTCTTCGAGTAAATTGTCTAGCGCTCGGGCTTGTTCAGTAGTTCTAGGGAAACCATCAAAGATAAATCCTTTACCGTCGCTATGTTCCTTTAAGCAATTTCCAATCATGTCAATTACCACTTCATCAGGCACTAACTCCCCTTTATTCATAAAAGATTTTGCTAAGGTTCCTAATTCGGATTCCTTGCTAATCTCATTTCTTAAAATATCTCCTGTTGAAAGATGAACTAAATCATACTTCTCTTTTAACTTAATAGCTTGGGTTCCTTTACCTGCTCCCGGAGGGCCGAATAATACGATGTTCAACATATCTTCGTTAGATTTTAGATTTTGTGCTTGTGAAAGTACATAAAGCTGGTTTAAATTTCTTCCAAATCCATCATAATCTAATCCGTAGCCAACCACAAACTCAGGGTCAATCTCGATGGCAACGTAATCAATTTTTACTTTTTTACTATACACATCGGGCTTCATCAACAAGGTGGCCACAGCAACACTTGATGCCCCCATACTTGAAATAATATCTGTAACCGCTTCAATGGTATTTCCTGTGTCGACAATATCTTCGATGATAATAACGTCTCTACCGGACACTTTCTGATCTAAACCTAACAGCTGAAGCACGTTACCTGTAGTTTGAGTACCTACATAAGAAGCCACTTTAACAAAAGAAATCTCGCAACTAAAGTCGATTTTCTTCATTAAATCGGCTGCAAAAAAGAAGCAGCCGTTTAAGACTCCAATAAAAACAGGCTTTTTACCTCTGTATCTCTTGGTTATTTTTTCGGCTACCGTGGTAACTGCTTTATCAATCTCCTCTGCCGAAATGAATGGCTCAAAGATTTTGTCGTGAATTTTTATTCGGCTCAAACTAAATGTTTTGATTTTGAAAGGCGCAAATGTATCAATATTTGAGGATTCAAAGAGGACAAACAATGTTAATTCTCTCGTTAATTCCATTTATCTTTGTGAATCAAAAAGCGCAGCGCAAAATGAAAAACATTCACTCGCAAAATTTCAAAATTGGTATTCTTGGTGGCGGGCAACTGGGCCGAATGACCCTGCAAGAAGCATACAACCTAAACTTGCACATAGATATTTTAGATCCATCACCAAATGCTCCTTGTAAAAACTTGGCCAACAAATTTGTGGTCGGTGATTTTAAAAACTACGACGATGTATACGCCTTTGGCAAAGACAAAGATGTATTGAGCATTGAATTTGAAGATGTAAACTCCGAGGCCTTAGCACAATTGGAAAAAGAAGGAGTAAAAGTATTCCCTCAGCCGCACATTTTGAAAATAATTCAAGACAAAGGCCTTCAAAAACAGTTCTATGTGGACCATGACCTACCAACTTCAGCGTTTCAATTAATTGAAAGCAAAGAAGATATTACAACGTCTAATTTAACTTTTCCGGTTTTTCAAAAATTGAGAACTTCAGGTTATGATGGGTACGGAGTTCAGCGAATTAATTCTAAAGAAGACCTTAATAAGGCATTTGACAAACCTTCAGTAATTGAAGAAGGTGTTGATTTAGACAAAGAACTATCCGTAGTCATTGCTCGGAATGAAAAGGGAGAAATAAAACATTTCCCTTTGGTGGAATTGGAGTTTAATCCAAAAGCCAACATGGTAGAGTTTTTGTTCTCTCCAGCAAATGTTAGTGCTTCGGTTGCAACCAAAGCGTACGAATTGGCTACCACTTTAATTGAAAAATTAGAAATGGTTGGTTTGTTAGCTGTTGAGCTGTTCTTAAATAAAAAAGGGGAAGTTTTAATTAACGAAATTGCTCCTAGAGCTCATAACTCAGGACACCAAAGTATTGAAGGAAATTACACGTCCCAGTTCGCCCAGCACCTGAGGGCGATTTTAAATTTACCCCTTGGTAATACAGATATTAAAGTCCCTTCAGTAATGTTAAATTTATTAGGCGAAGAAGGTGCAAATGGAACAGCACAATACGAAGGTTTTCACGAAATTTTGGAAGAGAAAGGAGTTTATCCTCATCTTTACGGAAAAGAGCAGGTAAAACCTTTCAGAAAAATGGGACACATTACTATTTTAGACGAAGATTTAGAAAAAGCAAAGGCAAAAGCAAGAAAGATAAAAACAATTGTTAAAGTAACTTCAAAATAATATGGCAGCAAAAATTGGAATCATCATGGGTAGTATTTCTGACTTGAAAGTAATGCAAGTTGGATTGGACTTTTTGAAAGAGCAAAACATAGATTTTGAAGTAGAAATTGTTTCTGCACACAGAACTCCTGAAAAAATGTTGGCCTACGCCAAAACTGCAAAAGCTCGCGGCTTGAAAGTAATTGTTGCAGCTGCAGGTGGTGCGGCTCATTTACCAGGAATGGTGGCAGCTTCTACTCCACTTCCGGTTATTGGCGTTCCCATTAAATCTTCCAACTCCATTGACGGTTGGGATTCAATCCTTTCCATTTTACAAATGCCAGGCGGCGTGCCGGTGGCGACTGTAGCCTTAGATGGCGCTAAAAATGCAGCCATCTTGGCCACACAAATTTTAGCAACTTCTGACGATAGCATTGCCGCAAAAATGGACCAATTCAAAATTGATTTGGTAAAAAAAGTGGACCAAATGAATGAAGAGTTAAATTCTAAAAAATAAACTACACATTCTAAAATCATGTAGTTGAGAAGGTAGTTAAAGCCCACAAATAATTAAAACCTTTTACTTATCAAACCCTCCGCTCCGTATTCTTTGGCTGAAATTCTTTAAAAAAGCGCTTTTCAGAAACAAAAAATAGGCATTATTTAAACCTGCGGACAGATAGATACAGGCTAGTTGACTTGTTCGGATTCTACTTCCAAAAATCGTTAACTCTTTGCGCTAATCCAACCAAAAGAGACAGCTGTTCCTTATTATTTTAATTAACTTTCTGATTCTATATTTTAAGCTATTAAAGCCCAAAAAAAATAAGAATTCCAAAACACAGCAAGCAAGATGGACGAGAAGAAAACGAAGCTCATAAACGATTTAAAAGTTAAATACGATAAAATTGGGCAAAATGTGGATACCCACTTAAGTGGATTATTACATTCTAAACCGATTACGTATTGGGATTACATCCAACCTGAAGCTTTGCTAAATCTTCAAGTTCAACGAACAGACCAGCCGGATGAAATGGTATTTATTATGTACCACCAAATCAACGAACTGTTATTCAAAATGATTCTTTGGGAAATTGAGCAAATTGCGACCAAAGAAGAGTTAAGCACTCAGTTTTTCGCCAGTAGGTTAGATCGTATAAGTCGCTATTTCGACATGCTTTCCTCCTCTTTTGAAATTATGGGCGACGGAATGGAAGTGGAACAGTACATGAAATTTCGAGACACATTGACCCCTGCCAGTGGCTTTCAGAGTGCACAATACCGAAAAATTGAATTTGCATCGACCGAGTTAATTAACCTGATAGACATTCGTTTTCGCGCAACAATTGACAGAGATACTCCATTTAGTCATGCATTTGACCATTTATATTGGCAAGCTGCAGGAAAGAATTACGAAACAGGAGAAAAATCAGCCTTACTCAGTTTATTTGAAGACAAATACATGGAGGAGTTTATTACCTTTATGAAAACTTACAATACGTCTAACCTTTGGACGAAATTTAAGTCTCTACCAACAGAAGATCAGCTAGACGTTGAACTAATCAACTCCATGCGGCATTACGATCATACCGTGAATGTATTGTGGGTAATTGCCCACTTTGATGCCGCAGGAAAATACCTCAACAGCGGTAAAGAAAAGGCAGAAGCAACAGGCGGAAGCGAATGGCAGAAATACATGCACCCAAGGTATCAAAAAAGAATTTTCTTTCCAGAATTATGGACAGAAGACGAGCTAGAAAATTGGGGAGTTAACAACTTAGAAGGTCATGAGATCATAGAGAGTTCGCCGATGGCCTAGAACTTAATGGCCGATTACTAATCTTACGGACTTCGTTAAAAAATCAATGGAGAAAACTCTAAATTATATTTTTGGCAAACTCCCTCTTCTCAAAACAGTTTTTTAACATGTTGTATAATTCTGGGTGTTTGCGTTCCATCAGTTTCGGGCGTTCGAAAAAATACTCTGAGGCCACAGCAAAAAACTCAACTTGAGAAGTGCCCCCGTAATTCCGAATATCGGACTTGTTCTTATGAATGCTTTCCATCTTTTTATGAATCAAATCCAACCACGGGATGGAATAATCGTGGCTCCATAAATTTTCTGGAATGCCATCGGTCATGCCATCCTCTTTATCTATGAGGTGCACAAACTCATGAATGCCTGTATTCTTTTTATCCGTGGTGTTGGCAAAACCGTGGCGAAGGGCTTTACGAGATAAAATCATTTTATCTTCATAAATCCCAGTACCTACCATTCCTGCTATGTTCTTGTTCTCTGCTTCCTCATCAAAGAATAATTTTTGATTGAAATAAGTCGGATACAAAATAACTGTAGACAAGTAATTGTAGTGCCATTCTTCAAAGCCAAAAACGGGAATTATGGCACTAGCAGCTACCAATATTCGGTCTTCATCTTCCAACTCGAATTGCACCGATTCCACCCCTACTTCGGACAAAAATTGCATCATTCTAATTTTAAACTCCAGCTTTCGGCTATCGTTCAACTCTTGGTAGAATTTAACTTTCTCCACCAATATTGGCTCCCAATCAGGAGGGAAAGGTTTAACTTCTCTCTTCCAATAGCTTTTCGCGAAATAGCGGATGGCAAAGAATAGAACAACAGCTATAACAATATAATGCATGGTTGCGAAGTTGAGTATAAATATCGCCGTCGTCCAATTAAAATGGACAAATCTATAATTCAATTTCCTTAATCTTTCTTTTTAACGAGCAAAAAGAGATAATAAGCATAGCTCTTTTCAAAGTTCAAGAATATCCTTGAACTGTCTGATTCTAGCCGAAAGGTTTTATCTGTGCACCTCCGTAGCTTTCCGGTTTCACTGAGACTATTCTTCACCTATTGTTAGATTTAGCTAAAAATAGAGTCGCTTATAACAGAACGAATTCTTTCTCTTTTTTACTTCCAAGGCTTGATTTCTAAAAATTGCATCAACGTTGAAAATAATATCCTCTCTTCAAAAGAAGACTAAAATTTTATATTATCCATCAGGTTAGACAAGAGTCATAAAAATTGACTTCCATTAAATTCTAAAACGCTCTTTAATTGCTCGTTCCAAGTCTTCTCTATGCTTTGGGTGTGCGATAGAAGTCAATAAATTTGCCCGTTCGACTAAATCTTTCCCAAACAAATTCACAGCACCATACTCTGTTACTACCCAATGCACATGAGCTCTTGTAGTGGTAACACTTGCTCCCTGTTTTAAAAATGGAGCAATTTTGCTTTCGCCTTTTTTTGTGGTTGAACTTAGTGCAATAATTGGTTTTCCCCCTTCAGAAAGCGCTGCTCCTCGCATAAAGTCCATTTGTCCTCCTACCCCGGAATACTGATATGCACCAATACTGTCGGCACAAACTTGTCCGGTTAAATCAATTTCAATTGCACTGTTAATTGCAATCACTTTTGGGTTCTTCCGAATATTTGCCGTATCGTTCGTAAAAGAGGCTTCTTTAAAAGCTATTATTGGGTTGTCATCTATAAATTGATACAAGCGATTGGAACCGATGGCAAAACAGCTTGTAATTTTTCCAGGCAGTACCTTTTTAAACTTACCGTTAATGACGCCACTTTCTACTAATGGCAAAATTCCATCGGAGAACATTTCTGTGTGAATTCCCAAATTTTTATGATTGCTAAGTTGCGCTAAAACGGCATCGGGAACTCCGCCAATTCCCATTTGAAGCGTTGAACCATCTTCAATCAGTTCTGCAATGTGAGCCCCAATTTTAATTTCTTGCGCTGTCAATATTTTGGGTGTAGGATGAAACATGGGCTCATTCGTTTCAACCGCTAAATCTATGTCATTCATATGAATCCATCCATCCCCATGCACTCTGGGAACATGCGGATTAAACTCTACAATAATTCTTTTTGCGGCCTTTATTGCTGCCATGGTTACGTCTAATGAGACTCCCAAAGAACAATAGCCATGTGCATCTGGAGGAGAAACCCGCAGAAGAGCAATATCTACTTTTTTATCGCCCTCTGACAAAACCTTGCCCACTTCACTTAAAAAAACAGGAATGTAATTTGCTCTTCGGTTAGTATTGATTTGCTTTCGCACATTTCCTCCAACAAAACAGGAATAGGTGTTAAAATTACTTGGAACATCGGATACGTAACCCGCAGTACCTTCGGTATGAATGTGTATTAAACTTAAATTGTCTTCTTTGCAATAACTTGTTAGGGCGTTCACTAATATGCTTGGCGTCATTGCAGCGCTATGAATAAATACATTTGAATTGTCTTCGATACTTTCAACAGCTTCTCTGGCGGTGGTAATTCTCATAGCTTTTACAGTAGAACCCACAATTAGACTCGAAGTTTAACTTGAATCACGATATAAGTCACATTTGCAATGTATTTTGTTTGAATAATTAAGCAGACAAAATGCCATAATTTAAGAGCTTAGCGTTCAATTAAAGTAGCTGACAAAAAAACCGCGATTTAGGGCTTGGCTCCAAAGCTCATCTTTTAACTTTATAGCGCAAAACAAAGACGGAAGCTTCAACGTAAGGAAGGTTAATGTGCCACCCTTAGATCCCGTTGACTTTTTTTATTTACTAAGCTCATCGTCTTGGTTGCGCGTATTAAGTTTAGTACTCTGTTCCTACTTCCTTGTGAATTTAATTTTTGCTTCTCCATTTAATTTTGTGAGAGTGGACTATTCAACAGGGATTTCTGTAATTCTTCTGCCAACCAATTTATTGAAGCTTTTTCTTAGCGCACAGAGGCGGTCATTGCTCCCTTTCAAAAAATAAATGCTTTCTTGTTCAAACTTGTAAATCTGCAAAGCAATCATTTGCTAGAATTACAAGTCAATTTATCCGTATCCTTCCGGAGAAAAGGTTCAAACTTTAGAGACTTCTTCTCGCACACGCTTAAACGAAATAAAGTAGCGTTTTTACCCTATACTTGAACCATTGTTAGTACAATCGACGACGGAAGACATTAAAAATATAAGTTCATAGAATCTCGTTGATTGCGATTTCATTTCACCAATCAAAGCTTTCGACGAAGCTCCCACCCAGATTATTTATTCTCGTTCCTACTAGAAGGACTTTAAAGTTATAATTGGTGAGAAGTTTGTGAACATAATTCAGCCCGAGAAAGGTAGCATACAGATTGATATTAGTCAGGTAGCAGACACAGAAAAGGCAGCGTTGAATTAGGTCGAATTACAGCATATCTCTTAAGCCATTGTTCAGCCTTTGCAAATTGAATTTAATTCAAGAAAATAAACGATTGGTTTAGTTTTAAATCGACACAAAATTTCTACTTTTGCAACCAGAAAATGGCCTCGTAGCATAATTGGATACTGCACCTCGTTACGGCCGAGGAGATTTGGGGTTCGAGTCCCTACGAGGTCACTGGAGAATGGAATCCCATTTCGCGAAAGCGAGATGGGATTTTTTTGTTACCGATGAAACACAAAAATACCCAACCCTATGTTTTATAAGATATTAGCTCAATTAATAAACTGTCGTTTCTTTGACTTGCATTGAGCAATGTATGAACTATCTTTATAGAAACAAAGTTTCAGTAAAATAGAATCCAAAGACAACATCTACCCAGTCTATTCCTAAAACTTCAATCAACCCTCCATGAAACTGATTCAACTCATTAACGTAACGGATGTAGCCCAAAAAGAGCCTAAGCATGGCTTAACCGTCCATGCAGATTTAATGATTCGGAAACTTAACGACGATATTTCTGTTTTATGTGCAAGATGCTTACAAAGAGGTCTAATGATGTGTGACGTTCATATTATTAGTCAGATTCGAATTTGGGGGGTTCACGGTTGGAATTGCCGGGTGAACAAGGGAGCAAGTGAGTACAATAGCGAAGAGGTCTTGCAGAAATTTACCACCCACGTTGAAAATGGGTTTGTTTATGTCGATGAAGCGGAAATTAAAGCGTCAGAGCTAAAAATACCTCCACCCTTTAACGGAGATAACTATGCAGAATACTACGCTAATACACAGCTTGAGATTGCCGTTCCTAGTGGTACTTTACAAGCCACAGGCTTTTTGGAAATGACAGCTTTTATCACGGCTAACTGCCCAGTTAAAATGGCAACTCGGCAAGAAGGTTCGCGAGTTAGAATAAAAATTAACACCTCAACGATGCAATTGAAAAATTTCTTTTGGGCTTCTATTGATTTGATGAAGGTCATCGCAAAAGCTTGCGGCTGCGAGGAGCTCATGAAATTCAACAAAGACGATTTAGTCCCCTTCAAGAGATACATTCATCACTAACGTGAATCAATTAGGCAGGCGTAAAATTTTAAACACAAAACGAATGAATATGTTAAAACAAGTACATATAGCCGCACAATTTTTAGCTGCAGCAGGAATTAGTTTTATAAAGAAGAGAGGCGATGACAGCCATACCAATATGGGCTGGTCCATAGATAAACAAGAGCTTTCCACATGGCCTTTATCGGAGAAAGGAGATCGCCTTTCTTTGAGTCTCAAAACCTTCTCCCTGATTTGGTCGAATGAAAAAAATCGAGCTGAATTTTCCCTGAATGAAAAGTCGTATTTGGAAGTAATAACTTGGATCAAAAGCCAAGCTAAGTCGAATTTGGGAATGTTTTATATTTACCACTTGCATTATGAACTCCCCTACCCTTTTCCTTCCAACGATTTCATTTATCAACTAACAAGCCGGGATGAATTAAGTAAAATTTCAGCTTTATTTGATGCAGGACAATCCTCCTTTACAGCTGTATTGAAGCAGCAAGAGCTAACTTCAGAGCTAAGAGTTTGGCCACACCATTTTGATTTAGGTGCCTATACTGTTCCAAATGAGTCACTTTCCATTGGGTTTGGATTAGCGATACCGGATAGCACAATTGACGATTTCTACTTTTACGTAAGTGGATATAATGGAGGCGATTCCATAGAAACAAAAAACTTCAAAGCGTTAAGCATTGGAGAGTGGCAAACTGAAGCATGGAAAGCGGCCACACTTCGAGCAACCGGATTTAAAAAAAATAATATTACTGCATTTTTAATGGAAGCAATTCAAGCTTTTCGTCAATAAAAAACGCGGCTATCCACCTCCGTAAAGCGAAAAATTGTACTGCCAATTCTATTTTATTAAGGTGTTAGCCTGCTTTGTATTGCTCAAATTATTGCTGTAGCAGGCGAATCATAAAGGCATGGAATTTAAAAAATTACGCAACATGTTAGAGTCTAATTTTCCCCAATCCTAACCTATTTTTAGGGCCGAAATCTACTTTTCCAAAATAAAGGAAGGAACAAGAGAGTTGAAATTAGCTGTATATAAATTTAGGAGACGCTACATTTTTAAGCTATGTATGTCCATTGTGTTTTATCCGCTATTGAAAGTTAATGATGTAATGGAAACAGAAAGGGAACTAATTACTCAAGAAGATAAAGAGGCTTTGGAAGAGGATTACACTCAAAGTAAGGCAGATACTTCCCATTTGAGCTATATTCCTATTCAAATGCTTTAAAAAAAGGCATCTTAAATCGTTCAACATAGCTGTAGCAAACCTACTTAATTGACTTACAGTTTTTTTCAACAAGTTGCGCCCCAAAATAACACTCCTGATTTGGTATTAAGAACAATGTTGTCTTGCCTTTTCGCGAATAGAAAAAAACCAAAAAGAGACCGCTCTCAAGATCTAATCCTCTCAGCAAGTAGATAAAACACATCTTAATTCCCCGTATATAGAACGTTTGGAGAAAGCACCTGTTGGATAATTTTCAACCAATTTACCAGAAATATTTCTGCGTTAAAACAAGAAGCTTTGGCATTTTTACTAGCAGCACCCGCAGAATTAATATTCACTTCACTGCTCTTAAATAGTACATTTCTGATTATAAATAAACTAAGCCTAATTTTGTAACGTTATTTGAATTGCGAGATAGTTCCATCCTTGTTAACGATGTGCTATCTTTAGACCCTGATAAAGGAACACCATTGACTGTATTTAAAGCAGGCTGTTTATAAACCAAAAATGTTATCGATAAGCCTTTAAACAAAAATTATGATCAATTTTTTTAAGTCCTACCAGCCGGTAATTATTTATGTCTTTTCCATTATTATTGGTGTATTGGTGCTTCAGGTTTTAACCAAAGTGTTATACAATTGGCTTTTAAAAGTAGAGCAAAAGAAATTCCCCGGAGAAGACCCTCATGCTCTAAATTTGGTAAAACGCATTTTAAATGCGCTGTGGATTGTGATTGGTGCAATTGGGCTCAGTTTCATTTTTGTTGATGAGGATAAAGACGCTGTTATTCTTAAAAACCTAAAACTTGTATTGTATTTAGGACTGTTAGCAGTTGCAACCATTGTGGCTGCCACCTCCGTAAACATGTGGTTTAGAAGAAGGATTCAGAAAAAACTAAAATACAAAGAAGACCCTACCAGTTTTAAATTTCTCCGATATGTGGCTGTTATTGCCATCTATTCAATAGGAACCTTATTTGGTCTATTAGCTTTTCCATCTCTGCAGGGGGTTGCTCAAACCGCCCTTGGTGGTGCCGGAGTTATTGCCATTATTGCAGGTGTTGCCTCGCAAGAAGCGTTGGCCAATTTAGTTGGTGGAATTTTTATTATTTCCTTCAAACCTTTTAAAGTGGGTGACATTATAAAAATTTCTGACGATATGGTTGGAACAGTTACTGATATTACGCTGCGGCATACCATCATACGTAATTTCGAAAATAAAATGATTGTAATTCCAAACTCTATCATCAACAAAGAGAAACTGGTTAATTATGACTTAGGCGAGCAAAAATGTTGTGAGCGAATTGAAATTGGAATTTCTTACGATAGCGATATTGATTTGGCAAAGAAAATTATGCGTGAAGAATGTGAAAACCACCCCTTCCTGATTGACGACAGAACAGAACAAGAGAAACGTGACAGCCTGCCAATAGTAAAAACTGCCTTAATGAGTTTAAACGATTCGTCTGTTACCATAAGAGCTTGGGCTTGGTGCAAAGACTTTACCGATTCATTTGAGCTAAGAATTGATGTATTGGAAAGCATTAAAAAACGTTTTGATAAAGAAGGCATCGAAATACCTTTCCCGTACAGAACGATTGTAATGAAGAGCCAGAAAAAAAGGGACAATCCAGAAAAGGAAAACAACGTATAAAATCAAATTACGCAGAAGTGGAATGGCTAAAATTCGAATAGCAGAAAAGCCTACTACTGCATTGGTCTTTTCTTTATCATTCCACCTTTTGTATCTCTAATGGGGTATTGAATAACAAAAGAATCCGGATCAATTTTATCAATCTCGAGCATCACTTTTGTGACTTCCAGGCGGGTAACAACACAAAATAAGATCTCCTTGTCGACCAATATATGCTTGTCTTTTTCGAAAGCACTGTTCGATTTAAAAACAGTAACCCCACGGCCCAATTTTAGGGAAATAGTTTCCTTGATTTCCTCATAGTCATTCGATACAATCATTATTCCGATATATTCCTCAATCCCATTTAAAATAAAATCTACCGTTTTAGAGGCAGCTAAGTAAGTTAACATGGAATACATTGCTGTTTCTATATCTACCACCAAAGCGGCAACTCCAAACAATAAAATATTAAAAACTGCAATAAAATCTCCGATGGATAAATTCATTTTTTTACTAATGGTGATTGCCAAAACCTCTGTGCCGTCTATCACTGCTCCTCCACGGATGGTTAACCCTATACCTGCTCCAATGAAAAAGCCACCAAAAACAGCAATTAAAAGCCGATCGCTGGTTATTGGTGGAAATTGCAACAAATAAACCAAGGTTGCTAAAGCAATAACTGCCAAACTACTTTTTATAGCAAAAAGCACCGAGAACTGTTTAGCACCCAATAGCATAAAAGGCAAATTCACTAAAATAATAAGAAGGGACAATCTAATCTCTGTAACCAAATGAATTAAGAGCGATACACCCATAGCTCCACCATCTAAAATGTCCTCTGGCAATAGAAATCCCTTCAAGCCAATTGCCGCCATAATAACCCCAGCGGTAATAAAGAAAAAGTCCATTAAGGAACGTTTTAGAATTAACCGCTTAATTTGTTTGATGCTTTGTTTCATATATCTATTCTCTATTTTTTCGTACCCTCCTTGCTTTTGGTTTTAGCGCAAACTAAGCAAGGTAAAACCGGTTATACCTACAAATAAATAAGCGATAAGAAGTTAACCTTAGGTATTGACTGTCATTAATAAAACCCCTTTAAAAGAATCAAAAATTTAAAAAAATACGATTTGATTTTACCTCTAAAATGTAGTTGGATGTTCGACTACCTTTTTATACAACTTTTCGTAACTCGGTAAGATGTTTAATATATCAAACTTTTTGGCCTGACCAAATGCTTGTTCTTTAAACAGTTTTAACTTCTCTTCGCTTTGCAACAATCCAAGTGCATTTTTTGCCATGTCTTCCACATCTCCAACATTGCTTAAAAAGCCAGAAAACCCGTCCGCATTTACTTCTGGAATTCCACCTGTATTCGAAGAAATAACCGGCACACCAACTGCCATTGCTTCTAATGCTGCTAGTCCAAAACTTTCAGACTCCGACGGCAATAAAAACAAGTCGGCAATGCCCAATACATGCTGTGTGTCTTTTACTTTTCCGAGCATAATTAAGTCATCGCTAATTCCCCGTTCTCTGCAAAAAGTTTCCGCCTCATGTCGATCGGGCCCATCGCCGATAAGCAATAACTTACAAGGCATTTGTTCCCGCACTTTAGCAAAAATTCGCACGACATCGCACACCCGCTTTACCGGTCTGAAATTTGAAACGTGAGCCAAAATCTTCTCTCCGTTAGGAGCAATATTTCTTTTTAACTCTGCATCTATTTCAGGTGAATCACACCCTTCAATGCAAATAAAATTAGGAATAACCTCAATACTTCTGTTAACCTTAAAATGATCTAAGGTATCTTTCTTTAAGCTATCGGAAACTGCCGTTACCGCATTACTTTGGTTAATCGCAAACGTAATTACTGGCTCAAATGAGGCATCTTTTCCCACCAAGGTAATGTCGGTACCATGAAGGGTTGTAATAAATGGAATATCAATTCCTTCTGTTTTTAAAATTTGCTGTGCCATGTAGGCCGCCGATGCATGGGGAATGGCATAATGAACATGAAGTAAGTCTAACTTTTCGTACTTCACAACATCTACTAACTTACTTGCTAAGACCAACTCATAAGGCTGATAGTCAAACAGTGGATAATCGGAGACATTTACTTCGTGATACCAGATATTTTCGTGAAAGCTATTTAATCGAACCGGCTGCTGATAAGAGATAAAATGAATTTGATGCCCCTTTAATGCCAAAGCTTTTCCCAACTCCGTAGCGACTACTCCACTCCCACCATAGGTTGGGTAACAAACAATTCCAATATTCATTTCTTCTTAATTTATACTCGCTTGCGAAGTTCGGTTTTTTGAGTTGTTTATTGCCTTATAAATCTCTTCTTGAATTCGAGTTCGTATATTCAACGACAATAATTTTCGATTGTTCGCGTCAGGGTAAATACGGTTACTCAGAAAGATGTACACTACCTCTTCTTCGGGATCGGCCCATGCCAAAGTTCCTGTAAAACCCGAATGTCCAAAACTATTCATAGAAACACATTCACAGGTTGGACCAGGATTTCCATGATATTGAGGTTTATCAAAACCTGCTGCTCTTCTATTTTCTTCTCCGTCCATTGGTATGCTGTCCACACAAAACTGACATTTAGCGTAGGCGGTAACTACTCCAGACTGCAAATAGCGATTACCTGAAAACACTCCGTCGTCTAAATACATTTGCATCAATTTGCCTAAATCATTTGCCGTTGAAAACAAGCCTGCATGCCCGCCAACTCCTCCCAGCATGGCGGCTCCAGGATCATGAACATCACCATGTATAAGTTCTTGTCTAAAATATTTATCCTCTTCCGTTGGAATAATCTCGGACAAAGGGAAAGCATAACTTGGATTGAATGCTGTCCTACTCATGCCCAAAGGTTCGTAAAATTTAGCAGCATTGTACTCGTTAATAGGTTGCTTCGTTATTTTCTCAACAATCTCTTTCATAAAATAATAGCCTACATCGCTGTATTTATATTCTTTCTTTTCTTTTACCTTGGCACGGTTTATTATTCTAGAAAAAATAGTGTCTTTGTAGCTTGACTTGATAAATAAATTTGAAGTTACCCTTGTCGAATAAACGGCGCTAGAATCTTTAGAATAGAACTCGGGTTTCGGCTGACCTTTCGAGACCGTTTTATTGTAGAATGGAATCCATGCAGCTAAGCCCGCCTGATGGGCCAATATGTCGCGAAGAATTAAATTTTCATACGGTGTTCCTTTGGTCATTCTTAAGTGTTTCCCTAGGTTGTCATCTAACGAAATCTTTCCTTGCCCTTCTAAGTCCATTAAAGCCAATAGTGTCGATGTTATTTTGGTGACCGACGCAATGTCATACAAGTCAGTGCTCATAACATTTTGAGAACCTTCGTAGGTATGCTTTCCATAGCTTTTATGAAAAATCACCTTTCCTTCTTTTGCAATGTATACTTGAGCACCCGGAAAAGCTTGCGCTCTAATTCCCTCTTCAACAATGGTATCAATCGCCGCAAAGTCTTCCGCTCGCAAACCCAACTCTTCAGGCAAGGTATATTTCATTCGAAAAGCATCTACTGTTTCTAAACCCATTCCTGCTTTCATTCTAGTTGACACTGAAACAGGAAGTTTACCATTTGCTTTTACACCTCCAAAAAGCAACTGAGCAGTTAAATTTTGAACTACTTCTGAATTCTGATAGGCTACTACTAAAACATCCGTAAATTCAGCTGCCAAAAAATTTTGCAGGCAATAGGCATTGCCAAACAAGACTAAACTTACCTTCTTTTTTAATCGAAGAATATTTAGAAAGTTCTTAAATTCAATATTCACCTCCGCTTTAATCCAAGGATGTTTGTTTGATTTGTGAATACTTACAATGATCTCATCATACGTCAATAAAGTATCCATCAGCGCTTTTTGATCCGAAACCGGCAAATTTGAGTAGCTCAATTTATCTACTTTTGCGTATAAATTCAACCCGTCCTGAAAAGCGTCAAAGTCAACTCCTTCATCAGTGAACACCAACGAAACAATTCGCTTTTTTGTCAGCTTTTTAAAAGGGATGCGATGCGCTTTATTTCGGACCACCGTCAAGCTTGCTTCTGAGAGTTGTCGATTTAAATATTCGTATTTCGACTGGTTCAAATCTTGATACAAATACTTCAATTCTACCGTATCCCCATTCTGAATTTTCAGCCACTCTTTCGCCTTCAACACTTTTTTTACCGACTTGTCGATGGATGCTTGTAAAAGCCGACCATCTGTTAACGCCAATTTTATTAGATCTATCGCTTTCGACACATCTTGCGAAAGCAACAACACATCGTTCCCCGCAATTAATGCCTGCAAATCAATTTCTTCAGAGACTTGGTATTTTGCAACACCTCCCATATTTAAGCCATCGGTAAAAATCAAGCCTTCAAAACCCAATTGCTGCTGTAATAAGGTATCAACAATTTCTTTGGTAAGTGAAGATGCCTTTTTCTCAGCTGTTAGCTGTGGTAAATACAGGTGAGCAGTCATCATACTGCCAATCCCACTTTTTATGATTTCTTTGAATGGGTATAACTCAATTGAATCAATTCGGGCCATATTATGGTTCACGACCGGTAACGTTTTATGCGAATCTTTATCGGTATCTCCATGCCCTGGAAAGTGTTTTGCATTAGCCAATAATCCACCTGCTTGCATCCCTTTCATGTAGGCAATTCCTTTTTTTGAAACATTGTATTTGTCTTCTCCAAAAGACCGAGCAAAAATCACAGGATTATTTGGATTGTTGTTCACATCTACCACAGGTGCAAAATTAACATGCACTCCCAGTCTTCTGAATTGCTCAGCTATCTGCAATCCCATTTCATAAATTAAACTATCATTTTGAATTGCCCCTAAGGTCATTTGCCATGGATATTTCACTGTGCTATCCAATCGCATAGAAAGACCCCATTCTCCATCAATGGCAATCATCAATGGAATTTTCGTCGCTTTTTGATACTCATTTGTTAACATCGCCTGACGAACAGGACCTCCTTGAAAGAAGGTTAATCCGCCAATATAGTGCTTGTTGATCAACTCGAGAACCTCTTGTTTATGGGCATCTCCTTTGTTTGAATAAGCTGCAACGCTAAATAATTGCCCTATTTTTTCATCTAGGCTTAAGGTTTGGAATATACTGTCGGCCCATGGAGTTGCCATAGAATTGAATGGCGCCTTTTCAATTTGCTCGACTTTTTCTTGGGTGTCGACAATATCAACACCCAATGAAACACTGATTACAAGCACACTTAGCACTAAAAAAAGAATTCTTTTCAACGATTTTAGTCTTTTGAGGTTCAACCTATAAAGTTAGGTATACAAAACAGTGCCAAAGGTTGAGCGCTCCCTACTTGTGAACAGTTCAGCGTTAACTGACCAAAGGCAGTCGAAAATTAAAGAGGTTTGTACGTTTTTGATTATTTTACCGAATTCAACCTACATCAGCTAAGGCGGGAATGGCGTGCTTCACTCCAATAACAAGCCTTCCCCCCTTCGAGACTGCTGCCAGATAAAAATCACTACATCGTCATGTAAGTTGCTCACTACAAGTTTTACAACAAAGGCCCCTGCTTTATACTATACAAAGAAGAGTCCCGTTAACAATGAGAAAGCTTAATTCGAAAAAACCTAAATTTGAATCATGAGAATTAGTTCCATCACAACAACTCGAAAAGCGAAACAATTTTCTTTTACTCCTCGTTACTACAATCAACAAAAGGAAGAGTTTGATGCACGCAGAGCTGATATTGAAGCTCAATTAACAGGCAAGCGCTCTGATGAGGGCATTGCATTAACGGGCTTAAAAGACAAATGGAAGCGCAACAAAAACACAACTAATTTCGAAAAAAAATCAAACATCCGGCTGGCTTTTATAGTCGCCTTTTTAGTTGGTTTGTGCTATTGGGTTTTGTTTACCTAAAAGCATATTTTTTCTTTCTCCTTCGGTGCATTAAGATTACATTTGTTACCGACAATTAAGCTTTCTAAATGCCCGATATTATTCAACTTTTACCAGATTCGGTTGCGAATCAAATTGCTGCAGGAGAAGTAGTTCAACGCCCTGCTTCGGCAGTAAAAGAATTGCTTGAAAATGCCATAGATGCAAAAGCTACGGAGGTTAGCTTAATTGTAAAAAACGCAGGTAAAACATTAATCCAGATAATAGACAACGGAATTGGAATGACCCCAACCGATGCTCGTTTATGCTTGGAACGACATGCTACTTCCAAAATCAAAAAAGTAGAAGATTTATTCGCCCTAAGAACAATGGGTTTTCGAGGCGAAGCAGTACCCTCCATTGCTGCAGTTTCACAGATGGAAATTAAAAGCAAACCCGAAGGCGGCGAATTAGGAACGCATCTAATTCTTGAAGGCAGTGATGTTGTCAGTCAAGAAGCTACACAATGCCCCAAAGGCACCAACATCCTAATTAAAAATCTATTTTTCAATATTCCTGCTCGAAGAAATTTCCTAAAAAGCAATCCTGTTGAAACCAAACACATTATTGAGGAGTTTGTAAGAATAGCACTGATTCATCCAGAGATTTCGATGAATATGACCAGCGATAACAATGAAGTATATCGGTTACAGAGAGGAAAATTCAGAAATAGAATAGTCACTATTTTTGGTAACAAATACGATCAGCGATTGGTCCCTGTCGAGGAGACAACAGACATTGTTGCGGTTTCAGGGTTTGTTGGTAAACCAGAGTTTGCTAAAAAAACACGAGGAGAACAGTACTTTTTTGTAAACGAACGTTTTATAAAAAGCCCGTACTTAAACCATGCGATTCAAGCTGCTTTTGAAGAATTACTTCCAAAGGATCAGTTCCCTTCTTACTTTTTGAAAATGGAAATCGATCCTGCCAAGATTGATATCAATATCCACCCAACAAAAACGGAAATCAAGTTTGAAGAAGAACGTGCAATATACGCTATCATTCGAACCGCTGTAAAACAGGCGTTGGGCAAGTTTAACATAGCACCTAGCTTAGATTTCGAGCAAGAGTCGAGCTTCAACATTCCCATGCTAAGAAAAGGAGAAGCTGTTCCAATTCCAAGTATTGAAGTAGATACCAACTTCAACCCATTTGAACGCAAACCAAAACTCACCCAGAACTCCATTTCATTTCCATTTAAGAGAAACGAAGCACCCAATCCTAATTGGGAAAAAATTTATCAACCGACAACCGATTTCCAATCAGGGGAGAAGTCTATAGAAAAAGAAGTTGAAGAGGTAACAGAAAATAGAAAGGTATTTCAACTTCACAAAAAATACATTCTAAGTCACATCCGTTCGGGATTTATTGTCGTACAGCAAAAAAGAGCTCACGAGCGAGTTTTAATTGATCGTTTAACGCATCAATTAGAAAATCAAAAGTCTAGTAGCCAACAATTGTTGTTTCCGGAAGACGTAGTTTTGAATGCAGAAGACAGTGCCTTAATTTTAAGCTTACTTGAAGAGCTCAATGAATTGGGTTTTGACATGCGCCCCTTCGGTAAAAATCATTTTATCATTCATGGAATTCCAGCAGAAGCAAACGGTCAAAATGGCGGAGAACTGATCGAAAGCTTATTGGAAGAATTCAAACAAAACCTGTCGGAACTAAAAAATAGTCCGAAGGTAAATATGATTCGGTCTTTGGCACAAAGTATGAGTATTGGCAATGACAAGCCGATGAGTCAAGGAGAGATGATTCATTTAATAGATGAACTTTTTGCATGTGAAATGCCTTATAGTTTACCCAATGGAAAACCAATTGTCATCAATTACTCATTGGAAGATTTGGAAAAACAATTTAACAAACGATGAATTTTAGAGCCAGTAATCCCCTAGCCAACCTTCCTACCGTTGTAAAAAATTTAATGATTATTACCGTCATTAGTTTTTTAGCGCAAAAGGGTCTGCCAGCTATAGGATTTGATTACACCGATTTCTTTGCATTACATTATTGGAAAAGCGATTCCTTTTACCCGCACCAATTGATTACACATATGTTTATGCATAGCACGTCAGACTATATGCATTTACTATTCAATATGTTTGGGCTATACATGTTTGGTAGGGTGCTAGAAAGCACTATGGGTGAGAAACGCTTCCTGCTGTATTATTTAATTACTGGAATTGGAGCTGCTGTTGTGCAACTCATTAGTCGCGAAGTTCAAGTTCAAATGGTATTTTCTGATTTATCCATAGAGGCCATTGAATATGCAAAAATTAACGGCGCTGAAATCATGAGAACTGGAAGAGGAAGCTCTGAGTTTGTTAGTGATGATAATTTTGTAAAATACCTTATGCTAACCAACTCCACTATGGTTGGCGCCTCTGGGGCAATTTTTGGCATTTTAATGGCATTTGGCTACCTCTTCCCGAATGCCCAATTACAATTGCTATTTCCACCAATTCCTATTAAAGGAAAGTACATTGCCATTTTAGCTTTAGTGATGGGAATTTTTACAGACCTGCAAGGAAATGTAGCACATTTTGCTCATTTTGGAGGCATGCTCACAGGTTTTATTTTATTAAAAATTTGGAATATTAAGGGAAATTCATTCAGAATATGAGATTTGGAAATCAAAATAATTTTAGCGCCAACTTTATGCAAAATAACATGTTGGTAAAGTTGATCTATGCCAACTTGGTGCTCTTTGTTGCCATTAAATTATTGTATTTGTTCTTTTGGCTTTTTGTTTCGGGCAGTTCGCCGGACCAATGGGCATTAGAATGGCTAGCAGTCCCTTCGGACCCAAGCAAGTTAATTTTTAAACCTTGGACCGTCATCACGTATATGTTCTTGCATTTAGACTTCTTTCATTTGCTAAGTAATATGTTGTGGCTCTACTTCTTAGGCACGCTGTTTGTTCAGTTTTTGGGCGAGCGAAAACTATACACCGTGTATATTGCTGGAGGAATTGCAGGAGCGCTATTGTACATCCTATTTTTTAATATTTTCCCAGTTTTCGAAACAGTTAACAGCAGCGCTATAGCATTAGGTGCATCGGCGTCGGTTATGGCAGTTGTAGTTGGTGTAGGAACTTATTCGCCAAATTATGCCATTCGCTTAATGTTCTTAGGAGAAGTAAAACTAAAGTACATCGCCATTTTCTCCTTTGCCATTGATGTATTGAGTATTTCGAACTCTAATTCTGGTGGACACATTGCACACATTGGTGGTGCTGCTTTGGGCTTTGTATTCGCCAAAAAATGGGCAAAAGGCAAGGACATTACTGCTTTTGTTGGTAAAAGCAGCGACTTCGTACTTGCTTTGTTGAAACCAGGCGCTAAACGGAATATGAAGGTAAAATACAAAAGGCCATCGGCTTCGAATTACGAATACAATGATCGCAAAAAGGAAGATCAAGCTGAAATTGATATTATTTTAGATAAAATCTCGCGGTCAGGTTACGACTCTCTAAGCAAAAAAGAAAAAGAAATACTTTTTAAGGCAAGCGGGAAATAAGTACAGGCATTTCGTCATCATGCAGCCGCTATGGACTTGTGTTATAAACAAGAGTTAAACGGTTAGTATTCAAATTCAGGTCACTACTTTTACTATTTTTTAGTGAGCTCGGCAGATTTTTGCAAATCATTTTGGCTTAACATTTCGATTCTCCGCGTATGCGTTTTATCGTTAAACTCACATGCTAACCGCAGAAACACAAAGAACACAGTATCTACAAAAGACCAACAAACTAGAATTTAGCGGAATGCTGTATCGTTAATAGTTGAGCAAAACATCTTGGTTGCTAGCTATAAATCTCAATCAAGCACAATGACTAGATGACCAATGATCGCAATTAAAAATCAAGCATTCTTCCCACTTCCATCCCGACTTCACTTGATGTACGTTGTCCTCAGATTTACTATTCCGCATTCATCCCTCACTATTCTTTTCTTCTTTAGCTTTATTCTCCTCGTCTTTCGGAACAAAATGATACACGACTTCGGGTTCGCTATAACTTGACTTTTTCGGTTTTTCTACTTCTTCTTTAAAAGCTACATAGTCCCCTAACACCTCTTCCTCTTCCTCCGGCCAAACAAATACTTTCCGTTGCGGTCCTTGCTTACGGTAGACTACGCCAAGCACAAGGCCAATTAACAAGCCCCAAAAGTGACCTTCCCAACTAATGCTTTTATCCCAAGGTAGTATACCCCAAATAAGGCTACCATACAAAAATGCTACTAAAAAGGAAAGCGCTACAAGAGGGATGTACTTTCGCAGAAAACCACTAATAAACAAAAACCCAAACAAGGCATATACTAATCCACTAGCACCAATGTGATAGGCTGAGCGGGCAGAAATCCATGTGTAAATTCCAGCTAAAAAAAAGGATAGTAAAATAGCCTTAGGAGCGAGGGACCTGTAAAAATAAAACATCGCCCAACCCAATATAAGCAGCGGCAAGGAATTATTAAAAACATGGTTCCAGTCTCCATGAATGAAAGGCGCAAGTAAAACTCCTTTTAGCCCGGAGAGTTCCCTAGGCAGAATTCCATACCTCACAAAAGAAGTATCAAAATACAACTCAATTGTTTTCACCATAATAATGATGAGTACAAAAATGAACGGAAAGACCGCACTATAAATAAATTTCCTCTTTTCGAAACTGTCCATCTAAGTTTTAATTCCAGTTTGTAATTATTTCACCTCTTGCTGCAAGGCGATAGTCAAATTTACAATGTTAAATGCCGAAGTCTTGTGCAAAGATAAGGTGATCTCAAAATAGTTAGTTGCACTGAACGAGTTAGAGGCATTAACCTTTGTTAAAACGTTTACATTACATATAATTTACCATTGTCATATCGGCAGAATTTGTTCGTGTAAATGACCAAAAATTAAAAGTATGAAAAAGTTAGTTCTTTCTGTCCTCTTTACAATCGGTTTTGGAGTCTATAGTTTTGCCACAAACAAATTTGGATTTCAATTAGAGAATCATCAAAAATAAGAAACAGCAACACAGAAAATTAAACGTTACGATATTAGCTTATTTAAGTTTATAAAACCATGGTCTGCTTCAGAAGAGAGCGACTCTATTAAAACAACAGAAGAGTTAATAAAACAAAAGAGTCCGGTTAACGAGACCACTCATCGTCAAGAAAAGCCTCTTAGCTTTTTCACGTTTTCATACGCTTCCTGAACCTTTCTAAATTTTTCTTCCGCCTGAACCATTACTTCTTCTCCCAAGTGATTTACTTTGTCGGGATGGTATTTCATGGCCATTTTGCGATAAGCCTTTTTAATTTCATCATCTGAAGCATCTTGAGAAATTTCCAAAATCTTAAAATCTCCTCCTGTTTCTCGCACAAACATGGCTTTTATTGACTGAAAATCGGCAGAACTAAGCCCTAAAAATCCTGCAATTCGCTGAATTTCAGAAACCTCGCTATCACTAATTTCCCCATCAGCTTTTGCAATTCCAAACATGTAATGCAATAATTGCAAGCGACTTGCATATTGCATTTGATATCGAATTTGATGCCCAACCGTTCTTGCATCTATTGGTTTCTTCAATAAATCTCGAAGAGCTTGCATTTGCTCTTTCGTTTTTGCTTCTCCAAATTGTTGCGTATAAAATCGCTTCACATACTCTAATTCCGATTTTAACACTTTCCCATCTGCAGTCATTACAGCTGCAGTTAAAACTAACAGACTAGCGGCAAAATCCCCACTAGCAGTTCTCTGCTGAGCCTGCTGCCCGGTATATCTATCTCTTGTAAATTGCTCGTCCCATTCTACAGAGCCCCTTCTATCGAACAGACCTCCAATAACAAACCCTAAAATAGCACCTGGAAATTTAAAAATTGAAAACCCAATTAAAGCCCCGATCCATTTTGCCCAACCTTTCATATTTTTTTCGTTTAATAAGCAATAAAATTAGGGATTTGATGTTCCTTACTAGGTGGTTTAATAAAGTTTTTAAACTGCAATTTATTAACTAATTTTGCACATTGGAAGTGCTAATTCTTGAATCGACATACAACATTATACCTCCACCCATAAAAAGTGGCTCTGCTTAATACTTCACAACGGATAGTGGCACGCAGTATGAAGTGCGTTTCGGTAGGAAGCAGAACGACATTTTGAACACTTCGATTGTTTTTGGAGTATTGAATGAGGAGTTTGAAGGAGAAGAGTACAGCTTGACCAATAAGTTTGAGGTTTACAAAGTAATGTCAACCATAGTAAAAATAGTGAAACGTTACATAAAACTGCATCCGAAAATTAACTGCTATGAATTTACAGGTGAACCAACAAAGAAGGAGATAGACAAGGAAGGTAGAATTAGATTAAAACTTTACAACCGCTACTTGTCGAATATATTCGATGAAAAGTGGAAAGTGAACAAACTGCATAATAAAACTATAGTGTCGAAAATTAACACAAATGTGTAGCACGATTTTTGCTATAATAGAAGTGTAGAAAAAAGAAAAAGAAGAATATGAGACAACTGAAAATTAGTCAACAGATTACCAAAAGGGAGAGTAAGTCTTTAGAGAAATATCTACAAGATGTTTCGAAGGAAGAGATGATTACTGCCGAAGAAGAGGTTGAGTTGGCGATTAAAATTCAAAGTGGCGACGAAGGAGCGTTGAACAGATTGGTTAGAGCTAACTTACGTTTCGTAATATCGGTTGCAAAACAATACCAAAATACCGGATTAACCTTAGAGGATTTAATTAACGAAGGAAACCTTGGTTTAATTGAAGCAGCAAAAAGGTACGATCATACAAAGGGGTTTAAATTTATCTCTTATGCAGTATGGTGGATTCGTCAAAGTATTTTGAAAGCTGCTGCTGATAACTCTAGAACCATTCGTTTACCACACAACCGATTGGGGGAGATTCAAAAAATTAGCAAAGCTTCAAATGAATTTGAGCAAAAAAACGAAAGAACTCCAACAGCGGACGAATTGTCAGACTTGACGGAAATGGATGTAGCGAAGGTAGAAATGTCTTTAAAAATGTCTAAGAAACAAGTTTCTATTGATGCTCCAATGAGCAACGATGATGATAACAACAGTTTGGTAAGCGTTCTTGAAAACAATGATACTCCAGACCCAGCAGACAACCTTTTACAAGAGTCACTTTCCCAAGATTTAGAAAGAACATTGGCTTATTTGAAAGGAATGGAAGCTGAAGTGATTCGTTTATTTTACGGTTTAGGTGGGGCAAGCGAAATGACTTTAGAAGAAATTGGAAATACTTTTGGTTTAACAAGAGAAAGAATCCGACAAATTAAAGAAAGAGGTTTAAGAAGACTGAGAAGAGTTTCGAATCAAACGAACCTTCAAACGTATTTGTAACACGCATTTATACGAGGCGAGAGAATTCACGCCGAGTATTTGTCAATGCAGAATGAACTATACAGCCCGCCTCAAGAAATTGGGGCGGGCTTTTTTAGGTCCCTTTTTTATTCCCGCACATTTAAATTTACCAATGCTACTTTTACTGTAGGTTTCGCTGATGTTCGAATATTATGCACCAACATGAAACACTTTCCGATTAGAGAAACCAAGTTTATAGAATCGACTCTCGAGGTTAACATACCGCCGACTACCGGCTAATTCATGCACCAGAATAGATGTTATAGCCAGCCTTTAAGATTTCAGCCCTTATGGTCATTCGCTATTTTAGAGTTTAAAATTCTCGGATTCGAAAATTCGCAATCCAACAACTTACCAGCTGCCTCCTGCGCCACCACCGCCAAAAGAACCACCGCCAAAGCCTCCGAAGCCTCCTCCGCCTGAGCTGCCTCCGCCAAATCCACCTCGGCCGCCACTAAAATTCCCAAAAGAACCTGAATGTCTGCTGCTGGAAGATCCCATTAACATCAGCGCCACCCAAAGTGAAGTGCTATTTTGGTTGGCATATCCCTTTGCTCTAGAAAAAGTTCCCCAAAACATAATAAGGATAAAAATAAAGATGAAAAGCACCGGAAGTAGTGAGCCTTTCTTGCCTCCTCTGCCCTTAGAATTATAGTTTTTAGCGGAGTACTCTCCCCCTGTTATTTCAACAACAGTTTGAATTCCCTGTAATAGTCCGCGCTCAATTTCGCCGATTTTAAAAATTGGAATCATTTCATTTTCAACAATCATTTTGGTAGTTGCGTCGGGCAAAACACCCTCCAAACCATAACCTGTGGCAATAAAAACCTCGCCCTTAGACTTTTGCTGCTTCGGTTTGAAAAGAACTACAATACCATTATCGAAATTTTTATCCCCTACTCCCCACTTTTCTCCCAAACCAAATGCGAAAAAAGAAGCCTCCTCTCCACACAGGTCACTTACAGTTACCACTGCAATTTGAGTAGAAGTAGTGTCGTTAAAACCGATTAAGTATTGCTCCAACTGAGCTTCAAACGCTGGGGACAGTACCTCAGCAAAGTCATTTACTAATCTTTGTGGGTTCTGCTGAGCAGGAATACAATTTTGAGCTGAGAGGGTAAAAACAGCCGTAAAAAAAAGAGAAAGTGTAAAAAGCGTATTTCTCATTCTCCTAGTTTTTTCCAAATGAAATATCATCTGACAGTTCATTAATATCTCCTTTTTGATAAGGAAAATGTGCTTTCAATTGCAACCCCGCTTCTTTTATGCCCGCGATTAAACCACCCACAAAATCTCCACTTTTAAACGCTTCCAACATTTTTAAGGAAGTTGAATCCCAAAATCCTTTCGGTACTTTTTGGTTAATTCCCGCATCACCCAATATGGCAAACTCCTTCGATTCAATGGCTAAATAAATTAACACCCCATTGCGAAGTTTCGTTTCATGCAAATCCAATTGCTCAAAAACGTACGAAGCTCTGTCCATAACATTTTCTTTCAGCTTGCGTTCAATGTGAATTTTAACTTCGCCAGAAGTACTTAGTTCTGCCTCTTGAATTGCATTTCTAATTTGTTGCTGATCTGCCTCTGTAAATATATCTTTTTCCATCTTAAAATTCTACTTTTGGTGCATTTTCGGTTCCTGCATCTGCTTCGAAATATCCTTTTTTCTCAAAATCGAACCAACCCGCATAAACATTACGCGGAAACTGTTTGATAAATGTATTGTAATCCTTAGTGACGTCATTGAACTTTCTTCTTTCAACAGAAATACGGTTTTCAGTACCTTCCAATTGAGCTTGTAATTGCAAAAAATTCTGATTTGCCTGTAAGTCTGGATAACGTTCAAAAGTTGCCATCAACCTGGATAAAGAACCACTCAATTGACTCTGTGCAGCTTGAAATTTCGACATATTTTCAGGTGTCAAATCGTCTACATTAATATTCATAGAACTTGCCTTTGAACGAGCTTCAGTAACCTCTACGAAAGTCGACTTTTCAAACTCAGCGTATCCCTTAACGGTAGAAACCAGGTTTGGAATTAAATCAGCCCTTCGTTGATAGGACGTTTCAACTTGAGCCCATTGTCCACCCACGCTCTCTTGTTTTGCAACCATGTCGTTGTACCCACAGGAGCTTAATGTTGCTACCGCCAAAAAAGCAATAATACTATTTTTAAGATTTTTCATTTTTATCGTATTTACAGTTAAGTTACTTACAATTCAACTGTTTCAAGTTCAGATTTTATGAAAGGTTAAATTGTGATTCGAAAGGTATAAAAAATCCTCAATTTCTAATCTAACAATCAGATTAAAAATTGAGGATTCCAATTCAAGTTAGTTCACTTCTCTCGTCCTGATGACGTTTAGATGAGAGAAACACTTCTTTTAATAAATTTACTAAGCTCTTCTCCCTTCAATAAATTTTGAGATAGTAAAGCTAAATCTGCAGCTTGCTTTGCCATGTCTTTTCGTTTCGTTTCGTCTTTTTCAGCCAAAATTTTAGAAATTAATGGATGGTTAGAATTTACCGACAAGTTGAACATATCTGGCATGTTCCCCATTCCCATCATTCCGCCGCCACCGCCCATGGCGCTCATATCCTTCATTCTTCTCATGAATTCAGCTTGCGTAACGGTCATTGGAGAATCTGTTTCACTTAGGCTAACAAAGTTCACAGTGAATGTATTCTTGTTTACAACCTCTTCAATAACAGGCTTCAATACATTTTGATCGTCTTCAGTTAACTTAGAGGTTATCTCCTCATCTTTTTGAATCAATTTATCAATCGTATCTCCATCTACTCGTGTAAAAGTGGTATTTGAATCTGCTTGCTCTAGCTTTCCAACCAAATGCGCGGTTAGAGGAGAATCCATTACTAAAACATCATACCCTTTGCTTTTTGCAGCATCAATATAACTGTATTGCAACTCTTTATCTGAGGTATATAGGTATACTACTTTTGAATTTTTATCCGTTTGATTTACTTCAATCTTCGTTTTGTACTCATCGGCAGTAAAATACTCTCCATCCACATTTTTATACAACATGAACTTCTCAGCCTTCTTTGCGAACTTTTCATCTGACAGAATTCCGTACTCGATAAAAATCTTAATATCATCCCACTTGGATTCGAAGGCTTTTCTATCTTTCTTGAAAAGCTCTTCTAATTTATCCGCAACTTTCTTTGAAATATAATTTGAAATTTTCTTTACATTACTATCAGCCTGCAAGTAAGACCTTGAGACGTTCAATGGAATGTCAGGAGAGTCAATTACACCGTGCAGTAAAGTTAAGAAGTCAGGCACAATCCCTTCAACAGAATCGGTTACAAAAACTTGATTACTATATAATTGAATTTTATCTTTTTGAACCTCTAAATTCTTTTTTAACTTTGGAAAGTACAGAATACCTGTTAAGTTAAACGGGTAATCTACATTCAAGTGAATGTGAAACAATGACTCCTCAAAGTTCATTGGATACAACTCACGGTAGAAGCTTTTGTATTCTTCATCGCTCAAATCAGCAGGCGCTTTAGTCCATGCCGGCTCTGGATTGTTAATTACATCGTCAACCGCTATTTGTTTGTGATCCTCTGTTGTTTCTTTGCCTTCTTTATCTTTAGTAGTTTTTGGCTCGTGGTCAGGATCATTAATTTCCTTTGTTCCAAACTTAATTGGCACCGCCATAAACTTACAATACTTATCCAGTAGCTCTCTAATTTTATGCTCGCTTAAATATTCTATTGAGTCATCAGAAATGTGCAGTACGATATCAGTTCCGCGTTCCTTCCTAGTATCGTCTTCTTCCAAGCTAAAGTTTGGACTTCCGTCACACTCCCACTTCACCGCTTTAGACCCTTCTTTGTAAGACTTTGAGAAAATCTCTACTTTGTCCGCAACCATAAAAGAAGAGTAAAACCCTAGACCAAAGTGGCCAATTACACTTGCTTTGTCTTTGTACTTCTCTACAAATTCTTCTGCTCCTGAGAATGCAATCTGATTGATGTATTTCTCAACTTCTTCCTCAGTCATCCCAATTCCTCGGTCAGAAAAAGTAAGAGTTTTTGCTTTTTCATCTACCCTCACTTCCATTTGAATATCACCGATGTCGCCTTTTACTTCGCCAATGTTGCTCAATGTTTTTAACTTCTGAGTAGCATCCGTTGCATTTGAAACCAACTCTCTCAAGAATATTTCCTGATCAGAATATAAAAATTGCTTGATAATTGGAAAGATATTCTCCGTTTGAACGTTAATCTGTCCTTTTGCCATAGTATTATTATTTTTTGATGTTATTTTTTCGAATAACACCCTTTTCAAAGGATGTGCCAATGGGTTGGGAGTGACAATTTGGCTATACTTCGACTTCGCTTCGTGGAACAATTAGATGCAACCTGACGGATTTACCAAATTTTGAACTAGAAAGTTTGTTAAAATTTGTCACACTGAGCGCAGTCGAGTTCTATAAGTTTGAACTAAAAGTTCCTATACTTGTTTCTATTAAAATAGTATTTTTATGAAAAATTGGACCACTACAAACAATACTCTGTATCAAAAATTTAAGTTTAAAAATTTTATTGAAGCTTGGGCATTTATGAGTAAAGTAGCCTTACTAGCCGAAAAAGCAAACCACCATCCGGAATGGAAAAACGTTTACAACAAGGTTGAAATATGGTTAACTACTCACGATGAAGGAAACACTATAACAGATAAAGATGAAGCCTTAGCAAAAGCGATTGATGCAGTAACTTGACCCTATTTATGCTAAAGGTCCATAGTTGTTGAAAGTATCCCTTTGCGCTTTTTACCCAACTGTTTTCGTTACCATCTCATGCTTATTCCCCAACGTCTACCTCAACTCTGCTCCAATCTGATTTTTTAGTGATGCAATCATTTTATCCATGATTTTATCAATAGCCTGATCCGTCAAAGTTTTTTGTTCATCTTGAAAAGTAAAGCTTACGGCGTAAGACTTTTTCCCCGCCTTTAAGTTTTTACCTTCGTAAACATCAAATAAATTCACCTCTTTTAGCAAGCGTTGTTCTACCTTTTTGGCAATGGTTTTTATTTCATCAAAACCTACTGCTTCATCAATCAACAATGCCAGGTCTCTCCGAACTGTAGGAAATTTTGTAACAGGCTTATATTGCACGTCCTTTCCACTCATCAATTTTAAAATAACCGACCAGTTGAATTCCGCAAAATAAACTTCATTTTTACCTCCAAACTTAGCAAGTTCTGACTCCTTTACTTTTCCAAAAGTGACCAAGTTAAATTTTCCTTTAATAAAGGAAACAGTAGATTCTAATCGCTCATCCTCCACTTGTACTAAATTGTATTTCGCTACTCCAACTCGATGTAAACACCCTTCTATTCGTTGTTTGATCGCATAATAACCTGTCGATTCGGCTGCTGCCTGCCAACTTTCTTCTTGCACATTGCCGCTCAACCAAAGCCCTAATCTTTTTGTTTCCTCGAATTTTGAGTCTCCGAGTGACTTGTACGTTGATCCAAACTCATAAAATTTTAAATTTTTTCTCTTTCGCTTCTGGTTGTAAATAATAGCCTCTAACCCCCCGTAAAGCATAGAGCCCCTCATCACCTCTGTTTCTCTGCTCAATGGGTTCACCATAGCAACTAGGTCGTTACCTTCTGCATAATAAGCAGGATTAGTTAATGAATTATTAAATACTTCGGCAAAGCCGTTACTGCTCAAAAAGTCAGCAACTTTATTTTCAACCTTGTGTGGAATAACGTCAGGGTTTGGCGTGAGATTTGACTTCATAACGCTTGGCAATATCACATTGTTATAGCCGTATATTCTAAGTATTTCCTCAATTACGTCAACCTCTCTTTGCACATCTACTCGATAAGAGGGAACCTGAAGAGACAGTTTATCTCCTTCTGCTTTTAAAATCTTAATGTCTAAATTTTTCAAAATATCTCGAACCGTTACCTTTGGCAGCGGATTACCGATGAGTTTATTTACCTTACTAAACGTTAACTCAACATTAAAATCCTCAATTGGCTGAGGATACAAATCAGTGATTTTTGACGCTACTTCTCCTCCTGCAATTTCTTGAATTAAGAGCGCTGCTCTTTTCAAAGCAAAAACCGTCATGTTTGGATCAATTCCTCTTTCAAAACGGAAAGAAGCGTCGGTATTTAATCCATGTCGCTTTGCCGATTTGCGAACGCTAACCGGATTAAAGTACGCTGATTCCAAAAATATCGAACTAGTACCTTCAGTAACACCTGAAGATTCTCCACCGAAAACCCCTGCCATGCACATCGGTTTTTCTTCGTCACAAATCATTAAATCTTGCTGTGACAGTTCTCTTTCAACACCATCTAGGGTCGTGAATTTTTCTGCTTTTGAAGCACATTTAACCGTTACTTTTTTTCCTGATATATTATCTAAATCAAAAGCATGCAGTGGTTGTGCTAATTCGTGTAGAACAAAATTAGTTATGTCTACAATGTTATTAATTGGCTTTAAACCAATCGCTTTTAAATTATTTTGCAACCATTCGGGAGAAGCCCGAACCTTTACATTTTTAATCTCCACACCACAATACCTTGGAGCAAGATCTGAATTTTCAACTTCAATGGCAATTGAAGTTGAAGATCCTTCTTTAAAATTCGATACATCTGGGAGCGTTAACTCGTACTTCCCGGTCAAATTCAAATAAGCTGCCAAGTCTCGAGCCACTCCATAATGTGATGCAGCATCAATTCTATTTGGCGTCAATCCAATTTCAAAAACAGTATCTGAAGTTAAGTTGAAAAATTTTGCAGCTGGAGTGCCTGCCACAGCATTGGTGTCTAACACCATAATGCCATCATGGGAAGCTCCAAAACCAATTTCATCTTCAGCACAGATCATGCCTTCCGAGATCTCTCCTCTTATCTTCGATTTTTTTATTTTAAATTCTTTTCCATTATCATAAAGCACTGTTCCTACAGTTGCTACAATTACTTTCTGACCAGCAGTAACATTATGTGCTCCACAAACAATGGCTAACAATTCTGTAGCACCCACATCCACTTTTGTAACTTTCAGTTTATCTGCGTTCTCATGCTGTTCGCAGCTGATTACCTCACCAACGACTAAGCCTTTCAATCCACCTTTAACGGACTCAACCTCACCAACACCTTCAACCTCAAGACCAATGTCAGTCAAAATAGTTGCAATTTCATCAATAGATAAGTCAGTTTGAATGTAATTCTGTAGCCAGTTGTAAGAAATTTTCATGCTGTAAAATTTATGGTTGCAAAGTTAATCTTCAATTATCAATTGTCAATTATTAATTGTCAATACTTCGACTGTCGCTAAGCACGACAATCGAACAACATTCGGAATTTGTAATTGGCAGAATCCTAATTAATCAATCTCCCAAACTTTAATTGCCTTGTCATCTCCTGCCGTAATCAGGTAATTATTGAAGGTAGACCAAAGTGCGGCATTTACAGAATGAGTATGTCCTTTGTCTTTGAAACCCTCAAACCTTTTACGAAGCTCCATATTCTCCGGGCTCCAAACCTTCACTGTTTTATCTCGGCTAGCGGTAGCAAATAGGTTTAATTGCTCATTGTAAACGATATCGTAAACTGCCCAGTTGTGTGCGGCAATTCCCTCCGCTTTTCGTTGCGTCTTTAAATCATATTCATGCAAGTGTGCGTTCTTAGTGCCAATTATCAATCGGTCATCCAAATAGCATAAACTATTGGCTCCTGACTCCAATCCTATTATGCTATATTTCGAAGACCAATCTGTTGTATTTCGCACGTTAACAAATCCATCAGCTGAGGCAACTGCCAGTTCTTTTCGCGCTTGCGAATGTGCTAATTTTCTATTTTTCCCTTCCCCAATTTTCGTTTGAAACAACAACTCAAAGCTCGGCACTGTCCAAATGCTAATTGTTCCGTCACCAGAGGAACAAACCACTTCATTTTTATCCTCAATAAATTGTATGTCGAAGATATATCCTTTGTGAATTTTTAGATACTTCACTTCTTTATTTGAAGACAAATCAATGACGTGAACTCCTCCCTCCACTTGCCCAATCAGCAAATAATTTAGAGTCTTTAGATAACAAAGAGATACAATTGTGGTAGGAGATTTTGAAACTACTTTCTCTGCCTTCATGGTCTTCAAATTCCAGCGAATCACATATTGGTCTGACCCACCACTATAAATAACGCTAGGGTCTTCCGCTTCGCATAATGCGTAAACTGCTGCTTTGTGTTCTTTTAGTGATTCAATGTTCTTCATAGCTTATGAAATTTTACTCCAGTTAGTTTTACCTCGATCTCGATCTTTCATAAAATTCAGTAACCCTAAATTTTCTTGTCTTTCAAGATTCGGATCATGTGCTAACAAATTTAGCGCCGCTTTACGAGCCTTCTCTATCAGTTCTTGATCTGTTGCTAAGTTGGCCAATTTTAAATTTATCGGCGTTCCACTTTGTTGGGTTCCTCTTAAATCGCCAGGTCCCCGCAATTTTAAATCCACCTCAGCAATTTGGAATCCATCATTTGTTCCGGTCATGGTTTTCATTCTTAATCTACCATCACTTGAAAGTTTATTGCCTGTCATTAAAACACAATACGACTGTTCCGCTCCTCTTCCAACCCTGCCTCTTAACTGATGCAATTGAGAGAGTCCAAATCGCTCTGCGCTTTCAATAATCATTACGGAAGCGTTGGGAACATTTACACCAACTTCGATAACCGTAGTCGAAACCATAATGTCGGTTTCGCCATTTACAAAACGATCCATCTCAAATTGCTTTACCCCCGGCTTCATCTTTCCATGTACAATACTGACCTTGTATTTGGGGGCTGGGAACCGTTTAAAAATATGTTGATACCCTTCTTCCAGAGTAGCATAGTCTAACTTTTCGGACTCTTCAATCAGCGGGTAAACGATATAGACCTGCCTGCCTTTAGCAATCTCCCCTTCCATAAACCCAAACAAGCGCAATCTTTTATTCTCATACCAATGCAGCGTTTGTATTTCTTTCCTTCCGGGAGGAAGCTCATCGATAACCGATACATCCAAGTCCCCGTATAAGGTCATTGCCAATGTTCTTGGAATTGGTGTTGCCGTCATAATTAAAACATGAGGCGGAATAGTGTTCTTCTTATACAGCCTTGCCCTTTGAGCTACGCCAAATCGATGTTGCTCATCAATAATTGCAATTCCTAGGTTCTTGAATTTCACCTTCTCTTCAATCAGTGCATGCGTTCCAATTAAGAGGTGAAGCGTTCCATTTTCTAGCTTTTCATGGATTTCTCTTCGTTTTTTAACTCTCACAGAACCTGTTAACAATTCAATATTAATATCCATCCCTTCTAGCAACTCTTTTAAGCCTTCGTAATGTTGTGTCGCTAAGATTTCAGTAGGCGCCATTAAAGCCCCTTGAAAGCCGTTGTCAAGCCCAATTAATATCGACATTAATGCCACAATGGTCTTTCCACTCCCCACGTCGCCTTGCAGCAAGCGGTTCATTTGCTTGCCTCGTTTTAAATCTCTCCGAATTTCTTTTAATACTCGCTTCTGCGCGCCGGTTAATTCAAAAGGCAGGTTGTTAGAATAAAATCCATTAAACTTCTCTCCTACTGCTCCAAATACAAAACCATTTGACTTTTCAAGATTCACCAATTTAAGCTTCAGCAGTTCCAATTGAATCAGAAATAGCTCTTCGAACTTAATGCGGGTAATTGATTCGCTCAGCAGTTCAGTGGAAGTTGGAAAGTGGATGTTCAACATCGCAGATTCTCGATCTAATAAGTGATTTTCTTGCAGTATTAAAGCAGGGAGGTTCTCGTCTAACTTATACTTCAATTGGGGCAACAGTGTCTTCAGCAGCCTCGAAATATTTTTCGAGCCCAAAGAGAACTTGCTTAATTTCTCAGTTGAAGGGTATACCGCTTGAAGTTTGGTTTGAACGGAATTCTTGAACTCAATCAACGTCTCTAGTTCCGGATGAACGAGGTTTATTTTAGAATTGAAAACATTAGGCTTTGCAAATACTACATACTTCTCCCCGACTTTCAAGCTTTTCTTAAAGTAAGTAACACCTTTAAACCATACCAACTCCACGGTTCCGCTTTCATCTCTCAACTTGGCAACTAATCTCTTTTTGAACTTGGTCCCAATTTCATCGATATGAATAATTTCTCCGACCAATTGCACATAGGGCAGCGCACCATTTATTTCGGCAATCTTATAAAACTTCGTTCTGTCTTCATACCGAAACGGAAAATGGTGTAACAGCCCGCGATAAGTTCGGACTCCCAGCTCCGAAGCCAATATTTCAGCCCGCTTTGGTCCTACGCCTTTTAAAAACTCTATTGATGTTGACAGAAGTTGACTCATGAACTACAAAAGTGAATAAAAGTTAGTTTAGTTTTAGAATTTACAAGTTTTTTCATTAACAGCTAAAACAAAAAAGCCCGCACCTTTCGATGCGAGCTTCTCTTAATTGAAATAACTAAAAGTTACAATCTCTTACTTTGCAACCATAAATTTAGAGGTCTTACTTCCTGATTCTGAATTCAAAATCATAAAGTATACTCCATTATCAAAGTTTGCTACATCGATTTTGTTGTCTAATACAGATACATTTTTCTGAAGAACCACTTGTCCAATAGAATTAGTCACAACAATTTGATTTACCTCATTCAATAATGAAGCGTCAATTGTTACGAAATAATTCGCTGGGTTTGGATAAACAGTAAATGTTGGATTACTTCTGTATTCCGCTATTCCTGTAATTAACTGTCCAAAAGCAACGTTATCTAAGTAATACGTTTCAGTTGCTGAAGTAACAACGTTAAAGTTAAAAAACACTGAAACTACGTCGTACGTATTCGCGAAGTTTAACGCTTGATTGTTTGGACTTGGATTAGAAAAGTTAAACGTTAAAGTATCCCAACCAACTTGAGTTGTACTTGCTAAGGTTTCTACAAAAATTCCAGCATTTGTTTGATCTTCAACTTTCATTAAAACAGGTATCCCACTTGCTGCAGACCATACTCTTGCTTGCATCACCGTATTCGATGCTGAAAAAGGAATTGCAGTTGCTAAAGAACTACTACCTAAAGTTGTTCCTGCCCATGATTGAGCTGATGAAGGCTTGTCTATTTGTAACACCAAGTTAGCAGAGTTTGTTGGATCTGTAACTAAGGTAGATATGTTTCCACCAAAAGGAGTTACAGCATAATTAACATTTGAAGTATCATCCCAGCTTATTGGCAAGTCAATTTGAGCCATAGATGGACCAGTAGCAGTTCCACCAAACCATACATCATCAGTATAGTACGTTTCAGTTGCTGAAGGAACAACGTTAAAGTTAAAGAACATAGATACTTTATCGTAGGTATTTGCAAAATTTAGAGCTTGATTATTTGGACTTGGGTTTGAAAAGTCAAACGTTAAAGTATCCCATCCAACTCTACTCGTACTTGCTAAGGTCTCAACAAAAATTCCAGCATTTGTCTGATCTTCAACTTTCATTAAAACAGGAATACCACTTGCTGCAGACCACACTCTAGCATAAACAATTGTATTTGCTGCCGAAAAAGGAATAGCAGTTGCTAAAGAACTTCCAAAACTAGTTCCTGCCCAAGACTGAGCGGATGAAGACTTGTCTGATTTCAAAACTAAATTAGAAGTATTTGTTGGGTCAGCCACTACTGCAGATACATTTCCACCAAAATCAATTATTGCATAACTAACGTTAGCAGTATCATCCCAAGTTATTGGCAAGTCAATTTGAGCTTTTGAAGGCCCAGTAGATCCACCACCTGAAAATGCTACGTAATCAATATAGTATGTTTCTGAGGCTGTTGGACTATTACCGAAATTAAAAAATACAGCAATCTTATCGTATACATTTGCGAAATTGATAGCAGGTGTTCCTGAAACTTGATTTGCAAAATCAAACGATAAAGTATCCCATCCGGCAACAGTAGTATTCACCTCTGTTTCCACAAAAATTCCACCATTTGACTCGTTTTCAACTTTCATCCTAATTGGAGTTCCAACAACAGGGGCGTATACCCTTGCGATTATTACAGTATTACCTGCCCCAAAAGGAATAGCAGCGCTAAGCGAATCATTTCCTAAAACGACTCCAGCCCAAGTTTGAGCTCCAATTGGCTTAATCACCTCTAATACAATATTTGAAGCACTTGTCGGGTCTGCGGCTAAATAAGCAGTATCACTTCCAAAACCGATAACGGTGTAGTCTACATTTACGGTATCGTCCCAAGTAATGGGCAACGAAATTTGAGATTTTTGGCTCATCCCAACAAGGCAAATTGCTGAGAGAAAAATAGAAAGTATAATTTTTTTCATAATGTTATTTGTTTTTATTTTAAACAATGATACGAAGAAATAGTAAAATAAACTATAAGTAGGGTCAGTTTGTTTTAATACATACAAAAAGAGCACCTTACGTTTCATAAAGTGCTCTCTTATAAAATAATAATTACTATTTACTTGCTATTTCTGAAATACTCTAATGTAATCCACAAACATGTATTGCGGAAATAAGGTCGAACTGCTCGGGGAGCCTGGCCAGTCGCCACCAACTGCTACATTAAAAATTAGGAAAAATTTATTTTGAAATTCACTTAAATCAGAAGGTCTAATGTCAAGTGTTTTAAACTTAATATCATCTCTAAACCATTCAATTTTAGTACTATCCCAAACGATTGAAAAAACGTGGAATTCATGGGCAAACGTGCCATTAGCTAAACGATTACTGCCACCCGATAGAGCTCTCGCTCCATTAGATTCCCAATGCGCAGTCCCGTGAACCTCATTGTCCGTGTTATCCCCTCCAACTAGTTCCATTATGTCAATCTCTCCACAAGCGGGCCATCCCACTGAGGATATGTTATCTCCAAGCATCCACAATGCAGGCCACAGTCCTTTACCAAAAGGAGTTGATGCCCGAATGTCTACCCTACCGTACTTAAAGCTTCTTTTATTTTGAGTCGTTATTCTAGACGAGGTGAACCCACTTGCATTAAAAAATTCCTTTTTAGCCTGAATTGTTAAAACTCCGTTACTAACAGAGGTGTTCTCTTGTCGGTAATATTGCAGCTCGTTGTTTCCCCAGCCACTATTGCCGTTTCCAATTTCATAATTCCAATCAGCAGATGAAAGAGATGTTCCGGCGAATTCATCGTTCCAAACTAAATTGTAGCCGGGATAAGTCAACGGTGTTGAGTAGCCCGTAGCCGGCGGCACACCATCATTTGTTGGTTTACCTACAAAAACATTAACCGTTTCATTCACTTCGATAAAATTATCTGCCGTTGAATGCGCCTTAACGTTAATGTTATAAATACCAGAAGCTCTATATTCATGACTTGCCGATCCGTCATTTGACTCTTTTGAAGTGGAACTTCCAGATTCTACAAATGTTACAACAAAATAATTTGCGTTAACAGCACTTGACGTCACATACACGAGGCCTTCAGTGGTGCTATCCACAACTAGCTCAACTTGCAGATTTGAAGGCAGTACTAAATCACTAACTGATACATCCTCTTTACAACCTGAAATCGCAAAAAAAAGCGTTGTATAGGCAAAAAATAAAACTGTTTGAAGCGTTTTCATCTATTATTCCTGTGTTATGTCATCAATATAATAGGTGTTTGTATTCGTATTGCCCCAACCTGGGAACAAAACTAACTTGTCATATACCCCTGAAGAAGATCCCGAAAAATCAGCTTCATAAGTAATCCAGCCTGTTGTACCAATGAAATTAATATCTACTTCCACGCTATTTTGAGGGTCATTTTGATCTTCTAACTTGACTTTAAATACACCAGCACTTGGCGAAAATAGCTTGAACGTTATTTTTCCATTCGCAGAAAAATCTAATTTAGAATCTAACTCTACAGCAATCCCTGAAGTTGAATCAGCACCATGAACTGTTTCAAGCACTTTACCACTAGTATTGCTACCAAATGCAACAGGATTGTTAATTATAGCAGCAGTACTTCCATTAAACCCAGTAAAAACTGGCTCAACACTTTCGAAGTCCATAGGTAAAGAGAATCCGGTCGACCCACCTCCACCACCGCCTGCGCCTGAATCGTAACCTGCACGGACTAAACGAATATACCAGGACAACTGAGCATTCCCTTCATGAAGGTAACGTAAAAACATTTCATCTTCAGTTATTGAAATAATTCTATAGGTCTTCTTGTTTGTATGCATGCCCATAAATGCACTGCCTGACAACGTTATTGTAGTATCGCTACCTGCAGCATAGTCCAATCTCCAATTTTCTCCAAGCTGGCTTGCAAAGGGAGCAGTATAATCTCCTTTATTCTGAAAAGAACCTGGAAAGTTATCTTTAAAATCAGTGTGGACATATACAGTACCGTTGGTAACCATGTCAAACCCGAAAGCATTAATGTTAAAAACGTATTCATTATTGTATAAACCGGTATTGCTTTTTTCATTTGCAGTTGCTGCATACCATTCAGGAATTAATCCAAGGGAACTTGGAGGGTTCGGACCTACTCCGAAATGACCTGCATAGGCCGAATCTATTACCCATGTTTTACCGTTAGCGCTATCCACTCCACCTGAAAGCATCCTAAATAAAGGATCGTCTAAAAGCGTTGGGTCATCTGCTGCAATAATGATACTATCGCTTTTACTTGCACTTCCTCCTTGAGTAAATACGGTTAATGATACTAAATAAGTCCCTTTATTTGGATATGTGCCAATGCCTGTAGGGCCTTCTGCAGTTGTGCCATTACCAAAATCCCACACTGCCACAACATCTGTCCGTGCCGCCTTGAATTCAAGAATGTTTGGGCTTATGGACGAAGTGGTATAGGTAAAATCAGCATCTGCAATAGAAGGCGCATCTCCCAACTCCGGTTCATCCTCTTTACAAGATGAAAATGCCAATAGCGTAATTGCAATGAGAAATAAAATATTCTTTTTCATATTCTTAAATTTTAATATCCTTGATTTTGACTCCAATTACCCCCTGCTAAAGAGATTTCAATTTGTGGAATTGCAAATAACTCATGTTTCCCTACTTGAAAACCGTTAATTTCTGTTGCTGCTTGACCGGTTCTTACCAAATCAAAAAAGCGATGACCTTCACCTGACAACTCATGCCGTCTTTCTGACCATATTGCATCCGTTAAGACTTGTCCTCCTGCGCTTACTGAGGTTAAACTTACTCTAGATCGAACTTGGTTCAAATACAACAACGCCTGTCCGTCATTGTTGGATCTGTTGTGTGCTTCAGCTGCCATTAACAATACATCTGCATACCGAATTGCTATATTATTTACCGGACTAGTTAAATCATTATCCGGCAATCCCATTTCTCCTAGTTTCTTAATGTACTTGTTATTGTACAGTCCCGTATGACCTCCGCCGCCTACTGCATAAGTAATTGATGCAGGATTTGCTTGTTGACTAATGAATAAATCAATATCAAGAACAGTCGCATTTCTTCTTATGTCATCTGCAGGTTCAAATGAAGCGTTCAGGTCTTGAGTTGGTAAGTTGTAGCTATTCCCATCCCCGTAAACAGGTCCGTCATATTGACGAATTCCTTGAAAACCGGGAGCAGCATTGCCTTCTAAACAAATCAAACAACCATAGCCCCCACCTTCTAATCCGCTGTACTGAATGTCAAAAACTGACTCAGAATGTCCTTCATTCCCTACTAAAAACAAATTGCGGTAATCTGAAATTAGCTGATATTGCATAGAGTTTACAACTTGATCTAAACTTACTGCGCTTTCAGAAAATTTATTTTGATACAGTTGCACTTTACCAAGTAAAGCTAAAGCTGCCCATTTGTTCACCCTTCCTTTTACAGGGTTTACCGGATTTAAGTTGGCTGCTGCAAAATTTAAATCTGCCTCAATTTGCGCATACACCTCCGTTTTGCTGCTCCTTTTAATTGACGTTACCTCATCAGCACCTAATCTCTTGTCAATAACTAACGGAACGTCTCCGAAATACTTTACCAATTGAAAGTAGTAATAGGCTCTTAAAAAAGTCGCCTCAGCTAAAATGTTATTTTTACCTTCAAACTCAATATTATTTTTATTTTCTAAAATAAAATTAGTCCTGCTAATGCCGGCATAGTTCCATTGAAAAACATTTCTTAGCTCCCTATTTACGGCGCCATGCGTCATGCTCTCTATTTCATGTAACCCTTGTGAGTCAGTTACACTTTCTCCACCTGCAATTGAATTATCCGAAGCAATTTCGCCAATCCATATATTAATAAATGACCCCTGCAACAAATCGTAGGCTCCAATTAACGCCAATTCATAATGAAAAGGCTCCGTAAAATAGTTGTCTGCATCTTGACTGAAGGGAGGCTCAAGGTCTAAGAACTTATCGCAAGCCGTTAAAGAAAACAAGGTTGCAATTAAAACTATTCCAAAATTTCTGTAATTAAACTTTTTCATCTTTCTTAAAATTTAAAATTAAATCCACCCATTATTGTTCGGGCTTGAGGATAAAAACCATAATCAACTCCTGCTGCCAAGGCTCCTCCAATGGAGCCTATCTCAGGATCAAACCCTCTGTATTTTGTAACTGTTAAAAGGTTGTTCACCGCAACATAGAAACGGATGGAATTCGATTTTAACTTTTTCGTTAGGCTTTCTGGCAGTGTATATCCTACTTGAATGTTTTTAATTCTCAGGAAAGCACCGTTTTCAACAAAATAGTCTGAAAACTCACCATTTCTGTTTGCCTCAGTTGTTACCCTCGGGTTTTCGTTTGAAGTTCCTGTGCCTACCCAACGATCAATTACATAATCCAACTGGTTTGCATAAGGCTGTTGACGCTCATAGTTTCGGATAATCTGTTGGCCGACTGCCGAGAATATATTCATAGAAAAATCAAAACTTTTGTACTCAGCACTTAGGTTAAACCCAAAGGTAAAGTCAGGAATAGCAGATCCAAGGTCTGTTCGATCAGAATCATCGTTGAAGCTAATCACTCCATCTCCGTTTTGGTCAACGTATCTTAAATCTCCCGGCTTTGCTCCCTCCTGAACAACAGTTGCGTTGTCAATCTCTTGTTGAGACTGAAAAACGCCATCTGTTTCAAGACCATGAAAGTAACCAATGGCATATCCCTCTTCAAATCTAGTTGCTATACCACCACCAACTCCAAAAGCCGCACCAGGTATAAATTCAACCCCATCAGGTGTTTTTAGCACTTCATTTTTCAAATAAGTAGTGTTAAAATTAATGCTGTACTTGAACTCCTTATTTCTATCAGAATAGTACGCTAATTCTAATTCAATTCCTTGGTTAGAAACATCTCCGGCATTTACAATTGGAGATTGTCCTCCTGGCCCTGTTGTGCCCAATACTGCAGATACCTCAGGCTGGAAGAGCAAATCTCTTGTATTCTTAATAAAATAGTTTGTTGTAATGTTGAAATTATCCCCTACCACAAGATCTAAGCCCAAATTAAATTGTCGCGTACTTTCCCACTTTAAATCAGGATTAGAAGCTCTGCCAATTGCAACTCCCTGAACAATGATATCGTCAAAGACATATACTCCTTCACCATCCAATTGGGCTCTATAGGCAAAGTTCTGGATTTGATCGTTTCCTGAAATTCCGTAACTCGCTCTTAGCTTGGCAAATGTTATGTGTTTAAAGTTGAAAAATTCTTCCTCTGAAATTAACCAAGCGGCCGAAACCGTTGGAAAAGTTCCAAACCTATTGTTGGGACCAAATTTCGAAGAACCATCTCTTCTGACGATGAGCGAAGCCAAGTATTTGGATTTGTATCCGTATTCCCCTCTGAAAAAAGTTGACAATAAGCGCTCTTCAAATTCAAATGAACCAGTATTGTTTAGGAATCCTCCAGGTGCAAGATTCGCAGAAATGTCAGCAAAGTCGACTGAATTACCGGGGATGTTAAAGGCGGAGCCATTTAACTGCTCTCCGCTCCTCTTGAATACTGAGACTCCAAACGTTCCTTTTACCGAATGATCCTCGTTAAAGATGCGATCGTAGTTGACAAAACTTTCTGCTGAAAGATCCACGTAAGTTGATCTTGATTCAAAAACACTTGCCCCTCTCTCTATAAATACACTATCCGCTATCTCAACTCTGGTAGGATCCAAATTAGCGTTCAACGCATTATTTTGCGCTTTACCCGGGCCATACCATACGAGCGGCGAAAATGACTTAAAGTCTACCGCTGCATAATTATAATTCAACCGACTAGTAACTGTAAAGTGGTCGTTTATTTCGAATACAAGCTCCTCTTTACCTACAATTTTATTTACAGTTGCTAAATTCTCACTGTTGTTAATTTGAGCTAAAGGATTAATAATGTCACTTACTTCTTCTAAATAGGAGTAGTTCCCGTCAGCTGTTTTCACAGGTTCGTTAGGAAAGGCATTAATTGTATTGTACAAAACGGAACCAATTCCATTTTCAGGAAGTGCCCGTCTTTTTTCATTAGTATATAAAATAACTGAGTTCAATTTAAACCGATCGTTCAATTGATTTCCCAAATTTAAACGAGCATTGTATCGTTCAAAATTAGATTTATCTCCTCCGACAATTCCGTCTTGTTTAAAGTAAGAAGCACCTGCAGAATATGTTGAATTTTTATTTCCTCCCAAGACAGAAAAATTATAGTTCTGCATTAAGGCGGTTTGGAAAACTTCATCCTGCCAATCGGTTCCTTCGCCTAAGGAAGTATTGTTAAATGGCAAATTCTCTCCTGCTGAACCAAACATTTCATTCTTAATTACTGCATATTCTGTTGCATTTAATAATTCCAACCGTCTGGCTGTTTTTTGAATTCCCATGTAAGAACTAAACTCCACTCTAGGCGGGGAGTCTACCGAACCTTTCTTTGTTTCAATAATAATGACTCCATTTGCTGCTCTTACACCATAGATTCCTGCAGTTGCATCTTTTAATACGTGTACAGATGCAATGTCTGAGGGGTTTAACGCATTCAATCCTTCTGAATCGTAAACAACTCCATCTACCAATATAAGTGGATCATTGTCTCCGAAGGTAGAAAGACCTCTAATTCTTATGCTTGAGGCACCACCGGGAGATCCCGAGTTGGTATTAACAGCAACACCAGACACTTGCCCTTGCAACGCCTGATCCACTCTGGGGATGTTTAATTTTTCAATTTTCTCGCCTTGCACTTGACTTGTTGCTCCTGTTAACGTTTTCTTTGTAGAAGTGCCATACCCTACAACTACAACCTCATCAATTTTTGCAGTAGCTTCCTTTAGTACGATATCAATCTTTTTCCTCCCGGCAACTGCAATCTTCTGCGTGCTATACCCTAAATATGAAAACTGCAAAATAGCTGTATTCACGTTGGCTACATTTATACTGTAGTTACCGTCCATATCTGTGGCAACTCCATTTGTTGTACCCTTTTCTACCACGCTGGCCCCGGGAATAGTTAACCCGTCGTTACCTTTGATTTGTCCATTAACTGTTCCTTCCTGAGCGAGGACATTAGCTCCGAAAAGCAGAATCGAAGCAATAAACAATAAATATTTAGTCATAATTGTTTGAATTTAAGAGGTTAAGGAATCCAAAAGCAAGCTTTTAGTCATTTTTACCATAACAATAGTAGCCACTTTATTTTAATATTCGTTAACGTTTTAGGAAAAAATATTGAATTAGTAGAAATTGACCCTCCTTTCCAATGGCTTACCCCTTTGGCAATATACATTTAAATACTTATTTATGAATAAATTAAACTTAAATAGTTGAATAAGATAAAATTAATTTAGAATCTTATCTTCACCGACCGAAACCAACAGAGATTAATTATCATATGAATAGCAAAATATCTTCTTCTACTGAAGATATTCTAGGACACCAATTTGGAGCTTTCTATCAAATTCCAATTGACAAATTTTTTCAATTTGCTTTGTCTGTCGATTGTGTCATATTAGGATATCACGAGAATGGACTAAAACTACTAGTTATGGAGAGAGGTACGGAACCGCACAAGGGTAAAAAGGCACTGCCGGGAGACCTGGTGTACCCAACCGAGGATATGGAATTAGCAGCCAATAGAGTGTTAAAAGATTTAACAGGACTAGAAGAGGTTTATTTGACCCAATCTAGATCCTATGGCCAAGTTGATCGACATCCAATAGGTAGAGTTGTAACCGTTGGCTATTATTCCTTAATTAGTGTTGACCAATACCAGCCATTGGCTAGTTCTTGGGCAGCTAATGTTGTTTGGGTAGATGTGAATGAGCTGCCAGAACTAGCTTTTGATCACGATGAGATTGTTCATGAAGTTCTCGCTACTCTCCGCGAAAGAGTTCGACTTCAGCCCGTTGGATTTGAGCTTCTTCCAAAAAAATTCACCTTAGGACAATTACAAGAGCTCTATGAGGCAATTTTAAATACGACATTCGATAAAGCGAATTTCAGGAAAAAAATATTGAGCATGAATTTATTGAAGGACACAAAAGAATTTCAAACAGAAGTTTCTCACCGTCCGGCAAAACTTTTTTCCTTTGACAAGGTCGCCTATGAAAGTCTTATTAAGAAAGGCTTTAGCTTCGAGATGTAATTTAAACTAGGTTTCGTATCCGGCAGTGTAAACTTGGCATACATCATTCTGATCTGGTAATTTAATGCACTTATTGTATTTGTTACTTTAAGTATATTATATTTGTACAGCATGAACAAAGAAAACTCAACAGAAGAAGGGGTATTTGACCTTATTATATTTGGTGGAGATGGAGATTTAGCATTTCGCAAAATTTTCCCCGCATTGTACTATAGGTTAGATGACCGTCAAATTAAAAACACGAGTCGCTTTTTATCCGTATCGCTGAAAGAGAGAACTACTGAAGAATTTCACAAAGTACTTCTTACAGAGATTGAAGCACATATTAAAGACGCAAAACAGAACATTGTCAAACAATTACTTAGCATGCTTGAGTATGCCTTTATTGACACACAAAGCAACACGTATTCTAACTCTTACACTGCATGGTTCAAGAAAGCCAAAAACGAGGTTAGAGTATTCTACTTGGCAACTCCTGCTAGCGCTTTTGGTGGCATTTGCAAAAGCTTGAACGATCAAAAGAATATTACCAAAACATCAAGAGTTGTTTTAGAAAAGCCACTCGGCACCGATTTGAAAAGTTCTGAAGATGTGAACAACCAAGTTGCACAATATTTTACGGAAGAACAGATTTACAGAATCGATCATTATTTAGGGAAAGAAACGGTTCAAAACCTCATGGTTCTGAGGTTCGCAAATAATATTTTCGAGCGTTCTTGGAATGCCCAAGAAATTGACAACGTACAGATTACAGTTTCGGAATCTTTAGGTGTTGGAAAAAGAGGTGATTTTTACGACAAATACGGGGCATTGCGAGATATGGTTCAAAACCATCTACTACAGTTGCTCTGTTTAATCTCGATGGAGCCCCCATCAACCTTGGAAGCCGATCAAGTAAGAGATGAAAAACTGAAGGTTCTAAAAGCACTTCGCCCGTTTGACAAGAACACGATAAAAACAGATACTGTTCGAGGACAATATACAAGAGGAAACTCCAATGAAGGTCAATTAGCATCCTACCTAGAGGAAATAAATAAATACGATTCCAATACAGAGACCTTTGTTGCTCTGAAAACATACATTGAAAATTGGCGATGGGGCGGAGTTCCATTCTACTTGAGAACAGGAAAACGTTTGCCGCATCGGTATTCAGAAATTGTAATTAATTTCAAACAAGTCCCTCATAATATTTTTCCTGAAAAGAAAAGCATTGAGAACAATCGACTCACTATAAGGCTTCAGCCGGAGGAAAGAATTGAACTGCGTCAAATGGTAAAAATACCGGGACCAGGAGGATATCGTTATAAGCCATTTTCGCTAGAGTTGGATTATGCGGATCATTTTGAAAACCGTTTCCCCGATGCATATGAGCGCCTGTTAATGGATGTTGCAAGAGGCAATCAGACTTTATTTATGAGACGAGACGAGGTGAAAGCATCTTGGGAATGGACAGAGTCAATCTTAAAGCATTGGAACAATCAAAAAATTCCAAACCACTTATATGAGGCAGGAACCTGGGGTCCAGGAGATTTTGTAATGAATGAAGGAAACAAGTGGGTGAAGTCTCAACATATTGTTAAAATACAAGAAAAGAAAGATGAAAAATAGGCAAGCAGTAGAAAAAGAGCTTGCAATTTTAGTTACTTCGAAACTAGCAAGCTCCATTAAAGAAAGAGGATTTGCAACACTACTTGTTTCAGGTGGCTCTACTCCCATTCAGTTATTTCAAGAATTATCAGCGATTAACATCGATTGGCCAAAGGTAAATGTAATACCGGTCGATGATCGTTTTCTGCCAAACGAACACCCAGATCAAAATGGAACGTTAATTAGAAAGCATTTATTAATTAACAAAGCTTCAAGCGCTAATTTTATTCCTTTAATTATTGACGCAACAGATGCTGAATTAAATTTAAAGACGGTAATCAATTCCATTAAAAAAAATATTCAGCCGTTTACAGTTGTTATTTTAGGAATGGGAACAGACGGTCATACCGCCTCTCTTTTTCCTTGTTCTAAAGAATTAGAGTATGGATTAGACTTGAATACTAACGATGACTTAATTATCACCAACCCAACAACTGCTCCTTATCAGCGGATCTCATTCACGAGAAGAGCGCTTTTAAATACGGAGAATTTATACCTTCATTGCTATGGAGACGAAAAAAAACAACTGTTAGATGCATTGGATCTGAACTCAGAAAAAACGTATCCTATCAAAGCGTTTATCGCACAAAAAAATATTAAACTAGAATTATTCTGGAACAAATAAGACTATGAAAAAAACTATATTAGAAATAACCCAACGAATAAAAAAACGATCTGAAACTTCTAGAAAAAGTTACTTGGATTTGATGCATTTAGTGCACAAGAATAATGTAAATAGAGCGGACTTGGCTTGCGGAAATCTAGCACATGCATTCGCTGCTTGTGCAGACGATGAGAAAGTAGATTTAAGTGCTGAAGTAAAATCAAATTTAGCTATCATAACAGCTTACAATGATATGCTGAGCGCTCATAAAACATATGAAGACTACCCTCCAAAACTAAAAGCTGCCGCCAAAAAATATGGAGGTGTCGCTCAGGTTGCTTCCGGAGTTCCGGCCATGTGTGATGGCGTAACCCAGGGTCAAGCAGGCATGGAGCTTTCCTTATTCAGTAGAGATGTAATTGCCCTTTCAACGGCTATTGGAATGTCTCACCAAATGTTTGATGGTGGTTTGTGTTTAGGGATTTGCGATAAAATTGTTCCCGGTATGATGATTGGAGCTTTACGATTTGGCAATCTGCCATTTGTGTTTGTTCCAGGAGGTCCTATGGAGTCTGGAATCCCAAACGATGAAAAAGCTCAATTCAGGATAGATTATGCAGACGGAAAAATTGGAAGAGCAGAGTTATTAAAGGCAGAATCTGCCTCCTATCATTCTGCAGGAACGTGTACTTTCTACGGCACTGCAAACAGTAACCAGATGCTAATGGAAATTATGGGAGTCCACTTACCTGGAGCATCCTTTGTTACCCCAGGAACTGAGTTGAGGGAAAAATTAAACGAGTATGCCGTTAAGCGATTACTTGAAATTACTCCTCAAAAAGAAAGCTACACTCCACTTTATGATATAATTAGCCCCGAAACCATTGTAAACGCCTTAGTGGGTTTGGTGGCGACTGGAGGAAGCACAAACCTTACGATACATATTATAGCAATTGCAAAGAGCGCAGGAATAATTGTGAATTGGGATGATTTTAACGATGTTTCTGAGGTCGTTCCATCGATTACTAAAGTATATCCTAACGGAACAGCCGACATTAACCACTTTCAGGCATGTGGAGGCATGGGCTTTTTAATAAAAACGCTAAGAGACGGAGGATTTTTGAATGAAAATGTAAAAACGGTGATGGGAAGTGGTTTAAGCCACTACGTAAAAGAGCCGTTTGTTGAGAATGGTGAACTTATTTGGAAAGCTGTACCGGAAAATTCATTAGATGAAAACATTTTACGACCGGTTACCAATCCTTTTGAACCAACAGGAGGGCTAAAAGTTTTAAAAGGAAATCTTGGCCGGTCAGTCATCAAAATTTCTGCGGTAAAGCCTGAAAACAGGTATGTAAAAGCTCTGGCCGTTGTCTTTGACGATCAAGACGATGTTATCGCCGCTTTCAAAAGAAAAGAGTTGAATAAGGATGTGGTGGTAGTGGTAAAGAACCAAGGGGCACATAGCATCGGTATGCCAGAACTTCACAAACTTACTCCAACATTGAGTTTACTTCAATTTGCCGGTCATAAAGTTGCATTAGTAACAGACGGAAGAATGTCAGGTGCTTCGGGAAAAGTTCCTGCAGCGATACACTTAAGTCCTGAAGCAGCAAAAGGTGGAATGATTGCCAAACTGGAAACAGGAGATCTGATTGAGTTGGATGCCGAGAAGGGGACATTAAATTGCTTGAATATTGAAGACGTTGAAAAACGAGAAACAAAAAACTCACTTGAAAATCCATCATTCGGTGTAGGTCGTGAGTTATTTAACCAATTAAAAACCTTGGTGAGCGAGAGTGAAGAAGGGGCCTCTTTTATTATTTAAAATGAATAACCAAAATAACATCCTGTCCGTTTTACAAAATCATTCTTTGATTCCTGTCATTACGTTTCATGCCGATTCCGACCCCATTAAGGTAATGGAGTTTTTAATTCGAATTGGAGTTTCATGCATCGAAGTGACTCTTCGTACGGAGGAAGGAATCAAGGGTATTAAAGAACTGAGAAAACACTTTGGAAATACCATTTCATTGGGTGCAGGAACGGTAACCAACCATTCTCAAATACAGCAACTAAAAGAAATCGGAGTTGACTTTATGGTTAGCCCAGGATTGACCACTCAGCTAAAAAAGGAAATGGATGACTCCACAATTTCATATTTACCCGGGGTGTCTACACCAGGAGAAATTATGAAAGCGATGGAGATGGGACTTACTACCCTCAAATTTTTTCCCGCAAACCTTTTTGGTGGGCTGAGTGCCCTAAAAACTTATGGGAACCTTTTCCCTGAAGTAAAATTTTGTCCAACAGGAGGTATTTCAAAAGAAACAAGTCCAGAATACTTGGCATTGCATAACGTCATCGCGGTTGGTGGTTCATGGTTTCAAGCAGATTTCAATAAAACTTTATTAAAATAATAATGATAGCGATTGCAGAAAGTGGATCAACAAAGTGCGAATGGGTAATTCTATCAGGTCATGGCCAAATGGTAACTTCCTTCAAAACCCAAGGATTCAATCCTGATTTTCATGATACCAATTTTGTTGCCAAAACATTAGGTGACTGCCAAGAATTAAGCGAGGTTAAGAAGGAAGTGAATCAGGTTTATTTTTATGGTGCCAGCTGCTCCAGCCCAAGTCTCAATAAAATTATTTCAGATGGCTTAGCAATGGTGTACACAAACGCGGATATTTCAGTTGACCACGATTTATTAGCCGCAGCTTATTCGTTATACGAAGGCGAACCACTTATTACCTGCATACTGGGAACTGGCTCCAATTCTTGTTATTTTGATGGAGAAAAAGTAACAGAAAGAGTCCCGGCTCTTGGTTTTGTAGTTGGCGATGAAGCCGGAGGAGGCTTTTATGGAAAACGCCTTATCTCTGAATATTTTTACAAGATGCTGCCAGGTGAAATTCAAGATGATTTTACAAAAACATACCACCTAACATGGGGTGAAGCACGGACAAAAATATATGGTAATATTCACGCAAATGTATATCTAGCTTCCTTTATGCCATTTGTAGCAAAGCACAAGGACCACCCTTATATGAATGCTATAATTAGAGAAGGAATTGCCCGATTTATTAAAGTTCACGTAGGTTGTTATTCAGAATTTAAAAACTGTAAAGTTGGTTTTGTAGGAAGCATCTCTTTTGTTTTAAAAGATATCATTGCTGATGAGCTAGAAAAACAAGGATTCGAGGCTGGTAAAATTATAAAGAGCCCCATTCAGGAATTAGTAAACTACCATCGAAATTATCTGAATATTTTATCCGCTGAAGGTAATAAAGTCGCAGATAATCAAGGAACTGAAGCGTAAAATGAACTCGTTACTTAAAATATCAATTCTATTTATAACTTCGATTGCGTTTGTCTGTTCGACGAGTACACAAAACAAAAAAGCAAAAAAAATTATAACTGCTGAATATATTTTAGGAAACCCTAATTACACGGCTGTTTCATTTGGAGGATTTAGAGAAAAAACAAGAGATAAATGCCCTTCTGTCGAGGACTTAAAGGAGGATATGAAAATTTTATCAGCGATTGATTTTAAAATTATTCGAACGTACAGCACACAGCTTTTCCCTCATGCTGAAAGAGTGTTACAAGCCATTTATGAGTTAAAAAAAGAGAATCCTACATTTGAAATGTACGTCATGCTAGGCGCATGGATAGAGTGTGAAGGTGCCTTTACTTCAACTAGGAATCACGCTAAAGGGAACGTTAGAGGAAATCAAGCTGAGATTAAAAGAGCAATTGAGTTAGCAAAACAGTATCCTGACATTATTAAAATTATTGCGGTAGGAAATGAGTCAATGGTTCACTGGGCTGAAACATATTCGGTTTCTCCAAGAATTGTTTTAAACTATGTTGAGCAACTTCAGAACTTGAAAAAAGAAGGAGAGTTAAACTCAGATTTGTGGATAACAAGTTCAGACAACTTCTCATCGTGGGGCGGAGGATCTCTCGACTATCATACGGACGACTTAACTAAACTAATAGAAACAGTAGACTATGTTTCTATGCATACCTACCCTTTTCACGACACACATTACAATCCTGAGTTTTGGCAAATTGATTCTACAGATGCATTAAAGGATAGAATTCAATTGGCAAAAGAAGGAATGTTAAGAGCTAAGAACTACGCCATTTCTCAGTACGAATCTACAAAAGCATATGTCCATTCCATTGCACCTAACAAGCCCATTCATATAGGAGAAACTGGTTGGGCGACTTCCGCTTACACAAACTACGGAGATGGAGGGTCTCATGCAGCGGATGAGTTCAAGCAAAAGTTGTATTACGATTACATGAGAGAATGGTCTACTGAAAATGAATTATCTTGCTTCTTCTTTGAGGCTTTTGATGAACCATGGAAAGATTCGAATTCTGAAGCAGCTTCGGAAAACCACTTTGGCTTGATTAACATTAAAAGTGAGGCCAAATATGCAGTATGGAATCTTGTAGATTCAGGTAAATTTAAAGGTCTAATTCGGAATGGAAATTCTATCTCAAAAACATACAAAGGAAATGAATCGGAGCTGTTAGAAGCAGTATTAAGTCCTCCATTAATTACAACCAAACCAACTTATTAAATTATAAACCATGACCAAAAAAGTAATATTAATAGCATTTGTAGTTTCCTTAGGTGGTTTTTTATTCGGTTTCGATGCCGGTATTATTTCAGGTGTAATGTCTTATGCCGGGCCGGAATTTGATTTAAACGATATTCAAATTGGTTGGGTCGTTAGTTCTCCTTCTTTTGCCGCAATGATTGCCATGCTTATTGCAGGTAGATTGAGCGACATCGTAGGAAGGAAAAAAATATTAATTTTTGTCGCATTTTTATATGCTGTTTCTGCCGTATTCTCAGCTTACGCCAGCTCTTATGAGATGCTTTACATTGCAAGAATGATTGGAGGATTTGGATTTGGAGCTGCCCTTATTTTGGCCCCAACCTATATTGCAGAAATTTCGTCGGCTAAAAATAGAGGTAAGCTCGTTTCATTGCAGCAACTTAATATTGTTCTAGGATTCTTTGCCGCATTTTTAAGTAACTACTATTTAAATAAAGTAAATACTGCAGGAAGCGATTTCTTTACGGATCAAAACGTCTGGAGGTGGATGCTGGGAATAGAGTTTATTCCTGCTATTTTATATTTTATTTTCATGTTTTTTGTTCCTAGAAGTCCTCGATGGCTTTACACTAAGAATATGGTTGATGAAGCGAAGAGTGTTTTACATAGAATTTACGGCAGTGAAATTGCCTCGGAAGAAATCAAAACAATTGAGAATGTTTCAAAGACAAAAGATGATTCGAAAGTTTCTCTTATGTCCTTGCTTAAACCTTCGTTAAGATTCATTCTTCTTGTGGGATTAGTCATTGGAGTTTTGCAGCAAATAACAGGAATTAACGCGGTATACTTTTACGCTACTTCTATCTTTAAGCAAACAGGAATCGGCACAGATGCCTCCTTTTCTTCTGGAGTTCTTCTCAGTTTCATTACCGTTTTATTCACCTTTGTTGCTATTTTCTTAATTGATAGAATGGGCAGACGCCCATTGCTATTAATAGGTGTAGCGGGAATCTCTATTAGCTTATTGCTGTGTGCCTATGGTTTTAATCAGGCCACTTATAAATTAACGGCTACCGAAATCTCTGAACTTGAATTAACAGGCATGAATGCCGATAAACTTGCCTTTGCAATTGACAAACAGTACACCAATGATTTAGACTTTAAAAATGACATGAAGCAATCGTTAGGAACGCAGCTTTACGCAAAAAATGAGGGAGCCATTCTAGAAGCTGCAACGACAATTAACGCTACTATGATCTTAATTGGGATACTTGGTTTCATTGCCTGTTTTGCCTTTTCTCTTGGACCTGTAATGTGGGTATTACTCTCGGAGTTATATCCAATCAAATACAGAGGTCTAGCAATCGGCGTCATAGGCTTTGTCAACTCATTTACGAGTTGGGTGGTGCAACAAATATTTCCGTGGGAATTATCAAACCTCGGAAATGCAATGAGTTTTTTAATCTTTGGTTTGATTGCCCTAGGAGGCTTTGTAGTACTCTTAAAAATCTTACCGGAAACAAAAGGGAAATCTCTTGAAGAAATTGAAGCAGAATACGTTAAATGAAAATATATGAAAGTTATTTCCAACATCTTACTCCTTCAATTTGCTGTGCTGCTTGCAATGTCTTGCAACACCCCTTCAACAACAGAAGCAACGACTAACAATAAAATTGAATCTTCTAAAGAACGATCCATCGTGATTCTTGTCGACTCTGCTGAATTTTTGGTAGAATTTCAGCACACGGGCCGATATCAAGTCACCATTTTTGGCACGTCAAATAGCCCTGCAACTGTTTGGATTGAAGATTACATTAAAAATGAAGATGACAGGACCTATAACATTACCGGTTCAATTGTATTAGATAAATTCGGTAAGGGCTCAGTTGATGGTTCACCCCTGGCAAAAGGAACGCATAAAATGAAAGTGAATTATGAAAGGGGAAATTCTATCGACAGTATACATTTTGATTTAATTCAAAAGCATGTAAATACAGATAGCGTTTTGGTGCAAAACATGAGTGGCTCTGATTGGTCGCTGGTATGGTCAGACGAATTTAACGGAGTAGGGTTAGCTGACGCTGCGAAATGGAGTTATAATATTGGAAACTGGGGCTGGGGAAATAATGAACTTCAATACTACACCGTGGAAGACACCTTAAATGCTAGGCAAGAGAATGGCACGTTAATTATTGAAGCACATCAAGGCGAGCGTGATGATCTATGGAGTTCTGCACGCTTGACAACTCAGAGTAAAGTCTCATTCAAATACGGTCGAATTGAATTTAGAGCAAAAGTTCCTGTTGGGCGAGGAACATGGGCCGCAGGTTGGTTATTGGGCGATGGCTACCAAGATGAAATATCTTGGCCATATTGTGGAGAAATTGATGTATTAGAGTGCGTGGGTTATGAAATTAATGACACCACCGGCAGTGGAATAAATCACGCTACTTGCCACACCAGAGCTTACTATTTTAAGCAAGGAAATCAAATTGGAAGTGAAATTGAAATTGATAGTATGAATAGCAAATTTCATACGTACGCGGTAGAGTGGTACCCAAACAAGATTGAAGGCTATTTAGATGGAGAACTATACTATACCTACGATAAAAATGCCAACGAACTTGAATGGCCATTTCACCAAGCTCAAAACATCGTCATAAACCTTGCCATTGGTGGCGGATGGGGCGGTGCGAAAGGTGTTGACAGCAGTTACCCCTCTCATCAGTATATTTTAGATTACATTAGAATTTACGAGAAAAAATGAATATTAAGGTTACCATCATAATCATTCTGTTAATAGGCGTTTTGTGCAATAAGAAAGAAAAGGAGTCCTTAACTGTTCAAGTTTTTCAAAGCTCAGCTGAAGGAGATCAGTTTACAGCGATCGATATAGACGTGCAAGCAGACTCCAACACGGATACATTAACCTTGTTTCCAGAGCGTACATTTCAGAAAATTACCGGATTTGGCGGTGCCTTTACCGAAGCATCTGCCTCTTTACTACATCAAATGAGTGCTGAAAAAAGGAAGGAGATAATGACTGCCTACTTTTCAGCGGAGGGGGCAAATTATTCCTTGACCAGGACGCATATCAACTCCTGCGACTTTTCATTAACCAATTACTCCTATGCCGGAGTTGCGAATGACACTGCCTTAGAACATTTCAATATAGAACCCGATAAGTCGGATTTAATTCCAATGATTAAAGCCGCCCAAGAAATCTCTCCTGAAGGTTTTAAAATTATAGCATCACCTTGGACCGCCCCACCTTGGATGAAAACAAACCACGACTGGAACGGAGGAAAATTGAAAAAAGAATTCTTCCCAACTTGGGCCAATTACTTCTCGAAATACATTTCTGCCTATAAAAGTGTAGGAATTGACATTTGGGCTGTTACCGTTGAAAACGAACCTTTAGGGAACGATTCGAATTGGGAAAGCATGCATTACACCCCCGAAGAGACGGCCGATTTTGTTACGAACCATCTGGGTCCCCAATTTGAAAAGGACAATTTATCCCAAAAAATATTGGTTTACGATCAGAACCGAGGAGAGGAATTAAAGGAGTGGGCCACTGTTTTACTGAACGATAAAAAATTAGAAAAATACATCTATGGCACTGCTGTGCATTGGTATACCAGTACAAATGATGTCATGGCAGAATCATTGAATTACACCCACGAATTAGCTCCTTCTAAATCAATTATACAAACAGAAGGTTGCATAGATTCAGAAATTCCGCATTGGAAGGACGATCAATGGTATTGGAGTAAAGAAGCTACTGACTGGGGATACGATTGGGCTCCTGAAGAGGACAAAAAGGACCACCCGAAGTATGTGCCCGTTTATCGCTATGCCAGAGATATGATTGGCTGCTTAAACAACTGGGTTGAGGGTTGGGTAGACTGGAACATGGTGCTAGACAAACGAGGAGGTCCAAATTTGGCAAAAAACTGGTGTATCGCTCCAGTAATTGTAGATGTAGAAAAAAACGAGGTGTATTACACACCACTTTATTACACCATGCTTCATTTTAGCAAGTATATTCGGCCAGGCGCTAAACGAATTGACTATTCCCTAACAGACGAAACTATTTTATCTACAGCCGTGATCAATAAGGATGGAAGTTTGGTAGTGGTGATATTAAACATGACCAACGATTCAAAAACAGTTACACTTAAACTCAATAACCGAGCAAAGGTAATTCGCATTCCTCATCAAGGAATACAAACAATTTTAATACAAGCAGAAAACATTTAGAGGTAATATGGGAAAGGATTCAGTATTTTTTGGAGAGGCCAAGCTCAACTTTGGCGAGAAAGAAGTAAATGGTAAATACGCAATTATTGATGGGGAAGATTTCTTTCTCATCGAAAATTATTCTAAAATGCGCCCGTTTTTTATGACAATTGTCAGCGCAAACGATCATTGGTTATTCATTGCTAGCAACGGCGGACTTTCTGCCGGAAGGAAAAACCCGGAACAATCATTGTTCCCCTACTACTCGGATGACAAAATCATTAGTTCCACTAGCGACACCGGCTCCAAATCGATTTTTCGAGTTAAAACAGAAGAAGGGATAAAACTATGGGAACCCTTTACAGAAGCATTTGAGGGCATTTACAATACCTCTTCTAATCTTTATAAGAATAGAGAAGGAAATAAAATCATATTTGAAGAAACCAACCACGATTTAGGTCTCTGCTTTCGTTACGGTTGGATGTTTTCTGAAGAATATGGTATCGTAAAAAAATCACAACTCATTAATTTAACTTCTAAAAGCATCGACGTCGAGGTTTTGGACGGTATTCGGAACATTCTTCCATTCGGAGTTAGCAGTGCATTGCAAGACATAAGGAGTACACTAGTAGATGCCTACAAAAGATGTGAATTAGACAAGAAAACAAATCTTGCTATTTATTCATTAAGCTCCATGATTGTAGACAAAGCTGAGCCAAGTGAAGCATTGAAAGCTACCACTGTGTGGTCAGTTGGAATTGAACCCGATTCAATTTTACTTTCATCCCTACAACTAAAAAGATTTCGAAACGGAAGTGGTACGCTATCTGAAATGGACATTAAAGCAGAAAAAGGAGCCTTTTTTATTACCTCGAAACAACGCATCGCTGCGAATAAATCAGCTACCTGGTTAACCATTGCAGAGGTGAACCAATCTGTGACCAAAATAGCCAAACTACAAACTGGTCTTTCAAAACAAGAAAGCATGTTAGATGCCGTATTGGAAGACATCAACAAAAACAAACAAGACCTGCGTAAAAAGATTGGTCTAACTGACGGTATTCAGCTATCAAAAGATCGGCTATCAACCGGTCGTCATTTTTCGAACGTTCTATTCAACATTATGCGTGGTGGAACTTTTGACGATCAATATGAAATTGAAACTGCCGATTTCTTATTGCACATCAAGCAAATGAACATGCAGGACTACCAGCGTTTAAAACCTGTGTTAAACGCTATCCCAGATCAAATCTCTTATCATTCGTTAAGGCATTTCTTGGTGGCCTCTAAACACCAGCATACCATGAGGTATTACTTGGAATACCTGCCGCTCTCTTTTAGCCGAAGACACGGAGACCCGAGTAGACCTTGGAACCATTTTTCCATCGAGACAAAAGACGAATACGGCAATAAACTAAGAAATTTTGAAGGTAATTGGCGTGATATTTTTCAAAATTGGGAAGCGCTAGCATTCAGTTATCCAGAATTTGCCTTAGGCATGGTTGCCAAGTTTGTGAACGCTTCAACCATTGACGGATACAACCCCTACCGAATTTCTAGAGAAGGAATTGATTGGGAGATTGTAGAGCCAAGTGATCCATGGTCGCACATTGGTTATTGGGGAGACCACCAAGTAATTTACCTGTGTAAGCTATTGGAAATTTCCTTGCACTATCAACCTGAGCGCTTAAAAAGCATGTTGAGTAATAAGATTTTCACTTATGCCAATGTACCATACAGAATCAAGGGCTATGATGCCATAGCAAGTAATCCGAAGGATACCATCAATTTTGACCATGAGCTTGAAGCTTCCATAAAAGAAAAAGTAAGCAAAGTTGGTTCAGATGGCAAGTTGGTATGGAACAAGCACAACCAGTTAGAGCGAGTCAACCTTACCGAGAAGCTATTGGTAATGGTACTTACTAAGCTATACAACTTTATTCCCGATGCAGGGATTTGGTTAAATACACAAAGACCTGAATGGAATGATGCGAACAATGCACTTGTAGGCAATGGCGTTTCTATGGTAACCCTATACTACTTGAGAAGACTCTTGAACTTCGCAAGTGAAATTTATAAAGAACAGGAGGGGTTAACCACAGAGGTAAATAAGCCTGTTGTGGACCTAATGGAGGCCTTAAAAAGAGGTTTCACACTCCATAGTGACAACCTTAACAAACCCTTCAGCGACAAACAGCGTCGCCAATTTATGGATGATTTTGGTGTTGCAGGGGAGCACTATCGAACAACAGCATATGCAGGGTTCACCGGAGAAAAAAGAAAGTTAAAACATCAAGACATGTTGGGTTTCTTTGCACTTTCTCTGAGATTCTTAGAAGACACAATTGACAAGAATTCAAGAGCAGACGGCTTGTACCATTCTTATAATTTAGTGGAATTGTCGGAAGGAAAAGCATGTTATACTCACTTGTACGAAATGTTAGAAGGACAAGTTTCTGCATTAAGTGCCAACTACCTGAAGCCAGAAGAAGCTCTAAAAGTGTTGGACTCACTGAAAACTAGTAAAATGTTTCGGTCAGACCAATACAGCTATATGCTTTATCCCGACAGGGAGTTATCTCCTTTTTTAGAAAAAAATATAATTGACCCTCAACTATTAAAAGGCTCTCAACTATTAGATAAGATGTTATCTCAAGGAAATACTGAAATTATTGAACGAGATATTGAAGGAAAGCTTCATTTTAACGGTAGTTTTCATAACGTTAACGATTTGAAAAAAGCCTTGCTTTCGATTAAGGATTTTGAGTTGAAAAAGATTGTTAAACGAGAAACCAAACAATTTTTGTTAGCTTTTGAAGCAGTTTTTGATCATAAAGAGTTTACCGGACGTTCCGGCGCATTCTATGGATATGAAGGCCTAGGAAGTATTTACTGGCACATGGTTTCAAAACTTTTATTGGCAATCCAAGAAAATATTTACGCCGCTAAAAATGTAAATTCTTCTGAAGAAATAGTGGGAAGGCTCATAGAGCACTATTATGAAATAAGAGCCGGTATTGGTGTGAATAAATCGCCTGAGCTATATGGAGCATTTCCAACAGATGCCTATTCACATACGCCAAAATATGCTGGAGCCAAACAACCAGGCATGACTGGACAAGTGAAAGAAGACATCATTAACCGCTGGGCAGAATTAGGAATCCATGTGAAAGATGGCTGTTTAACCTTTGAACCATTTATTTTAAGAAAATCAGAGTTTATAGCAGAACCTGCTACCTTGTCTTATTACAATCACAATGGAGATGCTTGTAAGATTGAAGTTCCTGTAAGTGCCATTGCTTTTACTTATTGTCAGATTCCAATTGTTTATGAAATTTCAAACAAAAGAAAGGTCATTATCAATTATTCAGACGGGACAAATAACAACCTTACAACTAACACATTAAACATACTTGAATCAAAAGATGTGTTCAAACGTTCCGGTAAAATACAATCTATTTTAGTTCAAGTTCTAGAAAGCGATTTGATTTAACGGTTCACCCAATAACCTTTCATTTTACAGTATAAAAAAGCCGTACATCTTTCGATGCGCGGCTTTTTATCTTCATTCCAATCAGAATTAAGCTTCTCTTTGAGGACCTCTGTTTTGAGTTTTACCCTTGCGCACGTTATCGCGTGAAACTCTTATTGCCACATTCGCATGCGACGGTATCGATTTCCGTTTCCCCCTTTTAAAAGACAAACTAACCTATCTTTTTCAGAACTATTTTCTGTTGTCCAATTTCAATTGCTTTATCGTATAATTTTTTTAGCGGTGAAAAGTATTGAGGAGACAAAACGGCTTCATTAATTGAGAAAGTACTGTGCACTTGGATCATATTTCCCACAGCCTGCAGATTAAAATAATAAGACCCCATTCCGTTTGGTATGCCAATATTGACAGTTTCAGGCAAGTAATCAACTTCATAACCCTCCGGAATTTTGAAAGAAATAATATAGTTTTCCTTCATTTTTGAATCGAAGTAAATAGGAAATTGCCGTTCAGCACTTAGAAAAGGGTTCTTTTGTATCCCATTCCCTAACAAGGCATTAATATATAGTTTTCCAGAAATTTCGTCTACATTACCCTCTAAGGTGTAGGCGTAGTTTATTTGAATCGGCTTTGGAGAAACTTCTTTATTCAATATGTTAATACTATCAATCGTGTAATTATGATTTTGCTCTTCTAATCTCTCTATAAATTCATCTTTTGAATTATACACACTTTGATTTCTTCGTTTTCTACTAGCTTCTACTCCAATATATTTAACACTTTCTTTACATTTCAAATCAAAATCCTCATCAAAATGCACCGTATTGTATACATTTATTTCTTTCATGTTAGGATTTCCTATTGCCAACAGCGTCCCTTTATTCCTACTATCAGTTATGCTTTTTGAATTGGACTTATCAATTAAAACTCCATTCGGATTTAAGGCTCTCAGCGGCAATTCTCCTGCACTTATGAATTTGTCCGTGGCATCCAAGAATACTTTTTCTCCCTTAAGGAGAGCAACAGCAAATACATAATCTAACTCCACCAAGCTGGGCTTGTCTTTTTCCAAAAGCCCATTATCCCTTCGTTTAGTTACAATGGGCCATGCTTTAATCCCCGCCTCATTCAAGAGGTTAATCAATAAAAAATTAATGTCTGCCACATTCCCTACTTTTTCTTTGAGAAGATTTCGACCGCCTTCCTTTGACAACACGGCATATTCATTATTCCAAGTATAGTTCTGCTGAACAAGAGCATAGACTTTTGTGATTTTATCTCGATCCGACAACTCTTTTAACTCAGCTAGTTCAGCTTCGTATTCCTTGCTACTTCTATCCAACTGACCGCCAAAATCCTTATTCATTTCAAGTGTATTTGCAATGTCATCCCAACTTTTCGAGTAATATTTTATCGCGCCCTCATATGTTACTCTCGAAGACTCTAATTCAAATTTAACCCCAAGTCGAAAATCATTAGAGTTCAAGACAAAGTCAACATCCTTCAAAGAAGGAGTATTTTCTTCATGGTAATCTAGAACAGTACAGGTATAATTTACGGTAGGGTTTTTTGTTTTACTCGGTTCATTTAGCGAAAACCCTCCTTGATTTAAGGTATTACCCGAAGGACTGTGGTCACTAACTTGTCTCGTATAGCTCGACCACTTGCTAGTTTCTTTCCTATTCAGTGGTAAAAATCCATTTATCTTTTCCTTGTACGTATAATACTCCGGTAGCATGATGCTATAATCTGACTCATTACACGGAATATCGTATTGAAAATTCCACAAAGGAATGTCAATTAAAAAAGGCGAAGATATTTTATACTTGTATTCTATCACACTCCCTTTTTTTACATTTGGAATTGCAAACTTGTTACCCGTCCAGTAATCACTCCTTTTAGTCGTAAATATTTCTCCTTCGGGCAATCTAGATTTCTCAATTTTACTGCCATTCAAGTTATAAGCAAAGGCCTCAATAGAAGTAATTCGTTCAACAACTCCCGCATCGTTTTGATATAAAAGAATTTCCAATTCTCCTAAATGAACCTGTTCGATATTGAAAATTTTAATCTTCCTATATACTTCCGTGTTAATTTCCATTCTGTCCGTTGCAGAATTGTACTTTATTTCTCTTTTCCCATATTGATACAAAATAGCAGCGCCTGCTGCTTCTTCTAATGCATGAACAGTATCTCTTAATTCTTGCACCGACACTTTCCCAAATTTCGATTTCTGCCCATTCGAACTCATCACTATTAAAATGAATAGAAAGAAAGTGAGTGCTAGTTTTAAATTATTCATGTTATACAGTTTTATCGATATTATTTTTTATTTTCTCTGGTGTGCGTGGTAGATAACTTTTATACCTTCCTATTTATAGCTGCCATTTGACCTATAGAAGGTCTTAGTTTCTTCATTGGTTTACCCATTTTCCAAGAAAAGCTAATCTATCTTTTTCAATACTATTTTTTGCTGTCCAATTTCAATCGCTTTGTCGTATAATTTTTTTAAAGATGGAAAATATTGAGGAGATAAAACGGCTTCATTTATTGAGAGTGTACTGTGCACTTGGATCATATCCCCTGTAGCCTGTAGATTAAAATAATAGGACCCCATTCCTTTTGGTAAACCAATATTGACAGTTTCAGGCAAGTAATCCACCTCATAACCCTCGGAAATTTTAAACGAAATAATATAATTTTCCTTCATTTTTGAATCAAATTAAATAGGGAATTGCCTTTCCTCACTTACAAAAGGGTTCTTTTGCACCCCATTTCCTAACAAGGTATTAATATATAATTTTCCGGCGATTTCGTCTACATTTTCTTCTAAAATATAGGCGTAGTTTATTTGAAGCGGCTTTGAGGAAACTTCTTTATTAACAATCGAAATGCTATCTATGATATAATTTTGGCTTCGCTCTTCTAGCTTAGCTATAAATTCATCTTCTGAATTATACCCGCTTTGATTTCTCCTTTTCCTGCTAGCCTCTGTTCCTATATATTTAACACTTTCGCTACATTTTAAAGCAAAGTCCTCGTTTAGATGTGCGGAAGTATAGGAATTTATTTCTTTGATGTTAGGGTTTTCTATTTTCATAAATAACCCTTTGTTTGCTTTTTGATCCATTGAGGTAGTTCTAACTTTCTCTAAAAGCACTCCATTTGTATTTATAGCTCGCAATGGTAGCTCTACAAACGTTATAAATTTATCAGTTGCATCTACGAGGACTTTTGAGTCTCCGACTGCAATCATTCCGAAAACATAATTCAATTCACTAAAACCGGGAAACATCTCGTTTAATACCCCTTTGCCCCTTCTTTGTGAAACGATAGGGTAAGTTTTAATATCTGCTATATTTCCAATCTTCTCCTTACACAACTTATTCATTCCATTATCAGTATACTTTTTATTCCAAGTAAAGTCAGATTGCACCTTGCTGTATATCTTCTCTGCTCTCTCTTTAATTGGGAGTAATTTAACTTCTTCAATAAATGCCTTATATAGTGATAGGGTTTTGTTCAGTTGTCTTCCAAAATACTTACTAGTTCTTAAACCCAAAGCGACATTATCCCAAGTGGTTTTTCGTTGATATTCAACACTAAGCGTATATTCGTCTATATCTAAGAGAAAAGGAACATCTACCAATGATGGAATATCCTTGGTCGTATATTCGACCGTATTTAAAACATTTTGCCCATTCATGCTGCCATGACCAACTGACCTTGAACCACTCTTACCCGTTAAAGGTGTAATTCCATATTCGTGTTTAAAGTAGTTATAATAACTAGGGCATTCAAGGTAATAATAAGATTTATTGCATGGTATCTCATATTGAAAGTTCCACCGCGGAACACGATATGAAAATGGAGAAGATAATTGATAGCGGTATTCAATTATACTCCAGTCTTTTCCGTTAGGCATAGCAAATTTTTCTTCTCTCAGATTATCGCTAAGTTAATCAGTAAAAACTTCGTCTTTATTGAGTTTTGACTTTACTATTTTATTATTTTCAATGTTGTTGGTATACGCTATTACATTTTTTATTCTTTCAGTATTCCCTTGGTCACTTCGATAAAGTAAAACCCCAAAATCATCCCATCCACTCAACTCCGAATCATAAATCTTTATTTTCCTATAAACCTAGATCGTTAATCCTCCACCTTGATTTGAAGCCTTCCCTTCTTGGTACATAATAGCTGCTTTTGCATCTATTTCATATTGGTGAACCGTATCTTGTAACTCTTCAAGTGTAACTTCTCCGAATTTCGATTTCTGCCCATTTAAGCTAATCGTTATTAAAATTAAGAGGAAGAAAACCAATGCTACTTTCCAAGTATTCATATTTTATAATTGAGTCAGTATTATTTTTCTATTTTCTACCGTATGAGCCTGGCTGATAAATTTTCTAAATTCATTGTACTCTTCTTTGGGGTAATTCCCTTTTTTTAGAACATAAGTTCTGTTATATATCAACTTACCCTCGTGAAGTAAGGCGGAGCTTTTATATGTAACATATTTAGTTTCCAAATGAAATTCTTGAGGTAGTGCAGAAACAACTAAATTTTGAGTTAAGCTAAATATAATCATATCCACAATTGACTTATTCCGACTAACTCTAAAAGGAGTTTCCTTTTCCCTATATTTTGAAGGCACAGAGATACCAGAAGAAAAGGCTAGCAGTGGCAATAGAAACTCTTCCCCAGTCTGAACCGTTAATCTCCTTCCTGACAATTTTATTTCTTCCTGAAACATGGCGGGTTCGCAAAATTTTAAAGATTTTTCATCTTCAATTTTCAGGTCTACCATTTGATCTAACTCTCGTATATAATATTTGAGCCTATCCTCTTTGTCTTTTTCAGATACGTAACTTCGTTCATAAAATGTACCATAGGAGCTTATTTTTAACTCTACATGCGTTCTGCCCTCCGGATGAACATTTACTTTATAGAAACTTACTTTTTTCTTCCCTTCGGCAGTATATTTTTTTGTGGTTGCCCGCTTCCCTCCTTCGCCGGTAATTAACACCCCAATTCTATCATCTGTAAAACTTCCCATATGATTAAATGGATTAGATTGCGAGGTCCATTCCAACCAAATTGAATCCTTAGAAGAGCTATCAGGTAGGCATAAGACAATGTGATTTCCTTCATTTAAAGAAGGGGAGTTAAGATTAATATCTTTTATTGAATACCCCCCATAAATGAGCGTAAAATAGGAATCAATACCAACTGCCTTCAATAGGCTTTTGGTATAATTAGTAAGCCCTTTACAATCCCCATAGCCCAATTCATGAACCTTAGCAGCAGAGAAAGGTTGTAAGCCGCCTATTCCAACTTGCACACCAACATAACGACAGCTATTCTGAACATATTTATAAATGGTTTTTGCTTTATCAATTACACTGCTATCCGCTTTTGTAAGCTTTCTGATTTCACCTATTAATTCTGCAGATAACTCATCATTCCCAGACAACAAATAATCGTAATACCACTTTCCTAATTCAACCCAATTAGCAGCAGTGCCATCTATTCCTTCTACATGAAATTTATTGAGCGAAAAACCCACCTGAGGCGCAAAGGAGCTCAGTTCGGGGCAATAGTCTTCCCGAGGTATTGCTTTTTGGTTTTCCATACGATACGTTAACCCTTCAGGTCCCTCCGACTTATTAACCTCGAAACTCTCAAAATTTTGCTGGTCTATTATCAACCCTAACTCCTTAGGATATTTTATAGTATATGAACTATTTTGAATGGCAAGTTCTAAATTATAAATGGGCTGCCAAGGATATATCAATGCTGTATTTAAAGTAGTTATTTCATATTCAAACACAACTGTCACCGGATAGTTGACAATGCTAAAACGAAATTACTTTAGCCGATTCGCGTCATAAAAAGTTCCTCTAGACGTTGCACTATAATCCTCAAAATCATTTTTTTACTTTCTCTAACTCCCTGCCATTTGCATCGAAAAGCATCGCCTGTAGCGATCTTATTTTGATAGACTTATTATAATAACAACTTAAGCTATACATCCCAACTCTTCCTTTCTATATTGTTTTGACTTGCCTAACACGGTGCGTCATCGAAGAGCGAGATCTTATTTCAGACGTTATGATATGACTTCGTATCACAACAGTGGCATTTTCTCGAAGAGAGTCCGGAATTAACGATACAGCATAATCTTCTTGTGAGAAAAGAGAACTGCTTAATAGCATTAAAAAAAAATCACACGCATCTTCAATCTTTTAACCTCTACAATATTATCATTTATTAATCCAAAAAAAAGCTGCACATCTTTCGATGTGCAGCTTTTAGTATTTCAATTCAAATCAGAATTAAGCCTCTCCTTGAGGACCTCCGAAGTTCATAGGAAAGTGAGGTTGCTCACTTTCTTTAATTCCTCCATTGAGCTGCTCAAACTTGTTGATGTTTTCTTGTAGCGCTCTTACCAAACGTTTAGCATGTTGTGGTGTCATCATAATTCTTGATTTCACTTTTGCTTTTGGCAAACCTGGCATTACTTTAATAAAATCCAAAACAAACTCCGAGCTAGAATGACTTATAATAGCTAGGTTAGAATAAATTCCTTCCGCTACTTCTTCCGTCAATTCAATGTTTAATTTGCCATCCTTCATTTGAGGATTGTTATTATCGTCTGCCATCTTATTCTGCGTTTTCTACTTCGTCCACAACTACTGCTTCTTCTTCTACCTGATCTTTACTAGCTTTTAACATTTCGTACTCTTCATTGGACCCAACGATGTATTCTTGGTAGTCATCTAAGCCTGTTCCTGCAGGAATCAAATGTCCAACAATTACGTTCTCTTTCAAGCCTTTCAATGTATCTTGCTTACCATTTACTGCTGCCTCATTCAACACTTTCGTAGTTTCCTGGAAAGATGCTGCTGAAATGAAACTGTCAGTCTGTAACGAAGCTCTTGTGATACCTTGTAGTACTGAATTCGAAGTTGCTGAAATAGCATCTCTTGCTTCAACCGTCTTCTTATCTTGTCGCTTCAACATAGAGTTTTCTTCTCTCAACTTCCGTGGAGAAATGATTTGTCCAGATTTTAGACCTTCAGATTCTCCAGAATCTACAATAATCTTCTTGCCATAAATCCAATCATTTTCGCTTGCGAAATCTGATTTGTTTACAATTTGCTTCTCTAAGAATCTTGTATCACCTGGATCTTCAATTAATACTTTACGCATCATTTGTCTCACAATTACTTCAAAGTGCTTATCGTTGATTTTCACTCCTTGTAATCGGTAAACTTCCTGAACCTCGTTAACTAAGTATTCTTGAACTTGTGTCGGTCCTTTAATTGCTAAAATGTCAGACGGCGTAGTTGCCCCATCAGATAATGGAACACCTGCTCTAACAAAATCGTTCTCTTGAACTAAGATGTGCTTCGAAAGGTTAATCAAGTATTTCTTGACCTCACCCGTTCTAGACTCAACGATAACTTCTCTATTCCCTCTCTTAATCTTTCCGAAAGAAACAATACCATCAATCTCAGAAACAACAGCAGGATTAGAAGGGTTTCTTGCCTCGAATAACTCAGTTACTCTTGGAAGACCACCTGTAATATCACCAGACTTACCAGAAGTTCTAGGGATTTTTACCAATGTTTTACCACTTTCAATTTTATCGCCTTCCTTCACAACTATATGAGCTCCTACAGGTAAGTTATACGTTTTGATAACTTCCTTTTTAGAATTCAACAACTTAATTTCAGGAATTAACTTCTTATCTCTTGATTCGATAATTACTTTTTCAGTAAATCCAGTTTGCTCATCAGATTCCTCTTTATAAGTAACAGTATCTACTAGGTTTTCGAAAGAAATTGTACCAGAGGACTCCGCAATAATCAATGCGTTGTATGGATCCCAATAACAAATCATTTCGCCCTTCTTCAGCTTAGCTCCCTCCTTCGCTACTAATATCGAACCGTAAGGAATTACAGCAGTCATTAATGCGCTATTTGTTTTAGTATCTAAAATTCGCGCTTCGGCAGAACGTCCAACAACGATAGAAACTTTCTTTCCATCTCTATCTTCACCGTCTACTGTTCTCAATTCGTCAATCTCTAATACACCATCGTATTTTGCTTCAACTTTTGATTCATCAGCAATTTTAGATGCAGTTCCACCAACGTGGAATGTTCGAAGTGTTAACTGTGTACCAGGCTCACCTATCGACTGTGCAGCAATAACTCCAACAGACTCTCCTTTTTGTGCCATTCGGCCAGTAGCTAAACTTCTACCATAACATTTAGAACAAACACCTCTTTTCAATTCACAAGAGAGAACAGATCTCATTTCAACTTCGTCAATTGGAGACTCTTGAATAATTTTTCCAATTTCTTCCGTTACTTCTTCCCCAGAAGAGATAATTAAATCTCCTGTGTTAGGATGAAATACATCGTGAACAGTTACCCTACCTAAAATTCTGTCATACAATGATTCTACTTCGTCTTCGTTTTTCATTAAAGCAGAAATAGTGACACCTCTAAGCGTCCCACAATCTACTTCCGAAATCACAACATCTTGAGAAACATCAACTAATCTTCGTGTTAAGTAACCCGCATCTGCAGTTTTAAGTGCTGTATCGGCCAAACCTTTACGCGCACCGTGAGTAGAAATAAAGTACTCTAAAATTGATAAACCTTCTTTAAAGTTAGAAAGAATGGGGTTTTCAATAATTTCTTGTCCTGAAGATCCTGATTTTTGTGGCTTCGCCATCAATCCTCTCATTCCTGAAAGCTGACGAATTTGCTCTTTTGAACCCCTTGCACCAGAATCAAACATCATATACACAGAGTTGAAACCTTGATTATCGTTTTTCAAACGATCCATTACCGTATTGGTCAACCTTGTGTTTGTATGTGTCCAAATATCAATAATTTGGTTATAACGTTCGTTATTCGTAATGAATCCCATGTTATAGTTATTCCAAACTTCTTTTACTTGATCATTGGCTTTCTCCATCATTGCCTCTTTCTCTGGCGGAACAATAACGTCCTCCAAATTAAAGGATAGACCACCTTTAAATGACATGTTGTAACCTAAAGTCTTAATCTCATCTAAGAAATTAGCCGTTTTAGCAGTACCTGCCACTTTCAAAATCTCCCCAATAATGTCTCTCAACGATTTTTTGGTCAACAATTCATTAATGTAAGGCACTTCTTCGGGAACATGCTCATTGAAAATAACTCTACCGCAAGAGGTATCAATTAATTTCGTTTCTCCGTTCTTCGTAATCTTTACTTTGATTTTCGCATGAATATCTAATCTTCCTTCGTTATTAGCAATAATAACTTCTTCCGGAGAATAGAATATTTTGCCTTCGCCTTTAATTGTTTTTGTCTCGTCAGAAACTCTTTCTTTAGTCAAATAATAAAGACCCAATACCATATCCTGAGATGGTACAGTAATTGGTGAACCATTTGCAGGGTTAAGAATATTGTGAGAAGCCAACATTAACAATTGAGCTTCTAAGATTGCAGCGTTACCTAAGGGTAAGTGAACCGCCATCTGATCACCATCAAAATCCGCGTTAAATGCAGTACAAACCAATGGGTGAAGACGAATTGCCTTACCTTCAATAAGTTTTGGTTGAAAAGCTTGAATTCCTAATCTGTGAAGCGTAGGAGCCCTGTTCAATAGAATTGGGTGACCTTTCAATACATTTTCTAGAATATCCCAAACTACAGGCTCTTTTTTGTCAACGATTTTCTTTGCAGATTTAACCGTTTTAACAATACCTCTTTCAATCAGCTTACGAATTACAAATGGCTTGTAAAGCTCTGCAGCCATATCTTTTGGCATACCACATTCGTGCAATTTCAAGTCTGGTCCAACAACAATTACCGAACGAGCAGAGTAATCAACCCTCTTACCCAGTAGGTTTTGTCTGAAACGACCTGATTTTCCTTTTAAACTGTCAGATAAAGATTTTAACGCTCTGTTAGAATCTGTTTTTACAGCTGAAGACTTTCTTGAATTATCGAACAACGAATCTACAGCTTCCTGCAACATTCTTTTCTCGTTTCTTAAGATTACTTCAGGAGCTTTTATCTCCATCAACCTTTTCAATCGATTGTTTCTAATAATTACTCTTCTGTATAAATCATTCAAATCAGAAGTAGCGAAACGGCCACCATCCAATGGCACCAATGGACGCAATTCTGGTGGAATAACAGGAACAACTTTTACAATCATCCACTCAGGTCGGTTTTCAATGTGACCATTTGCAGCTCTGAAAGCCTCAACAACTTGAAGTCTTTTTAATGCTTCATTCTTTCTTTGTTGAGAAGTTTCTGTATTCGCCTTGTGTCTTAAATCGTAAGAAAGTGAGTCTAAATCCAATCTCTTCAACAATTCAAAAAGTGCATCAGCACCCATCTTTGCGATGAATTTGTTAGGATCATTCTCATCCAAGTACGTGTTTTCTTTTGGCATGGTGTCCAAAATATCTAAGTACTCTTCTTCCGTTAAGAAATCCAAATATTGTACAGGCTCACCTTCAGCATCTTTTGCCTCACCAGCATTAATTACAACGTATCGCTCGTAATAAATGATAGTATCTAATTTCTTAGTAGGCAATCCCAATAGGTAACCAATTTTATTTGGCAACGATTTAAAATACCAGATATGAGCTACAGGAACCACTAAAGAAATGTGCCCCATTCTCTCTCTACGTACTTTTTTCTCTGTTACTTCAACACCACAACGGTCACAAACAATTCCTTTATATCGAATTCTTTTGTACTTACCACAGTGACATTCGTAATCTTTTACTGGACCAAAGATTCTTTCACAGAACAAGCCATCTCTTTCTGGTTTGTACGTTCTGTAGTTAATAGTCTCCGGCTTCAATACCTCACCATTTGATTTTTCTAAAATCATTTCTGGTGAAGCAAGGCTTATTGTAATCATAGAGAATCTACTTGTTTCCTTATTATCTCTTCTAAAAGCCATAATTATCTTATTATGTTAATAATCTCTTTAAATTGTTGAATTAAACGCTTACTTTATCCTTGTCAGACAGTGTAATGTTCAAACATAGACCTCTTAATTCGTGCAGTAAAACATTAAACGATTCTGGAATTCCAGGAACTGGCATACTTTCACCTTTCACTATCGCTTCGTAGGCTTTCGCTCTACCCATAACGTCATCAGACTTAATGGTTAAGATTTCTTGTAGGATATTAGCTGCACCAAATGCCTCTAATGCCCAAACTTCCATCTCTCCAAAACGCTGGCCACCAAACTGAGCCTTACCACCTAATGGTTGCTGAGTAATTAATGAGTACGGTCCAATAGATCTAGCATGCATCTTATCTTCAACCATGTGACCTAACTTCAACATGTATATGATACCTACTGTAGCTGGCTGATCAAACGGCTCACCTGTACCACCATCTTTCAAGAATGTTCTTCCTGAGCGCGGTACACCTGCCTTATCGGTAAAGGTGTTAATTTCCTCTGCTGTAGCTCCATCAAAAATTGGAGTAGCAAACTTAACCCCTAACTTTTGACCTGCCCAACCCAGTACAGTTTCGTAAATCTGTCCAAGGTTCATACGAGAAGGCACACCAAGTGGGTTCAACACAATGTCAACAGGAGTTCCATCGTCAGCAAAAGGCATATCCTCATGACGAACAATCTTGGCAACAATACCCTTGTTCCCGTGACGTCCTGCCATCTTATCCCCTACTTTCAACTTACGTTTCTTAGCCAAGTAAACTTTTGCCAACTTCATAATTCCAACCGGAAGCTCATCTCCAACAGTTAACGCATATTTCTTACGCTTGTACTTTCCTTGAATTTCAGTTGCTTTCATGTTATGATTGTGCAACATGGTTTTAATCGTTTGGTTTAATTCATCCGATGTAGTCCAGTTTTTATAATCAATAAAAGCAAAATCGTCAATTCTTTGAAGTACTTTCTGAGTAAATTTAGTTCCTTTAGGAATTAATTCTTCGTTGTAGTAGTTTTGAATTCCTTGAGCTGTTTTTCCGTTTACCACAGTATACAATTTCTCAACCAATCTTTCTTTTAAATCGGAAAGCTCTTTTCGTTGCTCTTCGTCTAATTTTAAGATTACATTTTTCTCGTCAGCTCTAGACTTTCTGTCTTTTACAGCTCTTTCGAACAATTTCTTCCCAACAACAACACCTTTGGTTGACGGTGGAACTTTCAATGAAGCATCTTTAACGTCGCCGGCTTTATCCCCAAAGATTGCTCTCAATAACTTCTCTTCCGGTGTTGGATCAGACTCTCCTTTTGGAGTAATCTTTCCAATCAATATATCGCCTTCTTTTACCTTAGCTCCAATTCTGATTAATCCATTTTCATCCAAATCAGCTGTAGCTTCCTCACTTACGTTTGGAATGTCTGCAGTTAATTCTTCAACACCTCTTTTAGTATCTCTTACTTCAAGTGTGAATTCATCCACGTGCACCGATGTAAACCAATCTTCAGAAACTACCTTTTCAGAAATTACAATTGCATCCTCAAAATTGTATCCTTTCCATGGCATAAAAGCCACTTTCAAGTTTCTACCTAAAGCAAGCTCGCCACCTTGGGTAGCGTATCCTTCACAAAGTACTTGACCTTTAATAACCTTGTCTCCTTTCATTACAATTGGATTCAAGTTGATGGTTGTACTTTGATTCGTTTTCTTGTATTTCGTAAGAACATATGTTTTAGTTGGCTCAGTAAATGAAACCAATTCTTCTTCAGCTGTTCTTTCGTAGGTAACGATAATCTTGTTTGCATCCACGTACTCGATCACACCAGTACCTTCAGCGTTAATCAATACTCTTGAATCAACAGCAACTTGTTTCTCTAATCCAGTTCCAACAATTGGAGAATCCGGTTGTAACAAAGGAACTGCCTGACGCTGCATGTTAGACCCCATTAAGGCTCTGTTCGCATCATCGTGCTCCAAGAATGGAATCAATGAAGCCGCAATTGATGCAATCTGATTTGGAGATACATCCATCAAGGTAACATCCGCTGGCTTAGCCAATGGGAAATCACCTTCATATCTTGCTTTAACTACTTCAGTTTGGAATTTTCCATCCTCACCAATAATAGCATTAGCTTGAGCAATGGTTTGTTGATCTTCTTCTTCAGCACTTAAATAAATTACTTCTTTGTCGCTTAGTCCAACAGTGCTATCTGCTACCTTTCTGTAAGGAGTTTCGATAAACCCTAGTCTATTTACTTTCGCGTAAACACACAAAGAAGAAATCAAACCAATATTTGGTCCTTCAGGTGTTTCAATCGGACAGAGTCTACCGTAGTGAGTGTAGTGAACATCACGTACCTCAAAACCTGCTCTTTCTCTTGACAGTCCGCCGGGCCCTAGTGCAGACATTCTACGTTTGTGCGTGACCTCAGAAAGCGGATTCGTTTGATCCATGAACTGAGATAATTGATTCGTTCCAAAGAATGAATTAATTACAGCAGATAGAGTCTTCGCATTAATTAAATCAGCAGGAGTAAATACCTCGTTATCTCTAACGTTCATTCGCTCTCTGATAGTTCTCGCCATTCTGGCTAAACCAACACCAAACTGATTGTATAATTGCTCCCCTACTGTTCTAACCCTTCTGTTCGATAAGTGATCAATATCATCTACATCCGCCTTTGAGTTTATTAACTCAATCAAGTACTTAATGATAGAAATGATATCTTCTCTCGTTAAGATCTTTGTTGTAGGCTCAATATTTAATCCTAATTTTTTATTTATTCTGTAACGTCCTACTTCTCCTAAGTCGTATCGAGTCTCTGAGAAGAATAATTTATCAATAACCCCTCTTGCAGTTTCCTCATCTGGCGGCTCAGAATTTCTAAGTTGACGGTAGATATGTTCTACAGCTTCTTTCTCTGAGTTCGAAGGATCTTTCTGTAATGTATTGTATATTATAGCAAAATCTGCGGAATTTACATCTTCCTTATGAAGAATGATGGTTTTTGTTCCAGACTCTAAAATCGCATCAATGTGCTCTTTTTCAATAATCGTTTCACGATCGATAACTACTTCATTACGTTCGATAGAAACAACCTCTCCTGTATCCTCGTCTACAAAATCTTCTACCCAAGTTCTTAAAACTCTTGCAGCTAACTTTCTTCCCTGAACTCTTTTTACAGCAGCTTTACTAACTTTAATTTCATCGGCTAAGTTAAAAATGTCAAGAATATCCTTGTCTAATTCGTAACCAATCGCTCTTAATAAAGTAGTAACCGGAAGCTTTTTCTTTCTGTCGATGTAGGCATACATCACATTATTAATGTCTGTAGCAAATTCAATCCAAGAACCTTTGAAAGGAATAACTCTAGCAGAATATAGTTTAGTGCCGTTTGCGTGACGAGATTGACCGAAAAATACACCCGGAGATCTGTGTAACTGAGAAACAATTACTCGTTCTGCTCCATTAACAAGGAAAGTACCTTTTGGAGTCATGTAAGGGATAGTACCTAGGTAAACATCTTGTACAATTGTTTCGAAATCCTCGTGTTCCGGATCTGTACAGTATAATTTAAGCTTAGCTTTAAGCGGCACACTGTATGTCAAGCCTCTATCTATGCATTCTTCAATACTGTAGCGAGGTGGATCAACGAAATAATCTAAAAACTCCAATACAAACTGATTTCTAGCATCAGTTATCGGGAAGTTTTCACTAAAAACTCTATATAGACCTTCTGTATCTCTAAATTCTGGAGATGTGTCTAATTGAAAGAAATCCTGAAAAGACTGCAGTTGTATGTCTAGAAAATCAGGATACTCTAATTTATTTTTTATGGATGCAAAACTAACTCTGCTTTGCAATTTTGATAATGATGCGTTAGCCATCTGAAGAAGTGTTTATTAGTACTTAGATATAAACAGAAAAGGGCTTAGTCCTCACCCCAACAATGTTGGGGTGAGATCTAAACCTAAAAATTGTTAGTTGTGCTTTTTCTTACTTAAGCTCAACTTCAGCTCCAGCGTCTTCTAATTGTGATTTCAGACCTTCTGCTTCATCTTTAGATACACCTTCTTTTAATGCTTTTGGTGCTCCGTCAACTAATTCTTTTGCTTCTTTCAGACCTAAACCAGTTAATTCCTTAACCAATTTAACTACTGCTAATTTTGATCCACCTGCAGCCATTAAGATAACGTCAAATTCAGTTTTCTCTTCAGCCTCAGCTTCTCCACCGCCAGCAGGACCTGCCATTGCAACAGCAGCAGCAGCAGGCTCAATGCCATACTCATCCTTTAGAATAGTTGCTAATTCGTTTACATCTTTTACTGTCAAGTTTACTAACTCTTCAGCAAGCGCTTTTAAATCCGCCATTTTATTTTGTTTTTGTTTATTTAATTTATATGAATTGAGAGTGCGTACACATTTTTAAGCTTCCCTTTCAGAAAGCGTTTTAACCAAACCTGCAATTGTTTTTCCACCAGATTGAAGTGCAGAAAGAACATTTTTAGCAGGAGACTGAAGTAACATAATGATATCTCCAACTAACTCTTCCTTAGATTTAATCTGAGAAAGCAGGTCGATTTTATCATCGCCAATAAAAATTGCTTCTTCAATGTAAGCCCCTTTTAAAATTGGTTTTTTATTTTTCTTTCTAAACTCTTGAATGAGTTTTGCCGGAGCATTTCCCACCTCTGAGAATAGAATAGAAGTATTTCCTTTTAATACATCGTAAAACTCTTCATAACTACCTTCAGCAGCTTCTAAAGCTTTTCTAAGTAATGTATTTTTTACAACGTTTAAAGAAACGTCTCTTTTAAATGCCATTCTTCTTAGCTTCGAAGAAGTTTCTGCATCTAACTCAGATATATCAGCTAAGTAGAAAATATTATTTTCATTTAACTTCTCTAATAAATTCTTTACGATTTCGTGCTTTTCTTGTTTTGTCATTTCTAAATTGAATAGAATGATGAATAATTAGTCTTCTAAATATCTTTTGGATCAATGTGAATACCTGGAGTCATTGTTCCTGACACACAAATGCTTTTCACATAAATACCTTTTGAAGATGATGGCTTTAACTTGATAATCGTTTGAAGCATTTCTGCAGCATTCTCTTTTATCTTGTCAGCGTCAAATGAAACTCTTCCAACAGATGCATGGATGATTCCATACTTATCTACTTTGAAGTCAATTTTACCACCTTTAACATCAGCCACAGCTTTACCTACGTCCATAGTCACAGTTCCGGACTTTGGATTTGGCATTAATCCTCTTGGCCCTAAGACACGGCCTAAAGCACCTACTTTACCCATTACACTAGGCATAGTAACAATAACATCAACGTCGGTCCATCCACCCTTTATTTTATCAACGTATTCGTCAAGTCCCACGTAATCAGCTCCTGCTTCGATTGCTTCGGCTTCCTTGTCAGGAGTTACCAATGCCAAAACAATTACTTTTTTACCAACACCATGTGGCAATGTAACTGTTCCCCTCACCATCTGATTCGCTTTTCTAGGATCAACTCCTAATCTTACGCTTAAATCAACCGATGAATCAAATTTAGTTGTCGCTAATTCCTTCACTAGTGAAGAAGCTTCTTTTAAAGAATATAATTTATCCTTTTCAATCTTTGCTACTGCGTCTTTACGCTTTTTAGTCAATATTGCCATGTTTCTTTGTTTTAACCTAACTATTCAGGTTTTGGTCCTTTAACTGTAATTCCCATGCTTCTTGCTGTTCCTGCAACCATACTAATTGCAGCATCCATTTTAAAAGCATTTAGGTCTTCCATCTTATCCTCTGCGATTTCTTTTATTTGAGCCCACGTTACAGAAGCCACTTTCTTTCTGTTTGGTTCAGCCGAACCAGACTTCAATTTAGTTTTCTCTAATAACTGAACTGCTGCAGGAGGAGTTTTTATTACAAAATCAAACGATTTATCACCGTACACAGTAATTACTACCGGCAAAACTTTTCCAGCTTTATCCTGGGTTCTTCCGTTGAACTGCTTACAGAAATCCATAATGTTCACACCCTTCGCACCCAGTGCAGGTCCAACCGGAGGAGATGGATTTGCTGCTCCACCTTTAATCTGTAATTTTATTATTCCACTAACTTCTTTAGCCATTGCTTGCTATTTATAATGTCGATTATGATTCTTTTTCTACTTGAAGGAAACTTAACTCTAATGGCTGCTTTCTACCGAAAATCTTCACCATTACCATTAACTTTTTCTTCTCTTCGTTTATTTCTTCAATGCTACCATTAAAACCGTTGAAAGGGCCATCTATTACTTTAATAGATTCTCCAACAATAAATGGAATATTCATTTCTTCTTCACTCTCAGCCAACTCATCCACCTTACCTAGGATTCTGTTCACCTCAGACTGTCTTAATGGAAGAGGGTCTCCTCTCTTCTCTGCACCTAAAAAACCAATTACATTGGTTGTCTTTTGTATTAGGTGAGGTATCTCTCCTACTAAATTAGCTTCAATAAGAATGTACCCGGGAAAAAAACTTCTCTCCTTACTTACTTTCTTACCATTTCTAATTTGATAGACTTTCTCCGTTGGAATTAAGATTTGACTTACGTAGTCTCCTAATTTCAATCGACTGATTTCGTCTTCGATATAAAGTTTTACCTTTTTCTCTTTTCCACTAATCGCTCTTACGACGTACCACTTTTTGTTATTATTCTCGCTCATGCTATCTCTTATCAGTTTTATATGATTTCGTAGATCTTTTCCATCAACGTACTAAAAGTAGTGTCCATCAAAAAAATAATCAGAGAAATGATAATCGAAGCAATCATCACAACGACACCACTACTTTGAAGTTCGCTCCAAGTTGGCCAGCTTACCTTATTCAGTAATTCGTCAGTTGATTCTTCTATGTATGTTCTTAACTTCGACATAATTTTTTTATTCTCTGCACGGGTGGAGAGACTCGAACTCCCAGCCAATGGTTTTGGAGACCACTACTCTACCAATTGAGCTACACCCGTAAATTTTAAAAGTCACGAAAAGGTGTCTCGACTTATCGAGACACCTTTTCTAACTTTATTTTATATATTGATTACTCAATAATTTCTGTTACCTGACCGGCTCCAACTGTTCTACCACCTTCTCTGATGGCAAATTGAAGACCCTTGTTGATTGCAACTTTGTTAATTAAATTAACTGTAATTGTTACGTTATCTCCAGGCATTACCATTTCTCTTCCTTCTTCTAAGAAGATCTCTCCTGTTACATCAGTTGTTCTAATGTAAAATTGAGGACGGTATCTATTTTGGAATGGAGTATGACGTCCACCTTCTTCTTTTTTCAAGATATATACTTCAGCCTTAAATTTAGTATGAGGAGTAATTGATCCTGGCTTTGCCATTACCATTCCTCTACCAATTTGAGATTTTTCAACACCTCTTAATAATAGACCTACGTTATCTCCAGCTTCTCCTCTATCAAGAATTTTTCTAAACATCTCAACACCTGTAACAACAGACTTAAGACCTTCAGCACCCATTCCCATGATTTGAACTTCTTCACCAGAATTGATGATACCAGTTTCGATTCTACCCGTGGCAACAGTTCCTCTACCTGTAATTGAGAATACATCTTCAATTGGCATTAAGAAAGGCTTTTCTGTTTCTCTTGGAGGAATTGGAATAAAGCTATCAACAGCATCCATTAATTCCATTACTTTTTCTTCCCACTGAGCTTCTCCGTTCAATGCACCTAATGCAGAACCTGAGATAATTGGAGTATTGTCACCATCGAAATCGTAGAAAGACAATAGCTCTCTAATTTCCATCTCAACTAATTCCAATAATTCTTCATCGTCAACCATGTCAGCCTTGTTCATAAAAACAACGATAGTAGGAACCCCTACCTGACGAGCTAATAAAATATGTTCTCTTGTTTGAGGCATTGGACCATCAGTAGAAGCTACAACTAAAATTGCACCATCCATTTGAGCTGCGCCCGTTACCATGTTTTTTACGTAATCAGCGTGACCTGGACAATCAACGTGAGCGTAATGTCTCAACTCTGTAGAATACTCTACGTGAGATGAGTTAATTGTAATACCTCTTTCTTTCTCTTCAGGAGCATTATCAATTTTATCAAAAGCTACTGGTGCTGAGAAGCCTTTTTTTGCCAATACAGTTGTAATGGCAGCAGTTAATGTAGTCTTTCCGTGATCAACGTGACCAATTGTCCCAATATTTAAATGTGGTTTAGACCGGTCAAAATTTTCTTTAGCCATGACGTATTGCTTTTATTTGTTAGTATAGTTAATTAATGTGTTCAATCTATATATCTAGAGCCAATGAGGGGAATTGAACCCCTGACCTCTTCCTTACCAAGGAAACGCTCTACCCCTGAGCTACATCGGCAATGATGTAATAATATTTATTGATGAGAATAAAAGAGCGGGAAACCGGATTCGAACCGGCGACCCTCAGCTTGGAAGGCTGATGCTCTAGCCAGCTGAGCTACTCCCGCTTTTTAGATTCATCAATATTTTTGAAACCATGTGGGGGGAGCAGGATTCGAACCTGCGAAGACGTAGTCAACAGATTTACAGTCTGTCCTCGTTGGCCGCTTGAGTATCCCCCCAAGTAATTTCAAGTATGTTAAAGAACGTTTGAGCCGATGGAGGGATTCGAACCCCCGACCCGCTGATTACAAATCAGCTGCTCTGGCCAACTGAGCTACATCGGCAAAAATTACGACCTTTTCCTTGGCTAAAACTAGCCCTGAAAAAGGTCTGCAAATTTATGAAAGATTCTATTATCCCAAAATGTTTTCTTGACTTTTTTTCAAAGTCTTTTCAAAAAGACACTAAAGTCCTTAAAAACAAGATTAAAACTATCTCATTCTTTCCTTTTCCTTGTGTTTTTTTGCCTGTCTACGCAACGCTTCAGTTACTTCGTCTGTCGCTGCCTCAAAGTTTTTGGAAGTTTTCTTTGCAAATAGGTCATGTCCCGGGACAAATAATCGAATCTCCACTTCCTTATTTTCCATTTCGTGATTGTTGTCCACTTTCAAGTAAACATCGGCGCTTATAATCTTATCAAAAAACTGAGCTAGCTTGTTCACTTTCTCTTGTATAAATTCGATTAGTTTTTGATCTGCATCGAAGTTTACTGACCTTACATTCAATTTTACGTTCATAGATAGTTGGTTTTATGCCCTAGGGTGGGCTTGTTTGTAGATGCTTTTTAATTTCTCAATCGTATTGTGCGTATAAACTTGTGTTGCGGACAAGTTGGCGTGGCCCAGTATTTCTTTAATTGTATTCAACTCCGCACCGTTGTTTAACATATGTGTAGCAAAGGTATGCCGCAGAATATGTGGACTCTTTTTACTTGCAGTAGTCACGTGCCCAAGGTAGTGATTTACCTTGCGATAAACAAACTTTGCGTACATTTTTTTACCAGAATCTGTGACCAATAAATTTGAATCCAAAGCCACTTTCTCTCGCTCAATTAAATAACTTTTAATGCCACTTAGTAGCTCTCCGTGTATCGGAATGATTCTTTCCTTATTACGCTTCCCTATGACCTTCATTTGACTTTCGCTCATATCAACATCCCCTACTTGAAGGTGTATTAATTCGCTAAGCCTGATTCCTGAAGAATATAATAATTCTAAAATCAGCTTATCCCGAACTCCTTTGAAAGATTCGTCGAAATGAAACTCATCTAACAAGTTGTCCATTTCGCTTTCTCTAACAAAGTGAGGAAGAGGTTGTGATAGTTTAGGAGAAATAAGCTTATCGGTTGGATTCGACAATACTTGACCCTCTTTCAACAGAAATTTATAAAAAGATTTTAAGGTAGAAATTTTTCTATTAACACTTTTGTTTTGAGTCCCTGTCTCTAGTACGTCAATCACCCACGATCGCAGGCTTGAAGAATTTGCTTCAGCTATTTCTATTTCGTATTGAGTTCTTAAATATTTCTGCAACTGCATTAGGTCTGATTCATATGCCTTAATAGTGTGCAACGAATAGCGCCTGTTCTTTTGAAGATGATTTAGAAACTGAGATATGGGCATAAAAAAACCACGTTAAATTCTATCGCAAATTAAGCAATAGAATTTAACATGGTGATATATTTTAGAGGTAAAAAATTAAGCCTCCTCTTCTCTTTGTCGTTTCTCTACGTAGATAGCTTTTTTGATCTGTTCTCGTTTTATAATAGAAGGCTTATCAAACTGCTGTCTCGCTCTTAATTGCTTTACAGCTCCAGTTCTTTCAAACTTTTTCTTGAATTTTTTTAATGCTCTTTCTATGTTTTCGCCTTCTTTTACCGGTACTATTAGCATGCGTCTTAATTTTTATTGGAATACAAAAGTAATACTTTTTATTAAACTATAACTAGCCTTTTAAAATATCTCGTGAGATAACTAATTTTTGGATTTCTGAGGTTCCTTCACCAATCGTGCAAAGCTTTGAATCTCTGTAAAACTTCTCTACAGGATACTCTTTTGTGTAGCCATAACCACCAAAAATCTGAACGGCCTCATTTGCCACAGCAACGCAGACTTCAGAAGCTTTATATTTAGCAATCGCCGACTCTTTTGTCATCTTTTTCCCTTTATTCTTCATGTCTGCTGCCTGATGGGTCAATAACTCCGATGCCTCAATATCAGTAGCCATATCCGCTAGTTTGAAAGCAATGGCTTGGAAGTTTGAAATTGCTTGACCAAACTGGTGTCTTTCTTGTGCATATTTCTTAGCAGCAAGGTATGCTCCTTTAGCAATACCTAATGAAAGTGCAGCAATTGAAATTCTACCGCCATCTAACACTTTCATGGATTGAGGAAACCCGTCTCCAATTTTCCCTAATAAATTCGCTTTTGGCACTCTGCAGTCGCTAAAAATTAATTCAGCAGTCTCTGAAGCCCGCATGCCTAACTTATCTTCTTTTTTACCCGAAGTAAAGCCAGCTGTACCTTTTTCAACGATGAATGCAGACATTCCGTGAGAATCTCCCTTTTCCCCAGTTCGAACAATTACAACTGCCACATCACCAGAAACGGCATGAGTTATAAAATTCTTAGCCCCATTTAAGATATAATGATCTCCATCTTCAACCGCTGTTGTGTTCATTCCACCTGCATCAGACCCCGTATTGTGCTCCGTTAACCCCCAAGCGCCAATGTGCTCAGCTGTGGCTAATTTGGGAAGAAACTTCCTTTTTTGCTCTTCGTTTCCGAACGCTAAAATGTGACCCGTACACAATGAGTTATGCGCTGCAACCGATAGGCCAATTGAACCACAAACCTTCGCAATTTCAGTAATAACAGTGATGTATTCATGGTAGCCAAACCCTGACCCTCCGTACTCCGTCGGCACTAAAACGCCCATCATTCCCAACTCACCTAACTGCTTAAAAATATGAACGGGAAACTCCTGAGATTCATCCCATTTCATAAGATCCGGTCGTATGTGTTTTTCAGCAAAGTCTCTCGCCATTTCAGCGATTAACGTTTGGTTTTCTGTGTAATTAAAATCCATAATTAATAATTGACTAGTCCTGTAATATTATTATTGTATTTTGAAAGATATTCCACTCCATTCAAAAAATCGAGTATTACTAAAAATGAAAAACCCACAACCGTTGCATTTTGTTTTAATACAATCTCTGCAGCTGCAGTGCCGCCTGTTGCCAGTAAATCGTCATGAATAAAAATATTAGCCCCTTCCTTAATCGCATCGGCATGAACTTCGATTTCAGCCGACCCGTATTCTAAGTCGTACTTGTGAGATACTGTTATGTAAGGCAATTTTCCCTTTTTCCGAACTGGAATAAACGGAACTCCTAACTCCTGCGCAATCATAGGTCCCCAAAAGAAACCACGACTTTCGACACCCATAATGGCATCTACCTTCCTGCCATTCATTTGTCGGATAAACTCCTTTGTTATGGCAGATGTAAGTGCCGGATTTTCTAATATCGGAGTTATATCTTTAAATATAATTCCTTCTTTTGGAAAATCTTTTACGTCTCGAATGGCTGACTTAATTTGTTCTTTGATCATGCTGAATATTCATTTTTAAGCAAGTACAAAAAAACGAAAATTCAGGCGATTTAAAGCGCTAAATAGGGCTTTACTTTTTGAAAAATAGAATCATTAATTAGCACACTCTTTTTAATATCCTCTACTGATTGATATGCTCCATGCTGTTTTCTGTAATTCACGATAGCATTTGCATGTTTCCAAAATAGATAAGGGTGCGCTTTTAACTCCTCTTTTGTGGCAGTATTTATGCTTATTTTTCTAATCTTAGTCAAGGTAAACACCAGCTGAGTATCCAACTGAATTAACGTTTCCTCCTTTAATCCATACACCTCTTTCAACTGATCTTTTGAAACAAATCCCCCTAACTCTTCTCTTCGCTTCACAATCCTTTCAGCTAACACTTTTCCAATGCCATATAATTTTTTAAAGCTTGCCGTATCTGCACTGTTTATATCTACTTTCGGATAGATTCGCACCCTCTTTTCATATTGCCTCTTCTTCCAGGTAGGAAATTCTCGGGAACTGCGTTGAATTGTATCAGGTAACAGAATATGTGAAGATAATTGCTCGTGCAACTCCTCATGTATGACAAACACTTTTCTAAACTGCGCTTTTGATTTAAAGCCACCTATTTTATTCCGATAATTTACAAGTGTTATTGCTTGTTTCTCGCTCAGCCCAAATGCTTTCCAGTCCTCTAATTTTAATGCGTTAGGGTTGAAATCTTCGACTTCTTTTACTTCGGATTTAAAAGGTTTAAAGGCGTCTTCGCGTTTCCTTTTACTTTGCGCTTCTTCAAGGCTATCAATTACAGCTTCAATTTTAGCGATGTCTTTTTGCTCAACATTTACTTGAGGATAAAATTCAACTAGTAAATATCGAATAACAAGGAGGAGAACAATTAAACAGACCAGTACAATTACTCCGGAACGTTCCAACTTACTGAAATTAAAATATTCCTTAAGCTGTTGTTTCATTCATTCGTTAGTTAATAACAAGGTTTACTAGCGTTTCTGAACCACAACCATTCAACAGGGCGGCTTGTTTGTTAAAAGTAGAATCACTAATTGAGGCTGACGCTTTGGCCCTCATAAAATCATTCGACCCTATTCCATAGTAAAAATATTCAGTTACCTCATTTGTATTCGGTGCCGAACTAACTGCTGCTATGGTGTCTAATACCCCACTTGTCGGCTGAACGTTGAAGAAAGAACCTTCATTGTGTGTAAGTCCGTAATAAAGAGTATCATTTATCCCAAATAATTTAGACCCTGAGAGCTGAATTATTAATTGGGATAAATCATTCCTAAATAAATCAAGACTAATAAGGTCTTGATTCAAGTCAACATTATCTATCAATACTTCAAACCCAGTAGGTTTAACAAACAGCAAACTTCCTGTTCCTAAGTCTTCCTCGTCTAATTCATACGTAAAGCGCAATGTTCCATCAGCAGTAGTAATTCCGCTACCTAATATAATAGGACCATTAAAGCTTCCCCCCACTTTTGACTTCAAAGCAATCTCGACATTAGCCAATGGAGAAGTGCAATCTTGATACACAATACCAGTAACAAGATTCACTCTTGTGTTTTCCTTGCAAGAGGTCAGAAGAAGAAATACAGCAATCGTAATTGCATAGAAATTTCTCATTATTTGAACTTTTTAATCGCTCCACTTTTCACTCTAGAAAAATAAGAAGCCATATCTTCCTTCACCTCTTTTGACATAATTAACAACCCAATAATATTTGGGAAGGCCATACCTAAAATCATCAAATCAGAAAAGTCCAATACAGCACCCAAACCAACTGAAGAGCCTATTACAACAAATACTAAAAAGATAAGTTTGTAAGAGTAATCAGCAACTTTACTATTGCCGAATAAATAACTCCAAGCTTTTAAACCATAGTAAGACCATGAAATCATAGTTGAAAAAGCAAATAAGAAAATAGCTACTACCAATACGCCACTAAACCAAGGAAAAACACTCCCAAAAGCTTCAGAAGTTAATTCTGCTCCTTCCAGTCCTGATGCACCATCCGCAAAACCTGTAAAGATTAAGACTAAAGCGGTCATGGTACAAACCACAACCGTATCTATAAAAGGCTCCAACAAGGCGACTATTCCTTCACTTACCGGCTCATTGGTTTTTGAAGCTGAGTGGGCAATAGAGGCTGAGCCAACACCTGCTTCATTGGAAAAAGCTGCTCTCTGAAAACCAACAATCAACACTCCAATTATACCCCCTTTTAAAGCTGGGGCGTTAAAGGCTCCATTAAAAATTTCACCTAAAACAGAACCAATGTTTTCAAAATTCATCCCAATAATTATTAAGGAAAAGGAAACGTATAATACCGCCATGAACGGAACAATCTTATCAGTTACCTTAGCAATGCTCTTTATTCCTCCTATTATTACAACTCCCACAAGAATTGCTAATATAATTCCAAAGTACAACCCACTATCTTGCAGGGCAGGAAATGTGCTAGACAATTGAGCAAAAGCTTGATTCGCTTGAAACATATTACCACCTCCGAAAGACCCACCGATGCACAAAATGGCAAAAAACACTGCAAGTACTTTACCTAAGCCTCCTAGATTTTTCTTTTTTAACCCTTCACTTAGGTAGTACATGGGTCCTCCAGAAATTTCACCATTGTCTGCGACTCTTCTATACTTAACACCAAGCGTACATTCTACAAATTTTGAAGACATCCCAATTAAACCGGCAATAATCATCCAAAATGTTGCTCCTGGCCCACCTAAGGTAATGGCAACGGCTACTCCTGCAATATTTCCTAAGCCGACTGTTGCCGAAAGTGCTGTTGTTAGTGCTTGAAAGTGTGAAACTTCCCCAACCTCTTTAACCGAAGGATCTGAAAATTTACCTGCTACCAATTGCAGTGCGTGCCTAAATCCTCGAATATTCACAAATCTCATTCTAACCGTGAAAAAAACAGCCCCTAATACTAACCAAACTACAATAAAAGGAATACCTTTTTGCTGCTTATCACCATTTGGATGAAGCACTGGCCGAGGAGACGCATAAATAATGGAGGCTAAATTTTCTGTTCCGACCTCAATCACATCCTGCATATTGTTTGCGTCGTAAATCACCTTCCCTTCTTTCACGTTATGCTGCAACGCACCCTCATCATTGGCGTACATATTAACATCTTCCGAGTTATCTTGTGTAACTATGGCAATAAAATCACCTTTCTTGACTAATTCACCGTCCGCAATCAACCATTGCTTTAAAACAATTTTACTTACCTCTGTATTGGACCAACCAGCTGCTTTTACATTTTTGTAATCTGCGTAAACAACCGGATCATATATACCGATAGCTGAGAATGGATCCCAAAATAAGAAAGCTGCCATACCCTCCACTATTGGAACAAATACAGCGTTTATTTTTTCTTCAGGTGATTCCGTTTTTACAACACCTTCTAATGTTTTAGAATTTCCTTCAGCGTCTGTCACTAAAACAGAAAACCCACTTCCTTCTGTTAATCCTTCGCAATTACTAGAACTCAAAAGAGTCTCTTCACTGGACCATTTGTAGGTAAAAGGCGCTATCCCACCTGAAATAATAACAACAAAGGCTTGACCATCATTTATTTCATCTGATGGATTCTCAACTTTTAATTCGGCCGTAAAGTCTGCGGAAAATACTGTAAATGAAAATATTGTAAGAATTAGAGAGAGGGAATTCTTCAGCATAAAAGGAGTTTTTTTAGTAAGTGAACAAATATAAGAAAGCAAAAGTGACAACGGAAGCATTAGCCCTTCAATTGCATTTCAAGAAATTTAATCCCCTCTTCGAAACTTACAGGGTTATACCCTAAATCCTTTATTGCTTTATCTAAAACAAACCCAGTTTTAGGTGGTCTTTTGGCTGCCTGATTTAATGAAGCAGTGGTTATTTCTTCGATATAGCTTTCGTCTAAATGATAATATCGTGCAACTCTTCGCACTAGTTCCACAATGCTCATTGTATCTTTTCCCGACAGATTATAAACTCCTTGCGCTTGTTTATCAGCAATTAAGATACACCCCTTTGCTAAATCTTCAGCTAAGGTTGGAGAGCGAAATTGGTCGTTAACAATTGTAATCTTTTGCCTTTTTTCTAGGGCCCCTTTCGCCCAGAGAACAATATTTGAACGACTCATATCTTCAACGATACCATATACTATTATGGTTCGAGCAACAGCCCATTTACAGTTGGAAGCCTCTAATAATTTTTCAGCTGCCAATTTCGACTCCCCGTAATAACTCAAAGGATTTGGTTCATCTGACTCTTTATAGGGTCCAGCTTCACCATCGAAAATAAAATCAGTTGAAAGGTGTATAAAATGAGAATTAAACTTTTCAGCTGCCTTAATCAAATGTACTACAGCAGTTACGTTCAACAACCAACAGCCTCCTTTGTCACTTTCACAGGCATCAACATTTGTCATTGCCGCAGTATTGATCAGCACGTCGGGCCGATACCTTTCAAATACTCTCATTACATCCTCCGCTAAAGTAATGTCCATCGGCTCATAGGTATAACCGGCAACTTTTGAAATTCGATTTTCCCCTCGTGAAGTAGCTATCAGTTCAAAATTATCATCGTTGGCCAATTGTGCCACTAATTTTTGACCTAATAACCCATTGGAACCCGTAACTAATATTTTCTTCCTTATTCCCATTTTAACAATTTATCAACTTGGTTCTTCATCCCTAATACAAAAACCTTGGATCCCTCACAAATTAGTTCATCCGGAGAAGGGTTTAGGGTGTACTTCCCTTCTTTATTTTTTAGTCCAATAATGTTTGCACCTGACCTTTCTCGAATCTCTAAATCTGCAATGGAACGATTTTTAAGCTCTGCTGGTAGACTTTCGTAGCTAATTTCTTCTAACGAAATGTTTTCATCTTGACCAGAGAGGTGATTTAAAAACTCAACTACATCCGGCTTTATAACTAAATATGCCATGTGTGTTCCTCCAACCTTATCAGGCATAACCACATTGTTGGCTCCTGCCATTTTTAACTTTTTGTCGGAGGAGTCTTTAGATGCTCTACTTATTATGAGCAAATTACTATTCATCGCCCTTGCTGTTAGCACCACAAATACATTAGCCGCATCTTCAGGCAAGGTGGTGATTAGCGCCTTCGCACGGGCAATACCTGCCTCAATTAAAATTGTATCTTCGGTTGCTTCCCCTTCCAAATAGCTATTGCAATTATTGGCAATAGCTTCATTGATTACTTCTGGATCTTTCTCAATTAAAACATATTCTTGGCCCGATTCCTTCAGCTCCTTAACAATTTGTTTCCCATTACGGCCATAGCCACAAATAATTACGTGATTTTCCAACTCTTTTATCTTTTTCACTTTTCTCAGTTCTAATAAATTCTTTCTAAATTCTCCATCAATCAAGTAGAAAGAATTTGTTTCCCATTACGGCCATAGCCACAAATAATTACGTGATTTTCCAACTCTTTTATCTTTTTCACTTTTCTCAGTTCTAATAAATTCTTTCTAAATTCTCCATCAATCAAGTAGAAAGAAATTGCGGTAAGTGCATAAGCAAATGTACCGAAACTGAATACTATCAACGCCATCGTAAAGTACCTACCTGCCTCACTCAGCGGTTGAACCTCTTGGTAACCAACTGTAGAAATGGTGATTATCGTCATAAACAATGCATCACCAAAGGAGTACCCTTCAATAATTGAAAAACCCAGCACACCAATAATGCAAATAAGAACAACAATAAAAAAAGCAATATATAGCTTCTTAAATTTCTTGTAATACCCCATTTTAAAAGTTTAAATATCCCAAATAGTTTTTCGCTTCTTTAACTTAAACATGTATTTATGTTCTAAAACAAAGGCCATTGGCAGGTACAAAATAATGGGGGAGCCGAGTGTTAGAAAAGAAAAATAAATAAAAAATTTGCGAATATTAGTCGAAGGCAAACCCAATTTTTGCCCCCACCATTCGCACACTCCAAATGCATAACGTTCAAAGAAATATTGGATTCTATTAATCATCTCAACTTGGTTTTAAAATTGCATTTCCAATGGCGCAAGTTAAACATTTTTTATGGCTACAATTTTCATTCTTCAGCTGAATAAGCGCTTGTGAGTCGTAAGCCGACGAAATTGGCATTCCTAATTCCTTCCACTTTTTTGTAATGGAATTCCGCTCCCAAGTAATTTCTTGTAAAAACTCGATTGCCCTCTCTTGAATCATTTCGTCTGCAATGTGTTTTCCATAATTGAATAAAACAGGAATAACTGCATTAATCAGTAAAATATCAACTGACAAGGCACCTAAATTCTTAGTTTGTTTCTTGCTTGCCAGAATGTCAAATCGATAATGCGTATCAAAGTAAGTATGAGTTCCCACCTTGAACAATTCTTTTAAATCACTTAGCTGCTTTGCTTCTATAATGGATTGAAATAGGTGTCCATTTTTTATAAATATGCCAACAAATTGAGCAATTCTTATCGTCGGAAAATTGGAAGGTCGCATGCGCATGAACTTCCAAATACTTCTTTCGAGTGCTTGTAACTTATATTTGTTGTCTAAAAAGGAATATGCCTGTTTCAATTGTAGTGGAAAACTGTCTTTAAAGTCTACTTGCAAAAACCCTGCTTGCCCAAAAAACAATGCCAACAAGTAATTTTCATTGTTTCGATACTTCCTTATGAGGTTAAATTCTATTGAACTGCCCAAAAGCTCAAACGGAACTGCATTCACCTTGAACCCAAAATATTTAGCCAAAAGCTGGTACAAGGTAGCCTCCCAATCATTTTTGCGAAGCAGTAATATTTGATTCAATCGATGCGACTTGGACTCCAAGCGCTCCACCAGTTTTTGTTCCATGGCTTGAATTTTCACAAACTCATCTACATTTCTAATTTCCGACTCACATGGAATCCAAGTATTTGCATTTTGTAGTAGCTCAAACTTTTCAAAAACCGATTTTTTTACCAACCCTTTTAACTCTACTGTAGGTACTTTCTGCCCATTCCCTTGCAATACCGGTTCATCATCTTCCCAAACAACATGTAAAATAATTTTACTGTAGGCAAGGTCCTCCTGGTGGTTGTGCTTTTTCCAATCACTTGACTGAATATGGATTTCAATATTTCCTACCCAAAGCATCTGCCCTATTCGAACTTGCCCATTAAAAAAATCCGGACCTGAATCAAAATTCTGAGTACCGGATCGCACAACACGAGCAGGCTCACCATCGGTAGTGAGCAAGGACAGGGAATTAAACAGTTGAAAATTCCAAATGTATTGCAGTAGGTCTTCATTCATTGAAAACGAAGATAATTATTTTGCTTTAATTCAAAGCATGTCGTCGTCGTCGAGTTTCTTCCAAACAGACCCTAATAAGAAAATTACATGTTTTACGAATAGGTAAACTCTTGCCTCGAGCTCCTGCACATTGCACAAGCGATTGCCTTAGATTTTATAGCTGTCTCGGTAGGTCCTAGCTTTTCGAGAAACCGCTAGAAACGGATTTCCTACTTGCCGACCGCTAAAGTGACGCTTGGAAAGTAGCTTTTAGACCCTCCAACAGTTAAACTGCTTGATATACTGTTAAAAGGGATCCCCCGTTTGAACCCTGAGTGTCCAGCTTAATCTACTTCAACATCCATTTTAAAAGTTACCCTCTTCCCAATGATTTGTTGACGGCATAAAATTCCTAGCGATTACAGGAATAACTCTATTTCTCATTGCTTCAGATCGTGCTTAATATCAACGCCATTTCCTGCTGAATTTCTCGTGCTGCTTTTGCACTCAATTGCGCAAATTCAGCGTCGCTACCCGCGTATAAAATTTCGCGAGAAGAGTTAATCAATAAACCACAATCTGAGTTCAAGCCGTATTTGCAAACTTCTGACAGACTGCCCCCTTGTGCACCAACTCCTGGAACAAGCAAAAAGTGATTTGGAATAATTTTCCGTATGTTTGCGAAAGACTCTGCCTTCGTGGCTCCTACCACAAACATTAAATTATCATCACTGCCCCACTTTGCCGTTGTTCGAAGAACCTTCTCATACAACTTTTCTCCACTTTTAAGTTCAGAAAACTGAAAGTCAAATGCTCCCTTGTTTGAAGTAAGTCCGAGAACGATGCCCCACCTTCCCGAATGAGATAAAAAAGGGGTAACTGAATCTTCCCCCATATACGGCGCTATCGTTACCGAGTCAAAATTATAGGTTTCAAAAAATGTTTTGGCATACATATCTGCAGTATTGCCAATATCTCCTCTTTTTGCATCTGCAATGGTAAAAATATCTTTCGGAATGTAATCTAAGGTCGCTTTTAGTGTTTCCCAGCCTTGGAGTCCCCTGCTTTCATAAAATGCAATATTTGGTTTATAGGCCACGCAATACGCCTTTGTAGCGTCGATGATTCTTTTGTTAAACTCTAAAATAGGATCGTCAAAGACTAAAAGATGTTTTGGGATTTTAGTAATATCAGGATCCAATCCAACACAAAGAAAGGATTGCTTTTTATTTATTTGAGCTATTAATTCTTCCCGAGTCATTAGTTTACAGAATTTTCATCCCTCAGACCATCTTTCATCTTTTCAGCATTTGCTGCCATTCTTAATCCATCAATTACAACGCCTACATCGCCATTAATAATCGCTTCTAAATTGTATAGCGTCAGGTTAATTCTATGGTCGGTAACTCGACCTTGAGGGTAGTTGTATGTTCTAATCTTCGCAGAACGGTCTCCAGTTGAAACTTGCGATTTTCTCTCAGCTGCAATTTCTTTTTCTCTTTTTTCTACTTCCGCTTCGTAAATCCTTGACCTCAAAACCTTCATTGCCTTCTCATAGTTTTTTAACTGAGATCGACCATCTTGGCATTCCACAACGGTATTGGTAGGCAGGTGAGTTAAACGGACTGCCGATTCTGTCTTGTTTACGTGCTGCCCTCCCGCTCCTGAAGCTCGATAAGTATCCTTCTTAATATCTGAAGGATCAATTTTTACATCTACCTCCTCAGCTTCAGGTAATACTGCTACTGAAGCTGCCGAAGTATGCACTCTACCTTGAGTTTCTGTTTGCGGCACTCTTTGAACTCGGTGTACACCAGATTCATATTTCATAATGGCATACACATTCGCTCCAGAAACTTCAAAACTAATTTCCTTAAATCCGCCAGAGGTCCCTTCATTCATTGTCATCACCTCGTGCTTCCACCCTTGATTGTCAATGTATTTTACATACATTCGATATAAATCTCCTGCAAAAATACTGGCTTCATCTCCTCCCGCACCTGCACGAATCTCTATAATGACATTCTTGTCATCGTCCGGGTCTTTCGGAATTAACATCACCTTTATTTCTTCCTCTAATTCCTTTCTTCGCTTTTGAAGCTCATCAAACTCCATTTTCGCCATTTCGCGAAACTCTTCATCTTTCTCTTTCGATAAAATCTCTCTCGATGAATCAATGTTTGCCAATACGTTTGAATATTCATCGTAAGCGTCGACAATTACTTTTAAGTCACTGTATTCCTTATTCAGCTTCACGTAACGTTTCATGTCGGAAATAATTTCCGGGTCTACAATTTGTTGTGAAACGTCAATCCACCTGTCTTTAATCGACTGTAACTTTTCTATTAAACTACTCATCTTTAATATTCAAATATTCCATAAACTGACTTTATCGTCAGTTTATTTGTTTCAGATGCCTCTACCCTTCCTACCACTTTAGCGTCGACCTTATACTTCTTTGAAATTGCAATTAAATCTGCTGCTGCTGCTTTAGGAACGTACAATTCCATTCGATGGCCCATGTTAAACACCTTGTACATCTCCTTCCAAGGTGTTTGGGATTCTTCGTGAATTAATTTAAAAAGTGGAGGCAAATCAAAAAGATTGTCTTTAATCACATGTACATTCTTTACAAAATGCAATACTTTGGTTTGCGCACCACCGCTACAATGAACCATTCCATGAATTGAATCCCGATGCGATTTTAGCATTTCTGCAATAATCGGGGCATACGTTCGGGTTGGTGAAAGAACCAACTTTCCCGCATCGATCGGAGAATTTTCGATGGGATCAGTCAACTTCTTACTTCCAGAATAAACTAAGTCCGCCGGCACAGCCGCATCAAAAGACTCCGGAAATTTCTCTGCCAAATACTTGCCAAATACATCGTGACGTGCGGAAGTTAATCCGTTGCTTCCCATTCCTCCGTTATACTCGGTCTCATAACTTGCCTGACCAAAAGAAGCTAATCCAACGATAACATCTCCGGCTTGAATGTTATGATTTGAAATTACATCCTCTCTTTTCATTCGAGCGGTAACCGTTGAATCTACAATTATGGTGCGGACTAAATCTCCAACATCAGCAGTTTCTCCTCCTGTGCTGTAAATTCCAATACCGTAAGAACGTAGCTCCTTTAAAATTTCCTCTGTACCGTTAATAATTTCTGAGAGCACCTCGCCAGGAATTACATTTTTATTCCTTCCGATGGTTGAACTTAAAAGTATATTATCCGTGGCGCCAACGCATAGGAGATCGTCTATATTCATCGTTATAGCGTCCATTGCTATCCCTTTCCACACCGAAATATCGCCTGTTTCTTTCCAATACATGTACGCTAGTGCAGACTTTGTCCCTGCGCCATCAGCATGCATCACAATGCAATGATCTTCGCTTCCAGTTAAATAATCAGGAACAATTTTGCAAAATGCCTGAGGAAACAATCCTTTATCGACATTTTTAATGGCATTATGCACATCTTCTTTGTCGGCTGAAACGCCTCTTAAAGTATACCTTCCTTTCTCCATTTTACGCTATAAAAAAAACATCCACTTTCACTAAGAAAATGGATGTTCCAATTTTTTAAATTATATATCTATTGTTCTCCTTCCATTTCATCTTCTGGAATTACCTCTTCTCCATCACCAATTGGTGCAGTTTCATTTTGATTCTCTTCACCTGATTGATTGGTAGGAATAAAGTCATCTCTTAGAATAATAAATTCAGTTCTACGATTTGCCTGATGAGCAGCTTCTCTTTCTTCTTCCGAAGCTAATTTTGCAATTTGATCGTCTGAAATTAACAAATTCGTTTCACCGTATCCTTTCGGAACCATTCTAGCAGGATCAATTCCTCTTCTCACTAAATAACCAACAGCTGAATCTGCTCTCTTCTGAGATAAAATTAGGTTATAATCGTCTCCACCTCTGCTATCCGTATTTGCCTTCAGCTCGATAACCAAGTTTGAGTTATCCACCAAGATTTTGTAGAGGTACTCAAGAGAATCTGCTGCTTGTTCAGTAATGTTTGCCTTGTTGAAAAGATACACAATCTCTGGAAGCTTAATCGCTTTCTCAGTAATTGGTTGCAATTCGTACAAATGAGCAAATATTTTAGATTCCTCAACATTTACAGTAGTTTCTTTCCCTTTTGCCTTTAAGTAGTTTGGTTTTGAAACCGTCAATTGGTACGATGTATTCTTATTGATGTAATAAGCATCTCCATTTTCAGCAAATTCGAAAGTTCCATCTGCTCCAGTTTGAACTTCAGCAGAAGCGCCATCTGTTCCAATTAACTTAACATTGGCAGCAACTAATGGCTGACCAGTCTCTAAATCTTTCACCAAACCTTTCAAGATAAAAAGAATAGGAGGTTCACTGAACTGCCAAATATCATCCTTTCCTCTTCCACCTTCTCGGCTTGAACTAAAAAATCCTTTGTTCTTATCTCCGGCGAATGTTATTCCGAAGTCATTTGCACTGGAGTTTATAGGAGCTTTCATGTTCTTTACTTTTGCCCACTGTGCATCTCCAACGTTTTCAGCTGAAAAGATATCTAACCCTCCCATGCCCAAATGACCATTTGAGGCAAAATACAACGTCCCGTTTGGTTTAATAAATGGAAACATCTCATCTCCCATGGTGTTAATTTCGGGACCTAAGTTAATTGGAGCACTCCACTTATCTCTAGATTCTTCTCTAATATACCACAGGTCTTTTCCCCCTTGCCCACCGCTCATATCAGAAGCAAAAACTAAAATTTTATCATCAGCCGAAAGTGCTGGATGCCCAACTGTTGCACCAGAACTATCCGGAATAATGGCTACTAGCTCAGGTGTTGAAAATTTAACTCCTTGTCTTTTGGCACTTAAAATTTCACAGCCCTTAATCCCGTTTTTTTCAACACCACATCGGGTATAATACATGGTATTTCTTCTAGCGTTTACCACAGCAGAACCTTCACCAGCGTCAGAATTTACACCTTCCCCTTCAACTAGTACCGGCTCACTCCACTTTCCTTTTTTATCTCTTTTGGTGATGTATAAGTCAGAAAAATTACCTCCAGTAACCTCTGAAGTATTCGAACCAATGGATCCCTCTCTTGTTGATGTAAAAATCATTTCCATGTCCTTGCGGTCAGAAAAAGTTGGACTGTACTCTCGAAATTCTGTGTTCAGTAAAACTGCAGGCTCTACTATTAACCCTTCCGGATTATCCGCCCATATTTGAGCTTGCTCCGCAGCTTCGATACCCTTTTTCCCACGAAGATCTGATGGTACGTCTGCAGCATATTTCTGGTATGCCACAAGAGCTTCATCATACTTGCCATTCATCCTTTTCATATCTCCCAAACGCAGGTTAGCTATTGGGTCAGCATATTGAGCAATAACTGACTTGTCATACCATACTTCCGCCTGCATTGGCTGATCACTAAGGCGATAAGCCTCTGCTATTTTAAAAATAATTTGCGCCTTCACATCTCTTGCGGGCTCTTTTACATATGCCTTTTTGTACAACTCAATCGCCTCGAAATACTTTTCTTCCTGCACTAATGCTTTGTCTGCATCTTCCAAGTAACTTTTCTGTGCAATTATTTGCAAACTGAAAAGACAAAAAACAAAAGACAACCCAACAACTTTCAATAACTTCATTTATGTCTGGTATTTTAATTCAATAGGCGCTAAAATAAACAAAATTTCTTTGTTTTTATTGTAAATCACCTTGTAAAAAACACTGATATTTCAGCCAAGAATAACCCTAGCCTATTTTCGCTTAGTGATTGAACAATAATTCTCTATATTTTGGCAATGGCCAAATCTCATCATCCACCATTAGTTCCAACTTATCCACACTGTATCGTATAACATCAAACAGAGGTTTTACGATATCAGCATATTCGTTAGCCTTTTGCTTTGGGTCCTCTAATTTGTTAATACGCTTTCTTTCTAGAATCATCTTTTCAGTCGTTTCCTGTACTGTTTTCACGTGCTTTGAAATTCCTTTTATCATTTCCAATTGAACGCCGGCTGATTCTTTAAATTCTGCAGGACTAAAAATATCCTTAAGTCCTTGGACATTCTTAATTAACTGATTTTGATACCGTAATGCGGTAGGTAGTATATGACTCTTGGCCAAGTCCCCTATGACTCTCGCTTCTATTCGAATTAAGTTGGTGTACAACTCATACGCAATTTCTTGACGTGCCAGGGTCTCTCTCTCCGACATTACCTTAAGACCTTCGTAAAGCGCCAAGGTTTGCTTAGAACCCATTTCAGCAATTGCTGCAGGAGTCGTTCGCAAGTGAGACAGGCCTCTTTTTTCAGCTTCAGCAATCCACTCATCTCCGTAGCCATTTCCCTCAAAACGAATATTTTTAGAGCTTATAGTATATTTTTTTAAAATCCTAAAAATCGCTTCATCTTTCTTAACTCCTTCTTTAATTAGCTTATCAACGTCTATCTTGAATTCTTTTAATTGCTTTGCTACAATGGAGTTAATCACGATCATTGCGGAGGAACAGTTCGCTGAAGAGCCGATGGCTCGGAACTCAAACTTATTCCCAGTAAAAGCGAATGGTGAGGTCCTATTTCGATCTGTGTTGTCTAACAAAATTTCAGGAATCTTGCCGATGTTCAACTTTAATTCTGTTTTTTCCTCTGCCGTAAGAGATTTTCCATCTTTCACCTTCGAAACCAGCTCATTTAACATCTTTGTTAACTCTTGCCCTATAAATACAGAGATTATTGCAGGAGGAGCTTCATTTGCACCAAGACGGTGCTCATTTCCTGCGGTGGCCATAGACGCTCTTAACAACCTTTCGTTATCGTGAACTGCCTTTATTGTATTAATTAAAAAGGTAAGAAACTGTAAATTAGATTTAGGATTTTTTCCCGGACTCAATAAATTCACCCCAGTATTCGTTGCAAGGGACCAATTATTGTGCTTCCCTGAGCCATTTACGTTGGCAAATGGTTTTTCATGCAACAACACTCTAAAATTGTGCTTTCTCGCAATCTTTTCCATCATGTCCATCAACAGTTGATTGTGGTCCACTGCAAGGTTTGCTTCTTCAAAAATTGGGGCAAATTCATATTGATTTGGAGCCACCTCATTGTGACGGGTCTTCAACGGAATACCCAATTTCATGCACTCAATTTCTAACTCCACCATAAAGGCATGTGCCCTTTCCGGAATACTTCCAAAATAATGATCATCTAACTCTTGACCCTTTGCAGGAATATGACCAAATACTGTTCTTCCTGTTAATACTAAGTCGGGCCGAGCTGTGAATAAGGCCTTGTCTACCAAAAAATATTCTTGTTCCCAACCTAAGGTTGCAGTTACCTTTTTTACATTTTTATCGAAATACTGACAAACATCAACTGCCGCTTTATCGACGCAACTAAGCGCTTTTAACAAGGGTGTTTTGTAATCTAAAGCTTCTCCGGTGTAAGCAATATATATGGTAGGGATGCAAAGCGTGTTACCAATAATAAATGCAGGAGAACTAGGATCCCATGCCGTATATCCTCTTGCTTCAAATGTATTCCTAATTCCGCCATTTGGCAAACTAGAAGCATCCGGCTCTTGTTGCGCCAATTGACCTCCATCAAAACGTTCAATCACACTGTTTCCATCTGTTGTCTCAAAGAAGGCATCATGCTTTTCTGCTGTTGTTCCCGTTAGCGGCTGGAACCAATGCGTATAATGTGTCACATCCTTTTCCATTGCCCAGGCTTTCATTGCAGAAGCTACTGAATTTGTAATCTTTCTGTCAACGGTTTTACCATCCTCTATGGTTTGCATTACTTGAGCATAAATGTCTTTTGACATGTATTCTGCCATGACGTTTTTATCAAAAACATTCATGCCGTAATACTCAGAAATTTTCTTTGAAGGTGCTTCAACAATTCTAGGAGTTCTAGACATGGAAGCTTCTAATGCTTTAAATCGGATGGTAGCCATTTTGGTACGTTTATTTTAGGCCGCAAAAGTATCAAAGAATATATATTTAATTTCAAAAAATGCTAATATTTTATCAACACCCCCCCTTAAAAAACTACTTTAATAACTAAAATGCGGACTTTTAAAGAAAGACCCCCCTTATTTTTCCGCCATAATTGAAAAATAAATATAAAAAACGTAGAAAAGAATTAAAAACACACCTTTCCATCTGCCAATTTTTTTACCAAAAAGCATAATCGGCAACAGAAGCAAGGAGATGCCTAGTAGAAAGTAAACATCAAATTGATTGATACTATCAGAAATAGTCAATGGGTGAACGATTGCAGTAATTCCTAAAATTGCGAAAAGGTTGAAAATATTAGAACCAATCAAATTCCCAATTGAGATATCTGTTTCTTTTCGAAAAGCAGCCATTGCAGAAGTCACCAGTTCAGGCAAGCTCGTTCCAAAGGCAACTATTGTAACAGATATTAATTTTTCACTTACCCCTTGACTACTTGCGATGCTGACTACGGATTTAACTAACCATTCTGCACCAAAATATAGTGCCACCATACCAATTGCTAAAAAAAAGACATCTTTATAAATAGGGTTCCCCAGATTCAATTCTTCAACCTCGCTCTCTGTTGCCAATTGGACCCCCTCTTTTCTAGAACGACGAATTAGCCAAAAAGTAAACAGGGCTAAAATGCAAATAAAAATAACTCCTTCCCACCAGGAGAGCTCCCCATTCATTGCAAAAAAGTAGAATAAAAAAGTAGCCAATATCATTAACGGCCAGTCGATTCGTAAACTGTCGCGGTTAACAACGATAGGGAAAATCAAAACGGTAATTCCCAGCACCAACCCTATATTCGAAATATTAGAGCCAACTACTGCACCTACACTTACATCTGGGTAACCATCTAAAACGGCACTTAGGCTTACTAAAAGTTCAGGAGCTGACGTTCCGAATGAAACCACAGTCATTCCAACTACTAACGGAGAAATTTTTGCCTTTAATGCAACACTTACCGCTCCACGAACTAAAAACTCCCCCCCCAGTACCAGGGCAATTAAGCCCAAAGTCAACCATAAGTATTCCATTTAGGCCTTATCTTTTTTTTCGGAACGAATGTTTTTGGTTACATCCACTTGATCGGTTACTTCTTTAGAAGTTTTTCTGATCTCTTCCTGGATATCACTTGTCGCATTCTTAAATTCTCGAATACCCTTTCCTAGGCCTTTTGCTATTTCAGGAATTTTTTTCGATCCAAATAACAAGACTACTACTAGCCCTGCAAAAATCAATTCTTGAGTTGATAAAAATAATAGTGTCATACGAATTAAATAGATAGCAAAAGTAACAAAAAAGCCTCGTTTGCATTAGGCAAACGAGGCTTCAAAATTTATGAATCGAATTTTATTTTTTATCCTTTGCTGCTACCTTTTTAGTAAAGTCCACCACTATCGGAATTGCCACACAAAGAGAAGAGTATGTTCCAACCGCTACACCGATCATAAGTGCAAATGCGAAACCTCGAATTACTTCTCCACCAAAGATAAAAATCATCAACAATACAAAGAAAGTAGATAACGACGTGTTAATGGTTCTACTCAGCGTGCTGTTCAACGCTTCGTTTACCACTTCTTCCATTTCTCTCTTTTTGTAAGAGTTTAAGAACTCTCTAATTCTATCGAACACAACCACAGTATCGTTAATCGAATAACCCACTACTGTAAGAATTGCCGCAATAAAGGCTTGGTCAATTTCTAACGAGAAAGGTAGAATTCCCCAGAAAATAGAGAATATCGCCAATACAATAATAACATCATGAAAAATGGCAATTACCGCACCTAGTCCATATTGCCATTTTCTAAATCTCAATAGGATGTATAGGAAGATAACTATTAATGAAAAGACAATCGCCAATAACGAAGAGTTCTTAATGTCATCTGCGATAGTTGGTCCTACTTTCTGAGAACTCAAAATTTGCGCATTTGAACCAACCTCTTTCAAGCCTGCAAATAACAATGTCTCAACTTGATCGTCAGCAGTTGGGTCCTCACTATTAATCATGAAACTAGTAGTTATTTTCACTTGATTATCTGACCCAAACGTTTTCACCTCAGGGGCACCCTCAAATGCACCAGAAAGAGCATCTCTCACTTCTGCAGTAGAAACTTTTTCACCCTCATCAAAGCTTACTAAGTAAGAACGACCACCATTAAAGTCAACACCATAGGACAAGCCTTTTGTCATGAAAGAAACAATACCTCCTAAAATTAAAATTCCTGAGATAAGGTAATAGGTCTTTCTTCTTGGAATAAAGTTCCACTTCATGTTTGTAAAAGCATTCGCCGTTAACTTCGTTGAAACGGTAACTTCTTTTTTGTTATCTAATCTCCAAGCAAAAATCAATCTTGTGATGAAAATTGCACTAAACAGAGAAGTTAAAATACCAATCACCAATGTCTTCGCAAAACCTTCAACAGGTCCTGTTCCAAAGAACCATAAAATAATACCTGTCAAGATGGTCGTAACGTTTGCATCAATAATAGATGAGTATGCATGCTTGTAACCATCGGAGATTGCTAATCGGGCGCCTTTTCCGGCTCTCAGCTCCTCTCGAATTCTTTCGTAAATCAGTACGTTGGCATCAACAGAGATACCAATTGTTAACACGATACCCGCTATACCAGGCAAAGTCAATGCAATGTTGGTAGATGCAATCACTCCCATAATAAAGAATAAGTTGGCCAACAATGCAATATCAGATGCTATACCCGCTTTCCCATAATAAAAAATCATGTATAAAAATACAATCGCTAAGGCAACAATAAAAGACAATAACCCTTTATTGATCGAGTCTTGACCTAAAGATGGTCCAACAACCGCTTCTTCAACAATTCTTGCAGGAGCAGGTAATTTACCGGCCTTTAAGATATTCGCAATTAATTTAGCTTCTTCAATTGAAAAGTCTCCAGAAATACTAGAAACCCCACCTGAAATTTCTTGGTTCACATTTGGAAAAGAGTACACATAGTTATCTAATACAATTGCAACACTTTTTCCAATATTATCAGCCGTAAGTAATTTCCATGTTTTTGCTCCAATTGCGCTCATTCTCATGGTAATTTCAGGACTTCCACCCAACTGGCTAAAATCTTGAAATGCATCGGTAATAACATCCCCTTCTAAAGGAGCGTTTCCGTCTCTACTTTTTACTTCAATTGCTATTAACTGCAGAAATCGCTCTGCTTCGTCAAATGGCTTCGCAGTCCATAAAAGTTTCAGGTCGTTTGGAAAGATAGCCGCAATTTCAGGCATTCTTAAGTAAGCATTTACCTTCGCAGTATCTTTAATAGCAGAATATCCTACAACTGGGCCTTCCCCCGGAACGTAGTTGCCATCCTTGTTTTGATAAATAGCTGGAGAAAGAACAGCAAAAAATGGATTTTCCTTAGAAAAGTCTTCGAAAGATTGATCCGCCGCTGCAGTTGTGTCAGAATCATCTGCCAATGCATCTAGCAATTCATTCCCACCTTCTTCATCTTCAACAGAAACTGAATCCACAGCTTCGGTTTCTACCTCACCTGCATCAGCAACAGCTACAGTGTCTTCATTTGCAGTATCTACTACTGCAACGGTTGAGTCTTCAGTCGCTTCAGGTTCACTATTTCCTAAAATTTTGTTTAATTTTTCGTTGGCTTGAGCCAAATAAGGATAAACCTCATTGTTATTAAAGGTTTCCCAAAACTCTAGTTTTGCCGTTCCTTGCAACAATTGACGAACTCTTTCTTTGTTTTTTACGCCCGGTAATTCAACTAGAATTCTATCAGATGCATCTAGTTTTTGAATATTTGGTTGCGCCACCCCAAAAAGGTTTACCCTTGTTCTCAGCACCTCAAACGTTCTGTCAAAAGCTGCATCTGTTTCGGAAGTAATAAAATCTATTACCTCTTCATCTGTTGCTTCTCTATCTATTTTGTCTTTATTTTCTAAGGTATAAAATACCGAAGCTAATTGCTTGCCGTTAGCTGTTTGAGCCCACGATTCTGCAAAAAGTGTTACAAAATTGTCTTGATTCGACTTTTGCATTTCCTTTGCTTTTGCAAGTGATGCGATGAAAGTTTCATCTTCACTATCCGATGAAAGTGCCCGAACGACCTCAGCAACTGAAACTTCCAAGGTAACATTCATCCCACCTTTCAAGTCCAACCCTAGATTGATAACATTCTTTGTTACTTCAGTATAGGTCTCTCCCGTAAAAGGATAAACTTCTTCACTAGCCATTGAATCCAAGTAAGCGTCTTCCAACTCTATTGAACCATTTGCATATTCTTTTGCATCATTTTCAACACCTTGCGCTACCCACGTAAACGACAATTGGTACAAACATGCTAACGATAGCAGTACGATGAATGACCAAATTAAACCTTTGTTTTGCATCTTTTTAATTATAAAATTTCCGTCTTTTTTGAAGCCTGCAAATATAGAATTTCCATATCGAATTCCCAATCTATTTCCCATTTATAATAATGACAGGTAAATTCCACGAATTTATATTCCTAAATTTGGAGTAAGAGGCAACTAAATACCCTTTCATCGTCCATATTTAAATAAGATTTATGAAGTTTCTCTCCATTTTTGTCATTTCTTTCCTCGCTCCTTTGACACTATTAGCTCAAATTTACTTTTCTGAAGCGTTAAACATTGAAGCCGTTGAAGGAACAACAAAAATAGACCACCCCTTCACCGGAGGATTCAACACTGCTCAATTCTCTGAGATTGACTTGAACCTGGATGGAATTATGGATTTAGTGGTAACGGATAGGTTTCAAAATAAGGTAAAACCTTACATCAACGCAGGCATTCCTGATTCTATCCATTATACCTATGCCCCTGAATATGCAGAGAAATTCCCAGACATGAATCAAGTATTAATTACGAGAGATTACAACGACGATGGCAAAATGGATTTGTTTGTAACCGGCAATAATGTGCTTCTCTATGAAAACACGAGTACCATTAATGGAGGAGTATCGTTTCAGTTAGTCGATAAACTCCAAACCAAAAATAACCCGACCAGCACTTCTTTGAACTTTTTGAATCCGAACGCTATTAACTATCCTGCAATTGTTGACTTAGAAGGAGATAAAGACATTGATATTATCTATCGTTCAAGTTCTAGAACTTTGGATTATCACAGAAATTTATCCATTGACAGCACCAACGGTTTCATACCATTTTATGAGCGAAGAAGTCCTTGTTGGGGATACATATCCTTCACCTTTACCTCAAGCTTCACCTTAGACAGTATTTTATTAAACGATTGCAAATTCTTAACAAGAGGGGAAAGAACCAAAGGACTGAAACATTCTGAAGGAATGAGTACCACGGCAATTGACATTGATCGGAATGGCAGTATGGATTTAATAACGAGCGACATTGAATCGTACCAAATGAAAGTGCTTTTAAACTCTGACTCCATTTCAACTAGTTCAAAAGTTAACTCAGAAATCTTTAAAATCATTGACTCCTTCCCCAATTACGATGTCCCTGTGAAGTTATTGTTTGCTACGGCTTATTTCATTGATCTCAACAACGATGGACAAAAGGACTTGATCGCAAGTTCCAGTCACGCAAACAATAGTGCTGTAGGACCCTACTCAAAAGAAGAAATCTGGGTGTATGAAAACACTTCCACCACTGGAGGGTATCATTTTAAGCTAAAGACTACCTCATTTCTAAAGGACCAAACCTTGGATTTTGGCAGAAACTCAAGACCTGTGTTTATTGATTATAACACCGACGGTTTACAAGACCTGTTGATTGGAAATGGAGGGTATTTAGATAAAAATGACTCCAATGTATTTGTTGAAAGCCTTGCTTTACTTAGAAATATTGGAACTAGAAACACTCCAAAATTTGAATTAATTTCAAAAGATTACCTTTCTTTATCTAGCTTAAATTTTGGCATTACCAGAAGTGAGTTTGCAAATGCCACTCCGGCAGTTGGCGATTTAGATGGAGATGGAGATGAAGATTTCTTATTGTGCCAAAAAAATGGAAAGCTATATTTCTTTGAAGATACTTCCTCTACCGGAAGTGATGCGGAGTTTAAATTTCACTCGACTCCCTTTCAAGGGATAAAAGATATATCAACCATAAGCTCGATACAGTTATTTGACATTGACAAAGACGGCCTGCTCGATCTAATTACTAACTTCCCTACCAAAATAGCCTATTTTCCTAATTTTGGAACTGCTCAACGCCCTTTATTCAACATCCCACTGGACTCGATCATTTGGAAAGACGGGGACACCTTAAGATATCACGTAGCGGAAAACTTTAACTACTCAAAAATAAAGATAGGAGATAGTTTGGCTGTTGACAATGCCCTAAATCCAAACAATAACACCTTTGTTACTTTGGTGGTGGTGAAGATAGATTCAACAAACAGCCTAATAGATTGCATTAACACCATCCCCTTTGGTGTTGGCAGCAACAAATACGATGAAATAAACACCTCTGCTACTTTAAACTTTTTTAGGAGAACATGGATCATTAATAGAAATAACCAGCTTGGAAGGTTTGAGAATGTATTTCTTTTTGAAGATCAAGGGAAAAATCAGTTTTACGCCGGAGGAGTTAACAACACCACGTACCGCATCAATTCATTCATTGATAGTTTGCAACCCATTTACGACGCACCCAATACAGAAAGGATTAAAATGAGTAATTACGGTGACAATATGTTCCTTAGTGGCGCTGATCTTAATGGAGATAGCATCATGGATTTAGCTGTTGGTTTAAGTACTGGAGGAATTAAGATTCTCTACGGCTCAAGGGTAAATAGTATTGCTGAACGTGCCAATGACGATGGAAAGGAGGGTTCAGTACTTCGCGTTTATCCTAATCCTACGAAAGGGGAATTAACCATTGAAGTATTAGATAAAACAATTGGAGGAAGCGACAGAATAGAAATTAGAAGCGTTTCTGGAAAATTGGTTTTAACAGACAACCTAAACGCAATGAAAAAACAGCTCAACATTAACCACTTGTCCAAAGGCATCTATTTTGTTACCCTTATAAATTCCGTTCGAATAGAAACTAAAAAACTTGTTCTACAGCCTTAATCCAACAACGTTAAACTGAAGTCGGAATAATTGATCATAGCTTCATATCGCTCTAGTATATCTCCTCCAATAACCCCGTAAATCGCTTCTTCACCTAAATGAAGGTAGGACGCTTTTACATGACTCAAATCCATTAAGGCAACTTCGTGTTCTTTTACTTCAAAACCCTCTATAAAAAAAGAAGGAATCCAACTGGTGAAGCTGGTTAACCCTGAAGCTCCAACTCCTGCAGAATCACTTTCTTCTTCTTTCAGCGCGGCATCGGGGAACAATTCTTGGAAAAATTCCAAGTCTAGCACAGACCTTGAAGCACCTGTATCTACGACCATCCGAACTTGTTTATCGTTTAAGCTAGCGTTTAACGCCAAATGAATTCCTCCAGGAGGGATCTCGACTTTTTGCAATTGAATTTTAATCATGTTAAGAAATAAAAAAAGGCGAATACACTCGCATTCGCCTTTTATTAAAAAATATTAATTTGCTGACTTTATGCGTCTAACAAGGTATTTGTTTTTGCAACTTCCGCAGCACTTTTTACTAATTTATCTTGCTCTTCTTCAGACAACTCAATTTCAACAATCTTTTCAATTCCGTTTTTTCCAATAATACATGGAACACCAATTGAAATATCATTTAAACCAAACTCACCTTCTAACATAGCTGAACAAGGGAACATTTTTTTAGAATCTGTCGCAATAGCATGAACCATCGCTGAAACTGCAGCACCCGGAGCGTACCATGCACTTGTTCCTAGCATTTTAGTTAATGTAGCTCCACCAACCATTGTAGCTTGAGCAACCTCCTCCAATCTTTCTGGTGATAAAAACTCAGAAATTAAAACACTATTTCTAGTTGCAATTCTTGTTAATGGCAACATACCGGTATCAGAGTGACCTCCAATTACCATGGCGCTAACATCTGATTGAGGACAATCTAATGCCTCCGCTAAGCGGTACTTGAATCTTGCGCTATCAAGGGCTCCGCCCATTCCAATAATTCTATTCTTTGGTAAACCAGTTGACTTGTGAGCCAAATACGCCATTGTATCCATTGGGTTAGAAACCACAATTATAATAATGTCTGGAGAATGCTTTACTAAGTTTTCAGAAACAGTTTTCACAATCCCTGCATTTATTCCGATCAACTCTTCTCTTGTCATACCAGGCTTTCTTGGTATTCCCGAAGTAATCACTGCAACTTCGCTTCCTGCAGTTTTTGAATAATCGTTTGTACTACCAACAATTTGGGTATCGAATCCTAACAAAGAAGAGGTTTGCATTAAATCCATTGCCTTTCCTTCTGCGTAACCTTCCTTAATATCGACCAACACAACTTCTGAGGCAAAATTTTGAATAGCAATGTATTCTGCACAACTTGCGCCTACTGCACCGGCGCCTACAACTGTAACTTTCATGGGTATTGTTTTATAAATGATTAGGTTCGCAAAAGTAACCAATTGCTTTATCCTTTCTATGGATGTATTGCTGAAAATTATCAGTAGAGCAACGGAAGCAACCAATTAATAATTTAGCGTCATAAGAACAGAAAATCGGGAATGGATTTATCGAACCAAGCGGATGTAAGGAAAATAGTGGAAGGCTGCGCGGAAAGAAATGCGGAATGCCAGCAATTGCTGTATAAAACGCTGTACAGTTCAATGATGCTAGTTTGTCAGCGATATGCGAGTAGACCTGAAGATGCCAAGGACTTATTTCAAGATGGATTTATAAAGGTTTTTGATAAGATTGAAAAATTCAATTTTAATGGTTCTTTAGAAGGCTGGGTAAGAAGAATAATGGTGAACAACGCCATTGACTATTACCGTAAAAATAAAAACAAATTCGCCATGAGCGAGACTTTACTAGAAACCCAACAAATTGCTGAGGAGGTCGAAAGTGAAGGAGTTTTTGATGATTTAAATGCGGACGTGCTGTTGTCTTTTGTGCAACAACTATCTCCAGTTTATAAAACAGTATTCAACTTGTATATCTTAGACGATTACAGTCATGCAGAAATTGCAGAAGAATTGGGAGTCTCTGAAGGAACATCAAAGTCAAACTTATCCAAAGCAAAAAAGAACTTAAAACAAATGGTACATGCGCATTTGCAAAAAAATGCGAGAAAATAGAATATGAAAAATAAATTATCACCCCAAGAACAGTTGCTTCATTCAAAACTGAATGAACCGCAATTTACCTATCAAGAGGCGGATTGGAAACAGATTGAATCTGTGGTGGCTAAAAAAGGATTTTTAGCTAACTATGGCACTTTCTTTAAAGCCGCTGCTGCATTTTTAATTTTAACCGCTGCAGTGTATGTCGTAAACTCGAAATATGACAAAACTCCAAAACCAGAAACACAAAGCACAGCCGTTCAAAAAGACAATGCAACAAATTCCGAAAAGTCAGTAGCAACAGCAATAGAGGGAACAACAACTTCGGAGAATATTCCTGTGAATGAAATAATAACATCCCAGGTTCTTGAATATAAAAAAGAAAGATCACCTCTTATTTCAGAAAAAGCGGAAAATAATGAAGTGGATGATACAGAATTAAGTACTATGTCAATTGAGGTAGCACCATCAAATGACACTGAAGAAATCAACGAAAAACAATTGGCCTCGAACTTAGATTTTCTGAATATCCATGTTTTATCTAAGACTTGCATTAATTCATTGATCGAATTTGAGGGAGAATATGTAACAAGCCTTGAAGAAGACTTAGAGTTTAGTTGGCTTGTGGATGACAAAACTATAGAAGGACCGAATCCCAAAAATTCGCACACCTTTTCTGCTGCGGGAACTTATAAATTGACATTTATTATTTCGAACAGAGAGCAGGTACTCGGCAAATTTTCTAAAACAATAGAAATTACCCCTGTCGAAACTATTGACTTTAACTATGAAAACATTAGCAATCCGTTCTACGATCAAAATGTTCGATTGATTGCTACCAACCCTCAACCCGGTGAATACATGTGGTACTTTAACAAGTACAAGGATAGAGTGCAATTTAACAAAGAAACGGCTTGGTGGTTTGAACATGAGGGCAGATATCAAATGAATTTAGAGTATACTTCAAAAAGTGGATGTGTTTCTACTACTAGCAAATCAGTAGTCATGAAGAAACATTTTACCCCAAGATCCTTTCCAAATGTATTTTCACCGAATAATGATGGAACCAATGATGAATTTATATTAGAGACGCTACAACCCTATACTTTTTCTACATTTTCTTTAGAGATTATAGATGTCACGGGACAACTCGTATTTAGAACAAATGACAAAAATCAAGGTTGGAATGGTCGACTGAATAATAGTTCAGGAAATACGCTTCATGGTATTTTCGCCTGGCAAGTTGAAATTGAGAATACAAATGGTAGAAAAAGGACCTTCCAAGGAAAGGTGAGAATCAGTACTCTATAATACTGCCGGCGCAATCAACAAAATAGTCTAGCACAAAAAAAGCCCTTACAGTTAGATTGCAAGGGCTTTTTTGTGCTCTGATATATCAGTGAGTAAACTATCCATTAATGGTATCGTGAACTTCTTTCAATATTTTAAAAGCTCCTTCGGTCGTTTCAGACTCTGCATATGTTCTTAGCACTGGCTCTGTTCCAGAAGGTCGAATCATGACCCATTCGTCGTTAGCGAAATAGAACTTAAACCCGTCTACTTTTTCAATTCTTTCTACCTTATATGAACCAAACTGACTGTACTCATCGTTTTTACAACTTTCCATAATTCTCAATTTATCAGCCTCTTCCAACTTTAAATCAATTCTTTCAAACTTAAAAGCTCCTACTACTTGGTATACTTCGGCAATTAAATCATCTAACGACTTGCCAGACTTCACCATGTATTCCCAAATTACTAAGCCCATCCATATTCCATCTCTCTCAGGAATGTGCCCTTTAATCGCGATTCCGCCAGACTCTTCTCCTCCTAACAATACATCTTCAGAAACCATGTGGCCTGCAATGTATTTAAACCCTATTTTAGTTACTTGATACTCTAACCCAAAGGCGTCGCATAATTTTTTAATTTTTGGAGAAACAGAGAAAGCATTCACTACTTTACCGCTCATTTTCTTCTCTTTTACCATGTAATTAATCAGTAAAAGAATAATGTGATGTGAGTCGATAAACTCTCCTGCAGAATTATACAATCCAATTCGATCTGCATCGCCATCAACTGCCAAGCCACAATCCAAATCGCCGTCGGACAACTTTAATAATTCTGAAAACTCCATTAAGTTTCTGTGAATTGGCTCCGGCGCTTGACCTTCAAATCCCGGGTTATAATCGCAATGCAAGAAGGTAATATCTGGCAACAATCGTCTCATTACATTTTGCCCCGAACCAAACATAGCATCAAATGCAAAATTCATTTTAGAATTACGAATTGCTTCCATGTCAAAATTTGCTTCTACATGGTCGATGTACATTTGCTCTAGGTCAACGTATTCTACAGAACCCTTTTCTACTAGGCTTTCCATTTTAATACCATCTAAATCCCAATCTACATTATCAGGAATTAAATCTTCCACCTCCTGCACTTCAGCAGGAAGTAGTGGTCCACCAAAATGACCTTTTAATTTAAACCCATTGTAGGAAGGGGGATTGTGAGAAGCTGTAATGACAACACCTAAAGAAGCGGATTGCTTCAAGGCTCCTAAAGAAACCATTGGTGTTGAAACGAAACCTTTCGCTAAAAACACTTTAACTCCATTTGCTGTTAACACTTTTGTTACTGTTTCAGCAAACAATTCACCTGCAAACCTGCAATCGTGACCTACTACCACCGAAGGATTATCGAAATTCTTGTTCAACCAATCTGCTGTTCCTTTCGAAACTCTTGCAACGTTTTCTACTGTGTAATCTTTTGCTATGATGGCTCTCCATCCGTCTGTTCCAAACTTTATTTTTGACATATTTTTCTCTTTAAAGGATGGTAAAAGTAAAAAAATTAGAACGAACTAGTCAGAAGCCCAGCCTTAAGTAATTCTTAAGCTTTTTATTTCATGATTTTTCTCTTGTTCAACTCATTGCGGTAAGCCTTGGCATAGGCGTTGTGTTGAAAGAAGGAATGAGAAAAATTATGGTAACCCGAAAAGTCGGCTTTTGCGCACATGTAAATATAATCGTGCCTTTCGTAGTTCAATACCGCATCAATTGAAGAAATTTCCGGCAAATTAATAGGACCTGGCGGCAAACCAGCGTAAATATAAGTGTTGTACGGCGAATCCATTTTCATGTGTTTATTGAGCACTCTTTTTATCGAAAAATCTCCGATTGAATATATAATTGTAGGGTCTGACTGTAATTTCATTGATTTTTTAAGTCTATTCACATACAAGCCCGCTACTTTTGGTCGCTCATCGCGATGTTCTGATTGCTCCGCTTGAACGATTGATGCAAGAATTGCAACTTCAGATTGACTCAAATTAAGTTTCTTTGCCTGCTCTTTTCGTTTTTCTGTCCAAAAAGCTTTGTACTCTCTTGCCATTCGTTTCACAAACTCATCTGCAGAGGTGTTCCAATATACTTCATAGGTATTCGGAATAAATAAGGTCATAAATGTTTTCTCGTTGAACCCATACTTCCCTGCTAATGCCGCATTCGTAATCATTTCTAATACCTCTATCGAATCGGTCTCCAGTTGCTTCCCTACTTTTCCCGCTAAATCTTCCGGTGTGCGAATCGTGTTAAATGTCAGCTTAACCGCCTCCTGCTTTCCCAAACGCAACAGGTTAATCAATTCATTGTTATTCATGCCATCTTCCAACTTATACTTACCGGGCTTAATCGCGTTAAAGGATTTTTGCTCAGCAACCCACAAAAAAGAGTTCTTATCAATTAGAATCTTCTTTACCATCAAATCCTCTACCAATTCATCTAGGCTTGTACCTGTTGAAACATATAAGTAAGGGTCGTTTCGATCAATAGCAGTATTCGCAGTGAAGATTTTTCCATAATAATTAGCAAACAAATAGGCCGCCCCTAAAAATAGAACGAGGAAAACTACTCCCCCCATCTTTAAACTTTTATTTTTCTTCTTCATTTGATTCAAAATTAAGAAAGCTATCCTAGCTTTTAAACTCCCCTTTTAAGTTGATTTAAAACGATTAGTTTTGTAAAAAATTATCGATGAGAGTTGACATCATTACGGTATTGCCAGAATTGTTGGAAGGCCCATTTTCTGCCTCCATTTTAAAGAGAGCACAAGAAAAAGGCTTGGCAGAAATTCACCTTCACAACTTAAGAGACTTTTCTACACAGAAGCAAAAATCTGTAGATGATTACGCTTTTGGTGGTGGCGCAGGAATGGTAATGACCATGGAACCCATTGACAATTGCATTTCTTCATTAAAAGCCGAAAGAACTTACGATGAAATAATTTACATGACTCCTGATGGCGAAGAGCTAAATCAGGCCATGAGTAACAACTTGTCGTTAAAAGGAAACTTGATGATTCTTTGCGGGCATTATAAAGGAATTGACGAAAGAGCAAGAGAGGCCTTCATTACAAAGGAAATCTCTATTGGAAGTTACGTTCTTTCGGGAGGAGAGCTCCCAGCAGCAGTGCTAACAGATAGTATTATTCGACTATTGCCAGGTGTATTAAACGACGAAACCTCTGCCCTATCCGATTCTTATCAAGACAATTTACTCGCTCCGCCAGTTTACACTCGGCCTGCTGAATACAAAGGGATGAAAGTTCCTGACATATTAATTTCTGGAGATTTGAAAAAGATAGAAATTTGGAGGCATGAAAAGAGCCTAGAACGTACAAAAATAAGGCGTCCTGAACTGTATAAAAAATATTCAGAATAAGGCGTTGCTATTTATATAGAAAATACTACTTTTGCTTTCCTCTTTTATAGAGCATAATTTTGAAGAAATGGACGCAATAAAATTCGTAGAACAAGACTTAAACCCAACGCACGAACTACCTCAGTTTGGAGCAGGTGACACTATAGCAGTAGCCTATAAGATTAGAGAAGGTGAGAAAGAAAGAACCCAGGTTTTTCAAGGCACTGTAATTCAAAGAAGAAACACTGGTGTTAACGAAACTTTTACAGTGCGAAAAGTTACAGGTGGAATGGCTGTTGAAAGAGTCTTCCCTATTGCTTCCCCTTTCTTGGAAAGCATTAGAATAATAAAAAGTGGATCCGTAAGAAGAGCAAGAATTTATTACTTGAGAGAGTTGAAAGGTAAGTCTGCAAGAATTAAAGAAAAAATATACGTTAAGAAAAAATCTTAATTTTAATACCTTAAAAACCACGCTTCAGGCGTGGTTTTTTTATGCCCAAATTTTTCCTGGATTTAAAATCCCATTTGGATCAAAGGCTTGTTTAATTGCTTTTTGAAGCTCCATTTCACGATCAGTGAAAACGACATCCATGTATTCCTTTTGCACCAATCCAATACCGTGCTCTCCAGAAATTGTACCGCCCAATTTTTTACATAGCTTAAAGATTTCTCTAATTCCCTGCTTTAACTTTTCCCCCTCCCACGCTAAGTTGCTCATTTCTCCTTTTAAAATGTTAACGTGTAAATTACCGTCGCCCGCATGCCCATAGCAAACCGATTTAAAGCCATAACGGTTCCCAATTTCTTTTACACCCACGAGCAGCTTTGGCAATTCAGCTCGCTGCACTACTGTGTCCTCTTCCTTGTAAATTGAATTTACTTTAACAGCCTCGCCTAAACTTCTTCTCAACTTCCACAATTTATCTTTTTGGGCCTGTGAGTCTGCAAACAAGATTTCTCCACAATCATATTGACCCAACAAGTCGTGAATATTTTCTGCCTCCTTTAGCAAGACGCTCTCCTCGTTTCCGTCTAATTCGATTAGTAAATGTGCCTCATCCGTGTCATCCAGGTCAATTTCTATTCCTTCAATGTATTTCTTAGCAAAGAGGAGAGCATCTTTTTCCATAAACTCCAAGCCACTGGGAATTATTCCAGCTTGAAAAATGGTGGACACAGCTTTACAAGCTTCTTCTGCCTTTTTGAAGGGAACTAGCATTAATATATCTCTTTGCGGCAATGGTAGCAGTCTAAATACAGCCTTTGTGATAATTCCTAACGTGCCTTCGCTGCCTACCATAAGTTGAGTCACATTAAGACCTGTTGCATTTTTAATAACATTAGCTCCAGTCCAAATCACAGAACCATCCGCTAAGACTACCTCTAAATTCAACACGTAATCTTTGGTTACCCCGTATTTAACCGCCTTTGGACCTCCGCTATTTTCAGCCAAATTTCCACCAATAAAACAACTGCCTTTACTTGCGGGATCAGGAGGATAAAAAAGCCCTTTTGCAGCCACGGCTTCTTGAAAAACTTGCGTAATCACTCCGGGCTCGATGGTCGCCTGCGCGTTATCTAAATCAATATCAATAATTCTATTTAACTTCTCCATGCTCATGAGTACCCCTCCATAAACTGGCAATGCTCCGCCACTTAACCCCGTCCCTGCGCCGCGCACAGTAATCGGTATGTTTCTCAAATTACAGTGCCTTGCAATTTTAGCTATTTGATCTACCGTTTCTGGAATCGTAACAACACTTGGCTTGAAGTGTAAATCCTCAGTATAATCATGATCATACGCTGCTAATTTCACTTCATCTGTAAAACAATTTACTTCACCCACAACTGAATTAAAGTAGGCTAAATCTTGTTCATCAACCTGAGAGAATTCGTTTTTCATGCAATTAGATTTACTAATATTATTTGGCTAAATTGGACTTCCTAAAATTATTTAAACAATCTGTATATGAAAAGAATTGCGATAGCAGTTATGAGCATTTTAATGGTGGGTAACTTATATGCCCAACAAATTGACTATAAAGAAGGAGTGATTCCTAGCGAAAGAGCGACCTCTGACCGGCCGCTCAGAAAGATGATTGACTTGAAGGATATCTGGAAAGATTACACCTTTTCTAGTGAAACAGTGCGCGGTGTCCGGTCCATGAAGGATGGAAAAAACTATACTGCACTAGAAAGGGGAGAATTAGGAATAAACTTAGTCCAATACAATTACAAAACAGGGAATAAAGTTTCAACGCTGCTTAACGCTAAGGATTTATTTTTTGATGGTAAAACATTGAGTATGCAAAGCTATGAGTTCTCTTCAAACGAAAAAAAGGTGCTCATTGGAACAGAAATTGAAGCCATCTACAGGAGATCCTCAAAAGCAAATTACTTCGTCTTCGATTTGGAAAGTAAAAAGATAGAGCAATTAGCAGCAGCAGGAAAACAAATGTATGCCGACTTTTCTCCCTCGGGCAACAAGGTGGCTTATGTCATGAATAACAACCTATTTTTTAAAGACTTCACCAACAATCAAGTTTCTCAAATTACCGCAGATGGAGCGTTTAATAAAATAATAAATGGTGCTTCTGATTGGGTGTATGAAGAGGAGTTGGAACTTTCAAAAGCATTTCAATGGTCTGTCGATGGCCAAAAGTTAGCCTTTTATAGATTTGACGAGACTGCTGTAAAACAATGGAACATGAAAATGTACGATGGCCTCTACCCTTCCGATTATAAATTTAAATATCCAAAGGCCGGAGAGGAGAATGCAAAAGTAGAAGTCAAAATATTTGACCTGGTTTCCACAAAAACAACTGCCGTAGATTTAGGCACGGCATACGAGTACATTCCTTCAATTGAATGGACTAAAGACCCAAACACCCTAGCTGTAATTTCTTCAAATAGACATCAAAACGAAGTTAAAGTTAACTTGGTAGATGCATTGACAGGAAAAGCCAATGCCATTCACGTAGAAAAAAGTGATACTTATATTGAGATGCCTTTTGAAGTGCATTTTATGGAAGACCAAAAACACTTTATTATATTAAGTGAAATATCAGGTTTTAGACATCTTTATCTTCACACAATAGATGGAAGCTTAAAAAACCAGATCACCAAAGGAGATTGGCCCGTAACCGACTACTATGGTATAAATGAAAAAAAAGGCATTCTCTATTTTCAGTCGGCAGAAACAAGCCCACTTGATCGAAATGTTTACTCGATTAATTTAGATGGTTCCGGTAAGAAAAGGTTAACAAAAAAAGACGGCACTAACAAGGCTGACTTTAGTAACAGCTTTTCTTACTTTATTAATTACCAGTCCACTGCAAATACTCCGAATTATGTTTCCTTACACAACTCAACTGGCAATGTAATTAGAGTATTGAAAGACAATCAAAAGCTAAACCAGAAACTAACACAGTATGAGATTGGAGCGAAAACATTCTTTAGTTTTAAAACGTCAGAAGATGTTGAGCTAAATGCCTGGATGATTAAACCTCCCAACTTTGACGAAACTAAAAAGCACCCAGTTTTTTTAACCATTTACGGAGGGCCAGGTTCACAAACTGTTACCAATTCTTGGGGTGGTTCAAACTTCTTTTGGCATCAACTATTGGCGCAAAAAGGATACATCGTTGTTTCTGTTGACAACAGAGGAACCGGTGCAAGAGGAGTTGATTTCAAAAAGGTCACCTATAAACAACTCGGTAAATACGAAACACAAGATCAAATTGAAGCGGCAAAGTATTTTGCATCCCTACCATACGTTGATGGGGACAGAATAGGAGTTCAAGGCTGGAGTTATGGAGGCTACATGTCTTCCCTTTGTTTATTAAAAGGTGCAGACTATTTTAAAGCCGCTATCGCCGTGGCACCAGTTACCAATTGGAGATTTTACGACTCTATTTACACCGAACGATACATGCAAACCCCCCAAGAAAATGAGGACGGATACGATGATAATTCTCCAATAAATCATGTAGATAAGATGAAAGGAAAATTCCTTTTAGTGCATGGAATGGCGGATGACAATGTCCATCTTCAAAATACATCGGACATGATTTCAGCTTTAGTAGAGGCCGACAAACAGTTTGATTTGTTCGTTTACCCAAATAAAAATCATGGCATATACGGCGGTAACACAAGGTATCACCTATATACCAAAATGACCAATTTCGTTTTGGAGAATCTATAAAACCAGATTAACTGCTCATTGTCTAAAAGCTTCTCAAATTTTACTATTTTAGACATTCTTAAAAACCAAACACAGACTAAAACTATATTATGGCAAACGTAGCATCAGCGAAAGACGAATTATGGGGACACCCAAAAGGACTTTACATTCTATTTTTCACAGAGCTTTGGGAGAGATTTTCATACTATGGTATGCGAGCCATATTAGTTTTATACATGATTTCTTCAGTAAATGGAGATAATCCAGGTTTTGGTTGGGATGAAACAGATGCCATCAGTTTATATGGGAGTTATACCGCCTTGGTATATATCCTTTCTATTTTAGGAGGTTGGGTTGCCGATAAATTTTGGGGACAGAAAAAAACCGTTTTCATTGGTGGTATTCTACTCTGCTTGGGTCACGGGGTTCTGGCTGTTGATGCACTCTGGGCATTTTATTTAGGACTTTGCCTAATTATATTAGGGGTTGGTGGTTTAAAGCCAAATATCTCAACTATGGTTGGCGGCTTATATAAATCGGGTGACGACAGAAGAGATAAAGGGTTTACCATATTTTACATTGGAATTAATATTGGGGCATTCTTATCTGCATTAATTGTTGGTGGAGTTGCAGAAATATATGGATGGCATTATGGATTCGGACTAGCGGGAATTGGCATGGTAGTAGGACAAGCGGTATTTATGTGGGGGAAAAAATTCCTTACAGGCGTTGGTGAAGCGACGAAAGATTTAACACCTGCTGAAGCGGCATCCAAAGCAAGACCTTTAACAAATGTTGAATGGGATAGAATGAAAGTAATGGGTATTTCATTTCTATTAATTATTGTATTCTGGGGGGCCTTCGAACAAGCAGGTGGACTCATGAATATTTATACGGCTCAAAAAACTGACCTTGGTTTAAGTTTTTCAATTCCATTTATTGGTGATGCTGTCCCTGCTTCTTGGTTTCAATCCGTTAATGCCTTTTTCATTATCACCTTAGGTGTTCCAATCGCCTCTTTTTGGGTTTGGTGGAAAACGAGAGGCAAAGAATCTTCTTCAATTTTCAAAATGGCTATTGGAGTTATTATCATGGGACTCGGTTTTCTATTTATGTCAGCTGCATCCGTTCAATTCGAAGCGGAAGGTTCTTCGGCAATGTACTGGTTAGTGTTGGCCTATTTATTCCATACCGTCGGTGAGCTTTGCGCTTCACCGGTAGCCCTTTCTTACATTACGAAACTAGCACCTTTAAAATATGCTTCAATCATGATGGGTGCCTATTTTGCGGCCACAGGAGTTGGAAATAAAGTTGCCGGTTGGGTTGGGGAATATTCGCAATCAGCAGGAGAGTTAGAGATCTTTACGGGTATTGCTATTTTCTGTACCATCATTGGACTTTTAGTAATTGCTTTACTTAAGCCATTGAAACGATTGGCGCACGGTGCGGAGGACACACAGCAAGGATCGCACAACGAAGAAGCCGAAGGTTTCGAATTAGCGGACAGACCAGCTTAATTTAAACTCTCCTAACTACTAAAACCTACGATTATGGATATAGCCATGTGGATAATGATTGTTGCATGGGCTTTTGTGCTTGTGTGGGTTCCAATCATAATTTATACCAATAGAAAACTGCACCCAAAAGCTTTGTTCCTTCTCTTTTTTGCAGAGCTTTGGGAACGTTTTTCCTATTACGGAATGCGCGTGCTCCTTACGCTGTATATGGTAAAGGAGATTTTCAATGAATTAGGTCAAGCTGAAGCAGACACCAAAGCTTTGGGTATTTATGGCTCCTATACTGCAATGGTATACCTCTTTCCTGTTGTTGGAGGATTATTAGCAGATAAAATACTGGGGTTTAGAAAAGCCATCTTATTTGGTGGTAGCTTAATGATGGTTGGGCATTTTGCCTTGGCATTAGAAGGAATGTTTTTTGGTGGAAACATGACCTTATTCTTCTTGTCCTTGGCATTTATTATTGTAGGTAATGGATTCTTTAAACCAAATATCTCCAGTTTCTTGGGAGATTTTTACGGTTTGAATGACAGCAGAAAAGACGGTGCCTTTACCATCTTTTACATGGGTGTGAATATTGGAGCTCTGCTATCTATTGTAACTTGTGGGTATGTAGGACAGGAAATTTCTTGGGATTATGGTTTTGGATTAGCGGGAATAGGCATGTTAATTGGCTTGCTCGTATTTTGGCATTATGGACCTAAAATTTTAGGTAAGAAAGGAATAAACCCAGGTCAATTAGAAAACTTTCCAGAAATTGACGAAACAAAAGCAATAGAAATACTGCACAGTAGCAAGGAGGTTCAGCTCACTGCAAAAGAAGAAGAAGGAAAAGATTTTGTTGAAATAAAAGATCCTGCCCTTAGAAAAAAACAAGTGCTCACCATGGTAGCAACGGTGCTTTTTGTTCCAATATGTTCTTTATTTCTTAACCTTAGTGATATTGTAACTAACATTTTAATTGTTTTAAGCGTAGGAATATTAGGATACATTCTTTACGTTGCAAGCAAGGAAAAAAAAGTAGAAGGCCAGCGATTGTGGGTTGTTGTTATTCTTTTCATATTTCATGCTATATTTTGGGCCTTATTTGAACAAGCAGGTGGATCTATTACCTTATTTACCGATAGGAATGTAGACCGAGAAGTTCTAGGATCCCAAATCCCTGCTTCGATTTTCCAATTCTTCAATGCCTTTTTCATTATGACTCTGGCTCCAGTTTTCTCTTGGATGTGGATTAAACTGAGGAATAAAGGAAAAGAACCCTCTACTCCTATGAAGTTTGTACTTGGTTTGGCTCAGTTAGCCATTGGATATGGATTTATCGTTTTAGGAGCCAATTTTTTTGCAGATTCAGGACTTGTTCCAATTATATTCCTAGTCGTCATGTACTTGTTCCATACTATGGGAGAATTAAGTTTATCACCTGTTGGTTTATCCATGATTACAAAACTTTCCCCTAAAAGAATGGTAGGTTTCATTATGGGTGTTTGGTTTTTATCCATTTCATTGGCCAATAAAATGGCTGGTAAAATTGGTGAATTAACTGCAGGTAACGATTTAGGAGAGAATGCCAGTTCATCAGAAACCTTGGAAGTTTACTCTTCTACTTATTTAATTTGGGGAGTATTTGTTGTTGGGGGAGCCGCACTAATGCTGTTCTTCTTAGTTCCTACTTTAAGAAAATGGATGAACGGAATACACTAATACCTCTCCTATATGTGTTAAGCTTCCCATGAAACAAACTCATGCATGGAGTAAAATAAGAATATTCCTTTCTATGTTAAGAGCCTATTTCTAAAAGTAAAGATGGGCTTTATTTAACTTTTTTATATTGGTCAACATCAACCAGCACAACCTTGTGCCAACAAAAGCTAAACTAGTGCATATAGCAATCAAAGCGTTTCACAAACAGCAAGCCTCCAAATATTGTAAAATCAATCAGGACAAATAATAAATGACTCTATTGCGTTTCCTAATTAGTGAGGAAGCTTATCTTTCACGACACCATAAACATACGTACCGAAGATAGATGCAACTATTACCAACAAAATTGGCAGAAAAGCTGCCCCCGCTAAAGCGAACATTGGTCCAGGACAAGCCCCAGCTAAAGCCCAGCCTAACCCAAATATAGAACCTCCAACTATGTATCTGGTGAAGCTTTTATCTTTTGGAGCTATAATAATTTCCGCTCCGAAAAAAGATTTAATATTAAACCGTTTGATTATATAAGTTACAATAATACCTAAACCCACAGCAGAGCCAATGATTCCATACATGTGAAATGACTTAAATTGAAACATCTCGTAGATTCTGAACCAAGAAGCAGCCTCTGACTTTATTAGAACGATTCCAAACAAAACACCTATTAATAAATAAATTAGTCTTCTCATTTTTAAAATATTAAAGGAAATAACAAATGGGTCATTATTAACCCCCCAATAAAAAACCCGATAACTGCAATTAAAGATGGTATTTGCAGATTACTCAATCCCGATATTGCATGCCCTGAAGTGCAGCCACCTGCGTACCGAGTTCCAAAACCTACTAAAAATCCACCTATAACGAGTATCAAGATCATCTTCCAACTTTTAAATGCTTCCATTGAAAATAGTTTTTCTGGCATATATGCTTGCCCAGCATCTGTTACACCAAGTTCATTTAGCTCAACAATTGCCGATTCATCAATCTTAACAGATAAGTCGTTTGTCAATAGCTGCGCTCCAATAAAACCACCTATAATTACTCCTGCAATCACAATAAGATTCCACTGCTGTTTTTTCCAGTCAAACTTGAAAAATTCTACCTTTTCTCCGGCACCACAAATAGCACATAAGGTTCTCAAATTTGATGACATCCCGAAACGTTTTTCCATAAGAAGCAGTAAAGTCATTACCACCGTTATTAGCGGACCAGAAACATACCAAGGCCAAGGTTCTTTTACTAAATCTATCATCTCCATAAAATTTACAAAAGAAAACAACTTAAAACAATTCTTAGGTAACTCAAGTTACATTACCATAAAGGGCACTTGCTTAATTTTATAGTCTATAAAATAACCATGGAATTCTTAGATCTGTTTTACCAATCAATAATTAACACTTTAAACTGGACGTGGAATTCAATTACATTTGATACCCCTTGGTACACTAACTACTTTTGGGGACTTATTGTGGTTTCACTATTCATTTGGGGGCTGGAAATCGCTTTTCCTTGGCGGAAAAGCCAAGCTGTCATTCGCAAGGACTTTTGGTTGGATGCATTCTACATGTTTTTCAACTTCTTTATGTTTTCAATTTTAATAAGTGGGTTTTACAATATAGCAGAGTTGCTCTTTTCAAAGATTGGTTTATCCATCAGCAGCATCGCTTTATTTTCAATCGCTAGTTGGTCAATTCCTCTACAGCTATTTGTATTTTTCATTTTGCAAGATTTCTTTCAGTGGTTCACACATACTATGCTTCATAAAATCCCATTCCTATGGAATTTTCATAAAGTACATCACTCTGTGAAAGAAATGGGCTTTGCAGCGCACTTGCGTTATCATTGGGTGGAGAATATTTTATACAAACCTTTAAAAACGTTGGCTATTATGCTAATTGGTGGTTTTGAGCCTGAACAAGCATTTATCGTTCACTTTATAACCATCGGTATTGGTCACTTAAACCATGCAAACATCAGATTAACATATGGTCCGTTAAAGTATGTTTTAAACAACCCAGTTATGCATTTATACCATCATGCATATGCTTTACCAAAAGGTAGAGCAGGAGTAAATTATGGAATCAGTTTGAGCCTGTGGGATTACATTTTTAGAACAAATTATATCCCAAATCAAGATGGGGAAATAAGGCTAGGCTTTGAAGGGGATGATAAATTCCCAAAAGACTTTGTCGGTCAAAATCTCTATGGTTTTAAGAAGAAGGATTAACCTTCTTTTAAATCCAAATTCTCAGAATCAATCATTGTCACCCAACGTTTCATCTTTTTCTGAATAACTCTAAAATGATGCTTGTCGTCTTCAGTTACGAGTGTAATTGCCTTACCAGGATTCTCAGCTCTTCCCGTTCTACCAATTCTATGAATAAAATCTTTTGGTGAACGTGGTAATTCGTAGTTGATAACGTAAGGTAAAAACTCGATATCAATTCCTCTAGAAAGTAAATCTGTTGCAACTAATACTTTTAGTTCCCCTGATTTAAAACTAGTCAAAGCATCTCTCCTCTTTCCTTGACTTTTTTTAGAATGAATAGCTTGTGCTTCTATACCATTTTTTCTCAATTTATCGGCGACTAAATCAGCTTGATAAGTTGACGAAGTAAATATTAGAACTTGTTGTACTTTTTCTTTTTCAATAATATATCGTAAAAGAGGCCCTTTATTTTCAGGTGTTACAAAATAGCCCAATTGTTCTATAAGACTTAAATCGTCAGTTTCTGATTTAATTTCAATTACTTCAGGAGAGCGTAAAACAAGCTGTTCAACTTTTTTAACTTCAGGACTTAAAGTTGCAGAAAATAGTAGATTTTGACGCTTTCTTGGTAATAATTCCAAAATACGATCCATCTCTTTCTTAAATCCAAGATTTAGCATTTTATCCGCTTCATCAAGAACTAAACAGTCAACATCTGAAAAATGGAGCGCATTTGATTCAGATAATTCTAACAACCTGCCAGGAGTAGCAACTAAAACATTGACATTTTGCAATGATTTCATCTGTGGGTTAATTGATGCCCCGCCATAAACAGCAAATGACTTAAAGGGAAAAGGCAATGCCTTTCCAAAAAGTCGGAACACTTCTTCAACTTGTATCGCTAACTCTCTTGTGGGGACAACAACTAAAACATTAATATGTCTGTTTTTTGTAAGTGTTTTTCCTTTTAAATTCGTCAATATTGGAAGCACATATGCAGCGGTTTTTCCTGATCCTGTCGGAGCAATCGCTAAAATATCCTTTCCTTTCAAAATACTTGGAATAGCTTTTTCCTGAATTGGATAAACGGTAGTATAATTCTCCTCAGCTAATAACTTACTTAGGTGTGTGGAAATTCCGAGTTTTGAAAAAATCATAAGTCTAACAGTATATAATTAACACTTTCAATCCTAAAAATTAGCAAAAAGAAAGGCGAACTGTAAAGTTCGCCTTTCTTTAATTAATATTAGTTTTCTTACGCCTTAGAACAACTATTATCGTCAACTTTTAATTTTGTTTTCTTAATTGCATCCATTCCTCCTTCCACATTAATCATGTTATGAATCCCTCGGGACTTCAATATTGAAGAAGCAATAACACTTCTATATCCACCGGCGCAATGAATAAAAAATTTACCGTCTTTAGGAAATTGAGCCAAATGATTATTTAAATTATCCAATGAGGTTAACTCGGCTGATTCAACGTGAGATGAATTAAATTCACCTTCTTTCCTAACATCGAAAGTTGAATGCTCATCGAAGCTTTCTTCATACTCTTGCGCAGAGATAGAATCTATACTGTCTAATTCTTTCCCGGCTCCTTTCCATGCGTCAATACCGCCTTCTAAATATCCAATTGTATTATCAAATCCAACTCTGGCTAGCCTTGTCAGTACTTCCTCCAATCTTCCTTTCGGTAAAACCAATAAAATTGATTGCTTCACATCAGCTATTAAAGCACCTACCCAAGGTGCGAAGCCCCCATCAATCCCAATAAATATCGAACGAGGTAGATGCCCTTTTACGAATTCATCTTGATGTCTGACATCTAAAACTATCGCTTCCGTTTCATTTGCAGCTGCTTCAAATGACTCTGGTGATAATCCTTTAGCTAAAACTCTTTCGATAACAGCATCCAAATCTTCGTAGCCCTCCTTATTCATTTTTACATTTAAGGGGAAATACTGTGGCGGTGGAGCTAGCCCATCTGTTACCTCTGTTATGAATTCTTCTCTGGTCATATCAACTCGAAGTGCGTAATTCATTTTCTTCTGATTTCCCAGCGTATCAACCGTTTCCTTCATCATATTCTTCCCACAAGCCGAACCTGCTCCATGAGCAGGATAAACAGTTATAGAATCTGATAAAGGCATAATCTTATTTCGTAAACTATCAAATAATATCCCAGCCAAATCTTCCTGAGTTATTTCCACCGACTTCTGAGCTAAATCTGGTCTCCCAACATCTCCTAAAAATAGAGTATCTCCGGTAAATAACGAATGATCTATTCCACTCTCATCTTTCAATAAGTAAGTAGTGCTCTCCATGGTGTGACCAGGAGTGTGAATTGCTGTAATCGTAATATTTCCAAGTTTAAATACTTGGTAATCTTTTGCTATAGTAGCTTTGAATGTAGGATTTGCATTAGGACCGTATATAATATCTGCTCCCGTAATTTTTGCCAACGTTACATGCCCACTTACAAAATCTGCATGAAAATGAGTTTCAAAAATATATTTAATCTTAGCTTCTGATTGCTTGGCTTTTTCCAAATAACTACTAACTTCTCGTAACGGATCGATAATCGCAACCTCTCCGTTACTTTCAATGTAATATGCACCCTGTGATAGGCAACCTGTATAAATTTGTTCTATTTTCATAATTCCAATTTATTTCTCTAACTAATTATATTCCAATTTCTTTCCAAAGTATATATACTGCCATTACCAGCACGAACCATCCAAATGATTTTTTCAGGCGTTTACCATCAACAAACCGATTTAAATAAATACCAATAAATATTCCAACTATTGAAAGCATTGTAAAGCTAAGAAGGAACCCCCACTCTATTTCTAGATTTTGGACATCCCCAACAAACCCAATTAAAGACTTTACTGCAATAATTAATAAAGAGGTAGCAACCGCGTTTTTCATTGGTAGCTTTGCTAGTAAAACTAAAGCAGGAATTATAAGAAAGCCTCCTCCCGCTCCTACAATACCAGTAACTAAACCCACACCTAAGCCCTCTAATATAATCAGAACATAATTAAATTTATGCTGTTTTTCGGGAACATTGGCTTTCTCCAGATTCCTTTGGTTTTTCTTGTGGATCATAGAGAAGGCAGCAAGCAACATGATAATTGCAAAAAACACCATTATCGCGGTACCTCTGGTTACAACAACACTATTGACGGTGAATAACTCCTCAGGAATAATTGGAATAATATATTTCCTTGCTAAGTAAACAGATATAAAAGCCGGTATCGCAAAAACGATTGCGGTCTTTAAATCTACCAATCCCTTTTTCAAGTTCTGGATTGTTCCGACTGCGGAGGTAGCTCCAACAATGAATAACGAATAGGCGGTTGCCAAAACTGGATTAATAGTCAATAAGTACACTAGAACAGGAACCGTTAGTATAGATCCACCTCCACCTATCAAACCTAAAACCAACCCGATTATTAAAGCTCCTAAATATCCTAATATTAATGTTAGTTCCATAACACAAAACTAAGATTTCAATTATCACCTCCACGTAACATGAGTTACAAATGAATTATTTTAATGCGATTTCTATGTAATTCAATTTTTCCAACGTTTTCAAGCTTTTTTAAAAGTCTAGAGATTACCACTCTTGAAGTATTCAGTTCATTTGCAATTTCTTGGTGTGTTTGACTTATTTCCAAACTATTTTGAAATACCGATTTATCTTTTAACAAAACCAACAGACGCTCATCCATATTTAAAAATGCAATTTTGTCGATAGTCTCTAGTAATTCGGAAAATCGTTGATGGTAGCTATCGAATACAAAATTTCTCCAGCTTTTATACTTGGCAGACCATTCTTCCATCTTCGTAATGGGTAGAAACAAAATTTCAACATTTGTTTCAGCAACAGCCCTTATCTCACTCTTTGCATTTCTAACACAACAATTAAGTGTCATAGCGCAAGATTCCCCTTGCTCTAAAAAATACAACAATAATTCATCTCCATTATGGTCCTCTCGTAGGATTTTCAAAACACCACTAATTAATATTGGCATTGATTTTATATTATTACCAATATCCATAATAGTTTCTCCATCACTAAAAGATTTCTTTATGCCAATATTATTCATCTCTTCCAGTAACTTTGGCTCAAATGGTAAGTTTAAATTCTGTGTCATATAGTAAAGATTAATATTATAGGTCTAAACTTACTTACGATAACTAATGTAATTGCGACGGATAATTCACAAATTATCTTTGATAAAAGTTAGTTTATTAAATGTACAGCTACTATTTACTCGAATAGTAGCTAAATTTCCTTCGATTTATCAAATTAAAAAAGCCCCTACTAACTAAATAGTAGGGGCTTTTAATAAAAATGGCGATGACATACTCTCCCGATTTCTCAGTACCATCTGCGCTATCGAGCTTAACTTCTCTG